>OLRF01000852.1_pt1 | contig 35419 bp, 26 predicted proteins | sample 1672061 | NCBI WGS metagenome assembly OLRF01 (sample SAMEA3136641, study PRJEB25190) | human gut metagenome | reverse complement strand
TTATAATTATCTATTTCATATGCTACATAACATTCAAACGGACAAGGCACCCCTGTTTCGCAACCTAGTTGTTTCAATCGCTTGGGTAAATCTTTAGTTATGCCAATTTTGATAACGTCTTCTCGAAACATTGGGTTAGTTAAAATATATATAATTCCGTGCTCTTTAGTCATATGACATTCCTGTAATTGTTAACATATACACTAGTCTATAATTAAATAATTTATAATACAAGTTATTAGTTTGAATTCCAGATGGTGCTTTTCTTCTTAACTTGATATTAAAGTAAAGACTTTATAAACTACATTTATGTTGACGGCGGATGAGATAAAAGCCAAATATTGGGCTTTGGAAGTTTTAGCTTCAGGTAACCAAGCGGATATGGGAAACATTTCCGGTTCATTGGAAACATCTAAAATTGATATGAATCCGCATCAAATCGAAGCAGCACTTTTTGCTCTGAAATCTCCTTTATCCCAAGGGGTTATCTTGGCTGACGAAGTCGGTCTCGGTAAAACGATTGAGGCAGGCATAGTTATTTCCGAATATTTTTCGCGCGGGCAAACTTTTATTTTGGTGGTCGCTCCGGCCAGCCTTTGCCAACAATGGCAAACGGAAATGCAGGAAAAGTTTGGTTTACCGGCTCAAATTATTGATATGAAAATCTACAATGATGCTCTAAAAGCCGAAAAAGACAATCCTTTGTCATTCAAAGGTATAACCATTTGTTCATATAACTGTGCCGTACAGCTTAAAAATACTATGAAACAGCATAATTTTGATCTGGTTGTGTTGGATGAGGCGCATAAACTCCGTAATTTTTATAAAGGCAAAACCAAAATAGCTGATGGTATCAATGAAGCCTTTTATGGCAAAAAGAAACTTCTGTTGACGGCAACGCCTATTCAAAATTCTTTAATGGATATATTTTCATTGGTTACGATTATAGATCCGAGAATTTTAGGAAATGAATATTCTTTTATGGAAAATTATTTGTATTCCGAGCAGCATCATGCAGAATTAAGAAGAAGGCTGGAATGTGTGCTGCATCGTACGTTGCGTAAAGATGTTTTGGAATATATAAAATATACCAATCGCGAGGCCATGACAGTTGCCTTTAACCCGACGCCGGAAGAAACAGAACTTTATAATGCGGTTTCAGCCTATATTCAGGATATTTCAAAAGTAGCCATTACAACGCGTTACCGTACATTGATTGTGCTTATGATACGAAAATTGATGAGCTCGTCAACAGCTGCCGTTAAAGGGACTTTAGAAAGGCTGATGGAGCGACTATGCTATATTGAAAAATCCGGTGGTAATCTCAATGAATTGAAACCATTTATAATTGATGAAGACTTATTGGAAGAATATGCAGATTCTTTAGAGGATTTTAACGATTCACAAAAAATTAAAGAAAAATTTACGTCGCAAGAAATTTGTGCCGAAAAGGCTTTTTTGCAGGCTCTTATTGACAAAGCCTCGCAAATTAAGGTAGACGGCAAAACCAAAAAGCTGATAGATGCCATCAATCAGGGATTTACAAAAATAAAAGAAAAGGGCGGACAAAGAAAAGTAATAATTTTTACGGAAAGCAACCGCACTCTGAACTATCTGTTTGATTATCTGTCTGCGTATGGCTTTAAGGATAAAATCGTAACTTTCAACGGGCAAAACAATTCCCCGCTCTGCAATCGGGTTTACAATGATTTTGTTGAAAATCACTCTTCCGAACTGACAGGTTCCCGTACCAACGATATGAAAAAAGCTCTGGTAACCAAATTCAAGGAAAATGCTGAAATTATGATTGCCACCGAAGCCGCGGCCGAAGGTTTGAATTTGCAGTTTTGTTCATTGCTGGTCAATTATGATTTGCCATGGAATCCGCAGCGTGTAGAACAAAGAATCGGGCGAATTCACCGTTACGGGCAAAAGTGCGATGTTGTGATTATCAATTTTATAAACAAGGAAAATGTGGCAGATATCCGTCTTTATGAGATTTTGCAACATAAATTCAAATTGTTTGACGGTGTTTTCGGTGCCAGCGATGAAATTTTGGGCTCTTTATCGGACGGTGTGGATTTTGAACGCGCCGTGGCTTCTATTTTTGAATTGTGCCGCACGACGGAAGAAATTAACTGTGCTTTTGATGAGTTACAGGCAAGTTTAAGTGTCCAAAGAGACGCCAAGTTGGAAGAAACACGCCAGCTGGTTTTGGAAAACCTGAATCCGACGACGCAGGAAAAGCTGCAGGTTATGAAGCAGCGGGTAGAAGATTATTTGGAGCGCCGTAAGCAGATTTTTTGGGATTTATCAGTTATTATGCTCAAAAAGCATCATCCTGATATGTTTATCAATCCGGCGCGGCATGTGTTTGGCCCGTTTGAAGCGCAGGTTTTTGATAAGCCGACCGATATCGTATTCGGAAAAAGCTTCAATTTCAAACTGGATTTTTCCAAGCGGGATAATAATCGCTTTTTATCGCCGCAAGAACGTAAAGCCGTTTGGCGCTCTTCAACGCCGTATAATCCAGACAGCGAATTCGGACGGATTATCTTAAACGAGGCTTTGGCGCAAACCGCGGAAACCTGCCATTTGTGGCTAAAACCCAGAGAAAAGCTGAAATCTAGACAACGCGGGCGGCTGCTGTTGTCTTTGTTTAAGATGAACGCGCCGGAAAAGGTCTTTCATCTGCTGACAACCGTCATTGATGAACACGGCGGATTATTAAACCTTAAACCGGAAGATATTTTTGACAATGTAACGCAGGTCTCCGCTGTTGAACCCTTAGGATACTTGGATTTAAGCCGCCAATTGCACGAAAAAGATATTGCCAAATATGAAAAGTCCGAAAAAAAGCGGATTGATAATATTTTGCGTTCAGAAGTTGATAAGCTCAACCGTTGGTTAATAGATGAAAAGCAGGCTATACATCTTAAGGGTGATAAAATGAAAAACAAGATTATAAACCTTAAACGCCAGTTTAAGCTGGAAAAAGATTTTAAGAAAAAGCTTGCTCTGGATGAAGAAATTAAATGCCTGCAAAAAGAAATGAACGACAACGAATTTAACACTTTTGAGATTGAACGCGAGCTGGAAAAGAAATGCAACCGCCTCATTGGCGGCAAAAAACGCAGCCTCAAACCGGATTATAGCATTGAGCCGGTGTTTGATGTCACTTGGAGTGTAGGGTAGCTTTCTTCTTTTTTACTCTTTTTTCGAATTTTTCTCTATAAGTAGCATAGTCTTTATCATACTTTACACTTGTAATTCCACTTCTTGTATTTATGAAACGTTCAATATATTTTGCTAAATTTGTTTCATCAAATTTATATAAATGGAGTAGAACCATTTTTATAAATAGTCCCACTAGATAACCGTATATTTTCTGCATTAAAATATAATCAGTAATTACAGCAAAATATTTCCCATTTTCTTTTTCTGCAGATTTAGGATGAGCAATGGAATTGCGTAATTCACTAATTTTTTTCCCAAGCGTCGTTCTTTTAGGAAGATTTTTCAAAAGGTTATTAACTTCACTTTTCCATTTTTTATCAGCATATTTTGAAATAAGCTGATCTATATCATCTTTTTTATACCCAAAAATATTCATTACAGTTTGAATATATGAAACTAAAATTATAAAGTCTTCATTTCCAATCAATTTATCATTATATATAATTGATTTTATACCATTTATAACTATTTTCCACTTTTTATCATCGTATAGTTTGTTCCATTTTTCATATGGACTTTGTAATTTTGATAAATCATTTTTTCCTAAAAACGAATCAATCGTAATTGGAAGATGATATTTATGCCAATTAGCCCCTTTTCTTGTAGGTATAGGATATTGCTGAAATAAAATAGCTTTCTGTGAACTATATTTTCTACCATCATCTAAAATACCTTCGATTCCAATACATGCGTTTTTTATTGTTATTGGTTTATCAATTATCAACTCGAAAAAAGAACGCCATTTATTTTCTGTTTCTATATATTTTCTTAAATTTGATGATCTTTCTTTTATCTTTACAACGGAACGTGTCTTTGTTCTTATCCCTATTTCCTGCTTATGTTTTTCAAGGAATTTTGATACAATTGCTTTGAGCTCTTTCATTGGTGATTTTTTTGTATGTTTAAAAGTGTCACATAAAAAATTATCAAGTTGTTCTGCGTCATAAAGTGCTGATTGCATATAGAAAACATCAAAGCTAATACTTGTATTAGATATTGTTATCGGCTTAACCGTATAGGGTTGAATCTCAGCAACTTCTTCATGTTCTGTATGATAAAAGAATATACTCTTAAAACTATCATCATATTCTATATTTAAAGATTTAATTTTATTTGCTTCCAAAATAATATCTGAGACTAAAATCCTTGCGCTACCTTCTAAAGTGTGAGAATATCCATTTTCTCCAAAAGTGTTCGATCTTTCCCCAAGGATAACATCTAGTAAAGTTATATTGGTAATTTTTCCATCATACTGCAATGTACCATACATTTTTTGTATAGCGCAGAAGCCATCAAATAATAAATATTTTTTTCCGTTTAAAATAGTTGATACCAATAATAATTTTATTCCTTTTTCTGGTGTATATTCAAGAGTTCCTGAAAATCTGGTATCAAATTCGTTCTCAAACCAAAAAATACCTGAAAAATTATAGTTTTTGTTAAAATCAAGCTCTTCTAATCGCATTTATTTTCCTTTAATTTTTCCAAACGATTCTAAACATGATTTTAGCAATTCCACCATATCTCTGGGGATAATAATACTTCCATCATCCACCTTCTTTTTATCTAAATCATTGGTAAATATTTCTTTTACTAAATCTAATTTAGTTTCATCTTTTTTGTTAGGAGTATCTCCACAATCGTTACACTTAACCATTTTCATATTTTCCATAAATGGCTCTAAACCTGCAGTTTTAATTTCAAAATCACGCAATTGAAATTCTCTATTACGTTGTTTGTTCGCAATACTTGCACAATACCAAGCTGGTAAAAATAATGTAAAACCAAGCGGTATTCTATATAATAAATTTATTGGATTAAAATTTGGAGAGGATATATCTTTATAAAATGTTACAGCTAGAACGATAATGACACCTAACATAATTAACAAAGAAATAGCCATCATCGTATGTGCAAAATTTTTAGCATTATTTGCGTAACTTTGAGAACTGCCGGATACAGATGCTTTACCTATAATACCCCATAATTTCTCTACATCCTTTTGTTTGCTCTCCATATATTTTAACAAATTATCTGTTTTTTCCTTATTTTTATTATGAAAATCATTAAAAGTAGTTTGCATACTTTCTTGCGTTTCTTCAAAGGTTCTTTGATTTTCTTCTTGTTTTTCTTCAAAATCACTTTTAAATGTATCTGTTGTTTCTTTATAATCTGCTTTGAAATTTGAAATTGTGGTTGTTAGCCTGTCGTGCTCATTATCAATATTTTGAGTTAACTCAGCCATTTTAGCTTTCAAATTTTCATTTTCATTTTTTAGCTCCTCTAATTGCTTTTTATATTCCTCTTTTTCTTCTTTCCACTTTTGAAGTTCATCGTCTTGCTTTTCCTGAAAAGTTTCTAATTCAGTTAATATAGATTGTTTTATATTTTCTTTTTCAATGTTAAAGTTTTCTATAATTTTTCCTAAGCCTGTTTTCACAATATTCTTGTCATTATAAACAGGTATCTTAGCTAAATCAGAAGTAATATTTGCATAAATATTATATGTCGATTCTATATTAACTGCATTTGAGCTCTGCAAGTTACTAATACTATTTTGCAGATTTGATAATAACTGTATAGGAACAACCTGAGTAATGCAGTTATTTAACACGTATTGAGCATAATTCAGCAGTTGTTCATATGCTTCCAAAGAATCTCGTTCTGCATCTGTGAGATTTTCTTGTTTCTTGTAGTTATCAATATATTTTAGTGTTGTTTCTATTTTTTGATGAACTGAGTGATTTTTATAATTATCTGATAGTATTCCCATTTATTCTTCCCCTTCATCAAATTCAAAGTCTTCATCTGTGGGGTGGTAGTTGTGGAAGTTTAGGGGATAGCCCTCGCGGCCCCATTCGCATTTCTTTAAGATTGCAGACGGGATTTTTTTGACTGTGATATTCGGATAGGCGGTTTTGTTGCCAATGAATGCACTACAGCAAATCAGCAGGTTATCATCGCCAACTTCGGCGGCAAGTTTGCCTAAAGATTCCTCCTGCATATTCATGGTTGTGGTATAAATAAAGCTTTTTTCGGAAGAATAGCCTTGTTTCCAATATTTTTCGGCATCGGGTTTGTAATGATAGCCCAAAATCTTACACATTGCCTCAGCGAGCATATCAGCGTTGTATTTATCCGAAATGATTTGCTGTCCGTATTTGTCTTTAACAATCAGAGAAGACGCCAGCTCATAAAACTTAAATCCACCACCGCCCTGCCAATTAACTGCTTTAGTAATGCCGCCCAGGTCTTCGCCGTCAATTACCTTGTGCAAACGGGGAATACAATGCGTATAAACGTGGTCGCCCATTTCTACGCTAATCCAACGTCTTCCCATTTTTTGCGCCACCGCCGCTGTCGTGCCAGAACCTAAAAAGCTATCAAGAACAAGGTCGCCGGGGTTTGTTGACATTTCAAAAATTCTTTTAACTTGTGCTTCTGGTTTTTTGCTCCTAGCAAAGGTTACACTACCTTCTCGAGCAATACCTTGGTAATTCATGTCATCCCAAATATTTGTTACTAATTCCGCTGTAGTTAACTTACCATCAATACAATGTAATTTATCTTTATAGAATAATATACGATTACCTTTATAAAGATAAATGTCTGGATTATTTTCTCTTTTTTGTAAAAAAATTGCATCACTATTTTTTGATAAATCAATTAATCGCCTTGTTTCTTGACCAACCGCATTATAATCAGGTTGGGCAAATCTAATAATACGTTCAGCATATTTATTAAAGTTTTTATCTACAGTAAAATTGTATTTTTGCATTGCTTGCTTCAATGGGATAAAATTCCATTTTTCATAATTTTCATCGTAATTTTCAATGAATTGTGAGTATGCTCTATCATATTCTCTTGCTCTATAAACAGGATGATAGACCCATTTGTCTTTATCTTTAGCATATGTTAACATTAAATCACACACTTGAACAGGAGTTGGATTTATTGCCTTATGTCCAGTTGCAGCTCCTCTCTTAATAGAAGTCATAATAATGAAATTTTTTCTTCCAAAAATTTCATCACAAAGAACTTTTAAATAATGTGCCTCATTTTCATCAATAGAAATCCATATACTTCCATCTTCTGATAGTAAATTTTTCAAAATCTCCAATCTGTCCCTCATTAACGAAAGCCAGATAGAATGTTCCAGCCCATCATCATAATGTTCAAAAGCGTTGCCGGTGTTATACGGCGGATCAATATAGATACATTTCACTTTGCCGGTATAATCTTGCTCCAAAGCTTTTAACGCCAACAAATTGTCGCCGTGTATCAACATATTGTCATAGGTAGGCTTAACGGCAGCTTCACCCAACTCCGCCTGCTTGACAGGTTTGAAATAAGATTTTTCCTTATCTTCCAGCAATATCCGCGGCTCCGGGTTAAATCTGTCCTCCTTCCCCGGCCAAGTCAACTCCAACCTCGTCAATTTATCTGTCATTTATTCGGTTCCTTTTCGCTTTTCTCGTTTCTTTGATTATATTCCTGCTTAATTTGTTCAAAAAGAGATGAAACATCACAAGCAATTCTATCTAATTTTAACTTTTTAACCTTTTTTTCTAAGGATTTTATTTCCTCTAAAAACTTTCCAGATTTTATAATACATAAATCAACAAGATTTAATGAATCTTGGAGGGAATCGTCTTGATCTTTCAAGAAATCTAGAAGTCTTAATGATCTATATTCATTATTTTCGTGTTCTAAAATAGTTTTCAAACTACTAGTCCGATTTGAATTTAAGAATTCTATCTGAGTGCTTAAATTTTGTATTTCGATTAAATTTCCTACAAAATTTTCTGAATATTGGATACAGTTTGCATATTTGGTACAATCAATATTTCTTAAACTATCATCATATAATATAGTATGAAATATTTTAGATGTATCCATATTGGTATTTGCTACTTTGTAATCCCTAATAATTGTTAAAATTGCATTTCTATATTTTAATAACAATACTATATTCGTACCAATCATAGAGATTAATAAATTCAAATTATCTCTAAGTTTTTCTAACTCTTTTTGTTTTTCTGCGCGACTTGCACCAAACCACCAGGTAAAGAAAGCAATAGCAACAGGAATTAATATTGCTCCTGTTAGTGGAATAATGATATCTTTACTCCAATCGTAAGCGGTATGTTGAACAACTTCTTCCATTACTCGTCCTTCTTATCTTCTATCTGTTTATGCAAGTTCTTAGCATTTTTGGAAGTTACTACCTTTTTACCAGTTTTGCTTTCAAGTTCTTTTTTGGCTTTGCTTGCTACTTCACCGCCGGCACGGGCAACTTTTTTATGTTGTTCTAAACCCTTAGGATTTTGCGCTTGCGAGATTTCGGTTGCCGAAACTTCCGCCAACATATTAAGCACCAATTCCATATTGGTCATATTATCTCTTAAATTTTCTTTTTTAAGATTTTTGAATTTCTTATACTCTTTGGTCGTTATTCCCGCCCAAGCTTTGGTTATCTCATCGGTTAAAATGGCATATTCCAAACCTTTCTTTATACCACCTCTATCCCATTCATCCGTCAGGCCTTTTCTGATTTCAATAGATTTTAAGCGTTGATTTACCCAAGCTTCGGAATACCCTTTTTTCAAATATGTTTCCAAAGCACGATTGATTGTTATTTCTGGGTCTTCCATTTCATCAATACGTTCGCGTCCAACCTTAGCAAGCCACATCTTAAAAGGCTCGGCCTTCGGGCTTGGAATGCTTTGAATCAGGCGTAAAAGCTGCTCGGTATCGGCGACATCAGTAAAACGCATTTTACCATCAGGAGCTTTCATTTTCAAAGCGTGACAATTTGTCACGGTTTCATTACCTTCATCTTTAAGCCTTTGTTTTAACTTGCGCCAGTATGCAGGTGCATCAACACTTTGCGTAAGTATAGCTACAACATCAACAATGGAAAAATACCATTTTTCCTGGTTTTCATCCCACTCCACACGGACTTTTTGTTCTTCAAATAATTTTATGGCCGTTTCTTTATTCATCTCACTTTGCCTCATAATCCCGGACGAGTTTTTCAAAACTACGGTCAAGCGTTACGGTGGTATCCGGTATCAGCAGATAGTGCCAAGATTTACCGTTGTGCTTGTTCTCAAAATCCGTGGCAATTTCACACCATTTCAAAGCCGCCGCTTTCTTGGCCAAAACAGTTTTATCCGTCATCTGTCCGGATGCCTTTGTTTCAATCATATACTTGGCGTCTACGGTTTCTACAATAAAGTCCGGCAGATAGTTACGCAGCTGGTGCTCGTCATCAGGATATTTGATATTAAAGATCTCTTTGGCGCGATCACTGTTCGGTTTAAACCATTTTAAGACGGCAGTTGAATTTTCCAAAATTTCAGACAGGTCTTTTTCTGTACCAGAATCAAACTTTTGCTTGTCAAACAGGCATTTTTTAAAACCTGTGAAAATCATATTTTTAATTTTGGACTTATCACTGACGGACGCACGATAATCAAGAATTTCCTGCCCTTCGGTAGCAATCAGCTTATAGGATTCGGAAATTTGCGTGCCGTAATCGCTGTCTACCTGAACGCGCAATTCCATCGGCGCCGGACGAACATGCGCCTTCATCTGCAGCATAATTTTATGTGCTATATCTGCTCCGTTAAAAAACAAAATCTTACGGGTGTTTAGCTCCGAGCCGGAATATGAGGTAATGTAATCAATAACCTGTCTTACCAATTTTTGAATTAAATCAGCGTTTTCCTGGTAAGAAACAATAGTCTCATCTATTAATGGTACAAGCAGATAATGTGTTATATCTTCGTATTGGTCAAAAAATTCGGCTTGTCTTTCTTCCCGATGATGTCCGATAATTTCCTGAATTATCATTTTTTGTGATTCCGGCTCATAACCATTGAAATCAGCCGTATTGATATCAAAATCATCAAAAGTAAAACTGCCCAGCTGTTTATAAGTCTGGATAATACGCGGAATATTAATCGTTAATTTAATAAAATTCTCCGTATAATTTTTGACCGTCTGTTCAACATCCACCAACGGTTCAAGAGAAAGCTCAGAATTCTCAAGCGCAATATTTTTCAGCTTTTGCTTGGCCGCCTCCGTAATTTTATTCTGGTTATCGGCATTTTTTAAGTCTTCTGGATTGCTGACGTAACGGCTGGTTTCGGCAATAGCCTCCCTTACAGCTTCCGTTATCTTCTTATTGTTCTCATTTGTAAACACGGGTAAAGACGTTTGCTTCGGTTGCGGCCTGGTAACAACAATACCGCCGCTTTGTATGAGTTCATCAATCTTACTGGTGCTGGTTGCAACAACCTTTCCGACCAGGCCGTTTCCACTTCCGTCAATATACTCCTGTTGAAATTCAAAGGACTGATCACGCGCTGCTTTAATTATGTCATTAAATTTATCATGAGCAATAACGTGCAAGCGATCAATGGCTTCTTCTCCGGTCAGTTCGCCGTAAGGTAAGCGTAAACCACGCCCGATAGATTGTTCCACCAGAATTTTGGAATCTGCCGTACGGAGAGGAACAATCGTATACAGATTATTCACATCCCAGCCTTCGCCCAGCATGTTGACATGGATAACGATTTCTGTTGGTTCATCGGCATTTTCTATGGCCAGCAGGCGTTGCAAAACTTCGTCTTTTAATTCGCCGTTTTGTTTGGAATTGACGACAATAACCCTATCTTTGTAGCATCCGCCTTCAAAGTCATTGCTTTTAATTTTAGCTTCAATCGCTTCAGCATGTGCAATATCTTTGGCAATAATCATCATAAAAGGCTTAACTAAACGAGCTTTCTTGTTATCTGCATAAACTTGTAATTCTGCTTTAACGCTTTCGTGGACTTTAATTCCGTCTTTTATTTTAAGATCTTCAAGTGTGTCCTCATCATATTGATTTTTGTTAAAATCAGTCCGGCCGACAATGGCAGGCTTTTTGACAAAACCATCAGCAATAGCATGAGCCAGATTATATTCGTAAGCTATATTTCTGAATGGTTTTCCTTTTGCTCCGGTAGATTTTGCAGTGGCCGTTAATTCAATACCCAACACCGGATGCAGTTCATTAATGGCTGCCATACCGGCATTGGCACGGTAACGATGCGCTTCGTCCATAATCAGCACCAAATCTTTTAACCCGGAAAGATAATCAAAATATGATTGACCTAAATACTCAGCCATGCGACGGACACGTGGCGTTCCACGAGAATCTTTGTCAGAGTCAATCTTGGAAATGTTAAAAATATTAATACGTAAACGATTATCATTTGGGTTGTCAAATAAACCACCGACCTGATCATAATCATCACCGGTAATAATTTGAGGCACATCAACCAACGCCTTCAGGCCGGGAAAGACATATTTGGGCGTATTGGGTGTAAAATCGGTTTTCAATTTGTTATAAATAGTTAAATTGGGCGCTAATACCATAAAATTTTTAATGCCGCAATCGGCATGAAGATAGGCAATCATCGCCCCCATAAGACGCGTCTTACCAACACCTGTAGCAATTGCAAAACAAACACACGGAAATGCACGTTCAAAATCTTTAACGGAAGGACGAACTTCCTGAACAAGACGTAAAGCCTCATCATTGGACATATCTTTGCTTAATACGATCTTGTCTAAGATTTTAACCAGAATATCAAGGCTTTCTTTTTGTGGTGCACGTAAAGAAAGCGCTTGTTCAATTGTTCGTTGCGTATCAGTCATTTTTAATTCTCTGAAATTAAGTTCATTTTTAGTCAGATTATTAAAGAAAGCTTTGGTTTTCAAGAGATAACTTTGACTGTTAACACAAAAACAGAGTGTCACCTACTATTTTACAATCTACTTCCCCTCTATCTCCTTTGCCAGTTTATTAACCAAATCCATATCCCTGCTTTTGTAGGCTTCGAGGAGGGGGAGGTAGTAGCGGGAGCTTTTGCCTTCGCCGATGTAGGGAATGCGGCGGATACCATCGGCTTTGTCTTCTTTGCGCATGGCGAGCAAGGTGGCGTATGAAATGCCTAAAAACGCAGCTGTTTGTTTGATGTTGAGCCAGTTTGAACGCGCGGCAATGTCAAACTCGTCTTTGCTGATTTTGGTATCAACGCCGTCCGCACCAACGTTTTGTTCGTAAAACTTGGCTTCCTTAGCGTATCCGCTTTTGTTTAAGGCGGTGAGAAAGTTCTTAAATCCATCCTTGGCTGTCTGAGTGATAAACGGCGCAAAGCTTAAATTTTGTATTTTGACTTCCGGTTTGAATTGTGTATCCTTAAAGCTGACCTCGCGGAAGAAGGTCAGATATTCCAACACGCTCTTTTCCGGAACAATACTCTCGTCAAAATTCACTATCCCCTTAAACAGGCAGTTCCTGATTTCTAGATGATACAAACCTGCGTTACCGCTGCCGTTAAAACGTCGCATATTGAGCCGGCTGTTCTCATTAAACACGCAGCGGTCAATTTCCACCGGAATGCGGGTGTCTATTTCGTCAAAGTTCAGGCTGCCGTTAAAAACACAATTGTTAAATTCTATCGGTGCGTCCGGTGTTTCGCTTCGCAGGCGCACATTGTAAGCTTCTTCAAACACGCAGTCATAAAATCCGACGCCCGCCGGCGGAATGTCAATTCCATCATTAACGCCGAAACGGCAGCCGATAAAATACAAAACGCTGTTATACGGCGAGCCGGTCGCGCTGAATAAAGCACCGGCCGCAACCACATCGCCGAAGTCAAAACCCTTAAAACAAAGCCCGACCAGACTTCCTTGCAGAAATACCTTAATGTTTTTAAGTTCCCGCCGGATTGGTAATTTCTTATTGCCGGGTATCAGGTTATTGATGGCCGGTATGATGTCTTCTTCAAAATTATAATCATACAGAACGTACTCTTTCCCGTCCTCGCCGATATATTGCAAAATTTCACCTTTTGCTTGGAAAAGTCCCTGTTTGAAATTAAAATGCACCATGCGCCCTCAACAATTCCTACTTTCTTTTTTACTAGGATAATTGCAAACAAGTTTAATTTCATTTAATAAAATCATGCCGATTCTGCGATTCTTTTGCTGATTAAAACAAAATTATCCGGTTTTAAGCAAAATCTTGCAAAACTTTTTACCCCGCTATATCCACACATATCCATTTAAATACATTCAAAACCGAGTTTCATAAAAAGCCTTGAAAAACAATCTGTTGACTTGCGTTTTGTTTTTCTCTCATACTAACCGTGTCAGGCAGCAATGCCATAATTTAACGATTAAACCGAAAGGAAAATAAAATGACCATATTAACTTACATTATCGCTTCTTTGCTGAAAAAATATCGTTTCAAAAAAGAGATAGAAAACTTAAAAAATCTTCTCATCGCCGCCCGTTTTGCCTGCTAGGAGAAAAGTCATGCATTACCGACTGGTTGCCAAAACCGCTGATTTTACACCGGAAGAATTGCTCAATAAATTGCAGGGATTTATGCCGGTGGCGGACGAGGCGGTTCATCAATACGGATGTTGGAAACTTGCGCGTTATGCCGATTTTGCAGCATTTGCCGCAGAAGAGAGCATTGATACCGATGAAGCCCGAACCGTTGATGAGCAAGATGGCATTTTGCGTCAGTACGGGTTTGCTTTTGGAGATGATCACAAAATCTATGAAAAAGTATCAACCCATTTTGACAGCTTTGTCATTAAAGGCATCAGACGTTATAAAGATGTCATTGCTGACCCGCGCGGTGTTTATGCCTTTATTTCCACGGCCGGAGATTTTTATTACGTAACCGAAAAGCGCTGTCCGTTTGCCGCCGATGAAGTGGTTTATGTGACAGACTGCCATAATTAACTGATTTTCTAACAAAATTAAACATTTAACTCCAATGGCTCGGAGGATATACCAAAGCGCCATACAGAATTATTATGCTCTTTTTTAACAAAAAAACTACTTTTGAAAGGAAAATTAAAATGAAAAACTTTTTGGAAAAATATAACGCTTTTAAGATTGAAACCTCAAAAGACGAAGGCAAGCTGACCTTGGAAACGGCCAAAGAACGGATTTTGAAACTGTTGACCGATAATATCAGAAACTTCAAGGAAGACAGCTGGAATTTGCAAAATCGGATAAACAAGCTGATTATTGATACGGAAAAGAACTCAATCTTTACTCTTCGTCTGGGCGGCAAACGTATTGTCCGCTATTCGCTCGATTTGCTGGATACTCAGCAGAAAATAAGCTTTCTGTTTGATTTCTACAACAGTGTTGAAGCCGGTGAGTTTAATGAGGACATTACCGATTTTTTGGCCAAAGAGATTGATAATGCCGCGGTGCGCAAAAAAGAAGCCAACGAGCGCCGGAAGAATAAGAAAAAAGCCGAACGCGAGCAAAAAGCCAGGGAAAAACAGGAAGAATATGCCCGAAAAGTAGAAGAAACAAGGCAGAGAACGCTTGCCGCCGCTGAGCCGATGCTTCATGAGATGTATATACAATCTGAAGCTGCCCGCCAAAACGAACAGAATCAATATGTTTCTGAACGGGGTTAATTAAAAGTGTCTGGGGCTTATCAAAAATAAGCCCCTTTGCAATAAAACCAGGACAAAACAATATATTAGATTGAGTTCGATTAAGGGAAAGATAAAATGACAATAAGTTTAACCGAAGCATTGAGAAACATTGCATCCATCCCCAAAACCGAGGAGGAACTGAAACAAGGTGTTCGCAACCTGACAGGTTTTGCAAGGTGTATGTTATCAATCAAACAGGAGATTAAAGAAAATGAAAGCCGTCATACTGACACGTGTGTCAACCAAAATGCAGGAAGAGCGATTGAGCCTGCGCGCTCAAAGTAAGCGTTTGGAAGAATATGCCGAAAGAAGGGAGCTTGATGTTATCAAACGCTTTGAAATTATCGAAAGTTCCACCCGCGGCGAACGTAAGCGTTTTATGGAGATGATAAATTTTTGCAAGAAACAAAAGGAAACCATAGCGATTGTGGCCGATACGGTTGACAGGGTGCAAAGAAGTTTCAAAGAAAGCGTGCTTCTTGATGAACTGATGCGCCAAGACAAGATTGAGCTGCATTTTTATCGCGAAGGGATGATATTAAACAGCAAATCCACCTCGGCCGATATCATGCGTTGGGATTTCTCGGTCATGGGAGCAAAAGCCTATGTCTTGCAACTTTCCGAGAATGTCCGCCGCTCTACGGAGTTGAAAACCAAAAACGGGGAAAGATGTGGCGTAGCACCGCTCGGGTATGAAAATTATGTTGACGAGCGGGGCAAACATAATATTCGCCTCAAAGAACCGGAAGCCGGTATCATCAAGCAAATATTTGAACTTTATTCTCTCGGCAAGATGAGCATATTGGAAGCCGTGCATTTTGCCGATTTAATGGGACTTAGAACCAGAGCCGGCAAAAAACTGGTCAATTCCAGTATCTACTATATATTGGACAATCCTTTTTATTACGGCGAGATGAAAACCAAAAGAGGCATTATCAAACATGTTTATCCGCCGCTGATTTCGCAAGAGCTTTGGGAGCAATGCCAAAAGCAAAAAGCCCTGAACAATCATAACGGCGCGGGGCTTAAATACAGTCAAAAGCCTTTTGTGCTGAGAGGTTTAATCACCTGCGGAAGAACGGGAAGGGTTTGTCCCTGCGAAGATCAACTGAGAAGGAAATACTATTCGTGGGTGGTTTGCTACACTAAAACCGGGCAGAGGCGATACATCCCGGAACAAGATGTTTTAAGTGCGATAGAAACCGTCTTAAACCGTATCAAAGTACCGGATTCATTGATAAATCCGCTGTATGAAGAGATTAAAAATGCTGAAATTTCAGAAAAACAGTATTGTCAGCAGGAAATCGGAAAGCTGAGACAGGAACAGGAGAAATTGAAGGCAAAATTGGATAATTTGTTTGACTTGCGTTTGGACGGAGAGCTTGACCGAGAAACGTTTGAAACCAAGCGTAATGAAATCCAACTCAAAATCGACCGTATGGGAAGAAAAATTAAAACCTATGAAAAGACGGGAAATGCCTTCACTTCAACGATATTAGATCTCATAAATCTTGCATCGCAGGCAGGAAGAGTATTTGCCAAATCCGATAATCTTGAGCTGAAACATCTGTTGTTAAAATTTGTTTTTAAGGAAATGATATTAACGGAAGGAGAATTGACATATGAGCTGAATTTTCCGTTCAGCGAGTTTGAAAAAGCGCATTTTTACGAAAAAAGAAGCAAATTTTTACAAGGCTCGCAACACGAGGAAAGCCAAGGCCTGGAGGACAATAAAACGAATGAAAACGCAAAATCGTTCGGGCCGAAAATTGCTTTTAAAAATCAAAGAGTTGCGTCAAAAAACGCAACTCTTCTCCAGTCTGGCTGGGGTGGCTGGATTCGAACCAACGAATGACGATACCAAAAACCGTTGCCTTACCACTTGGCGACACCCCAAGGAAATCCTGTTTCATGTACAGATGTGCATTTGAAACGGCTGAAGTATATTTATGCCATATTTTTCATTTTGGCAAGAGTTTTTTTATCACGTTAAAAATGCCGACATCCCGTGTCAACATATCACCTCAAAAAACAGGCCTCTCCAATCGGGGACTACACAACGGCCAACCTGACGGTTTGATCATGATCAAAGACGAGCGTCGTTACTCTCCAACATCTTGGCACTCATTCTATTGATAAATCACGGTTTTTTGGCTAGGAATGTAAACAGTCCTCCCCGACCTGGAAACTAAAACAGCCGCAACCTGACGGTTTGATCATGATCAAAGACGAGCACCGTTACTCTCCAACACCTTGGCACTCACCTCATTAAGGAAGCAATGGTTTTCGGAAAGGAATGCAATAAAAATTCATAAAAAACATCCGGCAGACGATATTGTTTCAGCAAATACGAACCCGGGACGAAACGCCCGGACGGATCTTCAAGACCGCAGCGGCCAGAATACAGTAATTCACCGGTTACTGCCGCTCTTTAATAAAAAGAAAAATTATTGTCAGGGCAAAAAATGAAAAATTCAATCTTATGGCATGAGCAATTTATCTTTTTTACAACTGAAAAAACAAACAACGGCCAAACGTCTCGATCCTTTTTCAGACGCAGATCATCAGGCGGTTCAAACACCGGCACTCCAAAACGGCAAACATCAAACCCGGCCCGTTTGAACACAGCCATCGTAATTTTACCAATTCTCTGCCCTGCTCCGCCCTGTTTTCGTGTGGACGGATCATACAAAAAGTGGATTTTTGCCCGACAAAAGGTTATATTGTTTTTGAAAAACAAAACGGGAGAACAAAAATCCCGAATTAATACGTTATTGAGGAAAACAAAATCATGAAAAAAGCGATTGCCCTGATATTGCTTTTGACCGGCTGTGCCGCTGTCAAAGCTCCGCCGGAATTCGTTTACCGGGAAATTCAGACCCGCGATTTTACGTTAGCAACCTGGCAAAAAATTACCAACCCCGACGGCGTTTACAAAATCTACATTGAAGGCGACGGCCATGCTTTCAACGCCCGCGGCCGGGCAACAAACGATCCGACCCCGCGCGGAACGCTGGTGCGCGAACTGGCTTTCGGTGATCCTTCGCCCAACGTCGTTTATCTGTCACGCCCCTGTCAATATGTAAAAAGTGAAATCTGCAGCAAACGTCATTGGACAACCGCCCGCTTTGCGCCGGAAATCATCAATGCGGAATATGACGCCGTGCGGCAGATTGCCGGTAATTCGCCGATCATTCTGATCGGTTTTTCCGGCGGCGCCCAAGCGGCGGGGCTTATTGCCGCCGCCAAACCGGGACTCAACGTTGAGGAAATCATAACCGTTGCCGGCAACCTCGACCATCTGGCCTGGACACAGTACCAGAAAGTTCCGCCGTTGAATGAATCGCTTAATTTGGAAAGTTATCGGAAACAATTCGCGGAAATTCCGCAAACTCATTATGTCGGCAGCAACGACAAGGTTATTCCGCCGTTTCTGGTAAAAGAATTTGTCGACAGCGGCAAAAGGGTAATCGAAGTTCCGAACGCAACGCATAACAGCGGCTGGGAGAGCATTTATCCGCAGATTTGGGAAAAAAGGTAAAGGACACCGGCACACGGACGACAAAAAAGCTTTGACCCGGGGATCAAAGCTTTTTTTGCACAAAACCTCATTTGACGACGATGAAACTGCAGCCTTCGTCAAAATCCACCGGTTCGATTTTATCCGGCGCCTCAATATCCATGGTCAGCGCTCCATACGGTCCGGGATCGTCCGTTATCAAATACGGCCCCCGGTAAAGCGGCCCTTCGCCGACAGCGGCAAGAGAAACGCAGATACGGTCGACGTTCCGGGCAATTTCCCGCATTTCATCGCCGGTCGGAAGCCTGCCGCCGAAAATCACCGCCAGCTGTTTGCAGATGCCGGGATAGACACCGCAGCCGTAATAACGCAGAACCGTCAGTTTGTCATTTATGACAAAACCTTCCACTTCATTAAAAAACTGCCGGCCGGTCGGATGATGATAAATCTTCTGCGACAACCCGAGCGGTTCGGTCAAAATTCTGACGAACGGCTCAACGGCCCGTTTTCCCTGCGGATAATAACTGTACGGAAGTTTGGCGGCGGAAGAGTCATAAGACAGACGATCCCTGTTCCAGTCAAGCGTTTCTTCGCCCGTATTCCGTTTGGTTCTCTTTCTGTTCGCGAAACCGAACATTTTTTGCAAAAATTTTCCCATAAAAATATGATTTTAAAATAATTGATAATCCGAATTTCCCATATATCATGCGCAGCGGAGAAAAACAAGACAAAAAGCCCCTCACGGCAAGAGGGGCTTTTCGCTGTGTTTTCCGCAAACCTTTATTTGTTTTTGAGACAAAGAACGTAATATGTGCCGTCTTTAACCTCGACCCCGTGGGTATCGTGCCCGAAGCCCGGAAATTTGCGGTCAAAGGCCTGCAACGATTTCAGATAGCCGAGAACGGGACCGTCCGCCGGACCGGCATTTTCGCCAGGCATCAGCAGCGGAATTCCGGGCGGATAAGGAACCACGCCAGTTGCCACCGTACGGTCGGCGATCTGATCGACAGCCATTGATTCGACGTTATTGTGAACAAGATTTTCATATGCTTCCACCGGTGTCATATCCGGTTTGGGCAGAACCGAGAAAGCGGCGGACAGGGCTTTGGTCGTGCCCAGTTCCTTCATGGCGGCAAACATTTTGTCGCACAGTTCTTTCAAGCCCGTTTCTCCGTACTCGTGCGGATTGTCCTTTACCAGTTTGGGCAAAACGCGGCGCAGAGGCTCGTTGTTGTCATAATCCTGCTTGAATTCGAACAGGGCGTTAAGCAAAGTTCCCCATTTGCCGTTGGTAACGCCGAGAGAAAACAGCACCAGAATGGTAAAGTCGGTGGTTTTCTCGACCACAATACCCTTGTTGTCCAGATAAGCGCTGACGACCGCGGCCGGAATACCGCTTTCGGCCAGGCTGCCGTCCGTAAGAACGCCCGGCGTTACCAGCGACACCTTGATCGGATCAAGCATGCAGTAGCCTTCTTCCACCTCGCCGAAACCATGCCAGTCTTCGTTCGGCTTCAGCGTCCAGCAATCGGGATCGGTTGCCAGCTGCTCTTCGTCGGCTTCAAAAAACGGCACTTTCTGTCCGCTTTCGCGATCAACCACGAAATCCGGCTGCCAGATATTGAAAAACCAGTCTTTTTTGCCGGTAAATTCGGCATGAAGACGAGCCACTGTCTTGCGGAAGGAAACCGCTTCGCGGATGGAAACGTCGGTCAGCGCCTTGCCGCCGGGACCGTCCATCATCGCCGCGCTGATGTCGTTGGAAGCAATGATCGGATAGAACGGCGAAGTTGAGGCATGCATCATGAACGCTTCGTTAAAACGCTGGTGATCAATCGGGTTGCGGCCGTCGCGGACATGAATCATTGAAGCCTGAGAAAAAGCTGCCAGCAGCTTATGAGTAGACTGGGTGGCAAACATGGTCGGCCCCTTGCGGTCATCGTCTTTGGGATCGCAGCACATGGCAAAACGCCCCTTGTACATCGGATTGAAACGCGCATAGCCGTACCAGGCTTCGTCAAAATGCAGCCGGTCAACGCTTTGTCCCAACAGTTCCTTTACCCGGTTGACGTTATAACACAATCCGTCATAAGTCGAATTGGTAATGATCGCATGCACCGGCGTCGGATCAATTCCTTCTCCGACCAGCGGATTTTCGGCAATTGTCTGACGAACGGCATCAGGTGTCAGACGTTCCGAAGTGATCGGACCGATGATGCCGTAGCGGTTACGGGTCGGGATCAGATAGGTCGGAATCGCTCCCGACAGGGTAATCGCGTGTTCGATCGATTTGTGGCAGTTGCGGTCGCAGAGCGCAACCTGATTGCGGGTAACGCTGGCCATCAGAATCACCCGGTTGGAAGTCGACGAACCGTTGGTTACGTGGTAGGTGCGGTCGGCACCGAAAACCCGCGCCGTGTATTTTTCGCTTTCGCCGATCGGACCGGAATGGTCAAGCAGCGATCCCAGTTCGCCGACCGAAATCGACAGATCCGAACGAAAAACCGGTTCGCGGAAAAAGTTGAAAAACGCACGGCCGGCAGGCGAATGCATAAAACCGGTGCCGCCGGTATGCCCCGGCGTATGCCAGGAATATTCGTGCACTTTGGAAAAAGCGGCCAGCGCCTTGAACATCGGCGGCAAAATAAACTGACGGTAACGTTCGGTCGCCGCCAGTACGCGGCCGGCAATGAAATCCGGCGTATCTTCCATTACCCAGATGAAGTCGTTGACGCTTTCCAGAATTTCCGACGGCACTTTAGACGCTGCCGTCCGCCCTGCCAGCAGAAAGACCGGCAGCTCCTTATTGTGTTCGCGCAAAGCTTTCAGCAATTCAATGATTTTGGCATAGTCTTTGTCGTCTTTGTTGTTCAGTTTGAGCAGCACGCACTGAACGGTCGGATCCGTAATCAGAACGGCTTTGGCGTCGTCATCGCTTTCCGACACGATTACCCTGACATCTTCCGCGGTCAGATAATCCTTCAGTTCGCGCACGCTGCGGGCGGCCGCGGTGTTGTCGTTCAAACCGTCGTAGACCAGCAGCATCCTGATCCCCAGCGGGTCGCTCTCCAGGCATTTTGCACCTTCTTTCATAAATCAAACTCCTTTCAACTTTAATTTGCCGGATCTGCGGTCACGGAAGTATTGACATACTCGCTGATCCGTTTGGAACTGTAGTCACTGACAGATACCCAGAACATTGCGATCAACGCCGCGATCGTAATCGTCAGGGTCATATAGCGAACCCAGCGCGGCACGCAGCAGCCGCCGGGTTTGACATGTGTTTCCCTGATTTCGATTTTGCGGTTGACCGAAAGCTCGTAGAATATAATGGTAGAAATGACGAAAATCAGCGCCCAGCGGGTTTGCTCGCTGTTGGAACCGATCATCGCCGACAGGCTGTAAACGGCGGCAATCAGACCGACAATGGTATAAAACAATCCTTCCCTGTCGCTCATTTTTTCACGGCCGAGGATTTTGATCGCCACCGAAGAATAAATATAAGGCAGCAGGGTCATGATAACCGCGATCGAGGCGATTTTGCCGAACTGTTCGGAAGCGGTCGGCGACATCGTGGCCAAAACCTGCAGGGTCATGATGCCGGCAACGATCGCCAAACCGGCGGAAGGAACGCCGCGGCGGTTGACGCGGGCAAAAATGCCGGCAAACAAACCGTCTTTGGCCGCCGCCTGAGCCGTTTGTCCGACCAGAAGCGTCCAACCGGCCAGAGACCCCAGACAGCCCACCGCCGCGCAGAGGGCAACGATTTTGCCGGCGGTCGACCCGAGGGCAATGCTGACCGCCTGCGAGAACGGTGCCGAAGAGGAAACCAGTTCCTTGTTGGGAATGATGCCCATGATCGCCGAAGAACTCAGCACGTAGCAGACGGCCGCCAGCAGCACCCCGACGACGGTTGCGATCGGCACGTTTTTGGCCGGATTTTTAACCACCGCGGTGGAAACCGAAGCGCTTTCGACGCCGATAAAAGCCCACAAGGTAAAGTTCAGGGTCATGCCGACGGCGGTCAGGCTGCTTTCGCCGGAAACGTTCCAGCCTTCCATATAAGTTTCGGGATTAAACCAGAACCAGCCGAGCAGTGCGACGCCGACGATCGGAAACAGGGCCACGGTGGTGGTGATGCCCTGCATGCGGCCAACCACCCTCGGTCCGAGAATGTTGGCGTAGGTAAAAAACCAGATGACGGCAATCTGCGCCAGCGCCATTACCAGCGGATCCCGAAGCGCCGGGAAAAACGGCGTCAGATAACCGAGCCCGGCCACCGCCAGACCGACGTTGCCGATAACGTTGGCCAGCCAGTAGACCAGGTTGGTCTGATAGCCCATATAATCGCCGAAGGCCTTGCGCGCATAGGCATACGGCCCGCCGGCCGCGGTCGTCACTTCCGTCAGCTTGGCAAACACCAGCCCGAGCGCTATGGCGCCGACAACCGTAATCAGCCAGCCGATGATGGCGATGCTGCCGATGCCGGCGAGGTTGGCGGGCAGCATGAACACGCCCGAACCCATCATGTTTCCGGCCACCATCAGGATCGCCGGAAGCAGTCCTATCTTATTGCTTTCACTAACCATCTGTTCTCCCCGTTTGACATAATTGCAATTGTTTACGGCTATTTACATAATGCCTCGTCAAACGGGTTACAATTGCCGGGAGAGAAATTTATCGGCAGAGAATGCGGTCCGGCTGCGGACGTCCGCTCTCAAAGACCGGGAAAATGATCCACTTCTTCAATGGTAAAGTCTTCGCCGATAATGACAAATTCGACCGTAAAATCTTCGCCGACATCAACCAGGCGCCACTCCCCGCAATCGGTGCCGAAAGGAGAATATTTCACTTTCAGGTCGCCGAAATGTTCAACCTTGCGCACTTTGAAATCCCCGAAGTGCTCGACAATCCGCACGTTGCCGTAAAGCGGCACCCCGCCGAAGGTGCAGTCTTCCGCGATTTCTTCCGCCGCTGCCGGGAACGCCGCCAGCAGCAACGCCGGCAACAGGATTTTTTTCATCATATCTTCTCCTTTTACGTCTGCTTTTGTAAAAACCTATTTTAATATGCGGAAAACAAAATGCCACATATTTTTTCCGGCCGGCGTTTTTTTAGAACTTTCGGCCTGTTTTCATCCGGCCGGCCGCTTCCCATATTTTGTAAAATTAATATGAGGAACGATTGATGAAAAAACTGACATTATCCTTAACCGCCCTGCTGCTAGCGCTGTGGCCGGCCTTCGCCGGCGCCGAAACGCCCGCTTTTGTCCCGCTCAACCCGGCAGCAGTCAACAAAAAACTTGACGCCGCCGCAACCAAACTCAATTCCGGCAAAGCCGGCAAGGAAGAAATCGCCGCCATTTTGCAGGAAGTTGCCGGCATTGAGGACGACCGGCAGCAAACGCGTCAACAATATGCCGAAGAACTGGCCTCGGTGCAGAAAAAACTGAATGCGCTCGGTCCGGCACCGGAAAAAGACGAAAGCGAGCCGGCGGCCATTGCCAAACAGCGTAAAGAATTTGCCGGCAAAGCCGACGGTTACAAGGCACAGATCGCGCAGATGGACCTGCTTGCCGCGCGGATCGACGAAATCAACGGCCTGATTTTAAAAATCCGCAACCGGCGCCTGCTTGACAACATTCTGGTCAAACAAAGCTCAATTTTTCATCCCGAAGAATTCTGGCAGTCGCTGACCACCTTCGCCGGCTTCGTCTTTGAACTGGTCAAATCACCTTTCAGCTGGTACCGCGGTCTGCCGCCGGAAAAGGAAGCAGCCGTCAACAACAATATCCTGACGGTGATCGGCGTCATGGCCGGCGCCCTTGTCGCCGCCTTTTTCCTCAGCCGTTACATCAGAAGCCGCCTCGGCTACCGCGCGGCGGTCGAACATCCCGACTATTCGCAAAAAGTGCGCGCCGGCATTGCCATGTTCATCGTCCGCGGCGTCATTCCCGCCGCCGTCATCGGCGCCTTTTTGTTCTGGCTTAAGGGCAACGGAGTAGTCAACACCGGTTCTTTCGGCCTGCTGCTGCACACCGCTGCCGTTTACCTGCTGTACTACTACCTGACAAAAGCGGCGGTGCGCACCGTATTCACGCCGGACAACGGCAAATGGCGGATCATCGAAGTGGCCGACGGCTGCGCCAAATGCATCAGTTCGGCTCTCGTCTTTTCGGCGGCGGCCGTTTGCACCGTTTCCTTTCTGCAAAGCCTCGCCGGCCGGATGGACTATGACAGTTCAATCGTCTATTCACTGAAAATTTTCGCCAACGCGGTCAAGGCCTTCTGCGTAGTGCTGGTTGCCCGCAAGGCGCTTTACAACAACAATCCGCCGGTACCGGGAGAAATTGACGACGACACGCCGCTCGACGGCCTCAGCACCGCCTCCAAAATCAGCCTGTTTATCACATTTCTGATGACGGCGGCCTTTGCCGTTTCCCTGTTCGGATATATCCGCCTGTCGGAGTACGTTATCAACCGTTTTATCATTTCCGTCGTCGCCGTCGGCGTTTTCTATATTATCGACAAACTGATCCGCGGCCTTTTTCACCGGATACTGCAATTCCGTTTCTGGCTTGCCACCTTCCGTATCGGTCACAAAACTCTGCGTAAGGCGGAATTCTGGTTCGGGCTGCTGCTTTCGCCGGTGATGTGGGCACTGGCCTTTCTCGTCCTGCTGGCCGTCTGGGGCGTTTCCGTCGATCTGCTGCTGGCACGGATAAAAGGCTTTCTCACCGGGTTTAACATCGGCGGCATTCACATTTCCATCACTTCTATCATTCTCGGGATCGTCTGCTTTTTTGTGCTGCTTTCCCTGTTCGGGCTGTTAAAAAACAGCTTTGTCCGCGGCAATTTAAGCAAAATAGACATGGACAACGGGGTACGCAATTCGCTCGTTTCCTCAATTAATTTTCTCGGGTTCATCGTTTCCGCCCTGATTGCCGTCGCGGTAATGGGCGGCAGCTTAAGCAGCATCACCATTATTGCCGGCGCACTTTCGTTCGGGGTCGGCTTAGGTCTGCAGAACATGGTCGGCAACCTGGCCGCCGGCATGACCATTCTGTGGGAACGGCCGATCAAAATCGGCGACTGGGTGGTCATCGGCGGACAGGAAGGGCTGGTGCGCAAAATCAACATGCGCTCGACCGAAATCGAAACCTGGGACAAATCGACCGTCATCGTGCCGAATTCCGCGATTTTGTCACAAAGCCTGACCAATTACACCTACTCCGGACTGACCGGACGGGTGGTCATCAAAGTCGGCGTCGGCTACGACAGCGACATTGAACTGACCAAACGGACGCTTTTGGAAATTGCCGCTTCCAACCCTGACGTTCTGACCAGCCCCGAACCTTCGGTCGCTTTCAACAACCTCGGCGACAGCAGCCTCGAATTTCAGCTCAACTGCTTTACCGCCAACGTTTTCAAGCGCTCCGGCATCGCCAACGACTTAAGGGAAAAAATCATCAACCGTTTTCGGGAACTGAAAATCGACATTCCCTACCCCCAGCGCACCGTTTATCTGGAACGGCCGGCAGCCGGAACGAACGCCCCGAAAGACGCTTCTCCTTTTGCCGAACGCTCCTGAAAACAGTTTGTCCCGGGTATCCTTAAACAAACGCATGCTCTTGACTTTTTGTTAAAAATGCTTTGTATTAGGGGTAATTTCGGCAATTTTGGAAGGTGAAAATGAAAAATACCGTTAAAATAACATTCTGGATTATGCTGACCGCCGCCGTTGTTCTCGGCATCAACGCCGGCTGGGACAAATATCAGGAATTCCGGCAGGCCGAACTGGCCAGGGTGATGACCGTCAAAGACAAGAAGTTCGACCCCGGCCAATTGACGGAAATGGCGGCCGCGCTGGCGGCCAAACCTTACGTTCCGCCGGCAGACAATCTTCCGGATGAGCTTAAGAAACTTAACTACGACCAATACCGGGACATTCGTTTCAGCCGCGAAAACGGCCCCTGGTACGGCAAAAAACTGCCGTTTGAAATTCAGTTTTTCCACCTCGGCTCATTGTTTCTCACCTCGGTTCCGATCAACGAAATCGTCAACGGCCGCATTCATCCGCTCAAATATTCCCCCGCTTATTTCGACTACGGCAAAAACCGCCTGAACACCGACGAGCTGTCGGAACTGGGCTATGCCGGCTTCCGCCTGCACAACCCGCTGAACACGCGCAAATATTACGACGAACTGGTTTCCTTCCTCGGCGCCAGCTACTTCCGCGCACTCGGCAAACATCAGAAATACGGCCTTTCCGCCCGCGGGCTGGCGATCGACACCGCCGTCCAGACCGGGGAAGAATTTCCGATCTTCCGCGAATTCTGGCTGGTCCGGCCGAAAAGAAACGACAAGTCGGTTACCGTCTACGCCCTGCTGGACAGCCCGAGCGCGGCCGGCATCTATACCTTTGTCATCACTCCGGGCGAAAACACGGTGATGGACGTCGACGCCAAAATTTTCCCCCGCAAGGAAATCAACAAACTGGGCATTGCGCCGCTGACCTCCATGTACCTGTTCGGAGAAAACACCAAAAACAAATTTGACGACCATCGGCCGGAAGTGCACGACAGCGACGGTCTGCTGGTCTTAAACGGCAACGGCGAATGGCTGTGGCGCCCGCTTGACAACTCCAAGTATCTGCGCATCAGCGCTTTCGTCGATGAAAATCCGAAAGGCTTCGGGCTGCTGCAAAGAGACCGCGAGCCGGCTCATTATCTGGATTTTGAAGCTAATTACGAGCAACGGCCGAGCGCCTGGGTGGAACCGGTCGGCGACTGGGGCAAAGGCTGGATCGAACTGGTGGAAATTCCTTCCCAGCAGGAAATTCACGACAACGTCGTCGCCTACTGGGTACCCAAGGAAAAAGCCGTGCCGCAGAAAGAGCTGCATTATCGGTACCGGTTGTACTGGTTTACCAAACTGCCGGTCAAAAAAGTTCCCGGCGACATTACCGCCACCTATACCGGAATCGGCGGCGTATCCGGCATGCTGGAAGATCACAAACGCAAATTCGTGATTGATTTCGACATTCTCAACATGCAAAAAGAAGTGGAAAAAGGCATTGCCACGCTGGAAGTTTCCGCCAGCGAAGGGGAAATTACCGGCAAGCACCTGATGTACAACCCGGTAACCAAAGGCCTGACCGCATACATCGACTTCAAACCGAACGGCAAGACCTCGGAACTGCGGGCTTCGGTAGTCAAAAAAGGCAAAAACATTTCCGAAATCTGGAGTTACCAATGGTTGCCATAAAAATACAGAGCAAAGAAGACATTATCGGCGCATACCTTTGCAGCCTGGGTTTTGCCGGGCGGGAACTGCCGTCAATCGTCAAGACCGTGGCCGGACAACTTGACTTTCAATCGGCCGACGGCGACGAGCTGGTCGGCAAAATCGACGGCATTCTGCTTGAAATGGCGCGCAAAACCTTTCCCGAAAGCGGACTTGCCGACGAACAGCTGCTGGCGCAGTTCAAACTTTGCTTTCTGCTCTGCGGCGGCGCCGAACAATGTACCGTCCAGGGCATCCGGCAGCTGAATTTGCCCGCCGGTCTGACCAAAGCCATGCGCGAACGCTTCATCGTCAATGCACCGGCTTGTCATTACACGGAAATGAAACCGCAGAAAATAGAGAGCTTCCGCTCCCGCAAAAGGAAGAAAAAATGACTTCTCAGCTTGTTCCCATCAGCCCGCGGCAAATCCGCCGGCGGCGTCTTAAAGTTTTCGGCCTGATGTTTATCAGCACTCTTTTTGCCACTCTGAAATGGATTACGGTCATCCCGAGTGACAGTTCGCTTTTTACCCGTTTTCTGATGATCGGCCTGTTTATCCTCACCTTTGCCTGGATCGCCCTTTTCTTCTGGTCCAGCATTTTCGGCTTTTTCGAACTGCTTCGCAAAAAGAAGGTGCCGGGCATTGCCTGGCCGGAGGAAAAAACGCCGCTGTCAACCCGCACTGCCATTCTGATGCCGGTCTACAACGAATCGCCGGTCAGCGTTTTTGCCAATCTGCTGGCGATGGCACGGGATCTGGAAAAAACCGGACAGGCCGCCGCCTATGACATTTTTGTCTTAAGCGACACCACCAACCCCAAAGTGTGGGTGGAAGAAGAAAGCGTCTGGCTCGAAGCCAAAAAACTGATGCCTGCCTCAATCGGCCTTTATTACCGCCGGCGGCCGGTCAACACCGCCCGCAAAAGCGGCAACATCGAAGATTTCTGCAACAAATGGGGCGCGCTTTACGATTTTATGATCGTGCTTGATGCCGACAGCCTGCTGGCGGGAACGACCATGGTCAGAATGTCGCAGCTGATGGAAGCCAACCCCGGCGCCGGCATCATTCAGGCGCCGCCGATGTGTATCAACCGTCATTCGCTTTTCGCGCGCATTCAGCAGTTTGCCGGCAAGGTATACGGCCCGATCGTTTCTGCCGGACTGGCCTATTGGCAGGTGGGCGACAGCAACTACTGGGGACACAACGCCGTTATCCGCGTGAGAGCCTTTATGGAATGCTGCAAACTGCCGGTTTTAAAAGGGCGCGCACCGTTCGGCGGGCATATTCTCAGCCACGACTTCGTCGAAGCGGCGCTCATCCGCCGCGGCGGATGGTCTGCCTGGCTGCTGCCGGAACTGAAGGGAAGTTTCGAGGAATGTCCGCCGTCGATGATCGACTTCGCCATGCGTGACCGCCGCTGGTGCCAGGGCAACATGCAGCATATGAAAGTGCTTGTTTCCAAAGGTCTGCACCCGGTCAGCCGCGTGCATTTCATCATCGGCATCATGTCCTATCTGTCTTCCCCGCTGTGGCTTTCCTTCCTGCTGGTGGGACTGGCAACAGCGCTCGGACGCAACATTTTTCAGCCGGAATATTTCCCGACTTATTACACGCTGTTCCCGACCTGGCCGATTTTTGACAAATTCGGTACCATCAGTCTGTTCGTCCTTTCCATGTTCATGCTTGTTTTTCCAAAATTCCTGGGGTTAATCGTCTATCTGACGCAAAACAAATTCAAGGATATCGGCGGCTTTTTCGGGGCGGTCAAGAGCGTGCTGGCGGAAATTGTCTTCAGCGCGCTGTCGGCACCGATTATGATGATGTTCCAAAGCAAGTTCGTGTTTGACATTTTCGCCGGCATCGACGCCGGCTGGAACACCCAGAACCGGGACGAAACCGGCACTTCTTTCCGGGAAGCCTGGGCGCGCCATCGCTGGCACACGCTCCTCGGCGCCGCCACCACCGTCATTGTCTGGAAATATGCCCACAGCCTGTTCTGGTGGATGCTGCCGATCACCGTCGGACTGATGCTTTCAATCCCGATCTCGATGATTTCTTCCCGCGAAAAAACCGGCATAGCGGCCAGGAAGCACAAATATTTCATTATTCCGGAAGAAATCCGGGTGCCGGAAATCTTAACCGAAGCGCTCGATTTCAAAAAACGGCTGTCACACCGGAACGGACAAAAGTTCGGAGTAGAAAACATAGTCGACGACAGCGTACTCAACGCTTTGCACATTTTGATGCTGCCGGTTAACGGCCCGGCACCGGAATTTGGCACCAAGGCGTTGGAAATGGCCAAAATCAAACTGGAAAACTACATCAATCACGGGCTGGAAATGGACCTGAGCCGGGAAGAGGAAATTGCCCTGCTCTACAGTCCCGACGTTTTGAAAAAAGCCAACCTGATGAAACAACTGGAAAACTGCAATGAACTTTAAAACGAAAACGGCCGCGGCAGGAATTTTGGCCGTGCTGACGGTTGCCGCCGCGGCGTTCGTCATTCTGCCCCGTCATAAAAAACTGCCGGCACCGGCGGCCGTTCAGGCGGATAAGGTACTGGTCAAAAAAGCCGAAAGAAAACTGTATTTGCAAAAAGACGGACAGAACCTGAAAGAATACCGCATCGCCCTCGGCTTTGCGCCGGTCGGCGACAAGCTGCGGGAGGGCGACGGCAAAACGCCGGAAGGCATATACCGCATTTCCGGCCGCAATCCGAACAGCCGTTTTTACCTGTCGCTCCGGGTTTCCTACCCCAGTGCGGAAGACCGGCGGGAGGCGGCGGAAAAAGGCTTTTCCCCGGGCGGCGACATTATGATTCACGGACTGCCGAACAAAGCCCCGTTTTTGGGCAGTGCCCATCTTCTGCGCGACTGGACGGCCGGCTGCATCGCCGTTACCAACGAGGAAATCGAAGAGATATGGTCAATGGTTGCCGACGGCACGACAATTGAGATCCTGCCTTAACTGCCTGATTTCATCATTTTTTTGAACTAAAAGCTATTGACAAGCACGGTACCAGCCTGTAGCATAGGCAAATGTTAAAATAAAATGAGGTTCCAAAATTAATCAATCATGAGTCCCGTATACGTATACGTTTTTAATCTGGCCCTGGTTTTGCTGCTGGTGTTTGCCAATGCTTTTTTTGTTGTTTCAGAATTCGCCATCGTCAAGATCCGCCGCACAAAACTGGAAGAACTGACCCACTTCGGCAACAAACGGGCAAAAATCGCACTTAAAATCACCGAAAATCTCAATACCTATTTAAGCGCCATCCAGCTCGGCATCACGCTGGCCTCGCTCGGCCTCGGCTGGATCGGAGAACCGGCGGTTTCACATCTGCTGGAAGACCTGTTCGGACATTATTTTGCCGACAACAAGGTGCTGCTGCATTCGGTCAGCTTCGGCGTCGCTTTCGGTTTCATTACCCTTTTGCACGTGGTGCTCGGCGAACTGGTGCCGAAGTCGCTGGCTATTCAGAACACCGAAACCTATGCGCTTGTCATTGCCAAACCGCTTTATGTCTTCAAACATATTTTTTCGCCGTTCATCTGGGTTTTTGACAAGGTAACGGCCGGCATTCTGCACCTGATGGGCGTTCAGCAGTCAAACGAAAACGATGACGCCCATTCGGAAGAGGAAATCAAACTGATTATCGACGCCTCCAAAAAAGGCGGCGTCATTGACGATACCGAAGGCGAAATCATTCAAAACGCGATCGACTTTTCGGAAATTTACGCGCACGAAATCATGATTCCCCGGCAGGACATGAAATGCCTGTACCAGAACTATACCTTTACGGAAGCGATGGATTTTATCAAAAAGCACAATCACACCCGTTTTCCGCTTTGCAACAAGGACAAAGACCACATCATCGGCATGCTGCATATCCGCGATCTGCTGGAATATGAAGGTGACGAAAACGACAAGGATATTCTGACCAAGCTTGCGCGCAAGATATTGTTCGTGCCGGAAAACAAGTCGATTTCCGAAATTTTGCATCAGATGATGCTGCGTCACGTGCATCTGGCCATCGTGGTCGACGAATACGGCGGCACTGCCGGACTGCTTTCAATGGAAGACATTCTGGAAGAACTGGTCGGCGACATTATGGACGAGCACGACGACATTACCGACGAGCCGATCAAAAAAATTGACGACAAAGTCTGCGAATTTGACGGCGTGGTGCTGGTCGAAGACGCTTTCGACAGCATGGGGCTGCCGGAATGCGAACACGAGGAAAGCACCATGGGCGGTTATGTTTTCGGCCTGCTCGGACGGCTGCCGAAAGTGGGCGACAAAGTGGAAGACGTCTATTGCGAATATGAGGTGATCGGGATCGACAACATGCGCATCACCCGCATCAAGGCCAGAATCAAACCGGCGCCGGAGCAGAGCGATGAAATTTAAAACTTCGGCCATCGTCTTTGCGTTGTGCGCGGCGGCTTCGGCAGCACAGGCAGGCTGTATGGATCTGCCGCAGCAAAAGGCGCGACGGGCATTGCAGATTCTGAAAAACCAGATTATGGTCGCCGAATACTGCGAAAAATGCCTGAGTCCGTTCCACCGGCTGATCGGTGTGCGCTCAACCGGTATCGTCTGCGACGAAAAAGACCTTTGCCGCGTTCTTATCAACGGCGAGGAAGTCGACGTATCGCACCTGTTTGCCGAAAACGCCGACGGCCGCGAGGAAAACATCGGTTATGCCGTCGGCTGCCCGGACGCATTGCTTTACAACCCGCGCTATCTGAACTTTGAAAGATAAAAGCCGTTGCCATTTGCCGGAAATGATTATATAAAAAGAACAGATACAATCATTAACGAAAGCAAAATAATGGAAAAAATCATCAATTACATTTCCCGCGGACAGGGACTCGGCATTAAGTTCCTGCTGCTGTTTTCACTGATCGTCGCCGTTTTCTATGCCGTCGGCACCAAGTTTGCCGGCGATCAGTTTTTTGTTCCCGCCGCACAAAAGGCGGCAGACGCTTTTCTGCCGATCAGAATTGAAAACGGCATTGTAACCGAGCCGGAAAATACGGTCAAGAACTACACCTTCGTTCTCGGCGAAGGAAAAGTTCCGGATGCGGAAAGTTTCAACTTAACCATGGATACCACCATAGATTCTCTGGATACGTCCGGTTTAAAAGAAGGGCTGTACCTGACCAAACGGGCACTTTATGTCGTCCAACACACTCAGACCAGAGTTTACGAACTGGAAGATTCTTCTTATTTTCCGCAAGGCGACTATACCGACACGTTTCATTCCGTTGTCAACTGGGCCGTCGTTTTTGTCGGTTTGTTCGGATTTGTTGCATTTTTTATCCTCTACTTCATCGTCGTCATCTTTTACGCTACCTGTTCGTACATTGTTTCCGCCATTTTCAGGAAACAATACGACTTTGATCTGAGGATGCGGCTGAGCACGCTGGCGTTTATTGCCACCAACGTCGTCTTTACGGTTTTGGGCTGGTTCGGCTTTTCCAGCAATTTGATTTTCCTGCTCGCGGTGCTGGCACTGCAGGCGCTGGTGATCAAAGAACTGCCGGGCAAGCAAGCACAGGCGGCACAATAGGTTTTGGGCGCCAATCAAAGAAAAATCCCCGCTGTCGGCGGGGATTTTTACGTTTCGGAAAAGACAGGCAAAGCACGCCCGGCAGAACGGTGCGGGACAAAAGACGGACACGGACGGCCGGTCAACGCCGACGATTCCCGTCATTTTTCCACAGCGGGCGCTTTATAACCTTCGGACATGTTTTTTTCATTTTCTCCGCGTATGACGAAAAAACACCTTTTAAAACGGCAAAACAAAGCGTTTTTTCAATACAAAAGCGGTTTACAAATTAAAATCAATATGTTAAAATTAGACAAAAGAAGACAAATATTTTATGATAAAAAGGCGGTGAGCAAATTGAACAAAGAACGATGGAAAAAACTGGCGCAGAAGGCGGGCGACAAAATCAGGCAGGGATCGCTGCGTCTGGCAATGTTGATGACGACGCTGATCGGCAACGGCAGCGCGACAGGTTCCAACCCGCCCGCGGAATCTTCTTCTTCGTCAGAAAAGACGACGATCACCGCCCCGGCCGTCAAAACGGAGCGAGCCGACAGCATCGACACCGTTGACATGACGCAGCTGATGAGCGAACAACTGATCAGCAGCAACAAAAACATCGCCGGCAACTTTAACCTGGAAGGCCGCACTTTCACCGCCGAGGAACTGGCGGAAATCGGCCAGTGCGAACTGAACGAACAAATCCAGAAAACGGCGCAGAAAACGGCCAAACGCGGCGTACCCAAAAAAGGACAACAGACTTATTGCCTCGGCGCCGTAAAGTCTTTCTTTGCCAAACACGGCATTACCATCGACGCCCAGCGCTTCGCCTACCGTGCCGTCACCGGCTTTCAGGCCAACGAAAATTTCACCGAAGTCGAAGCGGAAATGAACAATTTCCGTTCGCTGCCCGACGGCGCCGTCATCGCCTGGGAAAAGGGAACCACGCGTTACGGGCATGTCGCGATGAAGATCGGCAACAAGGAATTTTGCGACTTCGTTTACAATCTGCGCACCCACAATCGCCGGGGCAGCAGCGGTCAGCGCTACGGCAAACCGCATGTCTTTATTCTCAAAAACATGCCTTTCAGCAAGAAACTGACGCAGAAGCTGATTGCCGAAGGCCGGCTTGACAAATCTCTGGAAAAGCAGACGCTCGCCCTGGTCAAAATCGGCGATATGAGAATGCTGCTCAACGCCGACAATCTGGCGGCATTCAACCATGACCTGGCCAAGGCCGGCATCCGGACAGCTGACAAAATGACGTTAAAGGACCTGAAAAAACACGAGAAGGAACAGCAGCGGCTGACGGCAGAAATATTGCGGGAAAGACGGCAGCGGGATTGAAGTTTCGCCGGCGCCGAAGCTGCTTTTGCAACCGGCGCGCGTTTTTCATGTTTTACCGAAAAGCGGGGTTAAAACCCCGCTTTTCGGTATTTTGCCAACGATCGCAAATGCGGCAAAGAGTTTACCGCGGCGCATAGACATATTCGGCAATGGCAAAAGCGCCGTACAAAATGATGTACATCCCCATCAGCGTGGTAATGGTAACGGCGCCGATGCTCGGAAAAATCAGAATCATAAAGGCAAACAGAATACCCAAAATACCGATGCCGAGACTCCAGCCCCAGGGCGCTCCGATCTTTCTCAGCTGGAAAGAAGTCACCAGTTGAATGACACCGACCGCCAGACACCACAAGGCAAAGATCATCGGCAGCGTGGCCGCGGTAACCCCCAGGTTGGCTACCAAAATGACCCCGACCAGAATATCCAACAACCCCACCAGCAGGTACCAGCCTGACTGATAGGAAAAGGAAGCCAGAAAATAGCCGGCGCCGACGACGATGAAAGCAATGCCGATATAGAGCGCCAGTCCGAGCAGACTGGCCACCGGATTAAACCAAACGTAAAAGCCGAGAATCACCATGATGATGCCGGCAAACAAATGCCAGAAACCGGCGGTTTGCAACTTTTCCCCGTTGACGGGGGTGACAGGTTCAGCCATATTTTTTCTCCTTTAAAATCTCTTCTCAATAAAAAATAGGCATTGTTTTTCCGATTTCAAAGGCCGACGGATGATTATTTGTCAGCGCGAACAGCCGCCCTCACGGGACTTGAGGGCGGAAAGTTCCGGCCGGGCGGCATAACCGCCGCCGCGGGCGGGACAGGCATTGTTTTTCCGATTTCAAAGGCCGGCGGATGATTATTTGTCAGCGTGAACAGCCGCCCTCACGGGACCTGAGGGCGGAAAGTTCCGGCCGGGCGGCATAACCGCCGCCGCGGGCGGGACAGGC
>OLRF01000851.1_pt1 | contig 35427 bp, 33 predicted proteins | sample 1672061 | NCBI WGS metagenome assembly OLRF01 (sample SAMEA3136641, study PRJEB25190) | human gut metagenome | reverse complement strand
CCTCCTACCAATATCTCCATGGATACTTTCTCTGTAAATTCTCTTATCTTTTTTTCCACCACTCCCGGCATTATCTCCACCACATCAGGCTTGGCTATGCGGATAGATTCCACCGCAGTATCGACGGAATGGGAATCGACGATAAAGAATCTCTGAACGGTGATGAGGCCGCAGTCTTTGGCCGGGCGTATCATGTTGGTCTTGGTAGTAAGTATACCGTCGGCTCCCACCGACTTTACAAATTCCATTCCGGCGCGGTCTTTTCCCGCTCCCTCTACAAAATCCATGTGTATGAAAATCTTCTTTCCCGCGTCATGGGCTTTTTTGACGTATGCTTCTATATTCATGATGCTGGAATAAAGCAAGAATATCACATCGACTTTTGAAGTTATGGAAATATCGAAATCCTCTTTCGTTCTTACAGCCGCTGCTACTCTCCTGCTGCTGAATACTGACATAATCGCTCTTCTCCTTTTATCGTAAACTCTATCTGCTGACTTTATTATAATCTCTCCGCCATCACTTGGCAACGCCATAATAAATCACGCATTGCTGAAAATAAAACGCGCGCCGCAGGAAAATCCTCTTTGACGCGCATATTGCTTATATAACGATGCCCTTTTATCCCATAATTTTCTGCGTATCAGGCGCTACCTACCGTGAAAATCCGAGCCCTCTGTTACATGAAGATGATATTTGGACGCCATGCTTATGAAGTACAGCCTTTCCTCATCGCTATGGGTAGGATATATGCACTCAAGTCCTTTAAGTCCGGCCTTTTTTAACCCGGCCAGCAGCATCCCAAAATTTCTCCGAAATTCCTCGCTTTCACGCTGTCCTATGCCTTTTATCTTGCATGGGTGGGCGAGAACGGCTATCCCTCCGGCATCTCTGATCAATTTTATAGCCTCTGCAGTTGAAAGCTTTTCTTTTTCAACAGCCCTGACTTCATCGGACTCCAGGAACTGACCGGGAGTGAACGCTTGGGATGCCTCGTCTATATATCCCTTGGCTGCTAAAGCTCTGGCAAAGTTGGGTTTTCCTATATAAGTCTGTCCCGGTCGCTGAATCAGGTCCTCTTCTTTTATGTCTATATTTTGCTGCTGCAGGGCTTTGAGAATGCCGGCGTTTCGCTTCTTTCTGATGACCGCAAGGCGCGCCAGCGCATCTTGGAGAGCAGGATTTTCCTCGTCTATATAGTATCCGAGGATATGGAGCTCTCTGCCGTCCATATCGGTAGCCAGCTCTATTCCGGGAACCACTTTTATACCCTTGCCCTTTGCGGCCTCCTGCGCCTCTCTTATGCCATCCGTCACTTCGTGATCCGTGATGGCTATAGTGCTGAATTCTTCTCCGGCATATTTTTCGACGATCTCCTCAGGGCTCATCGTTCCGTCCGAGTACCATGTATGGATATGAAAATCTATCTTAAGGCTCATCAATATAACAGCAGGTCTTTTTCCAAAGCTTCTCCTGCCTCATCTCCTTTAAAGTATTTTACTATGGCAAGGGCGAATTTCATGGCCGTCGCAGGTCCCTGGGAAGTGATGATATTGCCGTCCCTGACAACCGGAAAATCCAACGCTTCTGCGCCTTTGAGTTCCTTTTCCATGCCCGGGTAAATGGTCGCTTTCTTTCCTGTCAGAATTCCCAGAGAGCCCAGGACAAGAGGCGCGGCGCATATCGCAGCCAGACCCTTTCCCTCTTCATTGAAAAGAGCTATCCTGCGGCAGAGTCCCTTGTGATCCCTCAAATTATATGCTCCCGGAAGTCCTCCCGGCAAAACAAGCATATCGCAGCTTTCATAATCCGCTTCTTCAAACAGCAAGTCAGCTTCCACTGTTATTCCGTGGGCTCCCCTGACTTTCAGTTCGCCTGTGACGGAAACCAGCTTCGCATCAAGCCCCGCTCTCCTGGCTATATCCGCTGCAGTGATCGCTTCTACCTCTTCAAAGCCCTCGGCTAAGTGAACAAATATCATAAGTTCTCCTTTTCTGAAAAAAATCTTCTATCATAAAAATTTCAACATGAACCTTTCTCCGGCGTGAAAATCTTTCCGCCGTGAAAATTCCGTTTCAGTAAAAAATCCTGGGCGGCTTGGTCAGAACATAAGTAAGATAGGACAACGCTATCGCGGCGACGATCGTATATGCTATGACAAAGAAGCTCGACATATTGACAAAATCCTCGCTCAGTATTACGGAAAGCAGCGAATTGTCGCTCAAAGGCTCGAGCCCTATGAAAGACGCCAGCCATTTGACGCCTTTTCCGCTCATGAGCAAAAATCCCTCGAAAGCCAAAAGCACAGCCGTAACGATCCACACGGCTTTGAGCCGCTTTCTCAGGACTAGTTTAAAATCATTTTTTAAAAAATAAACATATATAGACACAGTAATAATCAGGCTGACCAAACATATTATCAAGCTTATGTCCATGGCAGTCTTAGCCTTAAGCATATTGTCGCTGTCTTTGGCGGAAAATATCCCCTGCATGTCATATCCCGTGTTTTCGTACACCTGAAATTCGTCGGGGCGCCACGAATTCATGAAGCCCGCGATTTCATCCGCCATCTGTGAACTAGTGTATTCAGCGCCAAGACTATCCACAGCTCTGGTATCGTTAAAATAGTATAGGTAAGTTCCTGATGTTCGTGCCGTTATGTTTTGTCCTGCGGTTATTATAAAGACTGATAACGTAATAACCAGCAGAAATGAACAAACGTAATTGAACTGCCTCAATATTCTTCCTCCTAAAAACACCTCTACAAGGTATATGATACACCAATTTCGGATAAAATACAATGTAATAATATCGCGGAAAGTTGGTCTTATAACTATGTATATACCTAAATCAAAAGTTTTTTCACTGAAAATTCAGATGATAGCAGGATTTATCTTCACATCCGCAGCAGGCTTTCCTCTACATTTTCTCTATGACTGGACCGGAAACAGGGCGGCCGCCGCCTTTTCTCCTGTAAATGAAAGTCCCTGGGAGCACTTGAAGCTGATTTATTTCCCTATACTATTTTTCTTAATCATACAGTTAATATACTTAAAACAGAAGAGAACTGCGATGCCCAACCTGATATGGTCTACTTCCCTGTCGGCTCTTTTGGCCGTGGGTGCAGTCACCGCAGCGTATTATACTTACAGCGGAATCATCGGCAGAAATATCATGTGGATAGACATAAGCATATTCATCTCTGCCGCGGCCTTGGCATATATTTTCAACTACCGCATGATAAAAAGCCATCCCTCAGGCATCCCGGGATCAAAGCTGGCAGGAGCGGCGCTTCTCTTAGCTCTCTGCGCTTTGCTGGTCGTTTTCACATTTTTCACGCCTCATATCCCGTGGTTTGAGGATCCGACGACTGGGCTGTACGGCCTGCCGTAAATTTTGATGTTTCAGCGGCAGTCGCATCATCGGATCATAAAGAGCTTCGCAGCTCCGCTGCTGCAGCTCGCAGAAAAAAAGACCTGCGCATAAGCGAACCCGCGCAGGTCTTATCTGCCGCTGCCGGCAGTCTTATTTGATTATAGTGCAGACGGTATCAGGTCCGCAGCCTGCTGCGTTTCCCTCGTCAGTGTCCAGATGCACTTCTCTCTCGTGCTTTGAGCCTGCTCTTACGAGAACGTTATCAAATACCAGTCCTCTCTCGCCCTCGATCTTGATGCTGACGATCTCTCCGTCCTTTACGCCGGCTTCCGCAGCCTGCTCGTCGTTTAAGTGGACGTGTCTCATGGCTACCATCACGCCGTGGTCGAGCTCGACTTCTCCGCAAGGTCCTACCAGCTTGCAGCCCGGAGTTCCGGCCAATTTTCCCGACTCTGTAACCGGAGCTTTGATTCCAATCGTTCTGGCGTCCGTCATGGCCAGCTCCACCTGAGTTTCAGGTCTTGCAGGTCCCAGAACTCTTATACCCTTGAGCGTGTTCTTAGGTCCTACTATATCGACTTTTTCTTCGCAGGCAAACTGTCCCGGCTGAACCAGGTCTTTAGTCGGAGTCAGCTGGTGACCCTTGCCGAACAGAGCCTCTACATGCTCTTCGCTTAAATGAACGTGTTTGTTTGATATTCCTATCTTTACTTCGTAAGCCATTTTATGTATCTCCTTTGCAAATTTTTTGTAACCCATATCATATGCTTCTTATCTATATATTACCCCGTTTATCCCTCGAGGTAACTTACATAAGGCAAATTTCTGTATTTCTGGTCATAGTCCAGTCCGTAGCCTATCACGAACAGGTTTTCTATGGAAAAGCCCACGTAATCGGCCTCTATATCAACGACGCGCCTTGACGGCTTGTCCAGAAGAGTGCATATTTTTATACTCTTCGGATTTCTGTCGGCCAGGTGTTCTTTGAGATGCTTGAGGGTGGTTCCCGTGTCTATGATATCCTCGATGATTATCACGTTCTTGCCGTAAATATCACCTTCAAGGTCTTTTTTGATCTTCACCACGCCGGAACTGGTGGTTCCCGAGCCATAACTTGAGGCCATGATGAAGTCTATCTCGGTATCGTTGGCAACATTTTTCATTATGTCAGCCATCCACATCACTGCCCCTCTCAAGGTGCATATCAGATAGACCGGCTCTCCGCCGTAATCCTCATATATCTGCGCGCCGATCTCGGCCGCCCTGGCTTCTATCTGCTCTCTCGTAAACAGCACTTTGCCCGTCTGATTATTGCTGCTCATTTTTTTCTTCCTCCTGGTCTACAGTAAATTCTACGCCTTCTACTATATCTTCTTTGTCAAATATCCCGGAAAAATCCTGTTCTTTTTCTCCGTCCCAGTAAAGGTCCAAGGTGTCCTTGAGCGTCCAGACTATCCAAATCCAAAGGACCAAATCGTCCAGAAAGCCGAAAGGGAACAGCACAGGAGGTATCAGGTCTATGGGCAGGAAAAGATAGATTATGCCCGCTACGACCAGAGCTTTCTTGCGCTTTGGTACAGTTTTATCGCGCATCATTGATTTTATGGCTTTGATACGCCTGATAAGTATTCTAAAACTGATAAACTGCATTTATCCCTCCAGAAGCTTTTCCATCTCTTCAAGCAGCTTGTCGTGGCCGGTCCTTTTCAATGCCGATGCAGGAATCACCTTGTCATCGGCGCTCAAATCCAGGGCTTTCCTGATGACGCTTATGCACTTCTGCGCCTCGTTGTGGGAAACCTTGTCAGCCTTAGTGGCGACCACGATGCCGTCAAGCCCGTAATGTCTGAGATATTGGTACATCTGAATATCCTGCGCCGATGGGGCGTGACGTATATCGACCAGCTGAACTACTTTTTTAAGACCTTGCCTTTTCTGGAGATATTCCTCCATCATCGGCCCCCATTCGCGACTCATCTGCTTGGAAACCTTGGCATAACCGTATCCCGGCAGATCGACTATCCTAAAATCGCCGTTGATTTTGTAGAAATTTATAGTCCTGGTTTTGCCGGGGCTTCCTGAAACTCTGGCCAGACTCTTCCTGCCGGTGAGCAGATTCAAGAGAGATGACTTTCCGACGTTGGACCTGCCGGCAAAGGCTATCTCAGCCATCGTATCTTCAGGGTACTGGCTGGCTTTTACGGCTATCGCTTCAAGTTCTGCTTCTCTTATTATCATACTACACCTTTGCGCTTTCTTCCAGTGCGTATTGAAGAGTTTCCACAGCTTTTTCCAGCAAGATAAATTTGAGCTGCTTTCTCACCGACTGCGGAATATCGTCTATGTCAGCTTTGTTGTCTGCGGGAAGCAGGATAGTCCTTATTCCTGCTCTGTGAGCGGCGAGAACCTTTTCCTTTATGCCTCCTACAGGCAGAACTTTGCCTCTCAGAGTTATCTCTCCTGTCATAGCCACGTCTTTCTTCACCGGACGGCCGGTGAGGGCGGACATGACCGATGTGAATATGGTCACTCCGGCTGACGGTCCGTCTTTAGGCACGGCGCCCTCAGGCACATGCACGTGGAGATCGTATTTCTTGTAAAAATCTTTCTCTATATTGTAGTCGCCGGCTATGGAGCGGATGTAGGTTATGGCCGTTTTGGCTGATTCCTGCATCACGTCGCCCAGCTGACCGGTCAGCTGTATGGCTCCCGTTCCAGGCACCAGAGACGTCTCGATGAACAGTGTGTCTCCGCCTACCTGAGTCCAGGCCATTCCCGTGGTGACGCCTATCTCGCTGGCGTTCTCCACCACATCGTACCTGTACCTGTGTTTGCCGAGATATTTTTCCAGCGAAGCGGAAGTTATCCTGTAAACGTCGCCTTTCTTGCTGACAATATTTCTGGCTACTTTTCTGCAGAGGCTGCCTATCTCCCTTTCTAAGTTTCTCACGCCTGATTCTCTCGTATAGAAGTTTATCAGGTCTCTCAGAGCCCTTTCTCCCATGGTGAAATTCTTCTTTTTCAGGCCGTGGGCTTTCATCTGTTTAGGGATGAGATATCTCTGGGCTATCTTCACCTTTTCCTCTTCCGTATAGCCTGACACTTCGATGACTTCCATCCTGTCCAGCAGCGGCCTTGGGATGGTGTCCGTCGAGTTGGCCGTCGTTATGAACATTACCTTTGACAGGTCGAAAGGTACTTCCAGGAAATGGTCTGTAAATTCCTTGTTCTGCTCAGGGTCCAATACTTCCAGCAGTGCAGAGGCAGGGTCGCCCTTGAAATCCGAGCCGATCTTATCCACTTCATCAAAGAGAAATACGGGGTTATTGGTGCCTGCGTCCTTGACTGCGCTTATGACTCTTCCCGGAATGGCTCCTATATAGGTCCTCCTGTGGCCTCTTATCTCCGCTTCGTCTCTGACGCCGCCCAGCGACATCCTGACAAATTCTCTGCCGGTGGCTCTGGCTATGGAACGCGCTATGGACGTCTTGCCCACGCCCGGAGGTCCTACGAGACAGATTATAGGTCCCTTGATGGTCTTTGAAAGATGTATGACGGCCAGATATTCGAGAATTCTCTCCTTCACCTTTCCGAGGCCGTAATGATCCTCATCAAGGATCCTCTCGGCCTTTCTCAGATCCTGGTTGGTCTTGGAACTGTTGTTCCAAGGCAGGCTTATGATGGTGTCCACGTAATTTCTTATTACGCCGCTTTCCGCAGAGTTGGGCATCATCTTGGTGAACTTGTTTATTTCCTTTTTCACCTTATCGGCGATCTTGTCGTCAAGCTTGAGTTCTTCCAGCTTTTCCAGCCATTTCTGAGCTTCGTCGGCCGCGTCCTCATCGGCCCCCAGCTCTGACTGTATGGCCTTAAGCTGTTCTCTGAGGTAATATTCTTTCTGGTTCTGCTTTACGTTTTGCTGAACTTTTTCGCCCAGCTCACGCTCCAGCCTCAATATCTCGTTTTCTTTGAATATCAGGGTGTTTATCAGCATGAGCCTCTGCTTTATATCAAAGGTCTCCAGTATTTCCTGCTTGTCTTCCGTATCCAGGTCCAGCTGCACCGCCACCGTATCAGCGAAAACCTCGGCGTCCTTGAATGCCACCGCCATATCGTAAGTATCGGTTCTGGCGCCTGGATTGAGGTTCAGATATTCGTCAAAGGAATTTAAAACCAGCCGTTTTAGGGCTTCAGTCTCAAAGTCGTCCTCTGAAACGTGGTTTCTTGGTACTTCCTCAACATCCACCGTTATGTACGGCTCCTCCTGAACTACTTGTTTTATGACCGCGCGGTAAAGGCCCTCTACCAGCACTCTCACGGAATCGCCCTGTATCTTGAGCATCTGCTTGATCTTGACGACGGTTCCTACTTTATAATAATCTTCCTCCGTGGGAATAAGAATATTCTCATCTTTCTGGGAGGATACGAAGAGAATTTTATCTTTTTTCATGACGGCTTCGAGAGCTTTTACAGACTTTTCCCTGCCCACGTCAAAATGACTTACAGTCTGCGGAAACACAAAGGGTCCTCTCAGCGGTATACATGGCATGACAAGTCTTTCATCTTCTTCGCCCGGAATTAAAATGTCTTTTTCTTCTGCTGCTGTCATAGCTTCCTCCTTCCTCATTTTTAGAAAACAAGGCGACCTGAGCCGCCTTGTTATGAAGCATTAGCTTCGCGTTCTTCCAAAAGTTTGCCGTTTTCCAGCACCAAAGATGGTTTTGCTTTATTTTCAACGGTTTCTTTTGAAACTATGCATCTCTTAACGTCTTCTCTCGACGGAATTTCATACATGATCTCCGTCATCATACCTTCCATTATACTCCTTAAGCCTCTGGCGCCTGTCCTGCGCTCTATGGCCTGCTTGGCCACAGCTCTGACGGCCTGGTCGTCCATCTCCAGTTCCACTCCGTCCATCGCCAGCAGTTTTTTGTACTGCTTGAGCAGAGCGTTCTTAGGCTCTTTTATTATCCTTACCAGCGCCTCCTCTGAAAGCTCCTCCAGCGTTACCATCACAGGAAGCCTGCCGATAAACTCAGGGATCAGGCCGAACTTCAGCAAATCCTCAGGCTGGACTTTTGCCAGAAGATTTTCCTCTTCGATCTTATCCGTCTTTATCTCGGAATTGAATCCGATTACCTTGTCGCCCATGCGGCGCTTGATGATCTTGTCGAGACCGTCGAAAGCTCCTCCGCATATAAACAGTACGTTGGTGGTGTCAAACTGGATGAATTCCTGATGAGGATGCTTCCTGCCTCCCTGCGGCGGAACGTTGGCGACAGTGCCTTCGAGGATCTTCAGCAGAGCCTGCTGCACGCCCTCGCCGCTGACGTCTCTCGTTATGGACGGATTTTCCGATTTTCTGGAAATCTTATCTATCTCGTCCACATAGATTATTCCTTTCTGCGCTTTCTCGACGTCGTAGTCAGCCGCCTGAAGCAGCTTGAGAAGGATGTTCTCCACGTCTTCACCCACATAGCCTGCCTCTGTCAGCGCCGTGGCGTCGGCTATGGCGAAAGGAACGTCGAGTATCTTGGCCAGAGTCTGGGCCAGCAAAGTCTTGCCGGAACCCGTAGGCCCTATCATCACGATATTGCTCTTCTGCAGTTCAACGTCGTCGTCTTTGGACTGCCTAGTCTCGTTTATTCTCTTGTAATGATTGTAAACGGCTACCGCCAGGGCTTTCTTTGCCCTGTCCTGTTCTATGACATATTCGGAAAGGATTTCAGTTATCTCTTTTGGCTTAGGCAGCTTGTATGCTGCTTCTGTCCCTGCGTTTTTTTCTTCTTTTATTCCCTCGTCCAATATGTCTGTGCATATACGTATGCACTCGTCGCATATATAGACTCCGGGGCCTGCCACCAGTCTGTTTACCTGGCTCTGAGGCTTTCCGCAGAAAGAACATTTGAGCTGTTTATTTTCATCATATTTGCTCATACCTTATTTATTCCCCCTAAAATCATCTGGACTGGATCACTTTATCTATGAGGCCGTAGCCAGCGGCTTCTTCCGCACTCATAAAGTTATCTCTGTCCGTATCTTTTTCAACTCTCTCCAGAGCCTGGCCTGTGTTTGCAGCCAGGATCCTGTTGAGTTTTTCTCTAGTCTTCAGTATCCAGTCCGCATGGATCTTTATATCCTCTGCCTGACCTTTTACCCCGCCCAGAGGCTGATGAATCATTATTTCCGCGTTAGGCAGCGCCATTCTCTTTCCCTTTGTTCCTGATGAAAGGAGGAAAGCCCCCATGCTGGCTGCCAGACCCACGCATATAGTCGACACGTCAGGCTTGATGTACTGCATCGTATCATAGATAGCCATTCCTGCCGTCACCGAGCCTCCCGGACTGTTGATGTATATGCAGATATCCTTTTCAGGGTCTTCCGCCTCAAGAAACAGCAGCTGAGCGACCACAAGGCTGGCCACATGGTCGTCTATCTCTTCTCCCAGGAATATTATCCTGTCCTTTAAAAGTCTGGAATAGATATCGTACGACCTCTCTCCTCTGCTGGTCTGTTCGATTACGTATGGTACTAATGCCATTTTCATGCCCCTTTCTCTTTGCGCTTTTTGTAATGCGCGGCGCCATTTCAGCCGCTCGGCCGCACGGCCGGACTGCCGTATCGCTCTGGCCGGACTATCGTCCGGCCCAGATGCTCTCCCGATGTCCTTCTGGCCGCACTTATTTTATCACCGCGTTGTCGTAGATAAACTTGATGGCTTTCTTGACCTTGATGTCTTTCTGCAGATAAGTCAGATTTTCTACGCCGATCATTTCCTTTATCTTGTCGGCCGTGGTCTGATACTGCTCTGCCATAACGCTGATCTCTTCTTCCATTTCCTCATCGGAAACTTCTATCTTTTCTGCGTCAACTATGCTGTTGAGTATGATCCTTGTCTTTACCTGTCTTTCAGCGTCAGGCTTTATCTCGTCTCTGAAAGCTGCCATGTCCTTGCCGGTGAATTCCATGTACTGGCCAAGATTGAGTCCCTGATAGCGAAGCTGCTGATCCAGTTCCTGCATCATTCTGCTCATCTCATCCTCTATCATGACGACCGGTACTTCCACTTCGTTGGCTTCCACGACTTTGACCAAAGCCGCGTCCTGCATCTTAGTCTCTGCGCCTGCTTTTGCGTACTTTTCTAGTCTTTCCCTGGTTGCCTTTTTTAATTCCTCAAGAGTGTCATATTCGCTGACATCTTTTACGAATTCATCGTCTATCTCAGGCAGCTGTTCTTCTTTTACTTCGTGGACAGTGCAGTGGAAAACAGCTTCTTTGCCTGCCAGATTTTCAGCGTGGTATTCTTCCGGGAAAGTAACGTTCACGTCTTTTTTATCTCCCGGTTTAGCTCCTACAAGCTGTTCTTCAAATCCAGGTATGAACATGCCTGATCCCAGCTTGAGCTCCTGTCTCTCTGCAGTGCCGCCTTCAAACTGTTCTTCACCTACAAATCCGGCGTAGTCGAGAACAACGGTATCGCCTTCCTTGGCTTCTCTCTCGACGCTGACTACTCTGGCGTTTCTCTTCTGCAGAGCTTCTATATCTTTATCGACGTCCTCGTCTTTTACTTCCTGTTCTACCTTTTCAATTTCTACTCCCTTGTAGTCCTTGACTTCAACTACAGGATAGCAAGGAACTGTTATAGTTGCCGTAAAGCCCTCTCCTTTGGCTATTTTGCTGAATTCAGCCGCAGGGCTGTCGATGACCTCAAGTTCCAGTTCCGCGAGAGCCTTGGCGTAGTGCTCGCTGAAAAGCAGATCGATGGCATCTTCAAAAAAGATTCCCTCTCCGTAGCGCTTTTCTATTATGCTTCTCGGAGCTTTGCCCTTTCTGAAACCGTCTATCTGAAATTTGTTCTTATTCTGCTGGTAAGCTTTGATCTGGGCGTTTTCAAACTCTTCCGCCGTGAATTCCATTGTAAATTTAACATCGTTTTTTTCTCTTGAAATAAATGTTGCTTTCATTAAAATCTATCCTCCTAAGTTCCGTCAGACAACGTACGATCTGTGTCTCGTCAAATAACGGACAATTGCATAATATTATACCGCGAAACTGCGATAAAGTAAAGTATATACACGGTCAAATTTTGTATTTTCCGCCGTTATTGCAAATTATCTTCGTTATTTCAATGCAAAACTGATATTTTTCTTTGGTTTTCTTCCCGATTACCTGTGAAACGAGGCTTTGATCTCCGATAACCGGCCCATTGGCATATGTTTCTTGTAGTTTACATGCTGATTGAAGGTCAAATATCCGGCAGATGAGGTCATATTGACGGCAGATGAAGTCATATTGACGACAGTCGGGGTCATATTGACGGCAGCGTCGACAATTTAGCCGGCCGTCCAATTGAAAGAGGACGTTTCTTTCACGCCTGATAAATGTCACGGCTTTTAGAACGTCCTCCGTTTTTATTATTTTTATGGCTGTATGGCCTATTCATCGCGGATTTTCTGATGATTTATCCGCCGCATTATTCACCGCAGGTTTCTCCGGCTCCCAGCAGCGCCAGGCCTCTCTGGAATTTGCTCACATTGCTTTCCTTAAGGTTATATTTTGAAGCCAGCTTTCTCCCCATCTTGATCATATCGTCTCTGTCCCCTGAGTAAAGCTCTACTTCCAGTTCGGAAATATCCGAACTCCCCCCGGAAGTTATCACCTGACCTACGTCAAGAGAGACCATGCTTATGGACTTTCCTGTGTCGACCATCATCTGTCTGCGGAGACATTCGACTTCCATCAGCGGTATCAGTTCCTTATCTCCTGCAAGCTCAAGCAGTTCGCCGTATATTTCACTTCCCTTAAAAATGCTTAAGTTCGGCGACTCCATGAACGCTTCCTCCACGTGGACGTTCAGCTCACCTCTGATGTGAAGTCCGTTTTCACTGCTTCCGCCCCACTTCAGAGTCGCTATCGGCTTGCCGTTTTCAAACCTGACTCTGAGAGCCATCTTATTTCTGCACAGATCCATATCCTTCGTGTCAAAATACGTGGCGTTCATCCGGATCTCTTCTCTCGAGCCCTCATGCATCATCTCTTCGAGGTAATTGTCCTGCAAAATTCTGTCTCTGGCCAGCTTGTCTTCGACCAGGAATTTCAGTTCTACTTCCATATTTTTCTCCAATGTCAGTTATCTTTTGTCGTGTCTTGAATATTTTTAGCATATTTTTCAAATTTAGTCAACTGAAAAGTCCCCAAAACCGCTCGCAAGCCCCTGAATCAAAACCCTAAAAGCCGCTCGCCGCCCCCACCTGCAGCAAACCCCCAAAAACCTCTCGTCAGCTCTGTATTCCAAGCATTCTTTTGCCCTCTTCTAAAGCCCCGCTGGCGAAAATTTTCTTTGAATAAGCCGTATGAGTTATCTCGATGACTTCATCCTCCAGTGCAAAATACACCTTATGTTTTCCGAAAACCGTTCCCAGCCTCAGTGAAACGGCCTTTTCCTCGGGCACTCCGAGCACGGAGCACAAAGTCTTGGCAGTTCCGCTGGGCGCGTCTATTTTTCTGTTATGATGTATTTCTTCAACCGATATGTCGCAGCCGCCGCAGTCCTCTGTCAGCCTTTTACCCTCCCCGGCCAGCTTATTCATTACGGCTATGCCTCTTGAAAAGTTAGTCTTTCTGCAGATAGGGCATATCTTCTCGAGAAGCCTGATGATCTCCTCGTCGTCTTCCGTATGCCCTGTGGTGCCTATGACTACAGGTATATTTCCTCCTTGTTCTCTGGCGTATTCATATATGCCCTGTATGGCTTTCGGGTGGCTGAAATCTATTATAAGGTCGGCTCTTTCTGCAGGCCATTTTTTATCCAGAGGTTCTATCATTTCGATTTTGTCGAATGTTCCGTCTTCTTCGGCGCATTTTCTTATGATATTTCCCATAACCCCTGTTCCAACGATTATTAAAAACATAATAAATCTCCTTTCATATTCTACCTAACAGGATATGCGGAGAAATGACTTTATGATTACATATTTTTGCCGCTTTGGCGGAAATTGATACTTTCATTTTTTCTGTGCGAAAAAACCCGCCCTGTTGATCGCGTCGCAATCGCATCACAAAAGGGCGGACTTATTTCCGTTTATGAAACCGGCCGCAGCCATCAGCCGGCGGCCGTCAGCAGGGCGCAAGACCCAGCGCATGTGGTTTTAGCCTTATTTTTGTTTTAACCTTATTTTTTCTTTGCCAGCTCCAATATTTCGCCGTATTTTGATATGATGTAGTCATACCCTTTCGGACTGTGGGGTATCAGGCAGTCTGAACAGTCCTTTATCCCGCCGTCCAGATATTTGAAATTGCCGCCGCATTTATCCCCCAGCGCATAAAGCGGACAGTAGCAGAAGAGACAATTGAAGTTCTCCTTGTTGCTGGTCTTGTGGCAAGGAAAATATTCGCACTCTTTGTGCTGAAAAAACTTAAAATTCTCACTCATATGCTTATACCTTCCTGTTATCTTTTAGCGCGCGCCGTATTTTTCATTCAGTATCCTGGCTGCATACACTCCGCTGGCCGAAGCCTGTGAAAGCGAGTGGGTGACTCCTGAACCGTCTCCGAGAACGTAAAGCCCGTCGACTTCTGTCTGAAGATTATTATCCACGTCCACTTTCATATTGTAGAACTTGACCTCCACGCCGTAAAGCAGAGTATCTTCATTGGCCGTTCCCGGCGCGATCTTGTCTAAAGCATATATCATCTCTATTATATCGTCAAGCTGCCTCTTAGGTATGACCAGACTCAAATCCCCGGCTGTAGCTTTGAGGGTCGGCCTTGTGAAGCATTTTTCCATTCGTCTCTCGCTCGATCTTCTTCCTTTGACCAAGTCACCAAAGCGCTGAAGAAGCACGCCTCCGCCCAGCATATTGGAAAGCTTGGCGATAGACTCTCCGTACTCGTTACTGTCTTCAAAAGGCTCGGTGAAAGTGTTGGAAACCAGCAGTGCAAAGTTGGTGTTCTCAGTCCTCAGCGCCGGATCGGCGTAGCTGTGTCCGTTGACGGTGACGATGCCGTTGGTGTTTTCCGATACCACCTCGCCGTAAGGGTTCATGCAGAAAGTTCTCACCAGATCGTTGTATTTATCGGTCTGGTACACGAATTTGCTTTCATATACGTCGTCGGTTATATGCTTGAAAATTTCGGCAGGCAGCTCCACTCTGACACCTATGTCCACTCTGTTTTTCTTCTGCTTGATGCCGAGACTGTCGCAGACTGAGCTTATCCACTTTGATCCTGAGCGTCCGGCTGCCAGCACCAAATTTCTGCAGAGGAATTCTTCGCCTTTGTCTGTGATGACTTTGAAGGTTCCGTCGCTGAGCTTTTCCACCTTGTCCAAAGTCGTATAGAATTTCGTATCTATGCCAGAAGATATATAGTCGAATATTCTGCCTAGGATCTCGACGTTTCTGTCGGTTCCGAGATGACGCACCTTGGCCTCGAGAAGATGAAGATCGTAGTGGAGCGCTTTCGTTTTAATCTCTCTGCTGGTCTCGTAAAGCTTGGCGTCTTTTCCGCCCATGCTGCACAGCACGCTGTCCACATACTCCATCAGAGACATGGCTTCCTCCGTACCTACATATTTGTGCAGGTCTCCGCCGAACTGAGTAGTTATATTGTACTTTCCGTCGGAAAGAGTTCCGGCCCCTCCGTATCCGTTCATTATATGGCACGGACTGCATTTGACGCATGTAGGCGTCAAGCCTTTCTTTATGGGACACTGTCTCTTTTCAAGGGGCGCGCCTTTATCTACCATCAGGACTTTGGCGCCGCAGCCCAGCTTAGTCAGCTCGTAAGCCATGAAGACGCCGCTGGCTCCTGCTCCGGCAATTATTATATCATACCTTTCCACTATGCTACCTCCGTAAAAGAGGACCCTGTCTTTTGGGCCCTCCTGTAAAAATTATTCTTCTTCCATTATTTTATCGAATTCAGCTACGACCTTTTCAAACTCAGCGTCGTCTTCGATGTCGACAAGCTCGAACTCGTCGTCGCCGACTTCTTTGTATCCGTAGATGTAAACATCATCTGTATCGTCGTCCGGAATCAGGGCTATATATTCTTTTCCTTCAAAGTCGAACACTCCCATGATCTCACATTCTACTTCAGCTCCGTCGTCAAATTCGAGAGTTATAAAATCAGCCTCTTCGATTTCAGGTGCTTTTTTATCTTGTGCCATTCTTTGTTCCTCCATAAATTTATTTTATAAATGTTATATACAAATACATGCAAATTGGCGCGCGTATCAACCCGCGGCGCCGCCGCAAGGTCAGTATATCACAGATACGGTAATTTTATCAACTAAAATATTGCTTTATGGCTTCAGCATTGGCTCTGGTTATGCCGTCGACCTCCATCAGCTCATCCACATCAGCTTTTTTGATCTCGTCTATCGAGTTGAAATATGCCAGAAGAGCGTTTCTCTTGATCGGTCCTATGCCGCTTATATTATCGAGGGCTGAACCTATGGAGTTCCTGTTTCTCAGACCTCTGTGATATTCTATGGCGAAGCGGTGAACCTCCTCCTGTATGCGCCCGCAGTACCTGAACATCATCGGCTCCTCTGTCAGCACCAGCTCATGGCCTCTGCCGTTTACAAGCGCCCTCGTCCTGTGGCTGTCATCTTTGGCCATTCCCAAGACGGGGATTGAAAGTTTCATGGCGGTCAGGACTTTTTCCGCGGCCGTCACCTGACCCTGGCCTCCGTCCATCAGGATCAGATCCGGAAGTTTGGCAAAGCCGGGGTCTCCTGCCGCCGCTCTCTTGAAACGCCTGTAGAGCATTTCCTGCAAGCTTGCGTAATCGTCCGGCCCCTCCACGGTTTTTATCTTAAAGCGCCTGTAGTCTTTCTTCACAGGTTTCAAATTGTTGAAAACCACCATGGCTCCGACGGTGTCCACTCCGTTGGTATTGGAAATATCGTAAGACTCGATTCTGTATAAGTCTTTCTTCACGCCCAATATAGTATAGAGCCTTGCAATCAGCTGATCCTCTTTTTCCTTTGCGCTTTTCAGCTTATCTTCCAGCATCTTTTCCATCTCCTCGGCGTCTTTTTTCGCCAGCTCGAGCAGAGCCTTCTTCGGCCCTCTCTGAGGGACTGTTATGCGGACCTTTCTGCCTGTCTCAAGGCTTTGAAGATACTCCTCTATGAGATGACTCTCCGCAAGAGGCTTGGCCAGGACTATTTCCGGCGGAATTGATGACCACTGGCTGTAATACTGTTTTATGAACTGTCCCACTATGGAATCATAGTCGTCCTCTCCCTCCGCCTGCATGGCGAAAGTCTCCCTGCCGCTGAGCTTGCCGTCCCTCACCGGGAAGAGGACAACCGACGATTCGTCTCCTTTGCCTATCGGTATTACGACGTCCAAATCCTTGCCGCTGGTCATCGTCACACGCTGAGTCTCCTTGAGAGACTTGACTCCCGCAATGTAATCCCTGAATCTGGCGGCCTCTTCAAAATCGAGAGCTTCGGCGGCTCTGTCCATCTCGCTTTTCAGGTGATCGAGGACTTTCTTCTGCTTCCCCGAAAGAAATTCCAAAACGCTGTCTATACATTCCATATACTCATCTCTGTCGGCCGTCCCTGTACATATTCCGCGGCAGTCTTTTATATGATAATTGAGGCATGGTCTCTGCCCCTGTGGAAACTTCACTGCGGAGCATCTCTTGAGCCTGAATATTTTGTTCAGCAGCTCTATTGTATCGTTGACGGCTCCGGCATCGCTGTAAGGTCCGAAGTATTTATTGCCGTCTTTTTTTACTATCCTCGTCTTGACTACGCGGGGAAATTCCTCGGAAACCGTCACCTTGATATACGGATATGTCTTGTCGTCCCTGAGCAGCACGTTATATTTGGGAGCGTATTTTTTTATCAGATTGCACTCCAAAATAAGGGCTTCCATCTCTGTCTGGCATCTTATATACTCAAACTCGGCGATGTTGGCCACCATGGAACGAACCTTGGGACTGTGGTTTGCAGAGCTCTGAAAATACTGCCGCACTCTGTTGCGCAGAGAAATGGCTTTGCCCACGTATATTACCTGCCCCAGTTTGTCCTTATGCATATAAACTCCCGGTTCATCCGGGAGTTTTTTTAAGTTTTCTTTTATGTCGAACATATTGCTGCCGGAGGCGCCGTTTAAAAGCGCCAGCCTCTCCTCTTAAGATCTTCTTCGCGTTCCAGCTGTCTCAAAGCTTCCTCTTCAAGCTTTCTCCTTCTTATCCTGGCCAGCTTTCTCTTGTTTCTTATCCTCATTGATATTATCGTCACAAATCCTATCAAAATTACGGCGAGAAAAACGCCTATCATCACGGTCTGAAAATTGCTTATTCCTATTCCGGACAGGAACCAGCCCTCCTTGATGTCTTCAGCCGCAACCAGTTCTACAGTCTTTTTCAGCTCGCCGGCTATGTACACTTCCACGACGCCTATCTTCTGTCCTTTTTTAACGGGAGCGAACAGGCTGTCGGTATACACACATTCAGTGGTCACCAGAGAGGCTGAAACTCCCTCCGGCAGATTTATGTATCCGTTATCTGCGGCGACGGCTTTAACTTTGTTTACCGCACCGCCGAGCAGCTTGACTTTGCCGAACTCGTCGCCTTTTTCAAACACAGTATATTTAGACACGTTGGCTTTGCCGTAGTCCATGAGTTCTTTGACGTCGCTGTACCGTCCCTCCAGACTGCTGCCCATGACCAACGAGTAGATTTCAAGCCCGTCTGCGGACAGCCCGGTTACCAGCGCAGCCTTATCTTCTCCGACATAGCCTGTCTTACCTCCGAATACACCATCATACTTGTCCACTTTGATTTTCTTGCCGTTTACCTCTTTATCCACTCCCTTGAGGAAATAGTTTGTATTTTCGAGATTTCTCTCTTCGTAAGCGTTGGTGGCCGGTATGGTGTGTTCTGCAGTTCCTGCTATTTTTCTCACAGTTTCATTGGAGAGAGCCTCTTTAGCGATCATCACCATATCTCTGGCCGTGGAATAATGATTCTCATCTGCCAGACCGCTGGGATTGACGAAATTAGTGTTGGTGCAGCCTATCTCCTTTGCTCTCTCGTTCATCATAGCGGCGAAATCCTCTACCGATCCTGCTGTCGCTATGGCCAGAGCTACGGCTGCATCGTTGCCGGACTCCAGCAGCAGTCCGTAGAGCAGTTCCTCCACAGTGATCTTCTCTCCAGTCTGCAGATATATCTTTGTCTCCGGCATGGCGGCGGCTTCTCCAGTCACCTCAACCTCCTGATCCGGCTTGAGGTTTTCCACTGCCAAAAGAGCCGTCATCAGCTTGGTCATGCTGGCCGGTTCCATCTTTTCGTCGGCGTTCTTCTCCCATATAATTTCGCCTGTATCTCCGCATAAGATAATGGCTGATTTTGCCTCCACGTCAGGAACTCCCGAAACATCGGAAGAATCCGATTCGTCTACGGAATTGGATTCTCCAGCTGGTTCCGACGCGCTGGAAGAATCTGACGCATCACCGGGACTAACAGCGTCGGAAACTGCCATAGCCGGTACCCATGTCACGCAGGAAACCGCTATCAGTACCACGCAAAATAAACTTGCAAAAATTTTTCTAAAGCTCATCATCTCTAAAATCTTTTCCCCTGTTATCTGTTTATTTCAAAGAAAAAATCTGTCATTTCATATCCGTTTTCAAAATGATTTCCCGAAGCGAGAGCTGCTCTCTCGTTGAACTGCTTGCGCTTGTCAGGCTCAGTCTCATTACGGCTGTCATATATGACGAAAGGAACCGGGTCTGAAGTATGGGTCCTGATGGCCAGAGGCGTCCTGTGATCAGGAACAACCAGAATTCTGTAATCCTCTCCTGAGTTTTTCAGATATTCCACCACCGGCTTTACAGCCCTCTGGTCTATATACTCAGCGCACTTTATCTTGTTTTCCAGGTTTCCCTGGTGGGAACACTCGTCTGTTCCCTCGAGATGAAGATAGACGAAATTCTGTCCTCTCTCATAGGCGTCTATGGCAGCTTTCGCTTTGCCCTCAAAATTGGTGTGTATACTGCCGTTGGCTCCTTCGACCTGGATTATTTCAAGACCTGCAAACATTCCGATACCCTTTATCAGATCGACAGCAGAAATCACGCTGCCTTTCACTCCGTATTTCTCACCGAAATCAGGAAGATTCGGTCTTGTACCCTGGCCCCATATCCATATTCCGTTGGCCGGATTCAGGCCTCTCTGCGCTCTGGCTTTGTTGACCGGATGGTCTTTCAGCAATTCATAGCTTTTCTCGGCCATATCTGCAAATAGTTTTCCGTCTCTTCCCTTGGGCAGATAATCTCCCAGTCTCCTGTCCAGAATATCGTGAGGCGGAACCATGACACATTCCGAAGGCTGGCCGCTTATGACCATGCAGTGCCGGTACTGGGTGCCCAGATAAAATTTTATGTTTTCCGCGGAAAAAGCCTCTTTTATGACCTCCAGCAATTCCGCTGATTCTTCAGTAGTTATGTCACCCGCCGCGTGATCCTTGATGGAAAAGTCGGAATATCTCCCTGATTCCGACGGCGACAGTGTGACAAAATTGACTCTGAAAGACTCGTCGGTCTCTTTCATATCTATCCCCAGAGCTCCCGCCTCCAAAGGCGATCTTCCGGTCAGATATCGCCTCGGGTCATATCCCATGACTGATAAATTGGCCGAATCGCTGCCCGGGCTTATTCCCTCAGGTACGGTGCGGCATGTGCCTATCATTCCTTTTGACGCCAAATCGTCTATACAAGGCAGCAGGGCCGCCTCGAGAGGGGTCCTGCCGCCTAAGCTGTCTATCGGGTCGTCAGCCGACCCGTCAGGTACAACTATTAAAAATCTCATATTTTTAATTACTCCTAGTCTTGTCTTATCTGTTTTCCTGCTCGAACTTTTTCATGAAATCTATGAGCGCGTCTACGCCCTCCATCGTCATAGCGTTGTAGATGCTGGCTCTCATGCCGCCTATCGACCTGTGTCCTCCCAGGTTCACAAGTCCGGCTTCTTTCGCTTCGGATACGAATTTCTTGTCTAAAGCTTCGTCTCCCGTTACAAACACTACGTTCATCAGAGAGCGGTCTTCCTTGACTACAGGGCAGCTGTAAAGACTGCTCGAATCTATGTAGCCGTAGAGCTTTTCAGCCTTGGCCTTATTGCGCTCGTACATGGCTTCGACTCCTCCTGTCTCCTTGATGTGCTTGAACACTTCCCCTGCCACATATACTGCGAAGCAAGGAGGAGTATTGTACATGGAGCCGTTTTCGTCGTGTATCTTGTAGTCAAGATAAGTCGGCACTTCCTTTCCGGCATGGCCTATCAGGTCTTCTCTTATGATCACTATGGTCACGCCTGCAGGTCCTACGTTCTTCTGGGCTCCTGCCCAGATGAGGCCGAATTTGCTCACATCTACAGGCTGGGAAAGGATGCATGATGACATGTCGGCCACCAGCGGTATGTCTCCCACGTCCGGAACATAGTTATATGCCGTTCCGTATATCGTATTGTTGGCCGTTATGTATACGTAGTCGGCGTCAGGTCTCACCTGTTCTTTGCCGAATTTAGGCACCCAGGTGAAAGTGTCGTCTTCCGACGAGGCCGCTATCTTTATATCGCCGAACTTGCAGGCTTCCTTATAGGCTTTCTTGGCCCAAGTTCCTGTAATCGCGTAGTCAGCTTTTTTGCTGTTTCTAAGAAGATTCAGCGGAACCATGGAAAACTGCAGCGTGCCGCCGCCCTGAACGAAGAGGACTCTGTAATTGTCCGGTATGTTCATCAGTTCCCTGAGATTCGCCTCGGCATCTTCCATGATCTTTTTAAAATGAACTGAACGGTGGCTCATCTCCATTACTGACTGTCCGCTGCCCCCATAGTTGAGCAAATCTTCCTTTACTTTTTCCAGGACAGGCAATGGCAGTACTGAAGGGCCCGCCGAAAAATTATAGACTCTATTATATGCTGTCATAATGAACCTCCGCTTTTTTTAAATATATAATACATTGTACCACTTTACCTTATTTGAGTAAAGTGATATACTGTTTAGAATAGCAGAAAATCTTGTGTCCAAAAGGAGGGAAGTATGTTTAAGATATCCACACTCAACAAAATTTCAAGCAAAGGCCTGGACCTTTTAGATGAAAAATATACTCTTACCGAAAACATCGAAGAAGCCGACGGAATTCTGGTGCGCAGTCAGGACATGAATTCCATGGAGCTTTCATCTAATCTCAAAGCCGTGGCCAGAGCAGGCGCCGGAGTAAACAACATTCCTCTGGATAAATGCGCGGAAAAAGGCATCGTGGTGTTCAACACTCCGGGAGCCAACGCCAACGCGGTCAAAGAGCTGGTTCTGTCCGGACTTCTACTGGCCGCGAGAAACATCCCACAGGCCCTCTCCTGGGCTGCTTCCCTCAAAGAAAACGTCAGCGCAGCAGTGGAAAAAGGCAAGTCTCAGTTTGCCGGCACGGAAATATGCGGCAAGACTCTAGGCGTAGTAGGTCTCGGAGCCATAGGAAGAAAGGTCGCCGCCTCAGCATCCGCCCTCGGCATGAATATACTGGGTTTTGACCCTTATTTTACCGGGGAAATAGAAGACGTAAAGATTTATTCCACCATAGAGGATATGCTGCCTGAATGTGATTACGTGACCATTCACGTGCCTGCCACCGACAGCACCAAGGGAATGTTCAATCAATATCTGTTCGATAAAATGAAAGCCTCTGCCGTGCTGCTCAACTTCTCAAGGGATAAGCTGGTAAAGGACGACGATCTTCTGGCTGCTCTCGAATCAGGCAAGCTGGCAGCCTACGTCACCGATTTTCCTAACGACGCGCTGGCAGGCGCGGCATCTGGAGCCGCTGCATACGGCAGCATGGGCAAATCTGGCCAATCTGCAGACGGCAGCGCGGGCAGGATCATCCTGCTGCCTCACCTGGGAGCTTCGACGGCTGAGGCTGAGGAAAACTGTGCGGTCATGGCCACTGAGCAGATAATGAACTATTTCCAAAACGGAAATATAATAAACTCGGTCAACTTCCCTAAAGTCGACATGGGATCTATCAAGGGCGGCGCGAGAATCGCTTTCTTTACAAAAGGCTGTCAGGATCCTGTATCCGCCGCATCGGCAGTCCTGGAAAAGAACGGCGTCAAACCGTCTGCTCTTCAGGGCGGTACGAAAGGCGATCACGGTTATGTACTGGCGGAAACAGACCTCGATTCAGTCGCCGATATGGATATTTCGGACGACAGCATAATAAAATATATGGTTTTCAAACCTGGTCTTTAGAATTTTTAAGCCGCGCTCACCGACATTTGTAAGTCCGGTGGCGCGGCTTTTTATTTAAGCGCGTTGCCTTTGCATATTCTGTTTTATATTAGCCCAAAATATTTTTCAAAGAATTTTAGCAGCTTGTCTATGACGTTCTGCTTTTTTTCATTCCTACCTCCTCCGCCGAACCTGGAAACAGGAGGCATGATTTTATCAATATCCGTACCTGTCGTTTTAAGCGTTCCATCACGGAAAGAATTGTCGATAAACTTTCTCGTTTCTTCTGGCTTCAGTTTTTCTTCTGTAATGATAGCAGATAGGTCGATTTCCTTTTGTTCAAGGATAAACCTGCGCCAGTCCTCATCAACATTAGTTGAAGCGTTGACGGTACGTATAAAGTTTTCGATCAGCTCTTTCTTGCTGCGAAGCTGAATACTTGAATTAACAGCCTTATCGATCGTAACAAGAATTTCTTTATCCTCGCAGTTTCCGTCATGGTACTTCTGCACAAGCATAAGGATATAGTCAATGTTGATTTCTACTTGACGTATAAGTTCGATTTCAAAAAGTATATCATCATTGATGTTTTCTTTTTCACTCCTTGCCGGTTTCATATCGTTCCAGAGATCAATGTAAATGCTCTGATAATCCTGCATATACCGGTCGGATAAAATCTCATTTCCGTCAAAAGCGTCAAAGGCTGTCAAAATATTTCTCAGCCGCAAAATAGCGCCGAACAAACTGATAAAATCTTTCCGGTTTTGTTCTCCGATAATTTCTTGTCTTAGCGGAAAACGCTGTATAAGTTCATCGATCAATTCGGTATAACCCGAATAGTGTTTCCCGTCTTCGTCGTAGCCGTTATAATATGCGTCATAGCCTTTTAACAGCACAACGCTTCCTGCTTCTTTATCGCCAAACAACGCGATCGCCTCATCGGTTTCTTCCTGTAAATCCCGAAAACATACAATGTTGCCGTAAGTTTTGACGGAATTGAGTATACGATTTGTACGAGAAAACGCCTGTATCAAACCATGCATTTTAAGGTTTTTATCCACCCACAGCGTGTTAAGAGTCGTCGCGTCAAAACCTGTAAGAAACATATTGACGACGATCAGCAAATCAACCTCGCGATTTTTCATACGTTGCGATAAATCCTTGTAGTAGTTCTGAAATTTATCGGCAGACGTGTCAAAGGCTGTGTTAAAATCGGCGTTGTAGTCTGCAATCGCGCTTTCCAAAAAATCGCGCGATGTTTTATCCAGCGCGTCAGTTTCAAAGCTCTCGTCAGGCAGCACGTCATCCGGGTCATCCTCGTTTGGGTTGTAACTGAAAATGGTTGCAACATTCATTTTGCGCCCGGTTTCAGCAAGCTGCCTGCGAAATTCCGTATAGTATTTCATCGCCATAGGAATAGAGCTGACCGCAAAAATTGAATTGAACCCAGCTATCCGCTGCCCTTTCAGCGTGTAGAAGTTATTCCGCTTAGTCTTTTGGTCAAAATGCTCCAAAATATAGCCGACAATTTCGCTGACACGCTCCGGCGCGGCCAAAGCCCGTTCAGTATCGATCGCCGAAACTTCTTTATCGGGAGCGTTGTTTTTCTGCTTGACAGTATTGATATAGTCGATGCGGAAAGGCAGCACGTTTCCATCGTTGATAGCGTCAACAATTGTATAAGTATGCAGCGGCAATACTTTCTTCCTTTCCTTGTCCGGCTCGCCGCCGAAGGCCTGAGGCGTAGTTTTCAGCATCGGTTTACCGCCGCTCGGCGCATTTGCTGCGAATATCGGCGTACCTGTAAATCCAAAAAGATGGTAATTCTTAAAAGACTTAGTAATAGCCGTATGCATATCGCCGAACTGGCTTCTGTGGCATTCGTCAAAAATAATGACGAAATGCTTTTTAAATACTTCATGTCCTTTATTTTTGCGGATAAAAACGCCTAACTTCTGAATAGTCGTAATGATAATATGCGTATCGGGATTTTCAAGCTGCCGCTGCAAAACACGAGTCGACGTGTTGCTGTTTGCCGCGCCCTTTTCAAAACGGTCGTACTCTTTCATAGTCTGATAGTCAAGGTCTTTTCTATCGACAACAAAAAGAACTTTATCTATGTAAGGAAGCGCGGACGCGAGTTGAGCAGTTTTAAAAGAAGTCAACGTTTTTCCGCTTCCCGTGGTATGCCATATATAACCGCCCGCGTCGAGTGTGCCTGTCTTTTTATAGTTGGTCGAAATTTCTATCCGCGACAGGATTCGTTCCGTAGCGGCGATCTGATATGGCCTCATAACAAGCAGAAGATTTTCCGCAGTAAACACACAATACCGTGTCAGAATGTTAAGTATCGTATGTTTCGCAAAAAAAGTCTTTGTAAAATCCACAATATCCGCAATTATTTTATTGTTCCCATCAGCCCAATAGGAAGTAAATTCAAAGCTGTTGCTCGTCTTTTTGCTGCGCTTGCGCTCGCTCTCGCTGTTTTCTTTGATATGGCTATTTCTTGTAGTATTGGAGTAATACTTTGTATGAGTTCCGTTAGATATAACAAAAATCTGTACATACTCAAACAACCCTGAAGAAGCCCAAAAACTGTCTCGCTGATAACGTTTAATTTGATTAAACGCTTCTCGTATAGCTACGCCGCGTCGCTTGAGCTCCACATGAATAAGCGGCAGACCATTTACAAGTATCGTTACGTCATAGCGGGTATCGCGTACGCCCCCGTGTTCTTCGTACTGATTGATAACCTGCATTCGGTTATTATGTATATTCTTCTTATCAAGCAAATAAATATTCTTTATCGTGCCGTCATCCCTGCGTAAAATCCGAACATGGTCGGTCTGTATTTTACGGGTCTTCTCTACAATGCCCTCATTATTACTTGCAATACATTCAGCAAAGAATCTGTTCCATTCACCGTCAGAAAAATCATAATCATTCAAAAGTTCAAGCTGCCTGCGCAAATTGGAAACAAGGCCGTCTTTATCATATATTTTCAGATATTCATAACCTTGCGTTATCAACAAGCGGATAAATTCCTGCTCCAACTCCGCTTCGCTCTGATATGAGTCAGAACGCGACGTTTCGGGAATATACTCTGCAACAACAGTGCTTTCTGCCGACTGCATTACCATGTTATAAAATGACATTTTTTTACCTCCGGTCATCTATTGATAAAGCCCTTGCGCTTCCCTCTCCGTACGAATATCGCTGAGCTTCCTGCCTTGATATATCCAATGTACAGGTCCCTGTAACGGATAAGGAGTCTGCAATATCTTTTGCGCGAGATATGAAAGCGAATATAGTTTCCCCTGATATTCGATCTGCCGCTCTTCCTTTACGGTCGCGATAACCTCCGAATGACCGATAAGCTCAATTTCTGCTCCTACAGGAATACCGCATTTGAAAAAGGAAAACGGAGATTTTCGCTCCTTTGCTTCCGCTTGGATCTCGGCAGCCGCTTCCTCATCGGCAAGCTCATGACCTTCCGGCGTTAGGCGATGCAATTTATCTGTTGTTCCGCTAAGCCTCGCGATACTTTCCAGCAATGCGTAGGCATCCTCCGCAGACATGGCATAAAATTCTTTTGTTCTTGTTTTTCCATTAAAGGTATCTATGGCGCGAAGCTCAGGGTTCAGCCTGTCAATCAGACTATGCAATTCTTTGTCTTGAAGCGGTGTGGAAACTTCATAAACAGCATAAACGCGAAACGCAAAAGGAATACATTCGCTGCGATTAAGCTGCTCTAATCGTTTTTCAAGGTTAGCGGCATAACCTATCTTTACATATTCCGGAAATGACGGATTTGTCAGTATATAGATCACGCCGACTTTTTTCTCTGTGCTCATGATGTTTTCTCCTTAAATGCCAATAGTTTATCTCTGTAATATTCGTACTGCTTTTGTCTTGCTTCGATTTCTGCCGGAATACCGGTAGAAATGTTATTGCACAACCGGTGGAAGTTGTCGAGAATATCAGCAATTCGTTTTTGTTCTTCAAGCGTCGGCAAAGGAATGGTTATTTTCTTTAGCGCCGGAACACTTGAATGAACCACCTTACTTTTTACTCTGCCCTTACTTTTTTGTGCCTGCGCATCTGTTGTAGACAGGGCATAGGAAATATATCGAGGGTCTTGATTATGCTTCATAACCACGGTATCGCCACCGGCCATACACTTTTCATTGCCAAGATAAGCAATGGATTTTCCGATTTCTTCGACACTTTCTCCTGTAATGGCGAAGAGAATGTCTCCATGCTCGAAATACTTCGGATTGTCAACAACATCCTCACTTGTATGGGACACGCACTCATGGAAGCTAATATCATACATGGTATAGATTTCACCATAGCGAACACAAGGAATCCCATCTGTGGTTACTTCATCTCGCTTGATACCGGCTCCACGATAAATGTCTGTTGCAAGATTTCCCAAAGAAACAAAAGCAACACCAAAAACATATTGGCAAAGCAGAATCAAGCCATTAAGCTCGTCTGTCTGTCTGTCTGTCTGTCTGTCTGTCTGTCTGTCTGTCTGTCTGTCTGTTAAGATTGTCTTGCCTGTCGCCGCGTATGTCAACAGTGCATCGCGATAAAATTCATATTGTTTTTTGCGAGCTTCGATTTCGGCGGGCAACCCTATCTTCAAGTCGGTGCAGATGGCGTCAAAGTTGTCGAGGACATAAGCAATTTTATTTTGTATGCCCATGGTTGGCACGGGTATTCGTACTTGTTCAAGTCTGGAAACGGACAATCCCGGCTGCGCACCCGCCGTTTTATATTGACTAAGATTAGATGCGTTCAATAAATGAAACAGAAAGCGGTCATTAAATTTACTATCATGCGAAACAACGATAGAATGTTCCGTTGCATAAAATCGTCCCTGTGCATAGCATACATTCCCACAGAGCGCACCCTGCCGTCCAATTAAAGCATGTTTACCTTCTTGATTAAAATTCTGAACATATCCACGGTATCCGTTGGCACCAAAGCACGGATAGCGATACTGTTCTGTTTTAATTGATGAAATTTCAGATGAGGCAATCATCTTTCCCGCTTTAAGAGTACAGCAATCCCCCAGTTTTCGCCATACAACATTACTTGTCGCCCCCCTCGATCATCAAATGTCAAGAGCAGATCTCTATAATATTCGTACTGCTTCTTACGAGCTGTAAGCTCTGCTGTAAGCTCTGCGAAATTGTCCAGTATACGGACAATTTCGCCCTGTACCGGCAGAGGCGGAATGGGGATTTTTATCTTTGCCATAACATTACTCATCAATTTGGGGTTTCCCATTCCACTGCTAACATACTTTTTTGAAACAACAGAAAGCGCATAGTACATAAAACGTGTATACATAATGTCAGAATTAACCTGTATTAAGCCACAGACATTAGTGATACTAAATTTTCCGCTTCTGTAAAATATAGAGCCTGCATTTGCCCCATCAGTAGTCCATGTCAGATATTCACCATCAAAATCATAAGTCGAAATAAAACCAAGTTCTCCATTATTTTCTGTCTGAGATGAATACACAGGATATTCACCCTTATTCTCCTTGATATAGTCTTTTGACATTACCCGTCCTCTACATATTAAAGCAATGTCTCCAACACATTTATATTCCACTCCGTTCGGGTAAAGTTCCTGTATCATCTCACCTAATCTACTCATTACTTCCGCCCTCCTTCTGTTGCAGCATTTTTACGGCTCGGTCAAAATCGCTTTCTAACTGGCGCATTTCCCTTGCACGGTAAATCTCAAACTCTCGTTCAGCCTTTTCAATAGCCTGTTTATGAGAAATACTACCTTTTCCCTCTAACAGCTTCCTCCTGTTTGCAACAATCTGATTATCCAATGCGCCAATCCAGTCTTTCATAGTCATAGGTATCTGTTCAAGGGCTTGAAATTCCGCGTAATCAAGAAACTGTGATACAAGCAGGTTAAGCCGCTGCAATTCAATTTCTGTCAGATAATTCTTGGCTATTTTTACATCATCTTTGGTTATGTAATCGCCCTTAAAATTCGTCATGCCTACAAGAGGCTTTTCATTATCTACGCGGTCATAAATAACCTCCGCCGCAGTATGTTCGTGAACGGCGTAGTGCAGTTTGTTCTGTACCGTTGCAAAAAATGTTTTTGTCAAATCGGAACGTGGGTCATAGTCTATCGCCGTCGCATATATGTCTGTTACCTGCTGGTAAAAATTACGTTCAGAGGAACGAATATCCCTGATACGCTGCAGTAGCTCCCGAAAATAACGGGAACCGCCCTGTTTCAATCGCTCGTCATCCAATGAAAAGCCCTTTTGGATATATTCATGCAATCGAATTGTCGCCCAACGCCGGAAACGTGTGGCAATTTGCGACTGCACCCGATAACCCAGAGCAATAATCATATCCAGATTATAATGGTCGATATTTCGTTTTACCTGACGCATTCCCTCTGTACGAACTAACAAGAATTTCTTGTTAGTTGCTTCCCGGTCAAGTTCCCCGTCTTTGTAAATACTATCGATATGCTGGCTGATATTTTGTTGAGTAGTATCATACAATTCAGCAATTTGCTGCTGGGTAAGCCACAAATCTTCATCGGAGAAACGGACAGACACCTTTATAACACCGTTTTCGTCCTGATAAATCAAAACATTGTTTTCGCTCATACGCTCACCTCGATTTCCGCAATGATCTTGTCTATTTCATCGCGCAAAACCTGTTCACGGGCAACAATTTCAGCGATTTCCGCGTTGAGCTTGACAATATCGATTTTTTCCCGTGTATCCTCCTGTTCAACATAAGTCGATACAGAAAGGTTATAATCATGTTCGCTGATTTCACTGTTAGACACAAGCCTTGTGAAATGCTGCTTGTCTTTTCTTCCTGCATAAGCCGCGACAATAGTATCTATATTTTCCTGCGTCAGTTTATTGCTGTTCGTTACCTTAGTAAATTCTTTGGAGGCGTCGATGAACAAAGTCGCGTTATCCGCTTTTGATCTCTTTAAAACCATGACGCAGGTTGCGATACTTGTCCCAAAGAAAAGGTTGTCGGGAAGCTGTATCACACAGTCAATAAAGTTATTATCAATTAAATATTTGCGAATTTTCTGCTCCGCGCCGCCGCGATACATCACGCCGGGGAAACAAACGATAGCTGCCGTTCCGCTTGTGGCGAGCCACGAAAGGCTGTGCATGATAAAAGCGAGGTCAGCCTTAGACTTTGGAGCAAGTACGCCCGCCGGAGAAAATCGCGGGTCATTTATCATCAGTGAATTTCCGTCGCCGTCCCATTTAATGGAATATGGAGGATTGGAAACAATAGCTTCAAAAGGTTCATCGTCCCAATGAGCCGGTTCAGTCAACGTGTCGCCATGCGCTATGTCAAACTTGTCATAATCAATATCATGCAGAAACATATTTATACGACAAAGGTTATAAGTCGTAATGTTGATTTCCTGTCCGAAAAACCCTTGTCTGACATTCTCTTTCCCTAAAATTTTCGCCGCTTTCAAAAGCAAAGAGCCACTGCCGCAAGCAGGGTCGTAAACCTTATTGATTTCCGTCTTGCCGTAAACCGCGATTTTCGTCAAAAGCTCAGATACTTCCTGTGGGGTAAAGTATTCGCCGCCGCTTTTTCCGGCATTGGAAGCATACATACCCATAAGGTATTCATAAGCGTCGCCAAAAGCGTCGATCGTGTTATCCTGATAATTGCCTAACTTCATGTCGGCAACGCCGTTCATCAGCTTTACAAGACGTTCATTTCGCTTTGCAACGCTGCCTCCTAACTTATTGCTGTTTACATCAATATCGTCAAATAAGCCTTTAAAATCGTCCTCGCTGACGCTGCCTTGCGCCGACGCTTCAATATTACGAAAAACACCCGCAAGAGTTTCGTTCAAATTTTCATCTTGACCCGCGACGCGCAGTACATTACAAAATAATTCACTCGGTAATATGAAAAAACCTTTTTCCTCGACAAGTCCGGCGCGTGCTTCCTCTGCCTCTGCATCAGAAAGCGTCGCATAATCAAACTCGGTATTTCCGGCTTCATGTTCCCCGCGATTGATATATCCTGTAAGATTTTCAGAAATATAGCGGTAAAACAGCATACCTAAAACATATTGTTTAAAATCCCAACCGTCAACACTTCCGCGTAAATCATTTGCAATATTCCATATTACGCGGTGCAGTTCTGCACGTTCCTGCTCTTTTTTTGTGTCTGTCATAACGCACTCCTGTTTCTTTTCTTTATCGACTTGCGGCAACGCCGAACAATATGATATTTGGTTCATTATATCACATCTTGATGAATTTTCTACATCTATAGTTCGAGAAATGTAACTTTCGCATGTATTTATACATTATTAAAGCCGGCTCCCATCTGGAGCCGGCCGCTCTTTATATAATATCATTTTTTCTTCTTGAACCTGTTTTCCATGTCATCCTTGAAAAACGCCTGATGCAGGTCGAAATATCTGGAGAGATGTTCCTTTATAGGTATATCCGACCTGAACTGCAAAAGCCATGGGGGTTTCTGCATCCTTTCGGCGGCGTTCTGGCGTATCTGCATCTTCAGCTCCTCGTACTTTATGAGAATCTCGTTTTCTCTGGCGAAAGTTCTTACCTTGGTCACTATGCCCAGCGAACGGATCAGGTCCACCATGAACACTCCGTAGAACATTCCTATGAAGAAGCTGAAAGTGATATTTTCCGACAGCCACCTCACAGCGTCGAGGATATGGGGATGGATAAGGAAATAATACATGGCCCCAAGCATCGCCCAATAGATTGAGAATCTCAGGCAGATTATCCCCTGAACATTAAATCTTTCTCCTGAATAATCCCAGAGCTGGACTTTCATTCCTTTTATGAAGATCAGACCGGCCACGTATTCTATCAGCGTCATGACGGCGGCCATAGCTATAAAGAGCACCGCCTTTCCGCCTGCCTGGGCGTTTCCTATAAAATCAGTCTCCTCCAGTCCTGCCATCAGATACAATGCTATGAGCCCAAAACCGTAGATAGGCAGGTAAGGTCCCGTCATGAAGCCTGGATTTATCCATCTGCGGCTTTTGTTGGCCGGAGAAAATCTTCTGTACACGACTTCAAGGCACCAGCCCAAAAGCGAGCCCATGGCAAAGAGGAAGGATAAAATCAAAATGTCAGACATGAGCTGCTCTCCTTTCCCTTATTCACCATTTTTTCCGATGAATATTTCTATCGCATTGTGAAGATTTTCAATGTGGATTTCTTCGCTTCCCTGCTGATATTCCCCGTCCAGCGACCATGGAACGTCGCTGCTTGCGCGGATTTTAAATTCTCTGGCGTTGATAAAGGTCAGCATATCAGATTCGTAATTCTGAGTAGTCAGCGCGTTGACAATTTTAGTAAGCTCTATGATATTCTTAGGCGATTTAATTAAAAGAAGTTCGAAAAAACCGTCGTTCATATCCACATACTCCGATTTGATGGTGATTATTCCAGCCAGAGACGTGGAGTTGCTTACGGCGCCGAAGATGTAGTCGTCCTCATATATCTGTCCGTCCGCTTCAACGGATATATGTTCTTTTTTAATGGAGGTTATGCTGGTTACGCCCTCCAGAATGTATGCCAGATGACGCATTCTTGATGTTCTGCGGCGTCGCGTATGAAGTCTGGGTGAAAGCGCCGAAAGACGCCACGTAGGAAAACTTTCTTCCGTTAAAGCTGCCTATGTCCAGAGGTATTTTTTTTCCGTTGACAATGTCTCTTGCCGCTTTTACGATTTCAGTGGAAAGGTTGAGGCTGCTGGCAAAATCATTGGTGCTGCCGGCAGGTATATATCCTATCGGCGTCTTATGCCCTTTTTCCAGCAGTCCTGCCACGACCTCGTTGAATGAACCGTCTCCTCCGATGCAAGTAACCAAATCAAAGTCACCGCCGTACTCCGCCGCATACATCGTGCCGTCTCCCTGCCTGGTGGTCGTAAGTACTGAAGACATATATCCGGCCTTAGTAAATGTGTCGACGATATTTACAAGATACCTGTTAGCCCGTTTCTTTCCCGAGCATGGATTGATAATAATCAAATTCTCTTTCATAATCTTTTTTCCCCTTTTTATATCTGCACTAACCCTTTTATTTTACATTTTTTTATCAATTTTTACAAGAAAAATCTGCTCAGCAGAGTAGTCGCGCAGCAAACGACGATTCCCATCGCCAGCGGAGCGATAAAAGCAATCCCTGCCCATTTCCAGCTTCCAGCTTCTTTTTTTATGGAAAGAAGCGTCGTCGCGCAGGGCCAGTGCATCATGGAAAACAGCATCATGTTCAGAGCTGTAAGGCAGCTCCAGCCATTGTCCGTTAAAAGCTGATAAAAGAATCCCAGGTCATTCACCTCCGCCAAAGTCCCCTGGCTCATATATATCATCATGACTATGGGAAGCACTATCTCATTGGCCGGTATGCCCAATATAAAAGCTGTCAGGATGGCTCCGTCAAGCCCCATCAGATGACCAAGCGGCTGAAAAAAATCCACCATATAAGTTATAAGGCTCACTTCTCCCACCGTGACATTGGCCAGTATCCATATAACCATGCCCGCCGGAGCCGCCACAACAACTGCTCTTCCCAGCACGAACAGTGTCCTGTCAAACACCGACCTTACTATCACTTTGCCTATCTCCGGTTTTCTGTAGGGCGGCAGTTCCAGCGCGAAAGAAGAGGGAACGCCCTTAAGGATGGTCTCTGAAAGTATTTTCGTCAAGGCGAAAGTCGCCATAATCCCTGCAAGAACTGCGGCTGTAATAAGCAGCGCTCCTTTTAGCTGCGATTCAGCAGCGAAAAACATGGTGATAACGGCTATCAGCATAGGGAACCGGCCATTGCATGGAATCAGGGAATTGGTCAGCATGGCCAAAAGCCTTTCCCGCCTTGAATCTATTATCCTGCAGCCTACCACCGCAGAAGCGTTGCACCCCAGCCCCATGCACATGGTAAGAGCCTGCTTGCCGCATGCGTTGCAGCACTTGAAGCATCTGTCAAGGTTAAAGGCAATCCTCGGCAAGAATCCCCAGTCTTCCAGCAGCGTAAACATAGGGAAAAATATGGCCATCGGCGGCAGCATGACCGATACCACCCAGGCCAGTACTCTGTACATCCCGTGGGCTGCCATATCGCATATCCAAGCGCCCAGCCCCAGCGCGGAAAGCTTGTCATACAGCGGTTCTTCAAGGGAAAACAACAGGCTGCTCAAGATTTCCGACGGATAATTGGCTCCTTTGACGGTAATCCAAAAGACAAGCAGCAGCAGAAGTCCCATGGCCGGAAAGCCGACGGCCGGGCTGGTGAGAATCTTATCCACTCTGAGGCTTACATCTTCTCTTTCTTTTTCCCGGCATACCACCTGTCTAGCTATTTCTTCGGCCTTAACCGCGGTTTCTTCAGGAGTATCCAAAAGTTCTGCCACATAGCCTCTCGCCCTGACTATATGATTCTTCCTCTCATCAATCAGTTTCAATACTGCTTTTTCAAGCTCTTTTCTCATCTCCTTTTTCTTCGATGACTCAGTCATGATGACGCGAACTCCCAGCAGCTTTGACAGCTTCTTGCCGTCTATCGCAAGGCCTCTTTTCCTCACCTGATCCATCAGGTTTATACAGATTATCACATCATCCCGGTGTCTAAGTATCTGCAGTGCCAAAATCAAATTCCGTTCAAGACATGTTCCGTCGCATACGATTATGACTCCCCTGCCCACAGGATCGCATATACAGTCTCTGGCCACTTCTTCCTCAGCTGAACTGGCCTGGAGAGAATAACAGCCGGGAGCGTCGATCAGATTTATGGTCGTATCCTTGACACGCCATTTTCCCCTGGCGCTGGCTACGGTCTTTCCTGCCCAGTTCCCGGTATGCTGGCGCATGCCCGTCAGGCAGTTGAAGACAGTGCTCTTTCCCACATTGGGATTGCCCGCCAGGACTATGCTCACCTCTTTCTCTCTGCGCTCTTCATTCATGGCAAGGCACCTCCACCAGCACGTTGGAAGCGTCCTCTCCTCTTATCGCAACTACCGCTCCGCGTATTTTATAGGCCGACGGGTCTCCCAGAGGGCTTCTGAGCACGCATTTTATCCTGGTGCCCTTTACCACTCCCAAATCCTGAAGCCTCCTGTTTTCTCTCAAGTTTTCCGTCACCAGACCTTCTTCATCTATCTCTAATTTATTCAATGGTTTCATAAGAAACAAAATCCTTTCATTCAAAATATGCTATTTTCAATATATGAAAGGACTTGGCAGGCGGTGAAAGATGCGGACAGTGAAAGATGCGGACGATGGCGAAAAAGGCTTGGCAGGCGGCGGATAAAAACTCAGGAATTCATAAAAAACTCCGATTGCTGTGATAACGCAGCCCGGCTGCGCCTGTTCACACTTTCGGAGTTTTAAAATATATTAAGCGGCTTTCTCTTAGCTTTGGCTTCTTCCGGTATTGGAATCTTGTTTGTAGAGCGCGTCGCCCACCATACTCTGTTGAAAATAGTTCCCAGACACATCACCCATGCCAAGAACCAGAACCAGAGCATCAATACTACAATGTTGGAAAAGGAGCCGTACAGGATATCGTAGTTTGTAGAAAGATTGGTATATATGGTATAGACGTAAGTCACCACCAAGAATCCTATCGCCGCGAAAATACTTCCCGGCACTATATCGCGGAACGGTACCCTCTTCGTAGGCAAAATATAATAATTGTATGATATCATCAGAAAATACATTGCCAATGCTATAGGCCATCTGAGCAGTACCCAGGCGGCCTCCGA
>OLRF01000840.1_pt1 | contig 35780 bp, 27 predicted proteins | sample 1672061 | NCBI WGS metagenome assembly OLRF01 (sample SAMEA3136641, study PRJEB25190) | human gut metagenome | reverse complement strand
AAGAACACCCCGATATAGTGAAATTTTGCCATTTTTCTGCGTACGTGCGTACACGATCCGCAGGGATTCTAAGGGGCTTGACCCCTTAGCACACGGACTTTGGAACAAAGTCTAGTGTGTTACACCTTGCCAGAGGTGTACAGGCTCCCGGTACGCACGTACGCAGCAATTGCCATCAATGCGCCATATAGATGGCGATCAAGTTCGCACAAAGCGACCTTGATCCCGCAAAACAAAAGGCAGGATACCACCGTCATAGTGATACCCTGCCTTTGCTCGTTTAATGCTCTGTGTAGTCCTTCCGCAGAACTTCCGATAAACAAAAAACGTACCCAAACCCTTTCTCATAGAGAATCGGGTTCGAGTACGAACTGTATGGTGGACGGTACAGGACTCGAACCTGTGACCTCCTGCACGTCAAGCAGATGCTCTACCAGCTGAGCTAACCGTCCAGATGTCGTATCGACTCAAGTATCTTACCACATCTTCCGGGAAAAAGCAAGCTCTTTTTTGCAAAAAACAAATTTTTTTGCAGGGGGCAGCAAATCAGGAAAAATCGAGCGGTCCTTTTTGCCGCGTCTGCGGCTTTTCAGCCGAACGCTTTCCGTATAATATCGTACAGCACCGGCTTCATGGCGTCGATGTTGTCGGGTTTGCCTTCGAGGATGGACGAATAGCACACCGACATGCACATGCTGCCGAGGGAGGTGATGCGCTGGTAGATCTCCCGCTCGGTGCGGCCGGCCATTTCGGGGCTGGCGAGGATGGTGTGGAACAGTTTGCGCATCAGCGGCTCGGCCTCGCCGGAGGCTTCGATCTGGTCCAGCCCCGGCCAGACGAAGCTGCGCTCCAGAAAGCGGAGCAGCAGGGTGTCCTTCCGCAGGGCCTCGATGATGTGATCGATCACGAAGATCATCTTGTCCGGGAAGCTGTCCAGCCCGGCGGTGTGCTCACAGGCGGTCACAGCGTCGTCCAGCAGCTGATAGCTCACCCGCGCCAGCAGCGCTTGGGTCACCGCGCCCTTGTCGGCAAAGTAGAGATAGAACGTGCCCTTGCCGACCTTTGCGCGGGAGGTGATCTCCTCTACGCTGGTCTTGGCGGCACCCCGCTCCAAAAACAGCTCATATGCGGCGTCCAGAAGCGCCCGGCGCTTCTCCTGCTTTTTGCCTTCCACGGTGCTCATGCTTTGAGTCGATTCCTCTTTTCTTCGATGTTCTGTCGTGTACACCATATTTTAGCAATGGTCACGCCGCGGCGCAAGCCCCTAAATGGCCGGAAGCACTATACAATTTTGGCTCGGTGATAAAAAAACTGACGTTTGGTCAGTTTTTGTCTTGACACTTTCCGCCAGCTGGTTATAATAGTGCTTGCTCAGAAGTGACTGCGAGTCATTTTTGAGCACCGATTCTGTTCCAACATTTCAATGGAGGGTTTTCATGAAAAAGATCGCACAGGGCATCGTGCGTCTGCGCAAGCTGATTTTAACAGTAGCGATCCTGCTGTTGATCCCTTCCGCCATCGGCGCCATTGCCACCCGCATCAACTATGACGTCCTCACCTATCTGCCGCAGGAGCTGGACTCCATGATCGGCGAGCAGATCCTTGAGAACGACTTCCATCTGGCTTCGACCGGTATGATCACGGTCGAGGGCCTCCCCACCAACGAGCTCATCGCCATGAAAAAGGACATCGAGGCCGTTCCCGGCGTCACCCAAGCGTTCTGGCTGAGCGATGTGCTGGACCCCAGCGTGCCGAAGGAAATGCTCCCGGCGGACGTCCAGCAGTTCATGTTCGGCAAAAATGATTCCACCATGCTCATCGTCCGATTCGACGGCCCCAGCGCCAGCGATGAGACGATGAACGCCGTTGGGCAGATCAAGAAGGTGCTCCGGAAGGACTGCTTCTTCGGCGGCATGAGCGTCATTTTGCAGGACACCAAGACCCTGATCAATCAGGAAATGCCGCTGTACGTCCTCTGCGCTGTAGGTGCAAGCTTGCTGGTGCTCTTCCTCTCGCTGGAAAGCACCATCACGCCGCTGCTGTTCATGCTGGGCCTTTTGTTCCCCATCGTGTACAACTTCGGCACCAACATCTTCCTCGGCCAGATCAGCTACATCACCGAGGCCCTTTCCACGGTGCTGCAGCTGGGTGTCACGATGGACTTCTCCATCTTCCTGCTCCACCGCTATCAGGAGGAAAAAGAGCTCCGCTCCTCCAACGAGGAAGCCATGGTCAGCGCCATCTGCAAGACCATGACCTCCATCTCCGCTTCCTCCCTGACCACCATCGCGGGCTTCCTTGCCCTGTGCGCCATGCGCCTGACGCTGGGCCGCGATATCGGCCTTGTCATGGCAAAGGGCGTGGCGCTGGGCGTCATCTGCACCGTCGTCGTCCTGCCCGCGCTGATCCTCACCTTTGATAAGTGGGTCGAGAAGTACAAGCACCGCACCGTCATTCCCCGGCTCACCAAGCTGAGCTACTTCGTCTCGAAGCACGCAGCGCCCATCGTGGCCATCTTCCTTGTGCTGCTGGTCCCCTTTGCCGTTGCGCAGAACAAGACAGAAGTCTACTACACCCTGTTCGACTCCCTGCCCCAAGACCTGACCGGCATTGTCGGCACCAACAAGCTGGGCGAGGACTTTGGCATGACCACCTCCCACTTCATCCTTGTTCACGACGACCTGAGTGCCTCCCAAGTCTCTGACCTGTGCGACGAACTCAAGGACATCGACGGCATCACGCAGGTGGTCAGCCTCGATTCCATCACCGGCCCCGGCTTCGATACCAGTCTGCTGCCCGACAGCGTGACCGAGATCCTGCAGTCCGGCGGGTACAAGCTGATCCTTGCCAACAGCTCCTATAAGACCGGCACCGACGCCATCAACGCCCAAGTGGATGAGATGAACGCCGCCATCAAGGCGGTGGACCCCGAAGGCGTCATGACCGGCGAGGGTGCCATGACCAAAGACCTGATCGAGGTCGCGGATGTGGACTTCAAGAACGTCAACGTCTGGTCCATCATGGCCGTTGCCGTCATCATCTTGATCTCCTTCCGCAGCCTGTCCATCCCGGTGCTGCTGGTCGCCAGCATTGAAGCCGCCATCGCCATCAACATGGGCATCCCGTACTTCACCGGCACCCAGCTGCCCTTCATCGCCAGCATCGTCATCGGCACCATCCAACTGGGCGCAACGGTGGACTACTCCATCCTGATGACCACCCGCTACCACGAAGAGCGCGCCTACGGCCGCACCCCGCAGGAGGCAGCGCAGCAGTCTCTGGAGCATTGCAGCCAGTCCATCCTGACCAGCGGCCTGACCTTCTTCGCGGCCACGGTCGGCGTGGCGGCCATCAGCAAGATGGAGCTGCTGCAGAGCATCTGTCGGCTCATCTCCCGCGGCGCTCTGATCAGTATGGTTGTCATTCTGGTGGTCCTGCCCGCCGCCCTGATGCTGCTGGACTGGATCATCCGCCACACCACGATGCACTGGCTCGTGCCCGAATACGCCAACGCCAAGAAGTCTGAGAAGGAGTAACTACCATGAAAAAATCGCTTCGTATCGCCAGTGCGGCGCTGGCGCTGACTCTCGCCGCCGGTATGACGATGCCCGCCTTTGCGGCAAGTTCGTCTTCCTTTACCAAATCCGAAAATGTCTATGTCGTAATGAACGCCGACGGCTCGGTCCAGAGCACCACCGTCAGCGAACACCTGTACAACGCCGGGGGGCTGTCCTCCGTCACCGATGTGTCCAGCCTGACCAACATCCAGAACACCGAGAGTGACGCCGCCTTTACGCAGGACGGCGAGAAGCTGGTCTGGAACACCGACGATACCGATGTTTACTACAAGGGTGACACCGACCGGGCCCTGCCCATCGGTGCCAAGGTGACCTACACGCTGGACGGCACCACCGACAGCCTCGAAAATCTGATCGGCAAGAGCGGCCACCTGAAGATCACCGTGGACCTGACCAACTACGAGACCGGCACCGTGACCGTCAACGGCAAGGAGCGCACCATCGTGACCCCGCTGGTCACGGCGGTGGGCGTCATCTTCGGGGAAGACGCCTCCAACCTGAACGCAGACCACGGCATCGTTGAGTCCGCCGCCAAGAGCAACGTGGCTGCCTTTGTCTGCCTCCCCGGCGTCAAGGATTCCCTGAGCGGTCTGCTGCCCGATGACCTGTCCGCTGTGGAAGATTATTTGCAGGACAGTGTGACCGTGGAAGCCGACGTGGAGAACCTCGCCGCGCCCCAGATCATGCTGGCCGCTGCCACCAGCCCCGATGCCCTTGGCACCGACAACGTCTTCGACCTTGACAGCATCAACGAGCTGACCGACGGCATCCAGCAGCTCAACGACGCCATGAGTCAGCTGATGGACGGCGCTTCTCAATTGGAGGACGGCGTGAGCCAACTGGCCGACGGTACGCTGGCCCTGCTGGACGGTGCTTCTCAGTTGAACACCGGTGCCGCTGCCCTGAATGACGGCCTTGGCCAACTGACCAACGGCCTCGATACCCTGACCTCCAACAACGACGCCCTGAACAGCGCCGCCCAGCAGGTCGCTGACGGCGTGCTGGCTTCGGCCAACAGCAGCCTGATGGAGGGCGGCCTCATCGATACCCCGATGACATGGGACAACTACCAGTCCGTCATCGACGAAGTGCTGACCATGAACGCAAAGACGCTGGCCGCTGCCCGCAAGAAGATGGTCCGCACCATCTGGGAGCAGGAACCCAGCTTCAAGGACAGCCAGCTGGATCTGGCCCTCTACCTCTCCGCCACCAAGACCAACCACGACCTTGAGGCCGCTCTGCGCCTGATGCAGAAGTACGACCCCTCGATGATCTGCGGCCTGATCGACCTGCTGACCAGCGCCGAGGCCAAGCAGACCGTGCAGGATGAGCTGAAGCTTCAGGCCGAGAACAGCGAGGATATCGCCAATGTCCGCGCTTTGAAGACCAGCCTTTCTCAGATCCAGCTCTTCGTTTCCAGCGTTGGCCAGTACACCGGCGGCGTGGCCGCTGCGGCGGACGGTGCCCACTCCGCTAAGGACGGCAGCGCCCAACTGGCCGATGGCACCAAGACCCTCTACGACGGTGTGACCACCCTGAACAACGGTGTGGGGCAGCTTGCCGACGGTTCCACTCGGTTGGCGGACGGCCTGAATCAGTTCAACGAGGAGGGCATCTCCAAGCTGACCGGTTCCCTCGACACCGACCAGATCCACGCCCTCAAGACCGTGCTGGACGCCATGACCGACCGTCTGGAGAGCTACACCAGCTTTGCCGGTGCCCCGGAGGAGGCTTCCTCCAACGTGAAGTTCGTCTATAAGACCGGCGAGACCGTGGCCGCTGCCACCAACACCGCCGAGACCGAGACCACCACCCAGTCCGGCAACTTCTTCACCCGCCTGTGGGAGCGGATCGTGAACCTGTTCAAGTTCTGATCGTTTTCGAAAAACAGCCCCAAAGCCGCTGAGCAGCACCCGCTGCCCGGCGGCTTTGACTTTTTTCCCCGGCGGGCGTACAATAAAGCCAAAAACTGAACCACTGGGAGGAAGATACCATGTCGAAACAGATCCTTGTCTGTCTGCCGCTCCGTGAAGAGCAGAAACGGGCGATGCAGCAAGCGGCCCCGGAAGCGGCGTTTCGCTTCACCGTCCCTGCGGACGTGACGGCGGAGGACGTCCGTTGGGCCGATGCCGTACTGGGCAATGTGCCGGTGGAACTCATCCGGCAGAACGACCGTCTGGAATGGTTCCAGTCCAATACGGCCGGGCCGGACGCTTATCTGGCCCCCGGTGTGCTGCCGGAACGCTGTGTGGTCACCAATGCCACCGGGGCTTACGGCCTTGCCATCAGCGAGTGGATGCTGGGCATGTGGCTGGGGCTGCAGAAGGATCTCTTCCTCTACCGTGACCGCCAGAACCGCAGCGAATGGGCCCCCACCGGCCACTCCGTCCGCAGCGTGTACGGTTCGCGGGTGCTCTGCGTCGGCATGGGGGACATCGGTTCGAACTTTGCCCGCCGGGCGCACGCGTTGGGGGCCGAGGTGGTGGGCGTCCGCCGCACGGTCCACCCGGACACCCCCTGCCCCGATTACTGTCTGCGGGTGGTGCCCCAAAGCCAGATGGACGCTGAGCTGCCCGAAGCCGACCTTGTGGCCCTGAGTCTGCCCGGCACGCCGGAGACGAAGCATCTGTTCCACCGGGAGCGGATTGCCAAGTGCAAGCCCGGTGCCATCCTGATGAATGTGGGCCGGGGCAGCGTGGTGGACCACATGGCGCTGTATGAGGCTGTCCACAGCGGCAGGCTCTTCGGCGCGGCGCTGGATGTGACCGAGCCGGAACCCCTGCCCAGCGACCACCCGCTCTGGCGTGAGCCGGGGGTGATCATCACGCCCCATGTGTCCGGCGGGTTCAGTCTGCCCAAGACGCTGGACAACATCGCGGACATCTTTGTTCACAACCTGAAGAAATACGCAGCCGGTCAGCCGCTGGATAATCAGGTCAACCGTAAAACGCTGTACGTCAGCGGCGGGGCCGGGGAGCGGCTGCTCAGCACCTTTTAAGAAACGATCATAGGATACCACCTTCCCGCAAAGCTGGAGCTTGCAGCCAGCTTTGCGGGAATTTTTTTGCCCGATTTTTGCGCAGAAAAGCGGTCGAACGGACATGAACGAGCTGGCAAAAAACTGGTAAACGATCGAATGCTCTTGCAAAAACACACGATTTGTCGCACGATTTTCGTTGACCTGCGGTGCGGTTCTGCTTATAATTGCCCTAACGGAACACCCGGACCGGAGACCGGGCGGGCCGGGGAAATTTTGGGAGGAACGCGGAGGAGCTGGAAGTGGAGATTCTATTGACCGGGAACACCTGTTTTGTGACGAAGGCGTGGGTCGAGATGGCGTTCCCTGAGGACCATGTGCTCATCACCTGTGGGCGGGGGCAGCCCCACCCGCCCAAGCTGCGGGCCATCACGCTGGACAGCAAGGAGCGGATCGGGCAGCTGGTGGACAGCTACGAATTTGACCGCATCGTCTACTTTTCGGAATACTTGACGCCCCACAGCGAGCAGGAGGGCGAGCTGGATCGTTTGCGGCGGGTGCTGCAAGCCAACCGCGACCGGGAAAGCCAGTTGCTCTATCTGGCGGGGCCGGAGGCGGTGCTGACCCCGGCCATCGGCAAAACGGTGGTGGCACAGGCGGCGGAAGCACTCTGCCGCCACTACGCCGAAACGAGCAAGGTGCAGATCAAGGTGCTGCACCTGCCCTACTTATATGGCTGCGACGGCACCGGGGCCCCGGCGGGCATCGCCGGGCTGCTGACCCGGATGCGGGATGGTGAGCTGCACTTCGATGAACAGGCGCTGGCCCCGGTGTTCGCCCTCTGCATGGAGGATCTTTCCGAGCTGGTGCTGCGGGTGTTCGACAACTGGACGCCGGAGTGGGAGAGCTTCACCGCACCGGTGGTCTTTGCGCTGAACTACGAGCAGCTGGGGGAGGCGTGGAAGGCGCTGCATCCGGGCCTGAAGATGACCTACGGCACCGACCTCATCCGCACCTACCCGCCCGACGACGGGGTGCTGCGCTGCCGTTACGGGTGGTTCCCCCGGTACTCGCTGGAGGACGATCTGCCCCGGCTGTTCCGGACCGAGACCCACGCCCGCCACAGCCGGACATGGGGCCAGCGGCTCGGCGGTCTGCGGGAGCGGCACCGGCATCTGCTGGAAGCTGCCGAGATCGTGGCATCCTTCGGATTTACGGAATTGCTGGTGCAGCTGACCGGCTCACAGGCACAGTTCCGGGTGGTGGACTTCCGGCTGGCCTTCATCGTGCTGGCGGCCAATGTCTACGGGCTGAATGCCGGGGTGGCTGCGGCACTTCTGGCGTCGGCGTCGCTGGCGGTCGGCTACTGGAAGCAGGGGGCTTCGCCGCTGCTGCTCTTCTACGAGCCTTCCAACTGGCTGGCCTTCCTCGTCTACTTTGTGGTGGGGGCGGTCTGCGGCTATGTGCAGCTGCGCAGCGCCGAAAATGTCCGCTTCGCCGAGGAGCAGTGCCGTCTGCTGGAAGAGCGGCTGCGCTTCGTGCGGCAGCTCTATCAGGACGTCATGGAGGACAAGCGCTCCCTTCGGCGGCAGATCTTGGGCCGCCGGGACAGCTTCGGCAAGGTGTACGCCGTGACGCGGGCACTGAACGAGACACCGCCGGACAAGCTGCCCGCAAAGACCGTGGAGCTGCTGGAAGATGTGTTCCAAAACCGCAGCGCCGCGTTCTATTTCGTGGACGCGGCGGGCCGCACCGCCAAGCGGGCCGCGTGCAGCGAAGGGGCCGAGGCTCCGCGTTTTCTGGAAGGCCCGGCCCTCGCCGCGCTGGTGCAGACGCTGGAACAGGAAGAGGTCTGGGTCAACCGGACCCTGACGCCGGGGCTGCCGATGTTTGGCGCGGCGGTGCGGGTGGACGGGAAGCTCCGGGCCCTCGTGCTGCTGTATGATGCGGGCGGGGAGCAGCTCTCGCTCCACTACCAGAACCTGTTCCGCATCCTGTGCGGGCTGGTGGAGACCGCGATGACACGGGCGGCTCAGCCGCTGCCCGAAAAGCGGCCCCGGCGGCAGGAGGTGCGGGCATGAGCCGGAGGGAGAAGACACCGTTCCGGATGGAACCCTTCCGGGTGGACGATGAACTGCATCGGAGCATCCGGGTGGAGAACCGGGAGGATGCGGCCTCGACCGTGCCGCTGGAAGAGGCGCTGCTGCTGGACTCTGCCGAGCAGCGGCGGAAGCTGATCCTCTCGGTGCTGACGGATGACCCGGTGCAGTATTACGACCTGTTGGAACAGGCCCGCCTCAACGACGACAGCGAGGTGGTCCACTACGCGGCCACCGCCATGGCCCAGATCTCGAAACAGGCGGATGCGGCGCTGCAGCGGCACGCGGCCCGGTTCGCCGCCGACCCGAAGGACCCGGCGGTGCTGGCGGAATACGCCGCCGCGCTGGAAGCCTCCCTTGCGCTGGGGCTGGCGCAGGGCCGGGCGGCGCAGCTGCAGCGCCAGCAGCTCGAACGTCTGCTGAAGATGCAGCTGGCCGACCAGCCGAAGGAAGAACAGTACGGGCTGGGGTGCCGCTTGGCCAAAGTGCAGTTGGAGCTGGCGGAGTACGCCGCCGCCGAGCAGACCTTGGCGGAGCTGACCGCCCGCTGGCCGGTGCGGGAGACCCCGTGGCTGCTGCGGCTGCGCAGCGCCGCCGCCCGGAAGGACGGGGCCGAGCTGGCCCGCTGGCTGGCCGAGATGGAGCGCGCGCAGGTCTATCTGAGCGCCGCCGGGCGGCGGGAGGTGGATTTCTGGAAGGGAGGGGGACAGCCATGAGGCGGCTGCGAAGCTGGTTTTTGCGGTTCCGGTGGCAGAAGCTGCTGGTGGTCTGGCTCGTGTTCGGGCTGATGGCGGCGGCGTTATTTGCTGAGCGCAGCGGCGTGCAGTACACCGGTACCCATCTTCGGCTCAACCTGCTGGATACTGCGCTGACCAAGGAGGAAGCAGCCACCGGTGAGACGCCGACCTGCCTTCTCCTCTGGGACAGCACGGTGGACGGCGGGGATGAGGCGCGGGCGCAGTTCGAGCAGCTGCTGCTGGACATGAAAGTTCCCACCGCCGTGGCCGACCTCGCCGAAGAGGAGGTGCTTCCGGCGTTTGAAAACTACCAGACCGTCGTGGTGCTGGCCGCAGACCTCGACACGCTGGGTCTGCGGCTGCTGGACCTGATGGACTGGGTGGAGCAGGGCGGAAACGTCCTCTTTGCCATGACGCTGGAAAAATCCGGCGCGTTCGACACCGTGGCGCAGAAACTGGGAGTGCTGTCCTCTTCGTGGAGCAACAAGGTGGCCGAGAGCATCGTCCCCGCCGCGGGCTTCATGCTGGGCGGCGGGCAGCGGTATGAACTCAGCGACCCATTCGAATCGGCGCTGGGGGTTCGGCTGCGGGACGATGCCACGGTCTATGCCGTCACCGGGGACGAGGGCGTGCCGCTGGTGTGGAGCACGGAACTGGGCAAGGGCCGGATCGTGGTGGACAACATCGGCGTCTATGACAAGGTGATGCGGGGCTTTTACGCGGCCTCCTACAGTCTGCTGGGGGATGCGTGCGCCTACCCGGTGCTCAACAGCGCGGCCTTCTTTTTGGACGACTTCCCGTCCCCCGTGCCGGAGGGCGACGGCCAGTACATCCGCCAGCAATACGGGCTGAGCATCGCGGAATTTTACGCAAAAGTCTGGTGGCCGGATCTTGTCCGGCTGGCGGAGCGGTACGGCATCCGGTACACCGGCGTCATGGTCGAAAACTACGGCGACGACACCGAGGCCCCGCCCACCCGCCAGCGCAATATCCGGCAGTTCCAGTATTACGGCGGGCTGCTGCTGCGGCAGGGCGGGGAGCTGGGCTTCCACGGCTACAACCATCAGCCGCTGGTGCTGCCGGAGACGGACTACGGCGACCGGTACGATTATCGGCAGTGGCCCAGCGCCGACGCCATCGTGGCGGCCATGGAGGAGCTGACGAGCTTCCAGAAAGCCGTGCTGCCCTATGCGTCCGGGTCGGTGTATGTGCCGCCGTCCAATATCCTGTCGGCGTCTGGCCGCGCGATCTTGGGCAGCCGGGTGCCGCAGGTGCGCACCATTGCCAGCTCCTATCTGGAGGACGGCACCGACCTGCCCTATGTGCAGGAGTTCGGCGTGGCCGAGGACGGCGTCGTGGAGGAGCCGCGCATCGTTTCGGGCAGCATGGTGGGGGATACCTACATGCGCACCGCTGCGCTGAGCGAGTTGAACCTCCACTTCGTCAGCACCCACTTCATGCACCCGGACGACCTGTTGGACGTGGACCGGGGCGCGGCGGAAGGCTGGGAAGTGTACAAGACCGGGCTGGAAGACTATCTGGAGTGGCTCACTGCCGCCGCGCCTGCCCTGCGGATGCAGACGGCGTCCGAGTGCGCCGGGGCCATCCAGCGGTTTTCGGCCCTGACCGTCCGCTTGGAGAGTGAGGCCGATGCTTGGACGCTCCGCCTTGGCAACTTTGCGGATGAGGCGTGGCTGCTGTTCCGGGCCAACGGCGGCACCCCCGGCAGCGTGTCCGGCGGGGAGCTGACCCACCTGACCGGAAATCTCTACCTGCTGCGGGCCGACGGGCCCATCGTGACCATGGAACGAAAGGAGAAATGAAGGATGCGGGTCTGTCTGGTGCTGGAAGGGTCCTATCCTTATGTATACGGCGGCGTGTCCACATGGATGCACGGCTGCATCCGTGCGATGCCGGAGCACGAATTCGTCCTCTGGGTCATCGGGGCAAAAGCGGCCGACCGCGGGAAATTCGTCTACGAGCTGCCCGCCAATGTGGCCGAGGTGCACGAAGTCTTTCTGGACGACGCGCTGCGGCTGCGCGGCGGTGCCCCGCCGGTGCACTTCACACCCGAAGAATGCGCGGCCCTGCGGGAGCTGGTGCGGCTGGGGGCGCCGGATTGGGAGGTGCTGTTCCGCCTGTTCCACGAAAAGCGGGCCCACCCGCTTGCCGTTTTGCAGAGCCGGGAGTTTATGGCGCTGTTCGCCAAGCTGTGCGAGGAGGAGTACCCCTACACGGCCTTCGCGGATGCGTTCCACACCGTCCGCTCCATGCTGCTGCCGGTGCTCTGGCTGATGACGGGCGAGGTGCCCGAAGCGGACTGCTACCACGCCATCTGCACCGGATACGGCGGGCTGCTGGCGTGCCTTGGCGGCAGCGTTCACCACCGCCCCGTCCTGCTCACGGAACACGGCATCTACACCCGTGAGCGGGAGGAGGAGATCATCCGGGCCGAGTGGGTGGCCCCGGATTTCAAGGCCCGGTGGACGCGGTTCTTCTACATGCTGTCGGAACAAATTTACCGGCAGGCGGACCGGGTCACGAGCCTGTTCCCCCGCGCCCGCAGCATCCAGATCGGGATGGGGTGCGAACCGGGAAAGTGCATCGTGATCCCGAATGGGGTGGACTACGAAAAATTCTGCGCCATCCCGCCCAAAGCCGAAGACGGATGGGTGGACATCGGGGCCGTGGTGCGGCTGGCTCCCATCAAGGACATCAAGACCCTGCTCTACGCTTTTCTGGAACTGAGCGCCCGGTGCAAAAATGTCCGGCTGCACATTCTGGGCGGCGTGGACGACGAGGAATACGCGCGGGAGTGCTACGCGCTGGCCGAACAATTGGGGCTGGAGAACGTCCGCTTCACCGGGCGGGTGGACATTGCGGCCTACCTGCAAAAGCTGGACTTTACCATCCTGACCAGCATTTCGGAAGGCCAGCCCCTCTCGGTGCTGGAATCGCTGGCGGCGCGCCGCCCCTGCGTGACCACCGATGTGGGCTGCTGCCGGGAGCTGCTGGAAGGGACCCCCGGCGACACCCTCGGCGCGGCAGGGTTCTGCGTGCCGCCCATGTACCGGCAGGGGCTGGCCGACGCCATGGAGAAGCTCTGCGTCAGCCGCCCGCTGCGGCAGCGGATGGGGGCCATCGGCCAGCAGCGGGTGGCGCAGAGCTACCGCCACGAACAGATGCTGGCGCGGTATCGGGCTCTCTACGCCGAAACGGCGGCCACGGCGCAGAAGGAGAAGGAAACGGAATCGGAGGAACTATGGCTGGAATTGGGTTCGAACTGAAAAAGCTGTTCCGCCGCAAGGGAATGCTGGCGGGGCTGCGGGCCTACGGCTACGCGGGCATCATCTGCACCGGGCCCATGCTGCTGGGGGTGCTGCTCCAAGGGGGGCTGCTGCTGCTCTGCGGCTGGGCGGGGGCACCCCGCGCTGGGCGGGACCTCCTCGTCTGTATGGTGACCTACACCCTCCTCGCCTCGCTGACGGTGACAAGCTTTTTCTCGATGCCGGTCACCCGGTTCGTGGCCGACCAGCTGTACGAAGAGCGGGCCGAGCGGGTGCTGCCCTCCTTTGCGGGGGTGTGCGCGGTGCAGCTTGCGCTGGGCTGTGCGGGGTACGGGGCGTTTTTGCTGGCATCCGGCGCGACTTTTTGCCAAGGGCTGCTCTGTCTGTGGCTTTTTGCGGAGCTTGTCGTCTGCTGGACTGCCATGAGCTATCTGACCGCGCTGAAGGAGTACCGCGGCATCCTCATCGCCTTTGCGGCGGCGGTGGGCGCGGCCTTTGGGGCCGGGTGGGTGCTGGTGTTTTGGCTCGGCGTGCCGGTGGTGGAGGGTTTCCTCGCGGCCACGGCGCTGGGTTACGGCGTCATGCTGGGGATGGATGTGCGGCTGCTGTGCCGCTTTTTCCCGGAGCGGGAGGGCAGCCCGTGGCGGTTTCTGCGCTGGGTAAAGCGCTACCGCACCTTGGCGCTGACCGGTCTTTTGCTGGATCTCGGCCTGTTTGCCCACCTTGTGATCGTCTGGCTGGGGCCCCTCGGCGTGCAGGTGAAGGGGCTGTTCTATGGTGCCCCTTATTACGATGTGCCCGCTCTGCTGGCCTTCCTGAGCATCCTCACCACGACGGTGAACTTCGTCGTCTCGGTGGAGGTGCAGTTCTACCCGCGCTACCGCACCTACTACAGCCTGTTCAACGACGGCGGCGTGGTGGGGGATATCAAGGCGGCGGAGGAAGAAATGCTGGCCGTGCTGAACCGGGAACTGTACTATACGGCTCTCAAGCAGCTTTTTACGACGGCGGCGGTCATCTCGCTGGAAACGCTGGTGCTGGGGTATCTGCCGCTGGGCTTCAATGACTTGATGCACGGCTGTCTCCGCACCCTCTGCGCGGGGTATGGGCTGTATGCGGTGGGGAACACCGTCCTGCTCATCCTGCTCTACTTTACCGATTATAAGGGCGCGCTGGGCGCGGCGGCAGCCTTTGCGGTGCTGGCCGGGGGCGGCACGGCGCTTTCGCTCCGGTTCGACCCGGCGTTTTACGGCTTTGGCTTTCTGGCCGGGGCGGCGGTGCTGTTTCTGGCCGCGCTGCTGCGGCTGGACTGGTTCACCCGGAACCTGCCCTACCGCATTCTGGGCCAGCAGCCCCTCGCGGCTGCGGAGGAAAAGGACAAGGAGGCTTGAAAAATGCAAGAACGGAAACTCCCCCGCCGCACGGTGCTGCTGCTGGGGGCCGCGCTGGCGGGGTGGTGCGCCGGGTGCAGCGTGCTCCCGGCGGAGGAAACGGCGTCTTCCGATGAATTTTCCACCGCCAAGGCAGAACCGGTGGAAAAAATGGCGGACACCGGCTTCCATCTGCGGGATAACGATGCGCTGTACACCGTCTACGACGACAGCGGCGTGGTGACCATGTACCTCACCGTGACCCGCGGCACCGAGGCCGAAAACACCGACCACACATGGGAACAGATCAATTCCTACTCTGCTTACGATTACGAGGCCATGCAGGTGCCCCGCTATCAGGTGGAGGGGCTGCTCCAAGTGGGGGATGAAAGCGGCCCGGCGGCTTCGGAGGTGGGTTACGGCGAAACGGTCCCCAATGCCACGGTGCAGATCCGGGGCCAGACTTCCAGCCGGAATGCCCAGAAAAACTACAAGATCAAGCTGAAAAAGAATAAGGGGAGCTGGCGGGGCCAGCGGACCGTGGCGCTGAACAAGCATCAGGGCGACGGGCTGCGCTTCCGCAACAAGATGGCCTATGACCTCATCCGGGGCATCCCGCAGATGATGGGGCTGCGCACCCAGTTCGTCCACCTCTACGTCAAGGACAAGACCCAGACCGCTGGGGCTTCCTTCGTGGATCACGGGCTGTACACCCAAGTGGAGCAGCTCAACAAAACGGCCCTCCGGGCGCACGGGCTGGATGAAAACGGCCAGCTTTATAAGGTGAACTTCTTCGAGTTCCTGCGCTATGGGGATGTGATCCGGCTCAAGACCGACCCGGCCTATGACAAAGCAGCCTTTGAGCAGCTTCTGGAGATCAAGGGCAGCGACGACCACCAGAAGCTCATCGAGATGCTGGACGTGCTGAACGACGAGACTTCCCCGATGGAAGACCTCTTCGAAACGACCTTCGACACCGAGAACATCGCCTACTGGATGGCGTTCCAGATCCTGCTGGGCAACACCGACACCCAGAGCCGGAATATGTATCTCTACAGCCCGCTGAACAGCAAGCGGTGGTACATCCTCGACTGGGACAACGACGCCATGCTCTCCCGCACCGAGTGGGAGTACCGCAATTACTCCGACAGCCTGAGCTGGGAGCGGGGCGTCAGCAATTACTGGGGCAATGTGCTCTTCCGCCGTTGTCTGCAGACAAAGCGCTTCCGGCAGGAGCTGGACGCCGCCATCGAAGAATTGTTCCGATACTTCAGCGCGGACCGCATCGGGGAGATGACGGCGCGCTACCGCAGCCTTGTGGAGCCTTTCGTCTGGCAGCAGCCGGATCTTCTCCACGAGCCGCTGAGCCGGGAGGAATACGACAGGGTGGCGAACAGCCTGCACAAGGAGATCACCGAGAACCGGGAAGCGTACCGGGAAAGCCTGAAGAAGCCCATGCCTTTTTACATCGGGGTGCCGGAGCCGCAGGGCGACGAGCTGCGCCTGATGTGGGACGCCTCCTTCGACTTTGCCGCCGAGGACATCACCTATACGGCGGAGCTGGCGAAGGACTACCGGTTCACCACGACCTTCTGGACCGAGGAGAACATCCGGCTGCCGGAAACGGTGGTCTATGCCCTCCCGGCGGGGCATTACTTTTTGCGGGTGCGGGCCGCAAACGAGTCCGGCTATACACAGGACGCCTTCGACTACTACGTGATGGAGACCGGCAAAGCCTACGGCATGAAGAGCTTCTTCGTGGAGGCCGACGGCAGCGTGACGGAGGACTTTTACGATGAGTGAACCGCACGCAGCCGCCGTTTTGCAGCGGGCCGCTCCGCCGAAAACACGCCGGAGCGAAGTGTACCGCCACGAGCTGAAGTACCGCATCTCGTATGCCGAAAAGGCGGCGCTGGAACTGCGGCTGGCCCCGCTGCTGCGCCGGGATGCCCACGCAAAGCCCGGCGGCTACCGGATCCGGAGCCTCTACTTCGACGACTGGTGGAACTCCGCCTATGGGGAGAAGGAGGCCGGGGTCTTCCTGCGCAAAAAGTACCGCATCCGCATCTACGACGGCAGCGATGCCGTCATTAAGCTGGAGCGGAAAAAGAAGGTGGGCAGCTACATCTATAAGGAAGATGCCGCCCTCACCCGCGAGGAAACGGAGCGCATCCTGCGGGGGGACTACGGCGTTCTCCTCGCGTCGCCCCAGAACCTCTGCCGGGAGTTCTATGTGGAGTGCATCTCCCATGTCCTGCGCCCCCGCGTCCTCGTGGATTACGAGCGGGAGGCGTGGGTGCTGGACGAGGGAACCGTGCGCATTACCTTTGATCAGAACGTCCGGGCCGCTGTGGGCGGCTGGGATCTGTTTGACCCAAAGCTCCCCACCCTGCCGGTGCTGGACCCCGGCACGCTGGTGCTGGAAGTAAAGTTCACCGAGTTTCTGCCGGAAGTTCTCCGCCAGCTCCTGCCGCCCAAGGCGCAGGAGTGGACGGCAGTGTCCAAATATGTCCTCTGTGCGGACAAAACGGCCTACCGCCACGGGTTTTCCGGCTGGAACGACTAGAAGGGAAAGGAACGCAGCTATGAGTGTCAAGGACTTTATCAAGAAATCGGTGCTGGAAGGCTTCAGCCCGTACAATGTGCCCCAGATGGCGGGGGCCCTGCTGGCGGCGCTGGCCATGGGGGTGCTGATCTACTGGGTGTACCAGCGGTTCTACGCGGGGGTCATCTTCTCCCGCAGCTTCGCCATGACCTTGGTGGGCATGTCCGTCCTCACCTGTATGGTCACGCTGGCCATCAGCTCCAACGTGGTCATCTCGCTGGGCATGGTGGGTGCACTGTCCATCGTGCGGTTCCGCACGGCGGTCAAGGACCCGCTGGACCTGCTCTATCTGTTCTGGTCCATCACGGCGGGCATCACCACCGGCGCGGGGATGTACCTGCTGGCCGTGGCGGCGTCGGCGGTGATGATCGGGGTGGTGGTCTTCCTCTCCCGCTGGCAGACGGCGGGCCGCAGCTATGTGGCGGTGCTCCACTATCAGGGCGAAAAGCCCGGCGACGAGATCGTCCGGGCGCTGGGGCGGAACAAGTTCGCCGTCAAATCGAAGACCCTCCGGGCCGAGGGCACCGAGCTGGCCGTGGAGGTCTGCTGCCGGGACAACGCCAGTGAGGTCACCGACCGGCTGCGCAGCATTGAGGGCGTGGAGGACGTGACCATGATCCAGTACAATGGCGAGTACCATGGCTGAGCGCCGGACCGCGGCGGCCGCAGCCTGTCTGCTGCTGGCGGGGTGTCTGCTCTGGGCCGGGCGGAAGCACACGGCGGTGTACCAGCCGGACGAAACGGCTTTCCCCAATGCGCAGATCGGCTATGCGCCCGGTGTACTGGATACAGGCCCGGACGAACCGGCTGTGACCCTGCGCTACCTCGGCCTGACGTGGCGGGAGCTGGAGCCGGAAGAGGGCGTCTATGCGTGGGAGGCCATCCAGCAGACCTGCCACCTCGATGCCCTGCGGCAGCAGGGGGTGCATCTGGTCCTCCGCATCCTCTGCGACGAGCCGGGGGCGGAAGCTCACCTCGACATCCCGGATTGGCTCTACGAAAAAACCGTGAACGGCAGCTGGTACGATCTCTCCTACGGCAAAGGCTACTCCCCCGATTACGCCGACCCGGCCTTCTTTGCGGCCCACGCGGCGCTGCTGCGGGCGGTGGGGGAGTGGTTCGGGGCCGATGGCTTTGTCAGCTATGTGGAGCTGGGCAGCCTCGGCCACTGGGGCGAGTGGCACGTAAAGTCCGGCGAGGGGCTGGTGCCCCTGCCGGAGGAAGCGGTCCGTGACCGGTATATGGCCCTGTATCGGGAAGCCTTCCCGGCGGCAAAGCTGCTGGTGCGCCGCCCCTTCCGCGGGGCGGCGGGGCAGGGCTTCGGCCTGTACAACGACATGACCGGCCACGCCGGGGACACCGCCGAGTGGCTGGGCTGGATCGAAAACGGCGGCTGGTATGAGGGCGACCCGGCGGGCCTTTCGCCCATGCCGGATGCGTGGCAGACCGCCCCCATCGGCGGGGAACTTACCAGCCGCATCCCGATGGAACAGCTTCTGGAGACCGGCCTTGACCAGACTCTTTCCCTCGTGAAAGGATCCCACATGAGCTTCCTCGGCCCCAAAACGGCGGATGCCGCTTACCGGACCGGGTACGACGCGGTGCTGTCGGCCCTCGGCTACCGGCTGCGGGTGACGGAAGCGGCGTGGCGGCGGGTGCCGGGCGGCACGGAGCTGACCGTTACCCTTGCGAACGAGGGCAGCGCCCCCTTTTACTGGGACTGGCCGGTGAACCTCTACGCGGAAACGGCGGAGGGTACCACGCTGGAAACGGTTCCGCTGGGCATCTCGCTGCCGGAACTGCTGCCGGGACAGACCCGGACGGCAAAGGTCAAACTCACCGCCCTGTCCGCACCCTTCTGGGAAGAGCGGGACCGGCGGGTGACCATGGGCATCGTGGACCCCATGACGGGCCGGGATGCCGTCCGCTTCGCGATGCAGACGGCGCAGGAAAACGGCCGCGCTGTCCTCTTTGCGGGGGTCTGAACACAAAAAAGCCTGAGACTTGTGAGGGCAGGTCTCAGGCTTTTTTGCTGCCTTGCGGCAGCGATTCAGGAATATAGGAAACGGAGAATGTCAGAGATCAAAGGATGCGCACCCGGATGACGGCGGGGATGGCGGAAAGCTTTTCGGCCAGCGCCGCATTCACGGCACCGGTGGCATCCAGCATGGTGTAGGCCATGTTCTTTTTGCTCTTGTTCACCATGTTTTCGATGTTCAGGCCCGCTTCGGTGGTCAGCGCGGTGATCTGGCTGATCATGCCGGGCTCGTTTTTGTGGATGATGCAGATGCGCTTGCCGCCGGCGCGGGGCTGGACCACCTCCGGCAGGTTCACCGAGTGGGTGATGTTGCCGTTCTTGAGGTAATCGCTGATCTCCAGCGCGGCCATGACGGCGCAGTTGTCCTCGGCCTCCGGGGTGGAAGCGCCCAGATGGGGGGTGCAGATGACGCCCGCCTTGCCCAGCAGGGCTTCGGTGGGGAAATCGGTCATGTAGCCGGAGACTTTGCCGGCCTCCAGCGCGTCCAGCAGGGCGGGGGTGTTCACCAGCTCGCCGCGGGCATAGTTCAGGATCTTCACGCCGTCCTTGCACAGGGCAAGGGTCTGGGCGTTGATGGTGTCCTTGGTGGTGGGCAGGTAGGGCACATGGATGGTGATGTAGTCGCACAGCGGGAGCATGTCGTTCAGGTTCACGCAGTGGTGCACTTGGCTGCTCAGGTTCCATGCGGCGTCGATGGAGATGTAGGGGTCGTAGCCGTAGACCTCCATGCCCAGCGCAATGGCGCAGTTGGCCACGCGGGAGCCGATGGCGCCCAGACCGATGACGCCCAGCGTCTTGCCCTTGATCTCGTTGCCGACGAACTGCTTTTTGCCCTTTTCTACGCTCTTGGCCATGGCGGCATCCCCCACAAGGCCCTGCGTCCACTGGGCGGCGGCGGGCACATTGCGGCTGCCCGCGATCAGCATCCCGATGACCAGTTCGGCCACGGCGTTGGCGTTGGCACCGGGGGTGTTGAAGACCACGATGCCCTGCTCGCTGCAGCGGTCCAGCGGGATGTTGTTCACACCGGCACCGGCGCGGGCAATGGCCAGCAGGTTGTCGTTGAAGGCGGTGTTCAGCAGGTCGGCGCTGCGCACAAGGATGCCGTCCGGCGTGTCGGTGTCCACCGAGACGTCGAAGAGGTTTTTATTCAGCTTTGCCAGCCCCACCGGGCTGATGGCATTGAGCGTTTTGATGGTATACATTAGGCGTTCTCCTTCCGGAACTTCTCCATGAAATCGACCAGCTTGTCAATGCCTTCGGGGGGCATCGCGTTGTAAATAGAAGCGCGCATACCGCCCACAAGGCGGTGGCCTTTCAGATTGACGAACCCGGCCTCCGCAGCCTCGGCGCAGAACTTTTTGTCCATGTCGGGGTCGGGGCTGGTGAAGGTCACGTTCATGGTGCTGCGGTAGCGGTGCTCCACGGGGTTTTGGAAGAAGTCCTGCCCGTCGAGGTAATCGTACAGCACCTTGGCCTTGGCCTCGTTGATCTTCTGCATGTTGGCAAGGCCGCCGATGTCGTTTTCGAGGTACTTCAGCACCAGACCGGTCATGTAGATGCACCAGCAGGGGGGCGTGTTGTACATGCTGTCTTTCGCCAGCAGGGTGGTGTAGTTCATCATGGTGGGCACGGTGTCCGCCGCGTGGCCCAGCAGGTCGTCCCGCACGATGGCGATGGCCATGCCGGCGGGGGCAACGTTCTTCTGGACGCCGAAGTAGATGCAGCCGTACTTGGTCACATCCACAGGCTTCGAGAGGATCATGGAACTCATGTCCGCCACCAGCGGCACACCCTCCACCTGCGGCACCTCGACGTACTGGGTGCCGAAAATGGTGTTGTTCTGGCAGATGTGGATGTAGCTGGCGTCCTTGTCGTAGTCGATGGCGTTGACGTCCGGGATGTAGGTGAAGTTCTTGTCCTTGCTGGAAGCAACGATCTTCACCTCGCCGAACTTGGCGGCTTCCTTGGCGGCCAAGTTCGAGAAGTTGCCGGTAACGAGGTAATCGGCCTTGCCGGTGGTCATGAAGTTCAGCGGCACCATGGCGAACTGCTGGGTCGCACCGCCCTGAAAGAAACCGACCTTGTAGTTGTCCGGGATGTTCATCACCCGGCGCAGGGTGGCTTCGGTCTCGGTGATGATGGCGTCGAACCACTTGCTGCGGTGGCTCATCTCCATCACGCTCTGGCCGCTGCCGCCGTATTCGAGCAGCTCGGCCTGTGCCTGTTTCAGGACTTTTTCGGGCAGCATGCTGGGCCCTGCGCTGAAGTTGTAAACTCGTGCCATAATGAACTCTCCCTTTCCTATCAAGTGCCGCCCGGATGGTCGGCGGCATTGTGCTCTGGATTTGTCCGTAGTATAATGGTTTTGGGGGTGCGAAAACAAGAGCATCTTTGCACAAAGATGTGGGATCTGACCGCACCCTGAAAGCACAGAACACACAAATGTCCTTGACACAAATACAAAAATAAAGACGTTTGTAAAAATATGCTGAAAGACCCGCATTCTACCACAAAAACGCGGCTTGCGGGAAACGGAAAAAACTGCTATACTGGTCAAAACAGAGACAAACGTAAAATAAAAAGGAAGAGGTGATGGCAGTGTATGGCCTCTCGGACAGCCTGAAACCGCTCTCGGCAGCGGAGGAACAGGTGCTTCTGGCCGTGTGGAGCTGCAAACCGCCCGCATCCCGGCGGGACATCGGGGAGCGTCTGGCTGAAAAAGGATGGAAACCGGCCACGGTGCTCAATTTTCTCTACCGGCTGGAAGCAAAGGGCTGGGTGAAGAGCGGCAAGGACCAGAACCGCAACATCTACACGCCCACCATCACGAAACGCGCCTACAGCGTCTGGATCATGCGGGAGCGGCTGGACGCCGTTTTCGGCGGGGATGTCGCCGCCGCCGTCCGCGCCCTCGTCAGCGAGAGCGGCTGCTCCCAAAGCCAGCTTGAACAGGCCATCGCCGTGCTCGAAGAAAAACACGCCGAGGCCGAGGAATATGATCTGTATGACCCCTACGGCTAAACCTCTCCGTCAATGCGAAGCATTGACGGAGAGGTTGTACGAAGGAAGACGTAAGATGAGGAGAAATAGATATGACCTGCAAAAATCGCGCCAAAAACTGCGGCGGGTGCCCGCTGCTGGAAGTTCCGTACCCGGAACAGCTGAAACAAAAAGAGGCAAAAGTCCGCGCCCTGCTGGGCAAGTACGGCCCGGTGCATCCCATCCGGGGGATGGAAACGCCGACCCATTACCGCAACAAAGTGATCTCCACCTTTGCAACGGGTTCTGGTGGAAAACTGGTCTCCGGCATCTACGCCGCCAAGACCCACAAAGTGCTGCCGGTAGAGCGCTGTCTGCTGGAAGACGAGGTGCTGGACACGGCCATGGAAGCCGTCCGCGCAGCGGCAGCGGCCTGCAAATACCAGCCTTACAATGAGGACAAAGGCACCGGGCTGCTCCGGCACTGTCTGCTGCGCCGGGGCGTCACCACCGGGCAGGTGATGGTGGTGCTGGTCACAGCCCAGCCGGTGCTGCCGGGCGCGAAAAACTTCGTCCGCGCCCTCCTCGCCGAGGCGGAAAAGCGCAGCGTCCCCGTGACGACCGTGGTCCAGAACTACAACCCCCGCCGCACCAGCGTCGTGTTGGGCGAGCAGGAAAAGGTGCTATACGGCAAGGGCTTCATTCTGGATACCCTCTGCGGCAAGACCTACGCCCTCAGCCCCCGCAGCTTTTATCAGGTGAACCCGGTGCAGACGGCGGTGCTGTACGGCCTTGCCGTAGATGCCGCCAAGCTGACCGGAAACGAAGTGGTGCTGGACGCCTACTGCGGCATCGGCACCATCGGACTGACAGCTGCCGACAAGGCAAAGCAGGTGGTGGGCGTGGAGCTGAACCGCGACGCGGTGCACGACGCCATCGGCAATGCCAAGCACAACGGCGTGAAGAACGCCCGCTTCTTCGCCGCCGACGCGACGGAGTGGATCAGCGCCGCCGCGGCTGCCGGGGAGCGGGCCGACGTCATCTTCATGGACCCGCCCCGCGAGGGCTCGACCCCGCAGTTCATCGAGAGCGTCGCCCGCATGGCTCCGAAGCGGGTGGTCTACGTCAGCTGCAACCCAGAGACCATGGCCCGCGACCTCGCCCTCCTGACGAAAAAAGGCTACCGCGCGGAAGGCTTCACCCCGGTCGATATGTTCCCGAACAGTGAGCATATCGAGACAGTAGTACTTTTGTCCAAACTCAACACCAAGCAGCATATCGAGGTGGAGTTGAATCTGGACGAGCTGGATTTGACATCGGCGGAGAGTAAAGCCACCTGTGATGAGATCAAAGCCTATGTGCTGGAAAAGCACGGCCTGAAGGTGTCCAGCCTGTATATCTCCCAGGTTAAGCGGAAGTGCGGGCTAGATGTGGGGCAGAATTATAATCTGTCAAAGAAAGAAGACGCGAAAGTACCACAGTGCCCGCCGGAAAAGGAAGCTGCAATTATGGATGCACTAAAGCATTTTCAAATGATTTGATGGCAAGCCTGTCTTGCTCAAAGCAAAACGTGGTCTGGGATTCCAATATCCAGACCACGTTTTTGCCAATCAACAGCTCACGATTTCGTGAATTTTATTTGTCTTTTAGCACAATATCCGTTATACTAGTAAATAGGAAAAAATCAGGAGGTGCGGGATGGCAATCAGTTACAATCGGCTGTGGAAACAGTTGATCGATTATGGTTTGAGCAAAACCGACATGATGCACCGTGCAAAAATCAGCACCAATGTTTTAGCACGATTAAGTAAAGGTGAGCCTGTCTCCATGGACAGCATGGAAAAAATCTGCACCATGCTGGGATGCAATATCGGAGACGTGATGGAATTTATCCCTGATACAGAAAACGGAGGAATAGATGCATGATTACAGGTGTGATTAAAAATAAAGTAGATAAAATCTGGACGGACATCTGGGCGGGCGGCATTACCAATCCTCTAACCGTCATCGAACAGCTGACCTATCTTATGTTTATCCGCTCTCTGGACGAAAAAGAGCTGGAAACGGAAGAATTTGAGCATATGACCGGCGAGAAGATGGAGAAGATTTTTCCCCAGTCCGCCGTTGGACAGTCCATGCGCTGGAGTAAATTCAAGAACAACGATCCCCGCGATATTTTCAATGTAATTTCCCAGCGGGTCTTCCCTGCTATCAAAAACATGAAACATGGCCGCCTGCCGGACTTCACCGAGCAGGGGGAACTGGTGGAAATCGCCGACGATTCCAGCCGTGATGTGCAGAATGAGACGGCCTTTGCCCGGTACATGAGCGATGCGATGTTCCTGATTCCTACGCCGCAGGTGTTGCAAAAAATCATCACAGGGTTGGATGACCTGTATGAGCATGACATTGCCGATCTGGATATGCAGGGCGACTTGTACGAGTACATGCTGGGCAAACTGGCCACCGCTGGGCAGAACGGCCAGTTTCGCACTCCCAAGCACATCCGGGAAATGATGGTGGAGTTGTTGCAACCCACCCCGAACGACACCATCTGCGACCCGGCCTGCGGCACGGCAGGCTTTCTGGTCTCCGCCGCGGAGTACATTCGCAACCACTACGAGGATACCATGACTTCCGAGCAGTGGGAGCACTTTGCTGGGGACGCCTTCACCGGCTTTGACACAGACCGCACCATGCTGCGCATTTCTGCGATGAACCTGATGCTGCACTCCATCAGCCACCCGGAGATCGACTACAAGGATAGTGTTTCCAAGCAGAATCAGATCAGCGACAAGTTTACCATGTGTCTGGCAAATCCGCCTTTCAAGGGCACCGTGGACGCGGAAAGCATCAACGACAACCTGAAAGCCGTGACCAACACCAAAAAGACCGAGCTGTTGTTTCTGGCGCTGTTCCTGCGGATGCTGAGAAAGGGTGGTCAGTGCGCCTGCATCGTACCGGACGGCGTGCTGTTCGGCTCCTCCAAGGCGCACAAAGCTATTCGCAAAGAACTGGTAGATAACCATCAGCTGCGCGCAGTGATCTCTATGCCCTCCGGTGTGTTCAAACCCTATGCGGGAGTTTCCACGGCAGTGTTGGTGTTCACCAAGACAGGCGCAGGCGGCACCGAAAATGTCTGGTTCTATGATATGAAGTCCGATGGCTTTTCCTTGGACGACAAGCGCAGCGAAATTGCGGAAAATGACATTCCCGACATCATCGAGCGGTTCCACCATCTGGACCAGGAAGCTGACCGCCAGCGCACAGAGCAGAGCTTTCTTGTGCCGAAACAGGAAATCGCAGACAACGACTATGACCTGTCCATCAACAAGTACAAAAAGGTGGAGTATGTGCCGGTGGAGTACCCCTCGACCACGGAACTGATGGCAGACCTACACGAACTGGAACTGGAGATCACCGCAGGGCTGGCAGAATTGGAGGGGATGCTGTGATGGCGAGACTGGACGAAATATTTGATTTGCAGATGGGAAAAACGCCGTCTCGAAATAACGCTGATTACTGGACTGATGGTCAGTATGATTGGGTATCTATTGCTGATTTAGGTAGCTACCAAAAATATGTAGAGGATACAAAAGAAAGGATTTCTGCATTAGCTGTCCAAGAAAGTGGAATAAAAAGTGTTCCGGCCAACACCGTGATTATGAGTTTCAAGCTTTCATTAGGAAAAACAGCTATTACCCAAGAGCCTGTATATACCAATGAAGCAATAATGGCATTTATTCCGACTGAAAAATACGCGGTGTTACCCGACTATTTTTACTATTTGTTTTCTGCAAAGGATTGGACAAAAGGTACGAACCGTGCAGTTATGGGTACAACTTTAAATAAAGCAACTCTTGGCGCCGTCTCTATAACTGTTCCTCCCATTGACGAACAGCGCAAAATCGCGGCGATTCTGGACAAAGTGAGCGACCTGATTGCCAAACGCCGCCAGCAGTTGGACAAGCTGGATGAGATGGTCAAGGCAAGGTTTGTGGAGATATTTGGGGAACCGGATGAAAATCCAAAGCATTGGCAAGAAGATGAATTGAGTCATCATCTTAAAGTTATAGGAGGATACGCTTTTAAGAGTGATGGATTTACTGACGAAGGCATTCCTGTCTTACGAATTGGAAACATCAATTCGGGGCATTTTCTCCCGGTTAATATGGTTTATTGGCCAGATGATTTAGCGCTTGCACGTTACAAGGTATTCCCTGGAGATTTGGTTATGTCACTCACTGGAACGGTCGGCAAAGATGATTATGGAAATGTTTGCATTCTTGGGGCTGATTATGACGAATACTATTTAAACCAACGGAATGCCAAACTGTCCATTGAGAGATCTCTTAACAAGTGTTACTTCTCAGAGTTGCTAAAATTTCCCAGAATCAAAAAGCGATTGACAGGAATTAGTAGAGGTATTCGACAGGCGAATATTTCTAATAAAGACATCCTCACACTGCGGGTCCCTATGCCACCGATAGAATTACAGGAACAGTTTGCCGCCTTTGTGGAGCAAACAGAAAAAACAAAGATTATCATCAGCCACAGCCTCGAAAAACTGGAAACGTTGAAAAAGGCTTTGATGCAGGAATACTTTGGATGAGGTAAAACATATGGAATTCCCTAAACAAATAAAAGATACTGTATATAGACTTCTTCAAGAACCAACATTGGATCACTTTCGTGAGTTTTTACAGGATCAAACTGGCGAACACAATGCCATCGATTTTAAACAAGAGTGGATTGAGAAAGATAAGCTGGCCAAATTAATGCTCGCTTTAGCAAATTACGGCGGTGGAATTGTCGTTTTTGGTGTACATGAAAACGGTGATAAGACATTTTCATGTGATGGGTTGAAAGAGTTACAAGCAAAAGAGCAGATAGGGGCATGGATAAAGCCGTATCTTTCTTCCAGCCTGAAGTATGATGTATATGATTTTAGCTATCAAACATCTGAGTACGAGGCATTGAAGGGAAAACAATTCCAAATGCTTTTTGTTGAAGATACTCCTCAATTTTTACCGTTCATCTCTCGAAAAGAAGGTTCTAATATTAAGCCTGCTACTATTTATATACGACGTGGAACATCCGATGAGCAAGTTACAGAAGAAGAATTATCTCGTATTCTTGAACGCCGAATGAAACATATTTTTCCTGTAACTGGGAAACCATTAATTTTGGAAGAACATCTTGAACAACTTAAAATCTTATATAATCATATAGAACCAACGATTTCCAAGATAAAAAATCCCGAAGCCATTCCATTTGCACAAGCATTAAAAACATTAGCAGAGTTGGCACGAGGAATTACAGGCGGATACGAGTATGAAACAGAGAAAAATCCTTTGTATCCTGAAGAATCTTACGAACAATTTATTGCTGCACTAATTGATAAAAAGAAGAAAAAAATTGAACGGGTACTTGATTTGCAGTGAGGAGTCTTGATAGATGGTAAAATTCATTTCAGAAAACTGGGCAAACATTTTTCTTATTATCGTAGGTAGCTTTGCCCTTGCAACTTACATATTGCAGGAACGGAAGAAAAAGATTGATGCAGCTTCTCTTATCGTCCTTCAAATCGATGAATTCCAGGAGCGATTAAGGGAAATCTCTACGTTCATTGTTGACGGACAATTAAACGAAACGGCGTTCTATGAATCACTACCCTTGATGGATACGGATTATTGGAACAAGTACAAACATTACTTTGTCCGAAAAATGGACGCGACCAGCTATACAGCACTGAATCAACTATATGAGTATGTGTCAGAGATTCAGGAACAGCAGATGCTCATGAAGGCTTTCCAAAAGAATTCCTTTCAGATAACACAAAATGTTTTGGCAAATATAGAATCGCAGTTTATTGTGGCCGATCTTAATAATGCTTGTACCGGAGTTATAGCGCAAAATATCACTTCTGCTATGGGAAATATGATTCCGCAAGGCGTTTCGGAAGCAGATCGAAATACTCTTAACGCAATGGTGCAACAAATAGCGGCACAGAATCCCGATTTTGATATGAATCGTTTTTGGAGCCTCTATAATCAGCAAAGAAATTGGACGAAGTCTATCATTAACCAAGGGGCATTAACTTCTTATACCCCTGTCCAAATTCGTATAAGTTTAGAGAAAATGCTAAAGAAATATTCGATGCTTGAAATTAGCGGAACAGAAGGCTATCAAATGCTCAAAAAGACTTCTAAACAAAAGTTTTAAGCAAGTGAGAGGTCTATTATGGAAGAAGATGTTACAAAGATATATGAGGAATATTCGGAGGAACTTCTGTTTTGCAAATATTTTATAGCTGAAAAGTTAAAACATCATGCTGAGATGGGTAGATGTGGAGAAAACATTCTCAAAAAATGTCTCCAGGAACGGTTTCAAATGCTAGAATTTGTTACCGGCTTTATTGCTTGGGCTAATCATCAAAGCCCACAATGTGACATCATCGTATGTAGGAAAAATTTTTATAGACGTCAACTAGCCGGAGACATTTTCCTGGTTGAACCAAATGATTGCATAATGGTTATAGAAGTCAAAGGAAATGCGACCTTGGATGATTTAACGGAAACGATTGAAAAAAATAAATTTTTCCAATTGCATGATGAAACAAAACATATAAAATTAGCGATGTTTGCTTTTAAAACTCGTATTGGAAAACAACGATTGTATAAAGAGTTCGGTTATAAATATGACAGAAGTACAAAAGGATATATCCAGGAACGGCTTCCAGAAGAAAAGACATTAGACTATTTTGTATGCTTACATAGGGAGAGCCTAACTAGCTCAGCACGGGATAAACAAGTATTCTTCTTGAAGGATGGGCAAGATCGGCAGTTCTATGTACTAGATAACCATTTTCCAATAATGCAGAATTTTTCGAGGCTAATACAAAGCTTGCAGAATTAGGGCTAGATAAAATGATGATTTCTTGATCGATTTTAGCGCTGAGAAGATTTGAATATAGGAAATATTGGTGGGAGCAACATTGTCATGGAATATACAGAGGTTTTAGACAAGCAAATCACGAGAAAACAACATTATGTCCCCAAGGCTTACTTAAAAAACTTTTCTGTGAGTAATCAAAAATCAGAACAAGTTTATGTTGTTTTTGCTAATGATGAAAATGCAAAAATGGTTTCAATCGACAATATTTGCTGTCGTTCTTACCTATATGATCAAATTGCAATTGATCCAGATAGCAAAACTCATATTTTTGCAGCACCAAATGAGATCGAGAACAGTTTTATCGAACTGGAAGGCGAATACGCAACAATTATCTCAAAGATAAAAAATGCTTTACGAGATTCAGATGAATTTGAGTTGGTGCGGGTGGAAATTGATAAACTAAGGCAATTTATGTCATCACTACTGTTTAGAAACCCTGTTTTTGTACATCTGTCAAATTATATTATTGATACACAATACAAAAACGATCCGCAGCATATTAAATATGTAAAGGACATTTTTCCTGATGTACCGCAAAATGTTTACCTGTCCATGCTGGCAAACGAGTTTTTGAAGATGAACATTGCTCCGGATGTTGGCTTGTTTCCTCGGGCTTTGGCTGAGACAATGAAGGAATCGCAACTGTGCATTTTTAAAGCCAAAGGTTCCGTATTTGTTACAAGCGATATGCCGGTAGTCAATATTTACGGTGAAAAAGATGGTATAGAATATGACTTGCTTGGTATGCCAATTACGCCAGAATTATTTTTGGCGTTTGTCGATACTGTTCAGCGCGTTCCCAGAATAATCATAATTGATGACAACAGTGTAAAGCGCATGAACAGCAAGCAGATAAATAAAGATCTGTTAATTTCTAACCGTATAGACTTATTATCGTATATTGATTTTTCAATAGATGCCGAAAAAGAAGATGATGAACAGGTTTACCAACTACTTCATACAGATAAGGAAACCGCGTTGAAACAATATGAGGACATGATGAGTTCAAAAGAAATAAAATACTGGGGATGATGTGATGACTAACTTCTCCTTTCTCAAAGCCAAAACTGAATATGCCCTCTTCGCCCCCGCCTGCATGGAAGCTGAGAAAATTTATGTTTCTGCTCCTGCCATGTGTGCAGTAGGCTGCCGTAAGGCATTGGAGCTGGCAGTAAAATGGGTATATGCAGCGGACAAGTCCATGAAAATGCCCTACAAAGACAATCTGCAATCCCTCATTCACGAGCCAACTTTCCGCTTCGCTGTGGACTCCGACACTTGGGGCAAGATGCCTTTTATCATCAAGTTGGGCAATCTGGCGGTACATACCGAGCGCAGCGTTCAGCCAAGTGATGCGCTTGCTTCTCTGCGCGGTCTGTTTGAGTTTGTGCAGTGGATCGACTATTGCTATGGCGCGGACTATCAGGAACGCACCTTCGACGAGAATCTTGTCCCCACCGGAAAGGTGGCGGTGGACACCCGGAAAATCAAGGAACAGGAAAGTCTGCTGGACCAGAAAGATGCCGAGATCGAGGCGCTGCGCAAGCAAATCGAGCAGATGTCCACCCGATACACCGCCGAAAAGGAGCAGCATCAGAAGGAACGCACCTTCCAGCCGGAGGACCTCTCGGAATTCAAGACCCGCAAAATCTACATCGACGTGGACCTCAAACTGATGGGCTGGAAGTTCACCGGCCCAGATGCTGATGTACAGGAGGAGTATCGTGTGGAGGATATGGCCGGGATGCCAGGTCAGCCTGGCTTCTGCGACTATGTGCTGTTTGGAAAGGACGGCCTGCCCCTGGCGGTGGTGGAAGCCAAGCGCACCAGCAAGGACCCAAACATTGGACGCAAACAAGCGGTTTTGTATGCGGATTGTCTGGAACGGAAATTTGGCCGCCGCCCCATGATGTTCACCACCAATGGCTTTGAAACCTACTTCTGGGATGACCAGACCGCCCCGCAACGGAAGGTCAGTGGCATTTTCTGCAAGGATGACCTGCAAAAGCTGATGAACCGGCGCACCGAGCGGATGGATTTGATGGGCGTTTCCATTGATGACAAAATCACTGACCGGTATTACCAGAAGGAAGCCATCCGGGCGGTGTGCGAACAGATTACGCAGGGGTTCCGCAAGCATCTGCTGGTGATGGCCACCGGCACCGGCAAAACCAGAACCGCGTCCAGCCTGACCGATGTGCTCAGCCGAGGCAAATGGGTGACCAACATTCTGTTTCTGGCCGACCGCACCGCGCTGGTGAAGCAGGCAAAGGACGATTTCAAGAACTATCTGCCGGATATGTCCCTGTGCAACCTCTGCTCCAACAAGGACGACCGGAACGCCCGCATTGTGTTCTCCACCTATCCGACCATCCTCAACGCCATTGATGACACCAAGTCCAAGGACGGGTGGCAGCTGTTTACTCCGGCGCACTTCGACCTGATTATCATTGACGAAAGCCACCGGAGCATCTTCAAAAAGTACCGGGCCATCTTTGAATATTTTGACGCCTTCATGGTGGGTCTGACCGCCACACCGAAGACCGATGTGGATCGGAACACCTACGACTTTTTCGAGATGGAACACGGCGTGCCCACCTATGCCTATGATTATGAAACGGCGGTGCAACAGGACCATGTGCTGGTTCCCTATTACAACTACGAGGTCAAGACCCGTTTTCTGGAAGAAGGCATCTCCTATGATGATTTGTCCGAAGAGGACAAAGAGCGATATGAGGATGATTTCATCGAAGACGGTCAGTTGCCAGACTTTATCCCCTCTGCTGCCCTCAATAAATTTGTGTTCAACGAAACCACCGTGGACATCGTACTGCAAGACCTGATGGACCGGGGTATCAAGGTGGCGGGCGGCGACCGTCTGGGGAAAACAATCCTGTTTGCCCAGAACAAACGCCACGCGGAGTTTATTCTGGAGCGGTTCAATAAGCTGTACCCCCAGTACCGGGGCAGCTTCGCCCAGCGGGTCATTTGCGACGACGCCTATGCCCAGACCATCATTGATGATTTCAAGCAGCCGGAAAAAGAACCGCACATTGCCGTATCGGTGGACATGATGGACACCGGCATCGACGTGCCGGAATGCGTCAATCTGGTGTTTTTCAAAAAGGTTCGGTCAAAGGCAAAGTTCTGGCAGATGATTGGCCGCGGCACCCGGCTATGCAAAGGGCTGGCCTGCGTGGACCAGATTGACGGAACCTATACCGACAAGCGGCGCTTTCTGATTTTTGACTACTGCGGCAACTTCGAATACTTCCGGCAGCACAAAGAAGGCTACGAAACCAGAGAAACCAAAACGCTGTCGGAAAACATCTTCGGCAAACAAATCAAAATCGCCATGGCGCTGCAGGAAAACACCTTTGCCGGTGAGGATTATCAGGCATGGCGCAAGGAGATTGTCAACACCTGTCACAAACAGGTGATGGCGCTCAACTCAGACCTGATTGCCGTAAAATTGCGGATGCAGTATGTGGAGAAATATAAAAAGCCGGAAGCCTTCGTGTCCATAAGCGAAGGTGACAAGGGCGAGTTGCTCACACAGATTGCACCTCTGGTACGCTCAGACGAGGCTGACGAGTTTGCAAAGCGGTTTGATAATTTCATGTATGGCCTAATTCTGGCACACATCGAGCAGATGCCCGCTTTCCAGTATGCAAAAAAGCAACTGTGCGACACCGCTTCCCTACTGGAGCGTAAGGCCAGCATTCCGCAGATCAAGGCAAAGTTGCCCATGCTTCAGGAGATTCACACCGATGCATTTTGGGACGCGAATGATATTTTGCTGTTTGAGCAGGTTCGGAAGGAGCTGCGGGAGCTGATTCGATTTTTAGATGAAGGTGGCGGAGCACAGAGGCAGATTGTCACCAAGCTGACTGACCCGATTATTGACAGTCAGGAGGGCGTCCAACTGGAAGCTGCCTATGACTTTGAAGACTACCGTGCCAAGGTCAATCGCTATGTAAACGAGCATGGGAATACGCTGGCCATATATAAGCTGACCCATAATATTCCGCTGGCTATGGGCGATTATCAGGAACTGGAGCGGGTGCTAACTAGCGAATTGGGCAGCAAAGAAGATTATGCCCGAGAGTTTGGCGACACACCCTTTGGCTTGCTCATTCGCAAGATCGCTAAGCTAGATCATGAAGCGGCTATGCAGGCGTTTTCCGCTTTTATCAATGACCAATCTCTGAATCAAAAGCAGATTGCTTTTGTAAACAAAATCATCAATCATATTGAGTTGAACGGATATATGGAAAATGTCGCAGAGCTGACCAAGCCACCGTTTGACAAGCCAATCAGTTTTATCAAATTGTTTGATGCAAAAACCAGAACCGCTTTGATGGAGACTATCAATCAGGTTCGAGAAAACGCGGTTCAAATTACAGCGTCATAAACAATGAACCAGGCACGGAAATTCACCCTTATTCTGGGTGGATTTTCGTGCCTGGTCTTTTCTGTTCGGGTATGGGGCACCATTGTGCAAGAGCAGGATGGATAGCCACTGCACGGACAGGCGAGGTGTCCAGAGGGGCAAAGCCCCTTTGGCTCTGGGTCATCCAATAGGGGCGAGTAGCATCCCTGTTGGCAAAGGGAGTCTAGAGGGGAACAGCGTTCCCCTTGGCGGGAGGTTTCCAAAGGAGGGCAGTGCCTTCCTTGGCACACGACTTTCCCTCGGAAAGTCTAGTGTGTTATACCTTTGCTTCCGGCTGACGCGGGAAAGGGGGTGGCGACGTACTCAGCAATGGGGCAGAGTGTGGCGGTAAACGCTTTTTCGCGGCAGTAGGACAGGCGGATTTTGTGATGTGAGCTACAGCACAAACGTAGGATTTTTGAGAAGCAAAATCTGCCTGTCTGGAAAAGGAAGCAGAGGTATATAAAAGCCTTCGTCCCGCCACAGCGCTGCCTTTGTTTCAGCGTTTCTTCCGCTTTCCCTTGCCGTGGGTCATGGTCGTTTTCCCACGCTGGCTGATGGGAGTTTTTAGGTGCCTGGACAGTTTCAGCACTTCAATCAAGTTGACAAACTGTTCCATTGTGATGGCATCATAATCGATCCCTAATGTGGCAAGCAAAGCTTTCGCCTTCTTTTCTTCGGAGCTTCCCTCAAAGTTCATTGCATCCCGTAATTGGTTCTGTATATTTTCTGCAAAGGAGACTTCATCCGCAGTCATGGTGTCGGGGCGGTGTTCACTCCGAATGTCACGGAGGATGCCTTTCAGGTCATCTGCAATCAGGCTTCCGAAATATTCATCTTCCCGAATCTGCGCCACTTCTAATGTCCGCAGATGCAGGTCATTTTCCTCACCGCCGTTTTTCATCAGTGCCATCTGCCGGACGGCTTCCAGCACGGCGTTCATGTCGTTGACCCGCATATCCGCGATCCGGTCAACGTAAATCTCAGCATCCAGCATGAAGCGCTGGAAATCCTTGTGGCAGATCAGCTCCGACAGCAGCCGGTGGTTGAACTTGCCCGTTTTCAATATATCAATCGAAGCATCACTCAAATGCAGCTCATGCAGAGCTGTGTTTGGGTGATTTTTTGTTTCCGTCCGCCCCATCAGATAGTCGCAGGAAACACCGTAATAGTCCGCCAGCAACAGAATGCTGTACGGGCTGATGTCCTTGCCGTTATCCGATTCATATTTGCCAAGTGCGGATTTCGAGATACTCACCTCGGCAGCAAGCTGCTCCAAGGTTAGCTTTCGCTCTACTCGTAAATCTTTCAACCGCTCTCCGATTGTCAGCTTGACTTGCATACAGCAGTCTCCTTTTCCATTTTTCTGTATTATATCATGCTTTTCCGTTTTGTGTCTCAAAGCGTGGAAAATTTCAACTTCCACCCCACTTTTCCTACCTCTCGGATATACGGGAAACAGCCTGTTTTCTTACTAAAATTTAGACATAAACCACGCAGCACCTTGAAAATTTCATGATCGTCCGATGAGAATATGTCTTCCGGAGAAGTACCGCATTCCGCGTACCAAGGAAGAGTCAACGCCGGGGTAAGGACTCGGGTAGGAACGGCATTGGGCAGAACGGCGAAGTTCAATTATTTTATAGGAGGAAACAGGTATGGATTTATTTACACAAATCAAGATGGCAGTTTCCGTGAAAGAGGCTGCCGAATACTACGGATTGGAAGTAAACCGTGGCAACATGGTCTGCTGTCCCTTCCACAATGACCGTACACCCAGCATGAAGCTGAACGAGGATTACTTTTACTGCTTTGGCTGTGGGGCAACTGGTGACGTGATCGACCTTGTGGCAAAGCTGTTCAACCTGAGCAGCTATGACGCAGCGAAAAAGCTGGCGTATGACTTTGGGATCGACCCGGACAAGCCCCCGGCCGCGGCAGCGCTGCGGAAGCCGAAATATCCGCTGGCAAAGGCGTTCCAGAAAGAGGAACTACATTGTCAGCGGATATTGTACGATTATCTGCATCTTTTGGAGCGTTGGAAGATGCAGTACGCACCCAAAACGCCGGAGGATACTCTTGATGACCGCTTTGTGGAAGCCTGCCAGATGCTCGATTATATCGAGGATCTGACAGATATTTTAACCTTTGCGGAGTTGGAGGGTCGCGTTAAAACCGTGGATATGCTTCAAAAGAACGGCATGATCAACCGGCTGGAAGAACGCCTGAAACGGACGGAAAAGGAGGTGGATGCCCGTGATGAAACGGAAATCGGCTAATTTAAATGCGCCCATCTGGTTTGATGGCGCAAATATCAATGAGGCGCTGTTCTGTGATGAATTTCTGAACAGCCGGAAAATCATCTTTGCCAACGGTGCTTTTTTTACGCAGGACGGCAGGGTGACCGATGATCTGCCGCTTCGGGGCGAAATCTATGAGGAACTGAAATGCTGCGCTGTGAACAATATCCCCCGCAAGATCACTAACATTTTGGAAGTGATGAGGCTGGCAGCTCATGTAGAGGACTTTGCACCGGAGGCAGATAGAATTCATCTGGCAAATGGCACTTTGAAGCTGGATGGCAGCTTCATCGAGGGCAGACCGAGCATTGTGTGGAGCAGACTGCCGGCAGCATACCGTCCTAACGCACCGGCTCCTGTTCGGTGGCTTTCCTTTCTGGATGGACTTCTTTACGCGGAGGATATTCCCACCTTGCAG
>OLRF01000834.1_pt1 | contig 35961 bp, 44 predicted proteins | sample 1672061 | NCBI WGS metagenome assembly OLRF01 (sample SAMEA3136641, study PRJEB25190) | human gut metagenome | reverse complement strand
TCAAACTATTAAAATTTTTAATTTTACTATTGACTTTTAATAGTTAGACTCCTTATACATTATCAAGAAGCATTATTACTTCTTCTTTACTATATTTTTTTTCATAATCTTTTATTTTCTTTATATATTCATTATGACTTATGGTTAAGTCTTCTAATGAATCATATACTATTTTATCTATATTCTTTACTCCGTACTTTATTAAATATTTTATATTTAAATCGGTATCTATATAGTTATCTTCAACTAGAGAAAGAATATAATTACTTTTATTTTTTAGTATCTTCTTATAAGTATCATTAGATACATATCTTAATAAATATTCTATATTATAGTTCATATTCACCTCTTTTTTATAATTAAAAAAGATGATACCCAAAAGGACGAATATTATTATCCGCGGTACCACCTTTCTTTATAACTATTGTTATACTACTTGGAATCTTTAACCAGATTAACGGTTAAGACTAAAGGGTGAATTCGTATTAGATATTTTATCAGGCTTCCATCATCCCCGACTCTCTATTAAACTTCTCTAATATTACTACTTCCTTATCATTGTCTTATTTTCTTTTTATACATCTAAATAATCTTTTTACTTCTGTAGTTTGATTTGTTAGAATATCTTCTTGTTTATTACCTTCACTTATATAGTTAAATCCATATCTATTTATATATTCTATTACTGCTAGTCTTAGAAGTGAACTCTTGTTTTCACTATCTATAAGTTGCATAATATAATATGGTTCTATTTTAGATAATTTGCTTATAAATTGTTGTCTTTGTTCATTATTCATAAATAGACACATATTATCTATGTTAATCTTTCCCATAAATATGTCATCTAGGACACTATTTAGTTTACTTTGTTTATATTCAAAACGATATTTGGGATTATTTGGTAATTCTTTAGATAGGATATCTACTGCTTCTGGTGTTAGGTTGTCTGAAGCACAAGTATAAAAACTACTTATATTATCTAATCTATATATATCTCTAGATTCTTTCCTTGTGATTAATTGATTAGCTAGAATAGGATTATATTTAGATACTTCAGAGAATTCTATTTCTCTAGGATACATCATACATACAGCCTGAGTTATCTTTTCATCCTCTCTAATATACTTGAATTCATTTTTTAAAATACTTCCTTTTCTTGGAAAGTTATTATATTCTATACATAAGGCTTCAATTGCTTTAGCATATAGATATAGTTTAAGGTCTGCTCCCATATCTTGCATTTTGTATAGTTCATCCATTGATGGCATAAATACTTCTTTCATAACTAATTCCCCCTTTTAAATATAATTATATAGTCATTAAGTCTTTTTCTTTTTCTTTTAATTTTTCATCAACTATTTTATTATATTCATTTATTAATTCTTGTACTCTTTCATTACCTCTTTTTTCTTCATCTTCAGGTAATTCTAGATTACTTAATGCTTTATTAGCATCTTGTCTTATATTTCTTAAAGCTATTTTTGCTTCTTCTGCTAACTGTTTTACTTGTTTTACTAAGTCTTTTCTTCTATCTTCAGTAAGTGGTGGTATTACGATAAATACTACTTCACCATTGTTATTAGGAGTTACTCCTAAGTTTGCTTCAAAGATTGCTTTTTCTATTGCTCCTAAGCATGATCTATCAAATGGTTTAATTGATAGTTGTCTTGCTTCAGGAACGGATATATTTGCTAAACTTTTTAATGGAGTTGGTGTTCCATAATACTCTACCATTACACCATCTAACATATTAGGATTTGCTCTTCCTGCTCTTACATTAGTAAACTTATTTTCTAATGATTCTATTGTTAACATCATTTTTTCTTCTGTATTTAATATTGTTTCTTCCATAATTTCTCCTTTTTATATATGATATTTTACCATATTTTTATTATTTATTCAACATTTTTTCGTTATTTTTATTTATTACTATAATAGCAACCAAAACATTTATTTTTTAGACCTAGGCTAAAAAATACCCTATAGGACCTTAGGCCTATAGGGATATATAAATTATTTCTTATTAGATTTCTTAAGTTCACTAAGAATCTCTTCAAGTAATAATACTTCATCACTCTTCTTAGGTTCTTCCATCTTTTCTTTTTTATCTTCTTTCTTCTTATTAATACTAGTAAGTTTATTAATAAATTTAACCAATAAAAAGATACAAAAAGCAATAATAAAGAAATTAATAACATTATTAATTAAAGAACCATATCTAATCGTCGATTCTCCTACTTTAATAGATAAATTACTAAAGTCATGACCACCAATAATAATACCAATAATAGGCATTAATAAATCATCTACTACTGAGGTAACAATCTTACTAAAAGCAGACCCCATAACAACACCTACTGCTAAGTCTACAACATTACCTCTTTCTATAAAAGTTTTAAATTCATTTATAATTTTCTTCATATACTTCTTCCTCTCTAAACTAATTATACTATTAAATAATATCTAAGTAAAGATAATATTCAGAATAATACCAATTGTTATCCCAAGAACAACACCCGCTAATACCTCTAGTGGATTATGTCCTAGTTTTTCTTTTAAATTAGTACCAACAACTTTATTAATTACCCTAGCCTGATTACCACTCTCATATCTTATACCCATAGAATCATATATAACAATTAAAGAAAAAAATAAAGATAAAGCAAATAAAATACTAGTAACACCATAATTTAAATATATAATAGTAGTTAAACTACTAGTTAAAGTACTATGCGTACTAGGCATACCACCCATACCATCAAAGAATCTTTTAATATTTAATTTATGATACCTCTTAGTTTCAATTATTACCTTTATAGTTTGTGATATAAGAGCAGCTATAAAAGGAATAATTAAATATTTATATAACATACTATCACCTATTATATTCTATTTAATAGTATCTAATAATATCTTACTTTTTAAATATATTCCAGAATATCGATCATAATAATCCTCAGTAAACTCCTCTAATTCTTTTAATACATCTTTAGATATATCTAATTTATTTAACTTAGATATATCTACTAAATATAACATTCTAATTAACTTAATACTCTTAGTAGATATAACCTTCTCATTCCTAAGACAATTCTTACATACATATCCCCCTAGATAACTAGACATAGTAACAATATCATGAGTATTACCACATACTACACATCTATCAATAATAGGCATAATACCAAGATAATCTAATAATTTTAATCTTAATATAATAGTAATAGCCTCTGGATTATAATTATCATTAATCTTATCTAAACAATCTAAATATAATTTATATATATTCTTATTACCATCATGTTTATATACCTTAGTTACTAGTTCAGTAATATAAGTAACATAACTAATTTTAACAACATCTTTCTTAATATTATTATAACTATTAATAGTATCAGCATCAATTAATTTAGATAAACCATTCTCTTTATAATTAATATTAAAACTACCATAATTAAATTTAGTAGTAGTACTAAAAAAAGGACTTCTTACTTTCTTAGCCCCTTTAGCTATGACTCCTAGTAAACCATTCTCAGTAAAGATATTAATTATCTTACTATTATCTTCAAAGGGATATTCACTTACTATTACACCCTTTATTTTTTTATCCATATCATCACTTCTTTTTTTATTATTCCCTTTAAGTCTAGGTCTTAAAGGGTTACTTGAAGCCTTAGTCTTCAAGTAATATATCATCCATATCTATTATATATAAGCATTAACTATATATTTATTATTTATCTTTAGTTAAACTTTTATATTTTAAATAATATTCAATTTTACCAGTCTTTTCAAATAATAGCCATATATCCTCTTTATTCATTTTTATCACCCATTTATATAATGCTCTATTTTCAAATTATTTATTCAAAAAATCTTTATATCCAATCATATTTAAGAATTTCTCTTTATCTCTCCATTTAGGAATAACTTTAACAAATAATTCTAAGTATACTTTCTTATCAAAATATGCTTCAATATCTCTCCTTGCTCTAGTACCTATTTCTTTAATCATACTACCATTTTTACCAATAATAATCTTCTTTAAATTCTCACGATCCACAATCACAGTAGCAGATATATTCATAATATCATCATATTCTTCAATTTGTTCTACTATGCAAGTAACAGCATGAGGTACCTCTTCATTAGTTAAATCAAGTACTTTCTCTCTTACAAACTCAGATATAATAAATTCTGGTGAACTACTAGTAACCGTATTATCATCAAAATATTTAATATTATCAGGTAAATATTTCTTAATTACTTCAAGTAATCTATCAGTATTATCATTTTTTCTAGCAGATACTGGTATTATCTCTGCAAAATCATATAATTTTTGATATTCATCTATTTTCTTTAATATCTCTTCTCTTGGTAGTTTATCTATCTTATTAATAACTAAGAATACAGGTTTATCTTTAATATTCTTTAAAACATCAATAACAAACTTATCTCCTGTACCAATCTTTTCAGAAATATCTACAACCATAATTACTATATCAACATCATTTATAGTAAAATAAGCCTGTTTATTTAATACTCTTCCTAGTTTACTTTTAGGCTTATGAATACCAGGAGTATCTACAAATACTATTTGAGTATCTTTATCATTATATATACCTTGAATCATATTTCTTGTTGTTTGAGGTTTATCGGAAGTAATAGCAATTCTCTTTCCTAAAATACTATTAAGTAATGTACTTTTACCAACATTAGGTCTTCCTATAAAACTTACAAATCCACTTCTCATAATACTTACCTCTCTTTCAATTACATATTAATTATATCAAATAATAAGAAAAAAAGAAATAGAAAATTACCCCTATTTCTTTACAATTACCTCGCTAGCATTACTAATATCAATCTTCTTAATTAACTTAAGTAATGTCTCCATATTTAATTCTTTAATAATACCAATTGGATCATCTTCTAACTCATTATTATAAATAATATTATCCATAATAATATCATTAATATTTTCTACATTCTCATAAGCAAATATCTCATTACTAATTAATACCTTTTTCTTTCTCTTAAAGTCTTTCTCATTAATTTCCATATTATTCAGTTTATCTTTTAATCTCTCTAAGAACTCTTCATATTTATTAGTTTCATTAACTAAAGATATAAGTAAATGCGTATTAGTATTTAATAAACTAACATAAGTAGTATTATTAATAATACCATCTTTTTTTAATTCTTCATCAAATAAACTAGTCTCATCAAATAAAGTAGTAAATAAAATATACATATATAAATGTAACTGTCTTCTAGTTAATTTAATATCCTTAAGAGGAATCTTTAAAGTATACGCAATCTTAGGAATATTAGTATTCATCTTAATAATTTCTTTTTCTTTAAATACCTTATCTTCTTCTTTAAATTCCTTAACTTTAATATTATCTTCTATTTTAAAATTCTTCTTACTTTGATTTTCTCTAATTAAAGACATTATTTCTTCCGGATCAAAACTTCCCGTAACTACAATAAACATATTAGAAGGATTATAAAAAGTATAATAACAAGTCTCTAAGTCCTCTTTAGTAATACTTTCAATATCTTTAACAGTACCAATAATACTATTACGATATGGACTAGAATTAAGTGTATTTAATCTTACCTTCTCAAATAACACATCTCCCGGTCTATCCTCATACATATGAATCTCTTCACTAATAATACCCTTTTCTTTTTCAACATCTTCTTCAGTTAAATAAATATTTTGTACATAATTAAGTAAATACTCAATATTCTCTTTTAAATCTTTCGTAGCATAAAATAAGTATGAAGTATTTCTAAAAGTAGTATAAGCATTACACAAAGAACCAGATTTAGCAAAAAATTCCATTGGTTGAGGATCTTCTTTTTCCGTAAAAACCTTATGTTCTAGAAAATGAGCTATGCCTTTAGGAAAAGACCTAATTTTAGACTCTCCTATCGGAACAAAATCATTATATACAGAACCATACTTTGTTGTAAAAGTAACATAATTAGTATAAATATCATCTTTAGTATATAAGTATACTTCTAAACCATTATCCAATTTTTCATAGTAAACATCCTCTTCAAGATCCTTAATTCTAATCTTCTCCATGCTCTTCCTCCTTAGGTTCTAGTGTTAAAACAGTATGAAGACTAATCTTTTTACTAACTTTAATAATGTCTTCTTTAGTAACTTTACTAAACTTCTCTATTCTCTCTTCATCACTATCACTACCTACAAGTACTTTAGAAAAGTATGTATTAATAGCCGTAATAGGATTATCTCTATTAGACTTAATAGCGGATATAATAGTATTCTTACAAGAATCTAAGTCATCAAGAGAAAACTTACCTAAACTTACATCCTTTAAACATTTCTTTATTAACTTAATACTCTTATCAATATTCTTAGCCTCTACTCCTGAATTAATAATCAAAATATTATCATAAGCCTTAACTGAAGAATTAATGTAGTAGCAGTAACTATTCTTTTCTCTTACAGTATTAAATAATATCGAATTAGAATTACCTCCAAGTAACTCATTATATAATTTTATAACATATTGTCTTTCATAATCAGTAAGACCATTTAAACTAGCAAGTAACAATAATTGTGATTGCTTTACCGTATCATATTCACGGTATCTAACAATTCTCTTTCTAGGAACCAATTCTTTTACTAGTACTTTCTTATCCTCTTTCTTAAAAGTATCTATCTTAAAGTATTCTTTAAATATCTCTTTAATATCATTAGATTGAAAATCTCCTAATACAAAAATATCTATCTTATCTTCTTTTAATACCTTCTTATAATATTCATATAAGCTTTTACCAGTAATATTATCTATATCTTCAAGATAACCAAAAGTATTATAAGAATAAGGTTTATCTTTCATCTTTTCCATTAATTTAAGAATAGAATATCTAATCTTATTATCCTTAATACTAAGAATATCTTGTCTTAATCTATTTTTTTGATTATCAATACTAACAAAAGTATTATCTTTAACATAAGGATTAAATATCAAATCAAGAAAAAAGATGATAGATTCCTTATTCATATCTTTCTCAGTATACTTCTCATTCAAAAATTTAGTTTGAAAAGATAAGTTACTAAAATTACCAATTCTTGATATACTAGATGATACCTTAATATCATATAAATTCTCACTTTCAATAATAAGATCTCTTTCCGTCTTATAATTATTACTAGAATCTAATAATACCATCTTAAGTAAATTTCTCTCAGTAATTTCTTCTTTCTTAATATTCCTATAAAAATCTACATCTATAGTTATCGTCTTAAACTTATTAGTTTTAATTAAATGGAGGTTATATCCCCCCATATTAATTGTTTCAAATTTCATTATAATCACCTCTCCCCTATAGTATGTCCTAGTTTTATAATTTTAAACTTGTCTCTAACGCTAATGTAATTAAATTATCAAGTCCTTGTTCTCTTTCTAGACTAGATAATTTATCTGGATAAATAAAACTATCACTTACCATAAGAAGAGTGGCAGCTTTCTTATTTAATAGTTTTGCATTAGTAAATAATGCAAAAGATTCCATTTCTACACCAAGCACATTATATTTAGCTACTTTATCTTTAAAATCATTATTTTGTTCATAAAATACATCTGAAGAATAAATATTACCATTATATATATTTAAACCTAATTCTTTAGAAGTATTCAAAATAATATTATTAAGTTCCATATCACCATTAATATTTATATTAGGATAATTACATAAATATTTACCATAATTAGAATTAGTAATAGAATTATCTACTAATACAATATCTTTTAATTTTAAATCAGTATATCCACCCATCGTACCAATTCTAATAATAGTATCAACATTATATTCTTTAAATAATTCATAAGAATATATACCCATACTAGGGCATCCCATACCAGATGGAAAAACAGTAATTTTTTTACTTTTATAAAAACCTGTATAAGCAGTCATACCTCGAACATTATTAACAATTTTAGAATTAGCTAAAAACTTCCGAGCAATATACTCACATCTCTTAGGATCCCCAGGCATAAGAACTACACTAGAAATATCTTCTAATTTACTTTCAATATGTGTACTCATATTATCTCCTATCTAACAACATTAATACTATAATCTTTAACATTATCTTTTTTCAAAGTATCATTATAAGCAAAACTAAATTCAAAAGTATCTTCACCATTTAAAGCCTTATCAGCAGTATACGCTTTCTTATCTTCTCCTACAACATTACCATCATTATCATATAACTTAACAATAATAGATAAAGTACCTTCAGTACTTAAATTTTTAATTGAACCAGATACTTTAATATCAGTATCACTATTAGTAACAGTAATATTACTAATCTCAGTATCACTAATCTTTAAACTATAATTAGTGTTATCTAAAGTAACTTTAGTCTCTTCAGTATAAGCACCATTAAATACATTAGTAACATCTACACTCTTATTGATGTCAATATATACATAACTATTATTTGCATCAGAAATAAATCTTATACCTTGACTATCACTTTTAATATTGTTGATTGTAGTTCTACAACTATCTTCACTGTTTCCATAGTATTTACATATAATATTAGCAATTTCTTTATATGTATCAGTAATTATTTTTTCATTTTCTTTTGCAATATTAACTTGTAATTCATTGTTTACTAGTGGAATATTGATATTAATATTTTGTTCTCCTTTAGTATAAGTAACTACGATTGCATCATTTGATACAGTAGAAGTAAATGTTGCTCCATCATTAGTATATCTATTTGCTAAAGTACTACTATTTAATCCTGCTGTTATTTCATTTAAACTAATATAAGTAGGTAACTGTTCATCTTGTCTTGGTTCTTCTTTCCTAATAAATTTTAAGTACAGAATAACTACTATTGCACCTAGTAAAATAACTATTAACATATAGGCTAATGCAATATCTACTTTTTCCCTTTTCTCTATTTTTTTCATTCTCATCAATTCTTCTTCATTCATTTTTCTTACCTCTCTTCTTTCTTTTTTTATTATAATCCTAATTGATATGGTTCAGAACTTGTACCAGTTTCATCTTTTTTTATTACATTACTATCTAAATAAAGCGTCGGCCTTATTGCTGCTGCAGTACTAACAGTCATAGTACTTAACATACCACTACTATAGACACTATATGTGTTCTCATTATCCATAAGAATAATAGTCCATTGATCCTCTCCATTTAATAACCAATTAACTTCCGAACAACTATCATAATCAAAAATTTGATTTGAGCAGGTTCTAAAATCAGCAGCAAATCCATAATCGGATGTAGATATTAAACCTATATAATCTTCAACTTCTGTTCCTAAGCCCGTCTCATTTTCGTATGCTTCATTAGAATAAAATAATGTTTCACTAATTGCAGACACTTTCCATTTAGCTTTATATATAGCATTTCTTGTTGTATCATTTTTTAATCCGGTGGTAGTAAAGTTGCAAGTTCCAGTGTCTCCATTTAAACAAGCACCGCTACTTCTATTCCAGTATAAGCCCGTGCCTTGTTCATCTATTGAATAATTATTTAAAATAGGCCTCATACCAACCTCGCTCCAGCCATTAAAATTATTATATGGATCCCACGGAAAGTTTCCTATGAATCATTCATTAAATTATTAGTGGTATTATAATCATAATTAATACTATTGTTATTAGCAGTATCCATATCTCCATCTGCCATTATATTTTCTATATAACTACTGAATACCTCTCATGATACTTAACTTCCACTTGTCACTATTAAAGTACCTACTAGTGACTTATTCATTATTGCTAAATTATTATCTATATTGCCATCTATATAAAGATAGAAAGTAAAATTAGTAGTTCCACTAGATGATATAGTGCTGGTATATATAGTGTTATTGCCAGTAGAAATATTACTGAAATTTCCTTCTGCTACTTTAGTAGTTCCATTTAATAATATATACTTTAGACTTTCACTTTTTAATTCAGCTGCTATTGAGGTCATATTTAGTTTAACAGTATAATTAATTGTAGCACCAGTAGTATCTTTATTATTAATACTAAAAGTAGTTTTCTCTCCATCAGTATAGTTAAATACCGGGGCTAATGTATTAATACTTATATCGTTACCACTAGTAAAAGTAACATCAGCCATCTTACCTATTGTCATAGTAAGTGAGGTGTTATTAGTACTTTTCCAAGTAAGCCACGCATATGTACCTGTAGCAATAACTAGTATTATAAGTAATATTATTAGTGTTATTAATAAACTCTTGCTTTGGATAAATTTATTAAATTTATTCTTCATATCACACGCTCCATATTCTATAAATAAATATACTATAAAAATGATATTTTTTCAAGTACTTTAAAGAAATATTTTTATTTATTTTTCACTCCGAATATAATATGTATGGTTGATATTCTTTTTCAGATTATAAGCTGAAAAGAACACTCTAAGACCTTAGGCTTAGAGTGCATATAATAATTATTTAATAATTTCTACTTTAATTTTCTCATCTTTATGACAAGTAACATCAAATTTATTACCACAATTAGGACACTTAACAGTATGTTTACCCTTCTTTAAAGGTAATCTAATTTTTTGTTTACATTTAGGACATTTCTTATACATATGCGTATTTCTATCTTTATATTTCTTCTTATTATAATCAAATAATTTAATAATTTTATCTTTAATTTCTAAATACTTATCATTCTCTTTCTTTCTTAATTTAATATTCTTAGACATATATCTATAAAATATAATAACAATAAGTAATACCTCAAATAATCTAATAATATTATTACTAATAAAAGTATTAATAACAATTAAAACAAAACATATCAAGAGAAGAAATTTATATAACTCATCTACCCCATATCTATCTTTCATAAATTTAATATATCTATCACCAAATTTCATTTATTTCTTTACCCCAATCATTTCTTTATTACCCATATAAGGTCTTAATACTTCAGGTATATTAATACTACCATCTTCATTATAATTATTTTCAATAAGTGCAATAAGTGCTCTAGTACTAGCAAGTACTGTATTATTTAAAGTATGAGGATAATAGTTACCATTTTCACCTTTAACTCTAATAGATAGTCTTCTAGCTTGAGCATCTCCTAGTGTAGAACATGATCCAACTTCAAAATATTTCTTTTGTCTAGGACTCCAAGCTTCAACATCACAAGATTTAACTTTAAGATCTGCTAAGTCACCAGAACAACATTCTAGTGTTCTAACCGGAATATTCATATTTCTAAATATCTCTACTGTATATTTCCACATCTTATTATACCAATCCATAGATTCTTCAGGATTACATAGAACAATCATCTCTTGCTTTTCAAATTGATGTACTCTATAAATTCCTCTTTCCTCAATACCATGAGCCCCTACCTCTTTTCTAAAACAAGGAGAATAAGAAGTCATTGTAATAGGAAGTTCACTTTCCTTTAGTAATTGTCCCTTAAATCTACCAATCATAGAATGTTCACTAGTACCAATTAAGAATAAATCTTCTCCTTCTATCTTATACATCATAGCATCCATCTCTTCAAAAGACATAACACCACTTACCACATCACTTCTAATCATAAAAGGAGGAATACAATAAATAAAATTCTTATCTATCATATAATCCCTAGCATAATTAAGCATTGCCGTACTTAATCTAGCAATATCTCCCATCAAGTAGTAGAAGCCATTACCACTAGTTCTACCAGCAGAATCTTTATCTAATCCATTTAATCTATTCATAATATCAGCATGATATGGTATTTCATACTCTGGCACAAATGGTTCTCCAAATTTCTCAATTTCAACATTCTTAGAATCATCTTCTCCTATTGGAACAGAACTATCAATAATATTAGGTATCTTCATCATTCTTTCTTTTATTTCATTCTCAAGAACTTCTTCTTCCTTTTCAAGTTCTGGTATACTATTCTTAATCATAGAAACTTCTTCTTTAATTTTATTAGCTTCATCAATTTTCTTATCTCTCATTAATGAGCCAATCTCTTTACTCAAATTATTTACTTTATTTCTTGCCTCATCAGCTTCAGTCTTAATCCTACGATACTTAATATCCATATCATATATTTCATCCACTAACGGAAGTTTTTTATCTTGAAATTTCTTCTTAATATTTTCTTTTACTAAATCTCTATTTGTCCTAATTAAATTTATATCTATCATAATCTTCCTCCTATTTTATTATTTTTATTGGATTTTTTATATACTGCATAAATTCATCTAATAATAATTTAATTCTCTCACTAATCTTTTTATCTTTAAAACTAACTATATTCTCTTTACTCTTACCATGTAATTGATTAATATAAGCACATATCGTTTCTATATGAAAATATGTTGTTAATACTAAAAATATTATATATAAATAATTAAATATCTTTATCTCAATTGATAAAAGAGCCACTATTAAAGTTATAATAAGTAATGTAGTTTTAAATTTACCTACCCTCTCAGTAAATACCTTTTTATTTTTCTTTAACATTAGATAATTAATTATAGATATTATAAGTTCCATTATCATAGGTAATATAATTAAATATTTTTTATTTACCAGTAATATAATTATTAATGATAAGAAATATAATTTATCACTAACAGCATCTAAATACTGACCAAACTTAGTATAAGCATTTAACTTTCTAGCAAAATAACCATCTATCGAATCAGATATAGCCCCATAAATATAAAATATTAGTGATAAGATAGTATTACCCTTCATAAAAAGAATAAAACCTACTACTAAGGAAATAATTCTTGATAAAGTTATAATATTTGGCAATTGTTTTTTTAATTTATACATCATAAATATTCCTTTCATATTGATTATACAATAATTTATAGTAAAAAGCAATTAAGTAGTGTAAAATATACTAAATATAATTTACTTATTATTTATATTTTGATATAATTTAGAAGTGGAGGATAATTATATGGAAAATTTAGTAGAAAGTTTAATTAATTTATTTAATGGCTTAGGAAAAGAAGTAGTAGTCTTTATTATATCTATGCTTCCTTTATTAGAATTAAGAGGAGGATTACTCGCAGCATCACTACTTAAACTAGACTTTTTACCTGGTTATATTATAAGTATAATAGGAAATACTCTGCCTATTCCAATTGTTTTATTATTTTTAGAAAAAGTTTTAAATTGGTTAAAAAAATTCAAAGTTACTACAAAGTTTGTTAATAAAATAGAAAATAAAATCTTATCAAAAAAAGATCAAATAGAAAAATATGGTTATATTGGTCTTATGTTATTCGTAGGTATTCCCCTTCCAGGAACTGGAGCTTGGACAGGAGCAGGTCTTGCCGTACTACTTAATATGAATAAAAAGAAATCATTTCTTTATATCATGCTAGGAGTAATTCTTGCTAGTATCATTATGAGTATTATATCATATGGAATACTTGGTAACATTATTAAATAAAGAGAGTATAGAACAAAATCTATACTCTTATTTTATATCATCAAAAGTTACTTTACCTAAATAACCATCTTGCAAATCTTTTATAACTCTTTTATAAACCTTATCATAATCCGTTTCATTATTTCTAAAAGCTCCTATTTTCTTACCTATCTGATCAAGAATATCTACAATATCACCAGTATTAGTAATATTATATCTATCTTTAATGTTATCTGGATAATCAGATAACATTTTATTTATAATATATATAGCAATATCTTCACAATCTAATACTTCTTCTTTAATCGCAGTCATACTAGCTAAATTATGAGCTACCTCTTCATCATCTAACTTAGGCCATAATATACCTGGAGTATCTAATAGTTCAACTTTATCATTAATTCTAATCCATTCTAGGGTTTTAGTAACACCAGGTCTATTACCTACATTAGTACTCTTCTTACCTACTAGTCTATTTATTAAAGTAGATTTACCAGCATTAGGAACTCCCATTACTAGTATTCTAGCTCTTCTAGGTTTTAATCCCTTACTAATTCTCTTATTATTAATTTCATCAATTAAAGGTTTAATCTTATCAAATATAATCTTAGTATTAGGATTATTAATTAGATCAATAGGTACTACAATATAATCCCTATCTTCATAATATTTAATCCATTTATTGGTCTTAACATTATCACATAAATCAATCTTAGTCATAACAATAACTCTAGGTTTACCTTTAGTCATTTCTTCAATCTCTTTATTCTTAGAAGAATATGGTATTCTAGCATCTACTACTTCAAATACAATATCTATTAAATCTATCTTTTCTTTTATTTCTCTTTTAGTCTTAGCCATATGGCCAGGGTACCAGTTAATTCCGACTTTAGTTAACTTTTCTTCTTGAATGTTATTTTTCTTTTCTGCTCTGATTTTTCTTTTTTGATACATATTCATTTTAATCACTTCCTTATTCTTCACCATTATTTTCCTTTAAATATTTATTGTAAAATTCATCCATTGAAGAAATATATTTTTGATCTTGTATAACCCTAAATTTTTCATATTCTTTTTCTGCTTTTTCTACTGCTTCTTTATGAGATATACTGCCACTATTATTTAATATTTCTTTTCTTCTAAATTTTAATAAATCATCAGTGGCTGTTATCCAATCTTTCATTGTCATAACATGTCTTTGTTTTGCTTCATCTTCAGCAAACACTAAAAACATATTTGTTAAATCTTTTAAATTCTTCATTTCTTCTTCGTTTAAATAATTTTTTGCAATAACTACATCATATTTATATATTAAACCATCAGGAGAATTTTTCCAATTAGTTAGTCCCATATACTCTTTCTCTGAATTTGCTCTACTATATATTAATTCGGCAGCAGTATGTCCACTTATAGCGAAATGCAACTTATTTTGAACTATTTTAAAGAAAGTATACGCTTCTTCTGACTTAGGATTGTAATCAGTTGCTGTTGCAATAAATAAATCAGTGATTTTTTGGTATGCCATTCTTTCACTTACTCTGATTGTTTTGATACGTTCTAATAATTCATCAAAATATTTTACATCATATTTATTTCCATTTATAAAACGTTCATCATTTAAAGCAAATCCCTTAGTCATATATTCTTTTAGTATTTTTGTAGCCCATATTCTAAATTCTGTTGCTTTTTTCGAATTTACTCTGTATCCTACTGCAATTATGGCATCTAAACTATAAATAGTTGTGTTATAGTTTTTTCCATCATCAGCAGTTAACGAGCATTTCTCGGTAACTGATTTTTTATCTAACTCATTATCTTCAAATATATGTTTCAAGTGTAAGCTTATATTATCTGTAGAACATTCAAAAACTTTTGACATACCTTTTTGTGATAGCCATAAAGTTTCATCTTTATAAATAGCATCTACAATGATATCACCATCACTATTTTTATATATAATTAATTTATTGTCTTCCATAAATATTCTCCTTTCCTTTTGTTTTTCATAATTCATACACTTATCAATTTAAATTAAAATTTATTAAAAAATGTCCCAAAATGTAAAAATCATTTAGTAAAAATTCCTTTTATTTACAAATATTCAAGTGTGTTTTTTCATAACTCCCCACTTACCAGTTGATATTTGTTTTGTTCATGTTTTCGTTATTCATTATATTCACTTTCTTTCTAAAATTTTTCTTTTACTTAGCGGTAATATTTCAGTATTTTTTTCATCATATAATTTGTCTGCCAATATCATTGATTCCTTTAACAGTTCTTCTAGGTTATTTATTGGAACTTTATTATAATCCATTTGATATAACCAATCAAGATACTTTATCTTTGCAGCATTATCTGGTCTGCCATATATTACTTTACCTGAATGTAACCAATATCCAAATTCCACATTTGTAGTGAAAGCACACATATCAGGTAAACTTCTAGGAATCCAAAACATAATAACTGTTGATTCTGTCAATGCTTCTCTTTCCCACATTGCCTGATCCACATAATCCGCTTTTGGTTTCCATGTCGAATATTCAGGAACATAAACTACGCCATCAAAACCTAACTCATTTAATCTTTCACAAGCAGTAGTTCTCCATGATTTTGTCTTTTCATCTCTTGGTGTTGGGCCAGCCAAAAATATAGATTTTTTATTTTTTATAATAGTTTGATCTGAATAATTAATAATCATAATATCATTATCGCCTTTCTAATAAATTTTATCTTATTTTACTTATAAATATTTTTAAACTTTATAATTTTTAATTGATTTACTCTATCGCTTTGATATAAGTGTTATTTATCGATTCCTTCTAATAATTTTTCAAAATAATCCTTATCGATAATAGAGCCATTTTTCATCATCAGCATATTCTTCATAGAATAATCTCATTGACCTTATATTTCTTTCAGAAAAGCCTTTCATATTAGGAAAAGTTAATTTAAGTTCTGTTGACACTTGCTTCGTAAAATTATTTCCATATTGTTTGTTTTCATTATTCATTATTTTTCCTTTCTTTTAATTATTTCATAAGTACTATTTTTATAACATTTATCAATAGAATTAACATACTCATCTTTATATTTTTCAAGCGATTCATCTACATTAATCCAATATACACTTGTTAGTATTCCATCATATGGATCAATTTCAGTTCTTTCTAATTTTCCACCTAACGCCTCCATAGTCTTGCTTGAACCTAGATTTTCTACATCACAATCTAACATCACTTTATCCAATCCAATTTTTTTTGCTTCAATCAATCCAAGATATAAATTCATCTTGTTATATCCCTTTCTTCTTTCAGTAGGTCTTATTCCATAACCAATATTCCCCCCAAATTGTTTCATTTTTTCTGTCAGATTCCATCTAACATTTATAGTTCCAATTATTTTATTATCATTCTTTCTAATTAACAAAAAGGTCTTTCCCTGACACATACCAAATTTTTTGGCATATTCTTCATATTGCATATTCAGGCAACTCTCAAGTGCTTGTTCGAATGTATATCCATCTAATATCTTATCCAACGATCCTGTTCCATTAATATCTGATTTATGTTCTACAAATTCATTTATATAATCTATTATTTCATTCTTACGTTCTAAAGATGGTGTTTCTAAATAAAATGTTTCCATTAAATTATTATTATTATTATTCATAATTTTTTCCTCTTTTCTTCATATCTATTTAAATGATAAAAACTTATTTTAAATAAATATTTTATTTATAATACTTTTCTAACCAGTCGAATTCTTTTTTAGGATCAGCATTTTGTACTATCAAATAGCGGATATATCTTGATAATTTATAATCTTTAATAATTTCTTCTTTTCCTTTACCAGTTTTAATTGGTTTGTTGACTTCAACAACCCAATCTTTTTTAATTGAAATACTATTTTCAGCAGAAGTAATTGCTTTATCTATTACTTTTTGAAAATTTCTCCAATCCTTGTATTCTAATACCTTTTGTAATTAACGTGCATACCAAAATTCATTATTATATTCATCAATATGTTTTATATTCTCAAAAATACTATTAGTATTTTTATTTTCTATTTCTTGCATTATTACCTTCTTTTAATAAGTTATACTATATCACCTTTTCTTCTCTTTTTTACCAATTTTTTATTATCACCTAATATAGAATTCCTTATCATATTTAAATTTTCAGAAAAACCTTGCATATAAATATAATATCTATAATCAAAATCACAAATATCATCATCGGTAATTCTTTCAATTTCATCTACCTTTAGTTCTATAATAGTTTCTTTACCAAAAACAGTTTTAATTAAATGTTTACTTATATATCTTCCTTTAGAATCAATATATATAGTATCAGACATCCAGCCTCCATGTAATTCTAAATTTATAAATAAAGGTTCATCAGCATTAACTTCGGTGTTAAAATATCCATAATCTATTGTATCTGATATTAAAACATCTTTAGCAAAACTATTGGTATCAGAAATTATTCTTAACAAATAACTATCAGAATACTTATTAGTTAAAATTTCTTTTCTCTTTTTTATAAATGATTTAGCACCATCCATTGGCCAACTATAAAAATTAACTAAGTAGTTTTTATATTCTTCTAAAGATACCATATTATTTATGTTATCTTTATTTAAATCATCTTCTAAGTATCTTACTATTTTACCATGTTCTTTAGCATATTCAATTTCTGATCTAGTACTATTGCCAATATAGCCACCTACATTTATAACAAAGATTTCATCGGCCATATCAATCTTTCTTTTATGCATATCATCTAACATTTCTTTAGTTTTAGTAAGAGTTCCCTCATCCATATTTTCCCATACTTCAGAGTCGCCAGCATGACCGAATAATCCTACTGAAATTACAATATTTCCTTGTAAGGTTAAATCTTTTTGAGTCTGCAAGAACTCATCTTTAAATCTAGTAGAACCACATAGTGTTATTACTTTATAATTATCTACCATTCTATTATCTCCTACTTTTTACTTTTATTTTTATTCCTAATACGCCATACCTTTCTTGCTCTTCTTTAGAATAGTAGGTTTCCATATCTTTGGGATCTGCTACTTCATCAGCAGTATAGCCCATTTCTATTTTATCAAGGTGTTTATATAATTCATCAAAACTAGCATAGTTATATAGATTTATGATATCTACTAATAACTTTTCATTTGTATCTCTATTAGTAAATTCTATTTCATCTCCTACTTTAAGTAGTTTTCTTTTCTCATCGTTTAATCTTAACTCTATTACCTTAGTGCCATTTTTGATACTTTTGAATGGGCCATTATTTAAATTCATATTATATTTCATAATTTATTTTCCTTTGCTTTTGTCTAATTAAATTATATTATACTAATGTTTCTATGTCAATTTTTTTTGGCTTTTTTACTATTTAGAATTATGAATAAAATAAATAAGCATACAAGATGCTTACTTAAATTTTTCTATTACATTAATACTGTTTATGCATATTATAATATCTTTAGTATCATAGTTATCATTAATATATTTTTTAAATGTTTCTAATTCTTTATATCCTAGTGATTTATAGTCTAAGTCATTATTATCTAATTCTTCTAATTTTTTATATTTAGTAGGAGTCACTTCTATGATACCAAGTATATCACCATCATTTGTTCTTAATATTCTTTTACTTGATTTTATGTCATAATTAATACTAGTTATAGTAAATGTCTCTGATAATCTGCTACTGAGAATTAATTTGCATTGTCTTCTTGAGCAAGTATAATAACCTGAGCATTTAGATAAAGTGTCCACTAGTGGGTTATTGCATGACTCTGTTGTTATTTTATCTAAATCTGTTCTTCCATTAAAGAGAAGATATTTTTGAAGATATTTTAAATACATTAATTCACTTTTATTATAATACTTTTTATCTTCTTTATTTAAGAAAAAGGATTCTGGATGTAAATATAGAATATCTACTACTTCTTCAAATGAATGAGCATGATCATGTTGTAGTTTATTATTATATTTGTGATTAAATGAATAATATAGGGAAATGCCTGCTAGACTAGATAAACTATCTACTAGTGAATGATTAGTTACTTCAAAACTATTTTTATTGATATCATACTCTTGGTAGTGGTAATTTAAGTTGTTATCTTTCCATGCCGGATATGGTAAATTATATTTCATACTGCCTCCTACTAAGTATTTTTTAAATACTTTCTTATTTCTTTATAATTTGGATAATACTTAGATACTTGTAGCCAGAAATTTTTTGAATGATTAGGATGAATAAAATGGGATAATTCATGGACTATTACATAGTTTAAACATTCGATATTATATTTTGATAATTCTGAGTTTAATGTTACATTATGATTCTTTATATTACATACTCCCCATCTACTGGTCATTTTTCTTATTTTTAGATTAGGAATGGGGATTTGTTCTTCAAAGATATTGTAATAATGGTCTAATCTTTCTTTATAAATATTGGTTATATACTTAGATAAATATTTGTTTAGTGTTTTTTCATCTTTGGTATATATTTTATTATCTTCTATTTCGGTATTTGGAAAACCATATACGATATCATAAGTTATTCCAAATAGTTTAAAAGAGGTATCTTCTTTTTTTTGATCATCTTTTAATAAGGCTTTATTTATAAAGGAAGTATTATCTTTAATTAATTTATTTATTGTAAATGAAGAAGTAAGATAATTTGTTGTTACTATTATCTTACCCTCTTTTACTCTTAAATAAGTATTCTTATTATTCTTTCTTATTATCTCTATTGGATATTCTTTATTGTTAAGAATATAGGTATTAACGGAAGCCACCGCCACCGCCTCCTCCTCCGAAGGAACCGCCTCCTCCGCCACCAGAAGAGAAGCCACCACCGCCAGAAGAATATGACTCTGCTCTTGACCTAGCAGTACTAGCAGCATTTACTGAACGATTCGATAGGTAATTTATATAAAGAATAGTATCTAAATCAATATAATTATTTGGATCTTCTAGTACTTCAGGATATAAATTTTTTAATTGTTTTGCTACTTTGTCCGCTATTCCAAATATATAAGCAAACATTAGGTATTCATCCCATATATGTACTTCAAGTACTTCTCTAGTATCAATTTTAGAAAATTCATCTAAGAACTTCTTAAGTCCATATAATTTAACACTTTCTTCATATATAGTATCATCCATAATATTCTTTCTTTTACATTCTTCTTTATTAGTTCTAGTATATATATGATTACCTTGTTTTAATTTTTCTATTTCAATTTTATTAATCCTTTCAAATAAATCAAAAAACTTCGTATAGTGTTTATTATTCCATTTTTCTAATTCTTTGGTTTCTAATATACCGTCAATACTTGCTTCATGCATAATATCAAACAATTCTTTTTCTAAAACATTATCAAATGTAGGATTAAGTGTTAAATCAATACTACTAGTTTCCTTATTAAAAACACCTTTAGTTTGATTAATAAATTTAACTTTATTTTCTTTAACCCATTTTAAAATTATAGCTCCAAATATATTAGTTTCTTTATAGCCAGTAAATATTTCATTATTTAATTTTGTTAATGTATTAGCATAATAAATATCTTTATTACATGGAATGTCTCTAAATAATGGGGTTTCTTTTTTATTGATTACTTTATTATTTTTATAACCATAACCATTTACTATGGAACTTCTTATAGCAATAAACACTATCGCAAATGGAATAAAAATACTAATTAAAACTGGTATATAACTTAATAATTTTTGAAAAAAGTTTTTCTTTTGTACCTTATAAGTAGTAGCTCCTTCATTAGCCATATTTAAATATTCATCAAATGTTTTATCTACTGCTGTATCTAATGTAAAAGTATTTTCGGGAAACTTTACTAAAATAGTCATATATTCACTACTAGTGACTGTTGATTCGGAATCCATTTCGATATAACCATCATATACATAAGTTGGAGCTCCATATTTGCCATAACCCCATACATCTAATGTGTCTGCATATTTGAAATCACTATATATTTTTATATATACTCTTTCGGGTGATGGGTTATAGTCATAAGGAAATAATGTCCAGTAAATCATTTGATAATTATCACTGGTATTTACTACAAAGTTACTGATATCATAACTTAAGATATAAGTATTCTTACCATAGTTTGTTATACCAAAACATAATTCTACACCATTGTCTATATAGTGAAAGCCATTCTTATATTTTTTTTCATTAAATGAAGCATTAATATCATAATCAGAATTATAAGTATATTCCTTCCCATTCATACTTACTTTAAAATTACTTATTTTACTTTCTCCTAAATTGTAATATGGTTTATAACCTTCAGTACCTTCATTTAGTTTAGTAGTCCACTCTTCGGTTACATGGGCAGTACCATTATTATCAACATATATTTTCATATCAATATTATTTATTTCATTGGCTAAGATGATACTGGGTACTAAGAATAATACCAAGGTAAATATTATTTTTTTCATTTTTATTCACTCCTATCAAAAAAGGACTTATAATTAATAAGTCCTAAAATTTCACTTGTGGATTTTCTCTATCTTTTTCATCAGCATTAAAGAACTCTAATTTTTCAAATTTAAACATAGAAGCTATTATACTTGATGGAAATTGTTCTCTTAAATTGTTATAAGTTAGAACTGTATCATTATAAAATCCTCTAGCATAACTGATTTTGTCTTCTGTTTCTTTTAAGTCAGCTTGTAATGACATAAAGTTTTCATTAGCCTTTAATTCAGGATAGGCTTCAGACAAAGCAAATAATTTGTTTAATGCACTTGTTACGGCATTAGATGCTTCTACTTCTTCATTAATGCCACTAGCAGTAGCCATTTTATTTCTAGCTTCAACTACTTCTTTTAGTGTTTTTTCTTCATGTTTAGCATATCCTTTTACTGTTTCTACTAAATTAGGAATCATATCACTTCTTCTCTTTAATTGTACATCTATTTGAGAGAATTGATCTTTTGCTTTATTTCTAGCATTTATTAAGTTATTGTATACGCCAATAGCATAAAATACTAGAATAAGTAAAACTCCTACTACTATGATAATAATTATTGTTCCAATATCCATATTTTTCTCCTCCTTCAATTATTACAATTTAATGATATCATAATTTTATCTATTTGTAAATGTTTTATAAGTTTTTATTTTCTCTTTTTATTATATTTGAAGCTGCTACTACGGCATCACTAGCGGCTGTACTTAACTGGTAATAATCTTTTTTTATTACATCTCCTATTGCATATACTTTATCTATATTAGTCATGTAATTAGAGTCTACTATTATATAGTTATTATCTTTATTTACATTAAATATTTCACTATTAGGAGTACTACCTATGGCTAAGAATACTCCTTCTACTTCTAAGTTATCTTTATTATTTATTGTTACTGAGGTTAATTTATTGTTATTTTGATTATACTTAGTTATATTACTATTATATAGTACTTTGATATTTTTAGTACTATTTACTTTATCTATTAAATATTTATCAGAGGTTAATTTATCTCTACGATGGATTATTATTACTTCTTTACATATTTTTGATAGATATAATGCTTCGGTAAGGGAAGAAGAGCCTCCTCCTACTACGGCTACTTTTTTATCTTTATAGAAGAAACCATCACATAGGGCACATGTACTTATTCCTTTTCCTAGTAATTCTTTTTCATGTTCTAGAGATAGCATTCTACTTTTTCTACCTGTTGCTATTACTAGGTATTCGTATTTGATATTGTTATTTATTATTTTATTATTTAAATCGATACTTGTTATTTTTTTATTTAATATTTTTACTCCTAGTTTGGTTAATTGATTATATATATTCATGGCTAAATCAGGACCGGATATTTCTTCATAACCTGGATAGTTTTCGATACTTGGTATTTCGTTTAATACTCCTCCTGGGATATTATCTTCAACTACTAGGACATCTAGTCCTCCTCTTTTTAAATAAATACCCGCAGTCATACCTGCTATTCCTGAGCCTAATATTACTACTTTATGTTCTTCCATTTAATCCTCCTATATATTATTCCTATTATTCCTATTAATATTAATATTATTGATACTATTTGACTTATTCTAAATACTCCTAAATATAGGCTATCTGTTCTTAAACCCTCTATTATTAATCTACCTATTCCATACCAGATAAAATATATATATAATAATAGACCGGTATGTTTAAAGTTATCTTTCTTTCTTACTATTAATAATATTATAAAGCCTATTATACACCATACTGATTCATATAAGAATGTTGGTATGTAGTAGAAACCATTTATTTTCATTCCTTCAATAATAAAATTAGGGATATGTAAGCTTTTTAAGTGTTCATAGGTTGTTATGGCTCCATGGGCTTCTTTATTGATAAAGTTACCCCATCTACCCATGGCTTGCCCTAATATTAGATATGGTACTAAGGTATCTAGGGTTAGATAGATATCTTTATTTTTCTTTTTACAATAATATATTATAAATATTATTGAAGATATTACTGCTCCATAGATGGCTAAACCTCCTTCCCATATTTTAAAGATACTTAAGTAGTTTCCTTTAAATACTGAATAGTTAAATATTACATAATATATTCTTGCTCCTAGTACTCCTACTGGTATTAGATAAAATATTAAATCTAATAAGAAATTTTTTCCCAGTCCATTCTTTTCTGCTTTTTTTGATGAGAAATATATTCCTATTGCAATAGCGGTTATTATTATTACTGAATACCAATATATTGTTATTGGTCCTATTGTTATTAGTTCTCTATGCATTTTTATCACCATATATATAATATCATATTTACTTATAAAATTAAAGTAGAATTATAGATATTAGTTTATTTTTATATGAAATGCCTGGGTCATTTCATATTACTTATAGCCTAATTCTTAGTCTATAAGTAAACAATAATAAGATATTATATTTAGGGTGTAGACTTTCTAACTTAGATAAAATAAAGTAAAAGAAGATAATCTAGTATCTTCTTAAACTGTAAAAATTAATAACTAGGAAGAAATCTTCCTAGCTATTCTTAATTTTCTCAATATAATTATTTACTTTTGAAGACCATGTTGGATCTTCAGCATATTTAGGATTCATCTCATCAGCAGTCATTAATCCATAATCAACATATTTATTCTTAATATTTAAGATAAAACCGTAAATACCATCTTCTAATGTTTCAAAGGCTTGGTATTCACCACAACCAGATCCTTTTTGACCACCAACATTATTACATGTCTTTGCTAAATAAGAACAATTCCAAGTACATCCTGTTTCATGCATAGCTATTGCTACTGCTAGATATGGGTCTACTCCTAAATCTATTGAATACTTAGCAAATGATTCTCCTTTACCTGATAAATCTGATGATAATGTTCTATTTAACTTATCAGTTAATTCTTCGATAGTTAAATTATCATATACTTCAACTCTTTCAGGTACTACTTCAGTAGTAGATTCTTCTTCATTTGAAAGATTTAATTCTACTACTTCTTCTTTATATACTGACGGATTATATAATTCTTCCGTCATTACTATTTCATTCTTTTTGTTAATTTCATTATAGTAAAATAAACTTGATGCAAATCCTAAAGTTAACATTGAAGCCATTCCTACTCTAATGAGCGCGCTTGGTTTCATTTTATTCACTTCTTTCCGCCTTTTTGAAAAAGACGAGTTATATTATAGCAGATTTCACTATATTTGTCAAATTAGGCTACTCTTCTGACATCAATGATAGGCATTATATACATGCTAGTTACTACTATTCCGACATTAGAATTTAAGGCATGAACTAGTTTTCCATCACCAATATATAGTGATGCATGACATACTACTCCATCATAGCCTGATACGATAATGTCCCCTGGTTTGATGTCACTTAAATCAACATGTACTCCAGCATAGGCTTGCTCTGGTGCTGATCTTGGCAGATATACACCATAATTAGCAAATACTAATTTTGTAAATCCTGAACAGTCTGTACCATTAGTTAGAGAGTTGCCTCCATATACATAAGGACCTCCGACAAACTGAAGAGCATAGTTTACTACTTGATTAGAAATAATTTCGTTATAAGGAACTTCATTTTCACTATTTGCCGCTAGATTAATACTATATACTTCATTTTCACTTGTTACTTCTTCATAAGTTTCAACTTGTACTTCTTCTTTTGCTTTTGTATCACTTTCTTCTTTTACATTTTCGTTTTGTTGTTTTAACAACTCTTCTGTAGGCAAAGATAACATTTCCATGGTTATGTCTTCTTTGCTTTTTATTTCTCTCATAGAGAGCAATTCGTTACTTAAAACAACTTCTTGTTCGCTCCCCTTAATATTGCAATCGTAAAATGCATAACATAGAACCCAAAGTAATAGAGTCAGTGCTGCAATTTCCATTTTATGCTTTTTCACTTCTACACCTCATTTTTTTAGCGGACGTTTATTATCTTAGCACAAATGGAATTCTTTGTCAAATAGAAATTTATAAGTCCTTATTTTATAAGGGCTAAATGTTTTTTTAAAATTACTTAGAATTATTGTAAATTATTAGATTATGTTGGGCTCTAGTGCATGCCACATAGAACAAATATTTGTCTTTTTCTTGGTATTTATTATCCTTATCTGTATAGATAATTACTGAGTCAAATTCTAGTCCCTTAGCTACATAAGAAGGCACTACTACTAAGTCTCTTTTTATATGACCGAAACCATCTATTAGCATTATATCTAGGTCATCTTTTAACATGTTATATACTTCTTCAGCTTCACTATCATTTTTAGTAATTATAGCTATACTTTTAGAAGTAGTTTTTAAATTATTTATGTCTGTTAAGAAGTCATTCTTGGTAATATTATTTCTAAATATTATATCACTAGCTTTATCATTTCTAATAGCAGTAACATGATTTAAACCTAATATTTTATTAGTATAATCAATAATTTTACCAGTAGAACGATATGTCTTAGTAAGAGTTATATACTTAGAAGATTCAAAGATACTAGTTAATTCTTCTAGTGAATCATATTTGTAATATGGATTAATTGTTTGATTTGTATCTCCTAAGATGGTATAATTACTTGTTTTAAATGTTTTCTTTATAATTAGATATTGAAGTTTATTATAGTCTTGAGCTTCATCTATTACTATTTCTTTTATTACATGGTTAGTATTAAAACCTACTAATAAACTCTTTATATATAAGAAAATACAAGCATCTTCATAATATAAACATTTATCATTTACTTTATCTTTATATTTAGAGTATTCACTTTGATAAAAGTTATTAAATATATCTTTTAAATCTAGTTTTATATTTAGTAATTCTTTTAATTTCTTTTCTATAGAACTAGCATTCTTAGTACTACCTTCATAATTATTACTTGCTATTCTCTTAGACATTTCTTTTATTCTTTCGAATAAAGGAAATCTATTATATTTATAATTTAACATATTATTTAATTCTTCAGTATCTATTTCGATAAAATTATCATATTCTAATTTGTCATTAAATTTAATAGTACTTAGTAAGTTATTTATATAGTTATCAATATCTTTTATTATTTCGTCTGATTGTTTATATTTGACCATGTCATAATTATCTACATTACCTTTATAATATCTAGATATAAAGTCAGTAAAGTTTTCTATATCTTTATATTCATTGATATTCTGACATAATAAATCATAGAAGGTCATATCATAGGTATTATCTTCTCCTAGTTCTGGTAAGACATTAGATATGTACTCGGAAAATACTTTATTAGGAGTAAATACTACTACATTACTTGAAGTTAAATTAGGTATTCTATATAATAAGAAGGCTATTCTATGTAGAGCTACACTTGTTTTTCCTGAACCTGCTATTCCTTCAACGATTAAGTTTTTATCTTCGGTATTTCTTATTACTTTGTTTTGCTCTTCTTGAATGGTATTAACAATATTCTTCATTTTATCTGAAGATTCTTCTGCTAATACTTCTTGTAACAAACTATCGCTAATATTTAGATCGTTATCAAAGATATGTTTTAATTCCGCATCTTCTATTATATATTGTCTTTTTTTAGTTATATTACCTTTTATTATACCAGATGGTGCTTTATATGAAGCAGGTCCTGTTTCATAGTCATAGAACATACTACATATTGGACTTCTCCAGTCATGGACATAATAATCTAGTTTATCTTCAACATGAGTAATACCTATATAAATATTATCTTCTTCTTCATTACCATCTTCTTTAAATCTAATTGAACCAAAATATGGTTTATTTTGGATTCTAAATAATCTTTGAAGATAATTACCTTTACTTTGCATTATTGATACTTGTAAATCTGATTCAGCCATCATGCTACGCATTTCATTAGGATCCATTTCGGTATGAGTATCCCATATTAGTTTTTTAAATTCTAATACTTTAGAGTCATCATCAAATAACTCTTGTCCTAATTTAGATATTTTCTTTCTAATTAGACTTACTGTTTTGTTTAAATAATTTCTTTCCCTTTCAAATTCTTCTCTCTCTATCTTCATAAATATATACCTCCTTCTACTTGATATGACGAAAAACTACAGTTATATAATACTTGTAGTTCTTCATTTTAAAGATAAATTTTTTCTTAAGCAAATGTCTATTTAATTTTATTACTTTTAGTATTTGTTGTCAATAGTTTTCTGATAATTTATTATATTCTCCTAATTGGTATTTGCTTTATATGTCAAATATCCTGTTGTATAATTAGCCATACTTGTATCTATTTTAGTACCATCATATGAAACTGCGCCCCGTAGTGAGCCACAGGTAAAAAACATATTTCCTGAATCAGAGACATTGCAAACACCCCTTATTGGTGTTACCTATAAACTCTTCTATAACAGTAGTAAATAGTCAATATATAATTGACTATTATTTTAATTTATATACACATACAATTGTTAATGATAGAGGCTATTGTATAGGCTTTATCATACCACGGAAAATTTAAGTTTACTTAAAGCCCACGTGGATAAGAAAAAAGAAGATTATTCACTTACTGTGAAATCTTCTAATTTACCATTTTCAGTCATAATTTTATTTACTTTTTCAGATACTTTATTTAATTTATCAGAACATTCTTTAGCTAATTTCATAGCCTCAGTATATTTATTTATTGCATCATCTAAAGGTACTTCTCCACTTTCTAATTCTTTTACTATTTCTTCAAGTAATTTAATTTTTTCTTCAAATGTTAATTCTTCTTTTTCTTTAGCCATTTTAGTCACCTACCTTTATTACTTTACTAGATAATTCTCCATCTTTTAATGATATTTTTATGATATCATCATTATTTATATTCTTTATACTAGATAATACTTTATTATCTTTCTTTATAATAGCATATCCCCTATTTAAAGTATTAAGAGGATTTAATACTTCTAATTTAGATATGATATGATCTAGTTTTTGACTACTATATTTATATAACATATCAGGATTATTTAGTATATAACTATTACTATAAGTATATAGTTTTATTTTAATATCTTCAAGTATTTTATTAATACTTTTATTTAAATTATCTATTAGAATATCTAATTTTTGTTCTTTAATTTCATACATAGTTATAGGTCTAGTTAGAATATAACTATTTTTTATACTTTCTAATCTTTGATAATTATTACTTATAATGTTATTTAATGCTGTATTACTTCTATTACTTACAGTATTTAAATAAGTTATTATTGTATTTATATCTGGTACTGCTAGTTCTGCCGCTGCTGTAGGAGTTGGTGCTCTTAAATCTGCTACATAGTCAGATATTGTTATATCTATCTCATGACCAACAGCAGATATTACCGGAAGAGTACTATCATAGATGGCTCTTGCTACTACTTCTTCATTAAAGGGCCATAAGTCTTCTAATGAACCACCACCACGGCCTACTATTAGGGTATCTATTCCATATATATCTTTTACTTCATTAGCTAGTTTTATTTTATTTGCTATATCATTAGCGGCATTTTCTCCTTGTACTAGAGCAGGAAATAAAATGGTATTACATACGGGAAATCTTCTCTTAATTGTTGTTAATATATCTTTAATAGCCGCCCCAGTAGGAGATGTTACTATGCCTATAGTATTTGGTACTCTCCTTATTTTTTTCTTCTTATCTTTATCAAATAATCCTTCAGCTTGAAGTTTCTTCTTTAGCTGTTCGAAGGCTACATATAAAGCTCCTACTCCATCAGGAGCCATATCTTCAACATATATTTGATATGATCCAGAAGCTTCATAGACATCTATCTTTCCAGTTACTAATACTTTCATACCATCATATGGTGTAAATTTTAAATTCTTGTTATTAAAAGAAAACATAACAGCCGCTATTCTAGATGTTTCATCTTTTAAAGTGAAATAATAATGTCCTCTAGAATGTGCTTTAAAATTAGATATTTCTCCTTTTAGATATACTTTTCTAAGAAGTAAATCTTCATTTATTATTTCTTTTATATATCTATTTATTTCAGTTATAGTTATATAGTTATTATTCATATATTTACCTCTCTAATATTTCTATTATTATGCTTTTAGCAGCCTTCCAAGTATTCTTTAAACTATCATAGCTTAATATTTCTTCTACATTAGCAAATGGTGTCCATATAACATCATGTGTATCTTCACAGTTATTAGCACTTGCTCCTTTATCTACTGCAAAAAACATGTAACAAACACAATTTTCTCCTTGTGGTGTTGTATATTCTTCTACAAAAGGGGGATATTCATCTAATATTTTTGCAATTCTTTTTGTTTCTTCTGCTGTTTCTCTTATAGCAGTTTCTTCTAATATTTCTCCCTTTTCCACATGTCCTTTTGGAAATGAATAATCATTTTGCTTTTGTCTATAAATTAAAGCAATTTCTTTAGTTTCTTTATTTATTAAAAAGCATCCTGCTTTTTTAGTAATCACACTATTTCTTCCTTTCTTCTATTTTACTTTATTCTTATTTCTTAACATTTCTAGTATATTTCTTGTTAACATATAATGTTTACTATATGATAAGAAAATTATATTTTTAAAATTATCTTCTATATTAAATCCTTTTGTTTTCTTTGAGTTATTAATTAACTCTTCTAAAACAAAGGGGTTTAATTTATTATACATTGCTATGAACTTATTATAATAGTCTTTGTTTTCTAATAGTTTTTGTAAATTGTTATATATAGAATTATCCATGTTATCATCCACTAGTAATCTAGTAGAAGTAAAATTAAAAGTCATACCAAAATCAGAATATGGTGATAATTGGGCATCATCCTTACTTACCATCATTTCATAATTATATTTACCATTATCATTATTACCTATAAGTAGATCTAACATATAATGTTCTATTACTTCATTATATATTCTATCTACTATTTGTTCTTTATTTGAATAATCATTAAAATAGATAATTAAAGAATTATAGATGTTATCTAATGTCATTTCTTTATCTCCTAGTAATTTATCAAATCTTACTAGTGTATATCCATCCTTACGGTAATCTTTTGAGGTTAAACCTTTTATTTGTCTTGAACTGGTTTTGATAATAGTGGGTTCATAACTTACGGTATTTATGTTTAAAAAAGCCGCTACTAGAGAACCTAAAAGTTCATGATTTTCTTGAGTAGTTTCTTCTTTAAAAAACAATTTTCTTCTATTAATATAAAAAGAACTTTTATATCGCCCTAAAGATGTAATTGTTTTATTTTTATATAGTGCATCTAATGATTTTTTGTATTCTATTATTTTATAATTACTCACTTTTATCCTCTACTTCGTGATATATTTTATCTAGAACACCATTAATCATTTTTGATACTTTCTCATCAGAATACTTTTTAGATAATTCAATTGCTTCATTTATACAAACTAGATTAGGAGTATCAGTATACAATAATTCATATACTGATATTCTAATAATTGCTTGATCTGTTAATCCTAATCTATCTATTGTCCAATTTTCTAAATATTCAGATATTTCTTTATCAATATCATCTATATTATTTAGTACTCCCTCTACTAATTCTTTTAGGAATTCTATATTAATCGTCTTGCGATCTTCTAATGGCATATTATCCATATATTCATTTATTGTATTTTCTACTGTATATTCTATTTTATTCTTTTTATATAAAAATATTTGATATAATACTCTCATAGCATTTTCTCTTGTCATTGTTCTATTTGCTTTCATTTCTTCACACCTCCTTATAATTTTATCACAAAAAAAAAGAAATTACTACATATTATGTAATTTCTTTTGTATTTTTTCTATTTATTATGTTGTATACCAAGGATTATATCTTATTACTCTGAATTTGATTATAAAGGATATTATCTTGCACTCCTTTTAATTAGCTTAGCATGTACTACGGTTCTTTCAGTGTCAGAGTAGCAGGTACTTAAAGTTAATACTTTATCTTCGGTAGTTAATGTAGTATTAAAATCATGTATACTCCTTCCTTTAATAGTGTTTAAAAACTTTTGATAGTCATTATCATTACTAAAGTTAGTAGTTATATAATAACTTTCTCCTGGTATTTTATATACAGAAAATATCTGCCATAAGGTATTCTCTGTTTCTGTAGACAATCTTATGATATTGTTGTCTTTGTTGTTATACCAATTTGATTTTAATGTTTTAGATAAAGATCCAAACATTGTTTTATCTAATCTACTATGAGCATATAATATATTATTTTTATCAGATAATGTTTTGTTATTTCGATAATCTAAGAATACCCATCCGGCCTCGTTATACTTTTTATCATATGAATGCTCTAGATAATAATTATTATCTTTTCCTTGAACGTATGGATAATTTATATTAGTATTGTTGACATTAATCCAACCAACAGTATCATTATTCTTTTCTTTTAATTTATTTATATCTACATCAATTAATGGAAATTTAATATAATACCAGTAATCACTAGTTTTATCTTCTTCTTCATTAACTAGTTCAGTATTTTCATCATCTTCTTTTTCTACAACATCAGTAATAGTATTTATTTCTTTAATAGTATTAGAGGTTTTTTTATTATCTTTAAGCCATAATATTATTTTAAGACTACTGATAATTATTATAATGATAAATATTATTAGTAATATTATCCAAGGCCATTTACTATTTTTTTTCTTTTTAGGCTTAGTTTGTTTTATTTCTTTTTCTTCTTTTATATCTTCTTCAATATTAGAATCCATATCTACTTTATAATACTTTGAATAATCTATTTTATCTAAATTATCAAGTATATTATTAGATTTATAATCTGTACTACTAGTATTATAATTGTTTTGTCTCGTAAATTCTTCATTCCAATTATGAATAGCGGCATTTCTATCTTTGTTATAATTTAAACTATTATCATTACTAGCATGTCTAGGTATATATTCTTCATTTATTGGGATATCGTCATAATTGTTATCTTTCACATTATCACCTATTATAATTGTACTATCTTTTTCTAATATTGTAAAGAAAAAGAATAGACTTTTTGTTGAACTTGTCAATAGAAAGTAGACAATAAAAGAACATTAATTAAATCCTAGTTGATTTCTATATTCAACTGGGGTTTTATAATTTAAAGCGTAACTTGGCCGTAAATTATTGTTATCATAAACTATATCATCAATAAATTCCTGAACTGTGTTATAATTATTTATGTCAAAGTCAATATACATTTCTTTTTTGAGCCAACCATTTTTAGATTCAATAACTGGATTATCAGTTGGTGTTCCGGCTCGCGACATTGAACGTGTTATAGTATAAGAATTAAGTATATTGTTAAATGACACCGAGGAATATACAGAACCTTGATCTGTGTGAAAAATTGTATCAAGTTCTTTATATCCTCTTTTTATTTTTTTCATTCAGCATATAATTTAGGGCATTTTTATGATTTAATATACCATTACCATACATTGATTCCCTAACATCATAACCAACTATCTCATTATTAAAAACATCTAAATAAAACGTCCAATCATACGGTTTTCTTTTAAACCATATCTTTGTTGTGTCTGAAACTATTTTTTCAAATGATCGTGTTGTTTTCCAATTACCATTTATTGCTTATAAAATTTAATTGATTCTTCTCCAGGTTTCTTATATTTATAATGTTTAGCTTTAGATTTGATGTTTAATGATTTACATACCTTATGTACTAGATTATCAGAAACAACCCAACCGGTTTCATCTAATATAATTTTTCTTATTCTATGATATCCGTAACTGGGTTTTCTTTTATGAACATCTAATATTAATTCACCTAATTGTTTTCTATTTAATTCATATTTTAAGCCATTTATAATAACCACTTCTAGAAACATTCATTATTTCACAAAGTGATTTTACGGAATAGTTTTTACTAAAATATTCTATTATTTCAAATTCTTTTTGCTTTATTTCTTGAATACTACAATTGAACCATTTCCTTTCACAATGTAACCTTTTTTTAATCGTTCATTCTCAATTTTTAATCTCATATTTTCGTATTCTAATTCTTCTTCCTTACTATTAAATTTTTTGGTAGTAAAATATTTTGTCATTGGATTTCCTGGCTTCCTTTTATTTTCTAATCCACTAATTCCCTCGGCTTTATATTTTTCTATCCATCTGCTTAATAAACCACTACTTATGTCATATTCTCTGCATGTTTGTTGTAACGTTTTCTTAAATTCAATTACTGGAATTACAATTTTTTCTTTTTCTTTAGTTGTCCAAATTCTATTTTTTTCTCTTTTTCTTTTCATATTATTTTATCCTTTCTTCTTTTATTATATCAAAAAAGTAGACACATTCCTTTTATGTCTACTTTTATTTTACAACTTCAACTTTTTGTCTATTCTAATTATCTATTTGCTTTAGCTAATTTTTTTCTTGATACTAGTACTGCTCCTGCTGAAGCTAATCCTAGTGAAGCAAGAATTAAGGCTAAGTTCATGTCAGAAGTTTGCGGATTTGCTTCTTTATTAGAGGTTTCAGCTTTGATTTCAACAAGTTTTAAATAGATTGTAGTATCTGCATTTATTTCTTCACTAAAATCAAATTTATTTTTTAGTTCTTTATCCTTAAAGAATCCTTCAAATTTCATTTTATCTTCTTTTAATTCATTATTTATTTCATCAATTATTTTTTGTAATTCATCATCAGTAAAAGTTGTTCCTTTTGGTATTTGGATAGTATCTGCAAACTCATCACTTTTTAATGTAAGGTTTATATTAACAGTAACTTTATCTTCATTGAAATTTGTTGGTTCATTTACAACTGTTCCTTCTACATAACTAATTTCTGATATATCAGCGGCATTTTCGTTAGGTGTTCCTTTTTGTCCTGGAGCAACATTTTTAACTTTACCACTAATTATATTAATAACAGCTTTTTTATTAACTCCAAGTTTTTGATTGTCACCTTCTGCTGAAGCATATGCATTTTCAATTTCAGCACCATTAACTGTTATTTCAGCAGTTTCCATGAAACCTCTATTTACTGATTGTAATACTTTTATTTTACCGCCTAATAGTAAAGCAGTTGCATCATCAGTATAACCATTAGATCCTCCTAATGTTAAATATCTTATATTTCCAGTAAATGATTTAGCTACTATTACAGAAGCTTTTTTAGTATAACTAATACCTTCTCCGCCTCCGAATACATCTTTTTCAATTTCACCGCCATTAATAAATACATTAGCATTATCTACTACTGTTGTAGCATTTTCTTTTGTTCCTTCATACCAAGGTTTATGACATGTGCTTCCGCTATAAGAGGAAGCCCCGCCACCTTGAATAAAGCCTTTAAACTTACCGCCATTAATAATTACTGTTGAAGTTCCTACTGAACTTTTATGTAGTCCACCGCCAAATACATTGTTTAAAGTACCTCCATTTACTGTTACACTTGTTGTTGCTAATTTTTCATCACTTGCATGACTTCCACCGAATACTGATGTATCAGCTGGTACAGCTTTTTCACCACCATCCCATTTAATTAATGCTCCATCTTGACCATCAGTTCTTGCTTCTACTGTTACTGGTGTACCATTAGCAAAGAAAGCTTTAACTGATTCATCATAGTTTGGTTCAGCAGCTAATACACTTGGAACAAATAATGCAAAAGCTGCTACTAGAAATAATAATCTCTTCTTCATTTTCTTTTTCTCCCTTTCTTTATTTAGATAGCTTTCCTATCTTTAATATAATTATATCATAATTTATATTTTTAGCAAGATATTTTGACATTTTTTTATTATTTTTACATATATAATTGACAAATAATATTTTTATAAAATGACGGCTCCCTAGTTTGACAGTTTTATATTTAAAATTCTTGTAATCCTAGATAAAATCTAGTTTTTTTATCATTTTACTATTGCGTATTATATCCCGTATTATTGTATAATGATATTAGATAGTAAAGGTGATATTATGAGATTAAGTTA
>OLRF01000813.1_pt1 | contig 36497 bp, 36 predicted proteins | sample 1672061 | NCBI WGS metagenome assembly OLRF01 (sample SAMEA3136641, study PRJEB25190) | human gut metagenome | reverse complement strand
ATTTTTGCTGAATAAGATAACCTAAAGCAACAATTTTCTTAAAAAGAGCGTTTTTCTTTAAAAATGTAAAGTTCAATAGTACCATCTCCTCTTTGTTTCTATTATATCCTAAAAAAGAACTTTGTTGGGAATAATTGTGGTTACATTATCTATTTAACTTAGAGAATGGTATACTTTAGTTATATTCTATGGAGGTAGTTTTATGGATTCAATTAAACATAATGAAATGAATGAATTATTGGAATTACTTGAGAAGTCTGAAGAGGATGTTAGAAACGGTAGAGTAGCACCTATAGAGGATACTTTTAAAGAACTAAGAGATATGTTAGGTAGTAGTGATTAGCAGCTAAGGCTGCTTTTTTTAGTGGTTAAAAGATTATGGATTTTAGGAGTAATAATGAGTGGTTACTGAGAAGCCTTGATTTATCGATTTCTTTTACGAATGATGCGAACTGGTTCTGGAGTTCTAGAGGGGGAATCATTAGAATTATTTTATTCATGGTAGAAATAGGTAATTGTGGTTGCGCTGAACCACTAGCAATTTTTTCTTTTATATCACTTAATTTCATTTTAAACAATTCTATAAAATAAATTTCGTTGAGTATACTTCTATTCATTCTTAATATAACCATTCCAGAATTAATTCTAATATTTTCATACGGAACATTTTTTGAATAATATGCTAAATTACCTACAGTTCCTCGAGTTGTAAGAACTACATCTCCTCTCGATAATTTTCCATTTCGTAAAGCATCATCTTTCTCTCTTGTAATAAAGTTACAATTCTCAAAATCAAATCCTTTTTGAGTTACATTTTTTGCATTCAAAAACAAGCAATAACCATCATCGAGAATTTCCTCTGATTTAGGATAGTTCTTTCCTCTATCACCATCAATAATATCACATATATCTGTCATTGGCTGAACTGGAAATTGACAAGAATTAATAACCGGATCCCCAAACATCTCCACAAATCGTGCAATCTACCGCAGTAATCATTTTTTCACCTATATCAGGTATAATACATCCTCTACCTACTGGTTCCGGTAATCTGGATACTAGAATATCATTTGGAAACACCTCTTTACAATTCAGTCTCTTAAAAGTATCTACAGAGATATATTTAGCTTTATCATTTTTATAAAGAAACTCTCCATTACCAATATTCCCTGTTTGAATCAAACGAATGCCACTATCAGATTGATCTTTGCTTTCTATCCAATCACCATCTGTAAATAATATACATAGTTTATCTAGTTTCATTCACCCTACAAATGCAGATTTGCACTTAACTATAAACCAGGATTTATAGAGCACTTTCCCACCTCAATTTTTCACTCTATCAAGCCACAAACTTTCTATGTGACTCCTTTACATTATTCTGATTAACCATTGCATAGTGCATAGTCGTATCTATCTGTGAATGACCCAATAAACTCTGTACCTGTTCAATAGGCATTCCTTTATCTATAGCTCTAGTAGCTACTGTTCTTCTAAACTAATGTGGATGTACTCTATGTATACCTAAACGTCTACCTAAATTCCTTAATCTTATCTCTACACCACTAATCTGTAACCTATTAAAAGGTTTATCTAAAGAGACGAATAATGCTGGATTATCATCTGTTCGGCTCTTTAGATAATTCTTTAAGTGTATTTTTGTTCTTGCATCAAAGTATACAGGTCTTTCTTTATTACCCTTACCAAATACAACACATTCTCTATTCTCAAAATCTATATCTTCTATATTGATATTCACTAATTCTCCTACTCTCATACCTGTAGAAGCTAACAAATCAATAATAGCCAAGTCTCTTAAATTATCACAACTATCTCTTAAACACTCTAAAGCCTCATCAGATAAAGTTTCTTTAATCACCTTATCTGTTTTTATCTTGTGAATCCTCTTCATAGGACTCTTAAGAATATAGTTTTCTTCTTCTAGCCAAGAGAAAAAACTACTTAGATTTCTTCTAATATTATCAATACTCACCTTAGAACAATTGTTTATCTTCTGATAATCAGTGAGATATGTTCTTAAATGATCTGTGGTCATATGTGTAAAATGTATATCTGTTCTATTCTCCAACATCACTAAAGTAGACTTATAGTATTGTGTTGTTCTTTTTGAACATCCTTCTATCTCTTTAGATGCAATAAACTTATCTATGAGTTCCATATTAGAATATTCAAAAATATCCTGAATACTATCTTCTTGCATAATAAAAGTTACGTTATCCAGACAAGACTTTAATGTTCTATGTAACATTTCCATCTGTGCATTGTCTAGATAACGTAACAATTTCTGTTCAATTTCTTTAATAATAGTTTCTTTCATGTTGATAACCTCCGTTACCAACATCATCTACACCCTATTAAACAAATTTATTCAATTATATTATCCAAAATACTCTTGCATTAAGCTATCAAATAGTTCTTGTGATGCTTCTAATGACTTTTGTATTCGAGACCTTGATTTATCGATTTCTTGTACGAATGATGCGAACTGGTTCTGGAGTTCTAGAGGGGGAACCACTCCTTTTAACGATTTTATTTTACCTTGAAATAGGTTAGCTTGTGACGAAGCTGTTTTTGATTTATTTATCTGATCCTGCAAATAATCAGAAGTAATCATATATTCTGCAAAAACAGGATTTATATTTGATTTAAATCTCAGCAAAGCAATACTTCTAACCATTTGAAATTTGATATTCTTTGGAACAATACAACATCTACCTATAGATCCAGAACAAGAAATCAGCACATCACCCTCTTTAGGAATTATCCTACGAGAAATTCTATCAAATTCATCACAATCTATAAAATCTACATCTTCTAATGACAATTGATGATTCAAAACATTACGAGCAGATAACAAATAAATACCCTGTGTTGTACGTTTTGGAGTAGCATGTTCACCATCAGTTATCAATTCCGTTAATTCATCTAACTTATAATATTTCCAACCTTTATCATTAATTCTAAGATCCCCAAACATCTCCACAAATCGGGCTCTAACTGCTTCATCCAACAAAGTTAATTTCTTATTATAGTCCTCTATCAGAAGTTCACACTTTTCTAATACTTTAACAACTTCTTCTTGTCGAACTTCGTCTTTTTCATACTCAATTATAAAATTACCCAAATCAGATTTTTTTATATTAGGCATACAAGCTCCAGATCTAATCCTAAACAGTCTTTCTTGTTGACTTTTTAATGCATAATATAAATATTTGCTGTTTTTAGGACCATCATACAAGTAATAACAATGAGCACCACACCAAAATGCTTCATTCATATAATTCACATATCCAGAAGAATTTCCGCCTTCAGATATTGTTACTGTATTTTCAGCAACATTAAACTCATTCCATTTACCAGAAGGATTTATTCCACCATTTAAATATGAATATGCACCATCATCTATTAGATTTTTTCCATTGATTTGAGTTCCTTTTGAGAATTTGGTAATATCTTTTAACTTAACTCTCATTCACTCTACAAATGCAGATTTATCACCCACATTTTTCTCCTTTCTAGTCCTTCAATAAAGACTTTAATTTCTCAATACTCTCTTCTATTTCTTTATTAAGTGCTTCAATATCACCTAATATCTCATGAGTAGGACGATACTCAACCTTCTCATAAACAATCTCTTTATATTTATTAATAGAAAGATCATAATCATTCTCTGCAATCTCTTCTTTAGGTACAAAGAAACTCTGTTCTGTTCTCTTTCTATCTTTTTCTTCATCTAAATGTTCATATCTATGAATAATATCAGGAATATCATTTTCTTCTACTGGTGAACGCTTATCATCTAATGAAAGACCATCAGCTTTCATATCATAGAACCAAACATTATCAGTACCACCTGTAGTAGTCTTAGTAAAGACTAATATAGCTGTAGATACACCTGCATAAGGTTTAAATACACCACTAGGCATAGAAATAACTGCATGTAACTGGTTATTCTCCACTAGTTCTTTTCTAATACTCTTATGTGCTTTACTAGAACCAAATAATACACCATCAGGTACGATGCATGCACATCTACCACCAACCTGTAATGAACGTAAAAATAACGCAATAAATAACAATTCTGTCTTCTTAGTCTTGCATACAGATAATAAGTTTTCTGCGACTACCTCATAGTCTAATGACCCCTTGAAAGGCGGATTAGCTAAGATAAGAGAGTACTTATTTTCATCAATATTCTGCTGTGAAAGACTATCTCTATATTCTATTTGCGGATTATCTACATTATGAGAAATAAGGTTCATCGCCCCAATTCTAAGCATTGTAGAATCCATATCAAAACCATTAAACATCTTATTATTAAAATGTTCTTTAAGTTTATCATCTAAGAATAATTCCTTGTGTTTTTCTCTTAAGTATTCTTCAGCACCAATAAGGAATCCTGCAGTCCCCATTGCTGGATCACATATTGTATCTGTAGGTACAGGTTTTACAAGATTTACCATCATATTAATAATATGTCTTGGGGTTCTAAACTGTCCATTTGTACCAGAATTATTAAGCTTATTTAATAGGTATTCATATAAGTCACCTTTTATATCTGCTTCTTCTGTATTAAGTCCTTCAATTCCTGTAACTACTTTCTGTAATAGGTTTGCGGTAGGAATCTTAAAGATGGCATCTCTCATAAATCTTGCATAAGAAGATTCTCCATCACCCTTTAAATTCTTAATGAATGGGAATAATTCATCACTCATGATTTGATACATCTTATCAGCACTACCAATATCTTTAAAATGATGCCATCTCAAATATGGTTTATCTTTAGGGAATAAACCCTCATAATCCATTCCAAATAGTTCAGCATCTGCTTCATTCTTTGTTTCTACTTCATCTAATTGTTTAATAAACATAAGATAAGTGAATTGTTCTATGACATCTAAAGGATTAGTAATCCCTCCTGTCCAAAACGACTCCCATATCTTATCTACCTTATTCTTTAATTCTCCTGTTAACATAATGTTCTCCTTATCTTTTGACATTATAACATAGTTCACTTCAGTAAAAAAAGAACAACTCTTTTTAGAGCTGTCCTATAGTTTCTTTAATGTTTCTTCTACATCATCTAGAATCTGACTGAACTTAGTTAAAGCTCTAGATACTGGTTCTGGTGTACCAAAATCCACACCTGCATGCTTTAATTCATCTAATGGATAAGCACTACCACCCATTGATAAGAATTCTAGATATCTCTTTACTGCACCATCTTCATTATTAAGAATTGCTTCACTTAGAGCAACGGCTGCACAATAACTTGTTGCATACTTATATACATAGAATGGTCTATAGAAATGAGGAATTCTAGCCCATTCATACTGTACTTCATCATCAATGACGAGATCTTCACCAAAATAATCTTTAATCAAGTTCTTATATAATGTATTCATGCTTGCTGCAGTGATGGCTTCTCCTCTTTCTGCCATGGCATGTGCATCTCTTTCAAATTCTGCAAACATTGTCTGACGATAAACTGTTCCCTTGAAACCTTCTAGATAATGGTTTAATAAAGCCAAACGTTCTTTAGGTTCAGTTGTCTTCTGTAATAACTGTTCTACAAGTAAGTTTTCATTGAGTGTAGAAGCGACTTCAGCCACAAAGAGTGTATAGTCTGCATTCTGTGGTGTCTGTGTATGGTTAGAAAGCCATGTATGCTGTGAATGACCCATTTCATGAGCAATTGTACTGACACTATCTAATGTACCTGTAAAGCTTGTTAGAATGTATGGATTAGAGTCATAAGTACCACTAGAGAAAGCTCCACCACGTTTACCATTATTAGGATAAACATCAATCCATCTATCTTTATAAGCCTGTTTTACTCTATTGACATAGTCTTCACCAAGTGGTGTGACTGCATCTAATACCATCTGCTGTGCTTCTTCATAAGTATATGACTTAGAAGAACCTGCAATTAATGGTGTATAGACATCATAATAGTGGAGTTCATCTAAACCAAGCATCTGTTTTCTTAAACGTACATAACGATACATTTCAGGCATGAACTTTCTTACTGTATCTACTAAACTATCATACACTACTCCAGGTACATGTTCATAAGCCATGCTCATTGCGCGTGAAGACTCATAATGTCTCACCTGTGCTTCTGCCACTGCTTCTTTAATACATGCATTATATGTAGAGGCAAAGGTATTAATATGTTCCTTAAATCCTTTATAGAAAGATTTAAAGGCATTTAATCTAAGTGTACGGTCTTCACTCATCTGTAAAAGAATATAGTTAGACTGGTTGAGTTCATGGACTTCTCCATTTGAATCAGTCACTGATTCAAATGTCATATCAGCATCCTGTAAGCTTTCAGAAATCTTACTAGGAGCCCCTAATGTTTCTGTAAAGGCGGCAAGAAGTGCTTCTTCTTTTGCGCTTAATACATGAGGTTTCTGATCTAATAACTTCTGCATATTGAATGCATAAGGCTTTAAGTCTTCTGAATGTACAATTGATTCTAAAACATCTTCATCAAGTGATAGGATTTCTGGTTCAGCAAAGCTGATTGCGGTTGCGTAAGCTGTATAGACCTGATACGCTTTTGCTTCCATTGCCTGTGCGTCACTATCTCTTGTATCTTCACAATTTCTAAGTGATGCATAACAATAGAAATCAGATAACTTTCTACCTAAATGTGTATCAAAATCAAAGAATTCTCTGATTGTTTTCGCATTATTGAGTTTACCCTGATATTCAGGTAATTTCTTAATCATTTCATCAAGTTCAGGTAATGCGTTATTCCATTCTTCATCATTTTTAAAAAGTGTTGAGAGGTCCCACATATATTGTGGATCCATATCTTTACGTTCTTTCATTGTTTCTGACATAATACTGCTCCTTTCAATGAGTTAGTTATAGTATACCACTCATTTGTGTTTCATACACAAAAAAAGATGATTCCAAAGGAATCATCTCTTAAATAATTAGTCGTTTAAAGCTTCGATCATAGCTACGTATGATTCAACCTGTAATGATGCTCCACCAACTAAAGCACCATCGATGTTTGGCTGTTCAAGTAAAGCTTTTAATGTAGCAGGCTTTACAGATCCTCCGTACTGAATTCTTACTTTTTCAGCAACGTCCTGACCATAAAGTTCAGCAACTACACCTCTAATGTAACCACAAACGTCTTCTGCGATTTCATTAGTTGCAGTCTTACCAGTTCCGATAGCCCAGATTGGTTCATAAGCGATAACTACTCTTTCAGCAGCTTCAGCTGTAACATCCTTGAAGGCAGCAACAACCTGAGTCTTAACTACATCATGAGTCTTTCCAGCTTCATATTCTTCTAAAGATTCACCAACACAAACGATTGGAGTCATACCGTTGTTTAATACCTGAAGCATCTTTAAGTTAACAGTTTCATCAGTTTCACCGAAGTACTGTCTTCTTTCAGAATGTCCTAAGATAACCCATTCAACACCGATTTCTTTTAACATTCCAACGCTTACTTCACCAGTATAAGCACCACTGTCTTTGAAATGGCAGTTTTCAGCAGCAACGATTAAGTTCTTTGCGCCTTCTTTAGCAGTTGCTAAATCTAAGAAAGGAGTAGCGATACCCCAATCTGCTTTATCAGTTACTTTACCATCAACAGCAGCAACAAATTCCTTTGTTTCTGCGATGCCATGGTTCATTTTCCAGTTTCCTACAATAATTGGTTTTCTCATTTTAAATTATATCTCCTCGAAAAATTATTTATCGTTGATAGCAGCGATACCTGGTAATACTTTACCTTCCATATATTCTAATGATGCTCCTCCACCAGTAGAAATATGAGATACCTTATCAGCGAATCCTAACTGCTTAACAGCAGCTGCAGAGTCACCACCACCGATGATAGTGTTAGCACCCTTAAGGTTAGCTAACATGCTACATACAGCTTTAGTACCTTCTGCGAACTTAGGCATTTCGAATACACCCATAGGGCCATTCCAGATAACTGTCTTAGCACCTTCAAGTTCTTTTGCGAATAATTCAACAGTCTTAGGACCAATATCAAGACCCATGTATCCTTCAGGTACATCTTCACCAACAACCTTGATATCTCCATCTTCACCAAACTTACTGCTTACTACAGAGTCGATTGGAAGGATTAACTTATCTCCACCCTTTTCGATGAATGACTTAGCTAATTCTACCTTATCTTCTTCAACTAATGAAGAACCAACTGTATGTCCCTGAGCTTTAGCGAAAGTATAGCACATACCACCACCGATAATGATTTTATCAGCAATGTTTAATAAGTTTTCAATTACACCGATCTTAGAAGATACTTTAGAACCACCTAAGATAGCTACTAAAGGTCTTTCTGGATCAGATACAGCCTTACCAATATAAGCGATTTCCTTTTCTACTAAGAAACCTGCAACTGCTGGTAAATGAGCAGCAATTCCTACAGTTGAAGCATGAGCTCTATGAACTGAACCGAATGCATCTTCTACGAATACATCACCAAGTGATGCCCAGTAAGCACCTAATTCAGGATCGTTCTTAGTTTCACCAGCTTCATAACGAGTGTTCTGAACTAAGATAACCTGTCCGTTTTCAGCGTTCTTAACTGCTTCTTCAAGTTCAGCACCGCGAGTAGCGTTTACGAACTTAACATCTCTTCCTAATAATTCAGCAAGTTTAGGAGCAACAACAGCCATATCGTTCTTAGCTTTGTCTTCTTCCTTCTTGATTTTACCTAAGTGAGAGAAAAGTACAACAGCCTTTGGGTTGTGATCTAATAAGTAGTTGATTGTTGGTAATGCAGCAACAACTCTGTTATCGTCTGTAATTTCTCCTGTGTCTTTGTCTCTTGGTACATTGAAATCTACACGTACAAGAACTGTCTTGCCTGCGACATCAATATCTCTAATTGTTAATTTATCCATTAATTATCATCCTCCTACGACGAATTATAGCACAATTAAATATTTATATACAATCAAAAATACTATTCTTACCAATTATCTGTTTACAGATGAAGCAATTTTATGGTATGTCCATCTTTTTCCTCTAATGGCAACGCTTAACGTCATGATATTTTCAGGTAAAGCCATACCACACCATCCAGCATCACCGATATGCTGAATGTCTACACCACATCTTTTATTCACAATCGCGATTTCTCTGACTGTTTCAGTATCTGCACCTTCCTGGCTTGTACCGATTGCAGATAGTGCTAAAGCGTTATGTGCATGAATATATTCACATGCTTTAGTCACTGTTGCTTCAGATAATCCTGGTACTGTATTTACAGCTGGCATTAAGATCACATCAGCACCTGCATCAATGAATTCCTTAATAGCTTCTAAATCTACAACTGGTTCATTAACACCTGCACCATGCATCTTACCAGCAATAATTAAGCCCTTAAAATATTTCTTAGCTTCTTTAATTGCAACTGCAATTGAATGATTAGATACACCAACACCTGGGTTACCTGTTAAACAGATGAAGTTGAATCCTAATTCCTGTGCTTTCTTAAATGTTTCTGCAGTTGCCTGTCTACCAGATGCAATTGTCTGTCTTTCTTCAAGCATATCAGCATCTAAGTCTACTGGTTCAAGGTTACATCCTACTGGTCTACCAATTAATTCCTGTAACTTCTTAACTGGTTCATCACATTCTGGTAAACCATTGATCACTGGATTATTGCAATCAAATACGTTTAAAAGAACCATATCACTACCAAAAGAAACAGCGAGTTCCGCATTCGTTAAGTCTCCTAATAATGGTGGAATAGCCACTACTGTTTCAGTCATGACAGTTCTTCCTTCACATGCAAGAATAGACTGTTTTAATTCTTCTCCATTCATTGCAAGCATTTCACTTGTTGTACAATTCAATAATCTTTTCATATTTTATTCCTCCGTAATTGCTTACATTATACTACATCTAAACGGAGAATTCTTCTATATAATATTTAATTTTTGTAGGGCTTTGAAAATGCCATCTTGATTATTGGTACTTGTTACGTCTTTTGCGATATTTTTAATATCATCAGGCGCATTTCCCATCGCAATACCCATTCCTACACTCTCTAACATCTCTTTATCATTATAGTTATCACCAAAAGCGACAATATCCTGTTTATTAATAGAATAATAATCACATAGATGATTAATGGCATCTGCTTTAGTGACTCCTTCATTCATGATTTCTATTAAGATATCTGAAGAACAGGCAATAGAACAATGAGGAAATCTATCTTTTAAGCTTTTTTCTATCTCTTTTGTATAAAGAGGATTACACATACATAATAACTTATGTATTTTTCTAGAAGGATCTAAAGAAGAAAGTGTGCCTTTCTGTGCTTCTGCTTTTACTATACGTTCTTCTCTTAATACACGAGGATCTTCTTTATCCTCTACTAACCAATCATGTAATGCATAAATATTAATAGTACAATCAAACTTCTTTTCTTTAATAAAAGTAATGACTTCTTCTGTCTGTTTAAAGTTCATCCCATTTTCATATAATACCTGTCCCTTTTCATCTAAGATGAGTCCTCCACTAAAACAGATCATTGGACAAACAATATCATTCTCTTTCAGTATTGGATATATACCTTCTGGACTTCTTGCAGAGACAGGTAAGAAAGGAATATCTAAAGATTTAATAGCGTCTCTTGTTTTAGGACTCATATGATGGTCATCTGTAAGTAATGTGCCATCAATATCACTTAATATACATTGATACATATTGTTACCTCCAAAAAAAATGAGCATCACAATCGGTGATGCTCATATAATTAAATTTATAAGTTGATAGGATTATTGAATTAAATCTAATATCTTATTGACGTTGTTTCTACCATTTCTAATTCCAAGCCCAATGATCACAGATATGATCACACAAAGTACCATACCAACAATACCTACGATTCTTGTTATGAGAGATGTAGGTCCAAATAAAATGAACGCAAGGAATAATGAGGAAAAAATGATTGAACACTTTAGCCATCTCTTTAAGTTGTTAAGCATCTTCGTTTGATATTTTACTTCTTCTACATAATGTAATTTAAGCTCTTTATTCATGATAGAACGCTCCTTTGTATTAGTATTTTAATCCAGGGTTGAAGAATCCAATAACAACACCTACGAAAGCAACAACTACAAGTAATAACATTACTTTGATAGGAGACATTTTCTTCTTAGCTAATAGATACCAGCAAAGAATAACGAATGCTGCTGTTAAGAATCCAGGATATACACCATCTAATGTTTTCTGTAATTCTAAGAAAGGCTTAGTTGCACCAGCTGCAGTCATTGTGAATGAAGTTTTGATACTTACCCAAGTAGCTGCAACAGCACCAATAACGATACCACCAAGCATTGTGATAGATTCTCTTAGTGCTTCACCCTGAGGACCTACTAAGAAGTCTACGGCTTTACCACCAAGTTCATAACCTTTGAAGTATAAGAACTTCATTCCAAAGTATGCGAATAAGTTCCATACGATGATATAGAAGATAGCACCAAGAGGAGAACCTCCAGTACTCATACCTAAAGCGATACCTAATAAGATAGGAATAACAGTACCTACTACTAATGAGTCACCAATACCAGCGATTGGACCCATTAAACCAGCACGTAAACCATTGATTGTTTCGTCATCTACGTCCTGAGCACCGTTTGCACGTGCTTCTTCAAGACCAGCAGTAACACCAACGATAACAGTACCTAACTGAGGTTCAGTGTTAAAGAAAGCTGTATATGTTTTTAAAGCTTTTGCCTGATCTTCTTTTTTGTCATATAACTCTTCGATAATTGGTAACATTGATGTTAAATAACCAAAAGTCTGCATATGTTCCTGTGAGAAACATGTAAGGTTACCATAGTACCAATGATGGAATGATTTTGATAGAGTTTTCTTTGAAATCTTCTTTTCCATTTTAGATATCCTCCTCGTCATCATCATCTAAATCATCTGCAGCAACAACAGCTGGTTTTGATAAAGAAAGCATTTTGATTTTGTAATTGATTAAAGCGAATAATGCAGCAACTAATGTTGCAGATACTAAGTTAATGCCAAGTGAAGCAGCTAAAGTGAAACCAAAGAAGAATGGAATGAAATCTACTGCTTTAGTTACGATCTGTTTTAATAAGATAGCAATTCCGACACATGGTAATAATGAACCAACAGTGAATAATGTCTTCATAGCAAGACCATCCATTGGTAAGTAAGTCTTGATTAAGTCAACCATTGGTGCACCCATTTTACACATGATTAATGTTGGAATGAATGAACAAATGATATGTGAGATCCAAGGAAGTACCCAGTCAACTGTGTATAATTTCTTGAAATCACCTTTTTCAACTGCAGTCCAGCCAATATGCTGCCATGCTAAGTTGATAGTAGCTGTTCCATAGAATAATACTGTACCTAATGTACCAACCATTGAACCGAATGAAGTAGCAAGACCCTGAGCTTCTCTTGAAGCAGGATTTAAACCATAAGAATGAACCGCAATCATTGCTAGTGGGATACCAATGTAGCTGACAGCACGAACGTCTGCAGATACTGTTCCACCAGGAGTAACTAATGCGATATAAACTAACTGCATAGCGATACCAACAAGAATACCTGTCTTTAAATCGCCTAAGATAAGACCACAAATTAAACCACCAACTAAAGGTCTACCTAAAGTGTAGTTACCAATAGAAGTACCACCTAAACCTGGCATACTTGATAAACAAGCAAATAGGCCAAGTAGGGCAGCTTGAAACCAACTAATTTCCATAATTTTTTTCTCCCTTAAATATAATATTTGTTAATAACCGAATTCACCTTTGAAATCATCCCATGTACCGATTGAGACATCTGGTAGTAAGGCAAATTTGATTTTATAACCTGCTTTAGAAATTCTTTCGAATGCATCTGCTTCTTCCTGAGTAATAGACTGGTTATTACCAAGCTTTACAGCGCCTTCACGGTCATTACAAGGACCAACAATAACTGTATCAATACCACACTTGAATCCCTGATCTACTAGAATTGTAGCCATATCAACAGGGTTCTTAGTGATTAAGAAATACTGAGTATCAGAGTCTAATACCTTCTGAGATTTCTTAGCGAAAGCATCAAGTGTCCAGACAAATGTCTTTTTACCACTTGCAGCTTTATAAGCAGCCTTTAATACGCTGTTACCTGCTGCTTTATCATTAACTGCCACTAAACCATCACAAGGATATTCTCTAGCCCAGCGAGTACAAGTCTGACCATGAATCATACGGTCATCAATACGAATAAATGAAACTGACATATTTATTTTCCTCCTTAAATATCGTCTTCTTCGTCATCATCTGATGCGAGTTTAAATTCTTTTAATGCTTCATGTGCTTCACCAAGTACTGCCTGAGGAAGCATTTCCTTATCCATGTTATCCTTCATTAATACTGTAGTTAATGCAAGTGGAAGGTTCATACCACCAAGGACAACTGTATTATCTGTTAAACCTTTTTCATTGATTACATTGAGTGCAGTAGTTAATGGTGATCCACCAATTAAATCACCAAGAAGAATGATTTCATCTTCTCCAGTAATAGGACTTACCGCTTCCTTAAATACTTCTGCGAATTCATCAGCAGTTTTACCATTTTCTAATCCAACTGCAATGACTTCTTTCTTTTCTCCAGCTAACATGCTAAGTGCATTGGCTAATCCCTTTGCAAACTCACCATGGCTTACAAGTACTACATATTTCATCTTTCTTCTCCTCCTGTGATTACATTCTAGCATTCAAACGCTTTCATTCCATCTGTCTAAAGTCATATCTTTAATATGACATTTGTCATATAAAAAAAGAGTGGATAAACCACTCTAATCATTGAGATATTTGTTTACTTCTTTTTGTAATTCTATTAAAGAAAGATCAAAGTCATCACTTGAATGAACAATCTTAGCAATGCCGTTATCAATCATTGTCATTGCTGAATCATATTTCTTAAACTTCTCTCTATTACGGGCAACAAGAAGTGCTTGATTCAATAAAGACATACTCATCTGACTATCTCCTGATTCTTCATCTAACATATCAATAATAGTCTGAGATTGTGCGACCTTCTTTAAAGGTGAAATACCTTGAGAATAGTGTGTTAAAGACTGCTGAGTCTTCGTATCATTACATAGTTCTTTCAGTAAATCCCAGGCTTGTGATTTATGATAAGATTTACTACTCATCCCCATAAGTAATGTAGAAACCTGTGTACTACCTTTATCTTTGCTTACTGTTGGCATTTTAAGGCAATCCCATTCAAATGTAGAATACTTCTTAATACGCCATGGATAAGGTTTATAAGTACGATAGACTGATAAAGAGAGTGGTGAAAAAGCCACTAAGCCTTTATCAAATTCTTCAGAAGTGACACTATGTCCCTTGTTAAGATTATTAAGTTTTCGATAGAATTCTAATGCATTTCTCACAGCACTTTGCTCAAGGAAACATTTTGTTCCTGTTTCATTAAATACCTGTGTTCCATATCCATAGATAGAATCAAGCCATTTATAATCATAACAGCCATAATAGTTATTAGAATACTCACTTACTTTCTTGCACATTGTGTAGAAATCATCCAAGGTCCAATCGTTATCAGGCATATCAATATGACATTCTTCTAAGAGTGTTTTATTCACAAACATGAGTGTAGGATTACATTCATAAGGTAATGCATATTGGTGCTTAGAATAGGTACCTGCCTTTAAAACACTTGAATAATAATCTTTTGAACTAAATGTCTGATCATGATTGATATATGTATCGATATTTGCCAGTGCCCCAATAGAACTTAATGTATTAAAATCATCATCAAGAACCATAAAGACATCCGGTTCCTTCCCTCTCACAATCTTATCAGAAAGCCATGAAGAGTAATCACTCTTCATAATACCATTCTCATACTCTACTTTTATTCCAGGATATTTCTTTTCAAATCTTTCTATAGCCCCATCAATAATCTTATAGCTTTCACCACTTGGTACACCCCAGTTACTTCCAGAAAAAACACCTAGTTCTAAAGTAATGGTATTAGGATAATTAACCACTATCATAAAGAAAAGTGATAATACAACTATACTTAATACAATTTTAACTCTACTCATCATCAATCGCCTTTGTAAGTAAACCACTCTCTACTGCCCATATCGCAAGTTGAGTACGGTCTCTTAAGTTTAATTTAGAGAGTATAGAGCTTAAATAGTTTCTGACTGTTCCTTCTGATAAGAAGAGTTTCTGGGCTATTTCTTTATTAGATAAGCCATATCCTACATGCTGTATAACCTTCCATTCTGGTTTACTTAATGTTTCTACATCTTTTTCATCTACTTTAATAGTATAGTTATTCTGCTGCATCTTAGAGAACATACTAAAGACTTTTGTCGCAATATCAGGATTAATCATTGCCCCTCCGGTATTGACTGTCACAATCGCTTTATAGAGTTCATCCATTGATACACCTTTTAATAAATAACCACTCGCACCATAACGCAAAGCACTAAAAACAAAGTCATCATCATCAAAAGTAGTCAATATAATAATCTTTGTATTAGGATATTTCGCCTTCACTTCCTTAGTAGCCATAACACCATCCATACCTGGCATACGAATATCCATTAAAATAACATCAACAACATACTTTTCTAAACATTTTAATACTTCAAAACCATCTGATGCAGTATCTACCACATCAATATCAACATGTGTACTTAATACTATCTTTAATGATTCTCTAATCAGTTCCTGATCATCTGCAATCATTACCTTAATCATATAGTTCTCCCTCCTGCAAAGGTATAGTGACAATAGTTAAGAAACCATGATGACCATCATAAGCGACCTTACCATTAATCATACCTAAACGTTCTTTCATCTGTTTTAATCCAAAACCATAATGAATCTCTTCACATCCCTGTCCATTATCCTGAATCTTTAGATATAAACTATTATCTTCTATATATAATGAAATATCAATATGCGTTGCATCACCATGTCTTACTGCATTCGTAACACTTTCCTGAATCACTCTAAATAAGATATCTTCTTTAGTATTTTCAAAATCTACTTTATCTAAACGATAATCTAGAGAAATTGTGACGTCACTGACACTTGTGAATTCTTCAATCATATTTTCTATAGCCCCTTTAAAGCCATGCTGTTCAAGAGCACCAGGACGTAATTTATTTAAAGAGTTACGCACATCTACAATTCCTTGTCTGACTACTTTACTAATGACCATTAATTGTTTCTTGGTTGCTTCTGGATTGATATCAATCATCGCAATGCAGGCATCTACACCTGCTGCAATACCTGTTAAGGCATGGCCTAAAGTATCATGGATTTCACGAGCAAGTCTTTTTCTTTCTTTATCTTCCGCAATCTTTTCACTCACTGCCGCATAATTCTCTAATTCATGATTGACTTGATGTACCATGATTAATTCCTGAGTCATACGTTCATTTTCCTGTACTTCATTCGCAATATAAATCATTAAGAAGAGAATAAAGAAAAGAAGATTAATAATATCTAAGAAGTTAATACCTACCTGCAATAAACCTCTAGTCGTACTTGTATAAACTTCGAAATAAGCATCCGTATTTACAAGAGGAAATAATGTATTAAAGAAATCATAGTTAGATATTATAAGAAGTAAACTTAAAGGAATTGTCAGCCATTTGACATATTTATTCTCTTTAAATCTAAATAATGCATCACAGAATATTAAATAGATAATACCATTATAGCTAAAATAAAGAGATTTCATTATGAAAAATCCTAGAATTGTTTCTATAGAAAGAAAGAGAAGATTCTCAAAAGGATATTCTTTAACACGATGATCAAAGAAATTCATTAATACAATAACACAGCTAAAAAGAATTAATGTTTCAAAGAAGATCAAACCTGGGTCTTCTGGGATATAGTTTAAAGAACTTAGAAAGTCTCTAGAAAGATTATTCGCAATAATATAGTTTGTACTGAACATAAATATCATTGCGTAACATGTGATCATAAAGAAATTCCAAGACATCATAAATGTACGGATTCTTTTTAAGCTAATACTTTTCAACATTATTGCCACCCCTTTACACTATAGGAGTCGATATTGTCTTTAGTAATCATTGTGACAGGTACTTCAATAATTTTTGGAATATCTTTTCTTTGAAGAATATCATACATCTTCTTTGCAGAGAGTTTTCCAAACATAAGTGGAGATTGTGCAGCTGTACCTGCAATAAGAGGACTCTGTTTAATAAGTGATTTTAAATCTGGTGTGCCATCTACTCCATAGACAATAATATCTTGACGATTTAATGATTCTATGGCAGCGAGTGCACCTAGTGCTGAAGGATCATTTAAAGCCATCACAACATCAACATTTGAATGCTTTTTTAATACTGTCTGCATTAAAGGCATCGCACGTTCTAATTGTCCTTCACATTCTGCAGAGTCTATAATTTGATATTGTGGATAATCTTTAATAGTATCTACAAATCCCTGTATTCTTGAAGCTGCTGATTCGACAGTAGAATGTTTTAATAAGACAATATTGGCTGATTGCATTCTTTTCATCATATTTTGAGCACATAAAACACCTGCATTATAATTGTCAGATTCAATAATACAATCAATCAAATCTGTATTATCTACAGACGCATCTATCGCAATCACTGGAATTCCTGCTTTTCTTGCAGAATCTAAAGAAGACAGTTTCTTTGAATCAATAGGATTCACAAAAATACCATCCACCTTCTTTGATACAAATTCCTCTATCTGTTCATTCTGTTTATCTGTATCAAGTTCAGGATTACGTACAATAAGTTCATCCCCATTTTGTTCTATTTCTTTTCTTAATTCGTTATTAACCACTTCATAGAAAGGGTTGTTCATAGTCATATAAGTTGCCCCAAAGACAAGATGTGTCTTTTGTGGTGTTAGATAGCTTGTATAAACTGTTCCTAATAGTGTTGCAACAATAAGCCAAATAATGATATAAAGTGACTTCTTACTTCTTTCATCCATAAATCTCACCTACTTGTGTACATTTTAACATAATTCTCACATCCTCTAAACGATAAAAATGCAGAGATTATGATATTATTTGTTACAAATGATATAAAAGGGTCTATAATATATGTAGGCAAGGATAATCTCATTGTATTTATTATTTATTCGACCAAGGGGATGATTTCTATGTTAGATATGAGAATTTTAAGTGATCCATATGAAGAAGAATGCTTTCTAATACTAAAAAGCAACCTTCCTAAGATGAAAGATGAGGATGCATTAGAACTCTATATAAACTTAAAGAAGTCTTATAAGAAAGACAGAGGTTTGATGCGTTATATCTTTGATGAAACAGAAAAGATTGCACAGAAAATAATAACTATCTAGCCAAAAAAAGAAGGTTCGCAAGAACCTTCTTTTTAGTATTCACTTGGGACAATAACCGCAAGAATAATATAAGCGAGAATACCGCTTCCTCCTAGCGCTGTAAATGCGACCCATCCTAATCTGACAAGAGTAGGATCAATCTGGAAGTATTCCGCAATACCTCCACATACGCCAGCAAGCATACGGTCATGCGCTGAACGATATAATCTTTTGTTCATTTTTACCCCTCCTCACACATAGTATCATATTTTCTTTGATATATATAGAATAATACAAATAGAATAAAACCTATTGTACTTATGATACATGCAAGAGTATATCCTGGAGGAGTAAATGTGATCTTAATTGTATGATCCCCTTTTGAAATACGACATCCTAAGAATGCTTGATTGACTTTTTCTATATTGACTTTCTTATTATCAATATGCATTGTATAACCTTTTTCATAAGGGATACGTGTAATAAAGTAACCATCTTGAGAGACATTGATTTTACCTTCTAGTGCATTGGATGATTTCTTAACATCTAATGGATCAACAGTCTGATTTAATGCAGAAGCAGGAAGTGTATACATCTTAATATTTTTAATAATATAGTCACCTTTAGAGAAAGTTACTTTTAATTGATTACTTGTAGTCACATAAGTGAAATGTGTATGAGGATGATAATAAGGATTCTTAATACTAGCGAGTTTATTCTTCATTCCATTGACAGTAATAGATACACCCTTAAGAGGTTTCTTATTCTCAATATCTGCTTCTAATACAACGATTTCATTATTTGTTTGACGATTCAATGTGATTTCTTTTTTCTGTTTTTTAGTAATATGATAAGATTTCTTGAATCCTGGATCTTCTTTAATAAATTGACTTTGATAATGTGTATCACCTTTATTCACAATCGCACAATTCACAAGTGTATCTAGAGTATATGGATAAGAGAGTTGTCTAAAATGTTTTTCACTCATTAACTGGCTTGTTGCATAAGCTTGAGGTAAAGAAGTATTTGATTGATAAAGTTTCACATTCTTATCTTGATCCTTTAAAGAATAACCATAAGGGGCATTTCTTTTAGAAATAACTGTATCAATACCAAGTGTTTTAAGGTAGAAAATATTGTCTGTGTCATTCTGTGCTACACGGTTATTTGTAGGAACAGGGATTCTTAATGTATCAAATAGGAATTTATTGTAATGTTTATTATTAGTAGATGTATAGCCTGATACACGTTTAAATAGATAACCATGAGTTTGATTGACATTCTGTCTTGTAGTCAAATCTGCGACTGTATGCATCTTATTTCTTCTTACTAACTGTGAAACATTCTTTTCTGATTTCTTTGGCTTATAGAATGAAGAAGGTCCATTAATAAATGATACGACCAGCATTGGAATCACAAGATATCCATACAATACATGCTTTCTTCTTTGGAGTAAGATAAGAAGCGCAAATAGACAATCTACAAGTGCTGAGAATGGGTATTCAATAAAGAATAATGGGATCATTAGTAACAGTACAGAATATCTAGAAAGTGTAACATCCCTTTCTTTAATCTTTACTAACATCATACACATGATATAAGCCACGATTGGAATAAAGACAATCATGATCTTACTTCTTGCATATAAGAAACCATTCATAATAAACCACACAAGTGGAGAGTAGAATGATACAAGAGTGACAATAGAAAGCTTTCTTAGCTGTTTATCACTTAAGGCAAGAACTAAAAGAATGTATGAGATATATGTCAGTCCACATCCATATTTACTATAAAGTAAACCCTTTAAATTAAGAGATGGAATGAATAAAGAAGACAACTGTGTTGGTGCACCAGATTTACCATTCATTAATATAATATAGAGTGTTGGAATTGTCAGTATTGCGGTTAATAGGACAATTAATATATATGATATAAAAAGTTTCTTCCATTCTTGAGGATAACGATAGAGTAAATAAATGAAACATACAATAAAGCATCCAATACAATAGAAATAGCTATGAAGTACAATCATACTGCCACATAGTGTAAAAGCTGCAAAGTTCTTCTTTTCTATACTTATTAAAGCGAGGAATAAGTAAGGCATATAGTTCACAAACATGATCTGTTTATGTGAATGAAAGAAGATACTTGATAATAATACAAGTAAGCTAACAAAGATACAGATGTTTTCATCTTCTGTATGTTGTCTTAAAAAGATATAACAACAAATAACAGAGAGTGTCAGCATCAATACACTATAGGCAATAATGATTGTCTGCATATTTACATGTATGAGTAATGCACCTATAAGAATATCAGGTCTTAAGTATCCATAATAAGAGAAGTGATAGATATTTCCTCCACCCATTAACTGTTTCATATAAGTAGGGAATAGTGTTCCTTCACTTCTTATTGCATGTCTTAATGCATCCGCAATAACTACATGCTGGCTATACCAGTCAATTGTGTTACCAAAGACATCGGATGTAAGTATAAAGACTAATGCGATAGATAGTAGACCAAGTAGACAAATGGTGCGCTTGTCTTTTTTAGTCATGATTTTCACCTCGATACTATTGTAAGAAACAAATCTTAAATTTTGACTTAATCAAATCTTAAATTCACTTAATTTTTGTAAATTTTATGTTTAAGAAATCTTAAGAATTCTTTTAAGGTTTTTTAAATAAAGAGATGATATTGTAAAAATGGGTGATAAAATATGAATAATTTAAAAATGTTAACAATTAGTTCTTTGTTGATGATTAGTTCATTATTTGGTTCTAATCATACAATTAAGCATAAGAAGATGATTGATGGATTAAATCTTAAGAATATAGATTCTGTGATGTTTGTAGCACATCCTGACGATGAAACTATATGGGGTGGCAGTCATCTTTTAAGGAAACATTATCTTGTTGTATGTTTGACTAATGGTAATAATAAGGTAAGAAGAAAAGAATTTATGAATGTCATGAAAGCAACAGGTAGTACAGGTGTTATGTTTAATTATCCAGATAAAACAAATGGACAGAGAGATAATTGGAATAAATCAAGAAAATATATCAAGAATGATGTACACTATATATTAGGTAAGAAGAAATGGAAAACTGTTGTGACACATAATCCTGATGGTGAATATGGTCATACGCATCATCAGATGACTTCTTATATAGTAAGTAAAGATAGTCGTGTGGATATGAATCAGTTAGTCTATTTCGGCAAGTATTATAGAAAGAAGAATTTGCCTCATAATCTTAATTCTATAAGTCAAAGTGATTTAGAGAAGAAGATGAAGTTAACAAGTATGTATAGTTCACAATCTAAGGTTATGGATCATCTTGGACACATGTTACCTCATGAGAACTGGGTGAAGGCAAAGGATTGGAGATAGTTATGAATGAAAAAATCATGGTAGTAGATGATGATCAAGATATACGTGAAGTGATCCAGGTGTTATTGTCTAGTGAAGGATATAATGTCATAGAAGCAAGTAATGGGAAAGAAGCATTAGAATTAGTGGATGATGATATAGATCTTATTATTCTTGATGTGATGATGCCTGAGATGAATGGGTATCAAGCGTGTGTATTATTAAGAGAGAAAACAAAGGCCCCTATTCTCTTTTTAACTGCAAAGGGGCAGGATAGTGATAAAACATTAGGTTTTTCTAGTGGTGGTGATGATTACTTAACTAAACCATTTTCTTATAATGAGTTAAATGGACGTGTGAAAGCATTACTTAGACGCTATCATGTGTATCAGGGTAAAGGTACTACACAAGAAAAACAGATTATATATAAGACAGGTAATATAGAAGTCAATAGTGCAAAACGTACAGCATCAATAGATGGAGAGAAACTCAACTTAACAGATTTAGAATATAATATTCTAGAATATTTATTAATGAATAAGCAACAGGTGATTTCTCCTAGTCAATTATTTGAAGCTATCTGGCATGAAGAGTATTATTATGGGGCAAATAATACAATTATGGTGCATATTAGACATTTAAGGCAGAAGATTGAAAAGGATCCTACAAATCCTGAACATATCAAAACAATCTGGGGTAAAGGATATTATTGTGAGTAAGAAATATGTGAGTCTTGCCTCTAAGATCTTCTTTATATTAATTGCCTCAAGTATGTCTGCAGTATTGGTATATAGCTGTTTTAGAGAACAGATTCCTCACTATTATAGTTTTATAGATGAAGTAGCTGGTATAAAACATAAAAGAAATAAGTTCTTTAAAGAGTTTAAAGAAAAAGCGAAAGATGTAAATTTAACGGATAAGAAACAGGTTAAGAAGTTAATTAAAACCAAAGATCCTTACTTGTCTGTTTATATTTATGATAATAAGAATGAATATTATGTTGCTGCTAATTATGCAGATTTTCTTACTCAACCTATAAGTGTGATTACACCACTTTATATCTTACAGACAGACTTTGAAACAGATGCGTATAATGCGGTTTATACAAAGATTGTACAGTTTAAGGATCAAAAGGCTGAAGTAGAACTGTATGATATGAATTTACTGAAGTATATTAAGTATTATTTCTATGTTGCTTTGTTTGCTTCTTTCCTCACATTCCTTCTTCCTACTTTCTTTTTTATTCGTCATAAGGTTAAATATATTGAATGTTTAAAACAGGAAATACTCAATATGTCCCAGGGTGATTTATCTCATCCTATGACAATTCAAGGACGTGATGAACTTGCAGTACTTGCTCATCAAATGGATGGTCTAAGAGTGACATTAGAGGAAAATAATGAGAAAGAAATGGAAATGCAGCAGACACATCATGATCTTATTACTGCCATGTCACATGACTTAAGAACACCTCTCACAAGTTTAAGAGGTTATCTGGATATTCTTGCCTTACATTGTTTCAAGGATCAGGAACAAATGGATAACTACTTACATAGATGTATTGACAAAGTAGAACAAATTAAAGAACTCTCTAATAAGACATTTGCTTATTCACTTGTGTTTGAACAGAATAATCATCCTAAATTAGAAAGTATGTCTACAGAAGCACTCTTAAGCTATATAGAAGAGAATCTTAACTATTTAGAATTAGAAGGTTTTATCATTCACAAAGACATTAAATACATAAAAAAAGAAGTCCTTTTAGACTTCTCTATGATCAAAAGAATGATCAATAACCTCTGTTCTAATATTCATAAATATTCAGATAAACATGTAGATATGACTCTTACTCTTGATGATTCTTTTGATCTCCTCTTAACCAATAAAAAGAAGAGTGACTTATCCAAAGTAGAAAGTAATAAGATTGGTTTAAGAAGTGTAAAACGTATTGTAGAACTTCATAATGGAACATGTTCTATTAAAGAAAGTGAAGAAACTTTCTCCATCCATATCTCTATTCCATTAAAAAAGGCTTGATTTTATTCAAGCCTTTTTAATTACTTATTAATATCTGCTTCATCAAATACTTCCGCAATAGAGCTTCCTGGCGCAACCATTGGGAATACCTTGTCATCATCATCAATAATACATTCAATCACTACTGGACCATGATAATCCACTGCTTCCTGTAAAGCAGGCATGACTTCTTCTTTCTTAGTGACACGGATGGCTTTACAGCCTAAACCTTCTGCTACCTTACAGAAGTCTACCTTATCATGAAGTACTGTTGCACTATAGCGTTCACCATAGAATAATGTCTGCCACTGTCTTACCATTCCAAGTACATGGTTATTAAGTACTACTTCAATGATTGGAATATTGTAACGTGATGCAGTAGCGAGTTCATTAAGGTTCATACGGAAACATCCATCACCTGCAATATTGAATACTAACTGATTAGGACAGCCATATTTAGCTCCCATTGCAGCACCTAGTCCATAACCCATAGTACCAAGTCCTCCAGAACTTAAGAACTGTCTAGGACGTCTATAGTGATAGTACTGTGCTGCCCACATCTGGTTCTGGCCTACTTCAGTTGTGATAATAGCCTGAGAATCAGTGAAGTTATCAATCTGTTCAATCACATATGGACCAGTTAATCTAGACTGATCATATGTTAAAGGATAACGATCCTTTAATGTACGTACTTTCTTCATCCATCCTGGATGATTCTGTTGTGTTAAAGTTAAATTAATAGCTTCAATAACATCTTTTGCATCTCCGACAATACCTAAATCAACAGGCACATTCTTATCGATTTCTGCATCATCAACATCAATATGAATAATCTTTGCATTCTTCGCAAATGTATCCACATTACCAGTAATACGGTCACTGAAACGTACACCAATCGCAATCAATAAATCACATTCTGATACACCGATATTACTTGCTTTAGTCCCATGCATTCCTAACATTCCTGCATAACGTGGATTAGTGCCATCATAAGCCCCTTTACCCATTAATGTATCAGTAACTGGTGCATCGATCTTTTCTACAAATTCTTTTAAAGGTGCACTAGCCTGAGAAGCAATACATCCACCACCGACAAATACGAATGGCTTTTCTGATGCTTCAATCATTTCTACAGCTTTCTTAATAGAAGTTGTAGGGAATGTATAATTACGGCTGCCAATGACATCTGGCACCTTTTTAGTATATTCACAAGAACCTACAGTCGCATTCTTAGTCATATCGACTAATACTGGACCTGGACGACCTTCTTTCGCAATCTGGAATGCTTTACGAATAGTAGGAGCCAATTCTTCTGGTGATTTACAAATAAAGTTATGTTTAGTAATAGGGATAGTCACACCCTTGATATCAATTTCCTGGAAGGCATCTTTACCTAAGGCATTAACACCTACGTTGGCAGTTAAAGCAACTAAAGGAATAGAATCCATCATTGCTGTCGCAATACCTGTGACAAGGTTAGTGGCACCTGGTCCACTTGTTGCCATACAGACACCCACTTTACCAGTGGCACGTGCATAACCATCAGCTGCATGAGACGCACCCTGTTCATGAGATGTAAGGACATGATGAATCTTATCCTGATACTTATATAAACTATCATAGACTTCTAGGATGGCACCTCCTGGATAGCCAAAGATAGTATCTACGCCTTGTTCTAGAAGGCTTTCTACTACAATGTCCGATCCTTTCATTAACATTTTTGGATTCTCCTCCTTTACTTATCATTTGGCTGTAATACAGCTCCAGTATTGGCACTTGTTACCTGTGCAGCATAACGTCTTAAGTAACCTGTAGTGATACGAGGTTCTCTTGGCTGCCATTTAGCACGACGTGCTTCTAATGTAGCATCATCTACAGCTACATTAATCTTATTATTTGGAATATCAATAGAGATCATATCTCCTTCTTCAATTAAAGCGATAGGTCCTCCTACTGCTGCTTCAGGAGATACATGTCCAATAGACGCCCCTCTAGTTGCTCCTGAGAAACGACCATCTGTAATTAATGCAACATCTTTATCAAGTCCCATACCAGCGATTTCACTTGTAGGAGATAACATTTCTCTCATACCAGGACCACCTTTAGGACCTTCATAACGAATAACAACAACATCACCCTTGACAATCTTACCAGCACGAATTGCCTTGATGGCATCATCTTCACTATCAAATACTCTCGCTGGTCCAGTATGTGTCATCATTTCAGGAGCCACTGCAGCTGCCTTAACGACACAGCTATCAGGTGCAATATTACCCTTTAATACCGCAATACCACCTGTTTTCATATAAGGGTTATCAACAGGACGGATGATTTCTGGATCTAAGTTTACACATCCTGCAATATTTTCTTTAATAGTCTTACCAGTACATGTGATTCCTGTTGTATCTAAGATACCTAATGAATCAAGTTCATTCATGACTGCATATACACCACCGGCATCATCTAAATCTTCCATAAATGTAGAACCTGCTGGTGCTAAGTGACAAAGGTTTGGTGTATATTTAGAAATTTCATTCGCAATTTCAAGATTTAATTCAACACCTTCTTCATGTGCGATAGCTGGTAAATGAAGCATTGAGTTTGTAGAACATCCTAAGGCCATGTCCACTGTCATCGCATTCTTGAATGCAGCAGGAGTCATGATATCTCTTGGTTTGATGTTCTTTTCTACTAATTCCATGATCTTCATACCAGCATGTTTTGCAAGTCTGATACGTGCTGAATAAACAGCTGGAATAGTTCCATTACCACGAAGACCCATACCGAGTGCTTCTGTTAAACAGTTCATAGAGTTCGCTGTATACATACCTGAACATGAACCACATGTTGGACATGCTTTTTCTTCAAATTCTTCAAGATGAGCCGCATCTAAAGTACCTGCATTGTATTGACCAACAGCTTCAAATAGTGAAGAAAGACAAGTCTTCTTACCATTTAATTTCTTACCTGCAAGCATTGGTCCACCTGATACAAAGATAGTTGGAATATTTAAACGAGCAGCTGCCATTAATAAGCCTGGGACGTTTTTATCACAGTTAGGGATCATGACAAGACCATCAAACTGATGTGCTGTCGCCAGACATTCTGTACTATCTGCAATGAGTTCTCTAGTTACAAGTGAATATTTCATACCTGTATGGTTCATCGCAATACCATCACATACTGCAATCGCAGGTACTTCAACTGGTACACCACCCGCTAAATAAACACCTTTCTTAACTGCTTCACTGATCTTATCTAGATTCATATGACCAGGAACAATTTCATTATATGAACAAACTACCCCGATTAGAGGTCTTTCTAATTCTTCTTCTGTCATGCCTAAGGCATTGAAGAGTGAACGATGAGGTGCACGTTCTACTCCCTTTTTTACATTATCACTTCTCATATTAGCCTCCTAAAGTCTTTCTACTACAGCATCACCCATCTGTGATGTAGATACTTTTGTCATTCCTTCTTTATAAATATCAACTGTACGGATATTATCCGCAAGAACCTTTTCTACTGCTTTTTCAATACATGCTGCTTCTTCATCCATATCAAATGAATAACGTAGCATCATAGCGGCACTTAAGATAGTCGCAAGTGGATTCGCAATATTCTGTCCTGCAATATCAGGTGCACTGCCATGGCTTGGTTCATACATACCTAGACTGTCTTCACGAAGTGAAGCACTTGATAACATACCAATAGAACCAGTAACCATAGATGCTTCATCACTTAAGATATCCCCAAACATATTTTCAGTGAGGACCACATCAAACTGTGCTGGATCTTTAACTAACTGCATGGCACAGTTATCTACAAGCATATGTTCTACTTTTACTTCTGGGAAATCCTGAGCCACTTCATTCACAATCTTACGCCATAAGCGAGATGTATCTAAAACATTGGCTTTATCCACACTTGTAAGTTTCTTACCACGTTTCATCGCAATTTCAAATCCTCTTTGTGCGATACGTCTAATTTCATGTTCTGAATAAACTAGATTATCATGAGCCACTAATTCACCATTGATTTCTTTTGTATTTCTTTCACCAAAATATAAACCACCAGTCAATTCTCTTACGATAATCATATCAAAACCTGCTTCTGATGTGCTTTCCTTTAAAGGACATGCACCTGCAAGTTCTTTATATAAATAAGCAGGTCTTAAGTTTGCGAATAAACCTAATTCTTTTCTAATCTTTAATAATCCTGCTTCTGGTCTTAATGTAGGATCTAATTTATACCATGGAGATGTATTAGTATCTCCCCCAATAGAACCTAATAATACAGCATCACTGTTTTTTGCGACTTCTAATGCCTCATCAGTTAATGGGACTCCATAAGCATCAATAGAACAGCCTCCCATGAGGATATTCTTGTAATTGAATGTATGATTATATTTCTTTGCGATGGCATCAAGTACCTTAATTGCTTCATTCACAATTTCAGGACCGATTCCATCACCTTTAATAACCGCAATATTCTTTTCCATATCCTCTATCCTTTCTTATTATTGACATAGTTTACAAGACCACCCTGTTCAATAATCTTCTGCATGAATGGTGGGAAAGGCTGACCCTGATATTCTGTATTCTTAGTGAGGTTATAAATCTTACCTGTTTCATAATCTACTTTTACTTCATCGCCATCATCAATACCATCTACGGCTTCTGGACATTCAAGAATCGCAAAACCGATATTAATAGAGTTACGATAGAAGATACGTGCAAAGCTTTTTGCGATAACACATGAAACACCTGCTGTCTTTAATGCAAGAGGGGCATGTTCTCTTGATGAACCACAACCAAAGTTCTTCTTTGCGACAATAATATCGCCAGGCTGGACTCTTTCTACAAATGTAGGATCTAAGTCCACCATAGCGTGAGTGGCTAATTCTTTGGCATCAAATGAATTAAGATATCTTGCTGGAATAATAACGTCTGTATCAACGTTATCACCATATTTAAATACTCTACCTTTAGCTTCCATTAGTTATTACCTCCGAATTTTTCTGGATTTGCGATATAACCTGCAATCGCACTTGCAGCTGCTGTTTCTGGAGATGCAAGATAAATTAATGATTCTACATCACCCATACGTCCAACGAAGTTTCTATTTGTAGTAGAAACACACTTTTCACCTTTCGCAAGTACACCCATATGACCACCCATACATGGACCACAGCTTGGTGTATTGACAGCACATCCTGCTTCTACAAATGTTTCTAGAATACCTTCTAGGATACACTGTAAGTAAATCTTCTGAGTCGCTGGTACAACCATCACTCTCACATTATCAGCGACTTTCTTACCTTTAAGAATAGCAACTGCTTTTCTTAAGTCTTCCATACGACCATTTGTACATGATCCAATAACAACCTGATCAATATAGATCTTATCCATTGCTTCAATTTCATCCACTGTCTTTGCATTACCTGGAAGATGAGGGAAAGCAACAGTTGGTCTAATAGCAGATAAGTCAACATCTACCACTTCTTCATATTCAGCGTCTTTGTCTGCTTCATAGATCTTATATTCACGTTTAGCATGTTTATCTAAGTATTCAATAGCGGCTTCATCAACAGGGAAGATACCGTTCTTAGCTCCTGCTTCAATAGCCATATTACAAATAGTGAAACGATCTGCCATAGATAATTCTTTGACACCCTCACCAGTAAATTCCATTGATTTATATAAAGCTCCATCTACACCAATACGTCCAATAATATGTAAAATAATATCCTTACCAGATACATATTTTGGTAGTTTGCCATGAAGATTAAATTTAATGGCTGAAGGTACCTTGAACCATAATTGTCCAGTCGCCATACCTGTCGCAATATCAGTTGTTCCTACACCTGTAGAGAAAGCACCAATAGCCCCATAAGTACAAGTATGTGAGTCTGCACCAATGACAGCATCTCCTGCCACAACAATGCCGCTTTCAGGTAAAATAGCATGTTCTACACCACATTTACCCTGTTCCATATGATGTGTTAATCCCTGCTCACGAGAGAATTCTCTGATTGCCTTTGAGTTCTCTGCAGATTTAATATCTTTATTAGGTGTAAAGTGATCTGGAACTAAGACTACCTTATCTTTATCGAAGACCTTATCAGCCATTTTCTTAAAGATTGGTAAAGCCATAGGTCCTGTAATATCATTTGCCATTACAATATCTACATTTGCTTCAATTAATTCACCTGCATGAACTTCTTTTACTCCCGCATGATCAGCTAAGATCTTCTGCGTCATTGTCATTCCCATTATATATAATCCTCCTCAAGTTATTTTTGAATGTTGTAACGAGAAAGTACCGTAGTACTTCCTCTTTACAACACACAAAGTGTGTGTTGCTTAGTGATTAGTTATTTAAAAGCTTATCTTCATCAGACCAAGAATATAATGAACGGATATCAGCACCTACTTTTTCACATTCATGTTCATTGTGTAACTGTCTCATTGCTTTGAAGTGAGCCTGTCCACCTGCTGCTGACATTTCAAGTAAGAATTCTTTAGCGAATGAACCATCCTGGATATCAGCTAATACTTTCTTCATTGCTTTCTTAGTGTCTTCAGTGATTAATTTAGGACCAGTGATATAGTCACCATATTCTGCAGTATTAGAAATAGATTTTCTCATACCTTCGAAACCTGACTGGTAGATTAAGTCTACGATTAATTTCATTTCATGGATACATTCAAAGTATGCATTCTTTGGATCGTAACCAGCTTCTACTAATACTTCGAAACCAGTCTGCATTAACTGACATACACCACCACAAAGAACGGCCTGTTCACCAAATAAGTCTGTTTCAGTTTCAGTTCTGAATGTAGTATCTAATAGACCAGCTCTTGCACCACCGATTGCAGCACCATAAGCTAATGCATAATCATGAGCCTTACCAGTGTAATCCTGTTCAACTGCTACTAGACAAGGAGTACCTTTACCTGCCTGGTATTCTGAACGTACTGTATGACCTGGAGCCTTTGGCGCAATCATAGTTACATCAACATTCTTTGGTGGAACGATCTGATTGAAATGAATATTGAAACCATGAGCGAACATTAACATATCGCCTTCGTTTAAGTTTGGTTCAATAGCTTCTTTATAAAGCTTAGCCTGTAATTCATCAGGAATTAATACCATGATGATATCTGCCCAAGCAGCTGCATCAGCAGATGTCATAACCTTAAGTTCCTGTTCTTCTGCTTTCTTCCAAGACTTAGAACCTTCATATAGACCAACAACAACGTCTACTCCAGATTCTTTAAGGTTTAATGCATGTGCATGTCCCTGAGAACCATAACCGATGATAGCAACCTTTCTACCATCTAATAAAGATAAATCACAGTCTGTGTTGTAATAGATTTTAGCCATATTTATTTACCCCCTATTTTTTTAGCTTTCATCTTTTCTATATCAAAATCATCTAGTCCTCTTCCGATGCCTGCAATACCAGTACGGACGATTTCGGTGATATTGAACGTATCTAACATTGTGAGAATACCATGGATCTTATTTTGATCACCAGTGACTTCCACAACGAGTGAATTTGGCGCAACATCGACAATCTGCGCTCTAAATATATTGACTATTGACACAATATCAGGTCTTTGTGAGTGGTCTGCTTCTACCTTAATAAGCACCAATTCACGATAGACTGAATGGTCATCATCTAACGGAAATATTTCAATTACATCTTCCAGCTTTCTTAACTGCTTTTTAATCTGTGCAAGAGTGGCTGGTTCTCCTCTTGCAGATACTGTCATACGTGAGACTGTTGGATCGTTTGTTTCACCAACAGTCAATGAATCAATGTTGTAGCCTCTTCTAGAGAATAATCCAGCCACACGGCTTAATACGCCAGCTGAATTATCAACTAGAATAGACAGGACAAGTCTTTCCATTAAGCGGCCTCCCTCATATCCTTATGTATTCTATTCATTGCTGAAATAATTGCTTTAATAGTTGCAGTTGTAATATTTGGATGAACACCCACACCCCATTCAATAATAGATGTACCTTTTGCTCTAAGCTGTACATAAGCAGCTGCTTTAGCACTTGAACCAGATGTTAATGCGTGTTCTGAGTAATCTAATAAGTGAATATAATGGTATCCATTATCATTGAAGGCATTCTTAACTGCATCAATTGGACCATTACCATAACCAATAATTGTACGTTCTTCACCATGATCACGAATTGTTAATTCTACTTTTCTTTCATATTCGTTTTCTGTATCTTCTGAGATATCTGTTAGTTTCTGATAAATGAACTGGAATGGTTCTTCGTTTTCAATATATTCATTTCTGAATGTATCATAGATTCTTTCTGGTGATACTTCACCTTCTGCTTCAGAGATATTCTGTACAATCTTTGCGAAATCACCCTGTAATGGTTTAGGTAAATGATAACCAAAGACTGTATCCATAACGAAGGCCACACCACCTTTACCTGATTGAGAGTTGATTCGAACGATTGGTTCGTATTGTCTATTTAAATCAGCTGGATCAATTGGTAAGTAAGGAACTTCCCATTGTTTCTGATGTCTTTCATGATATTTATGCATACCTTTATTAATCGCATCTTGATGGCTTCCAGAGAATGCTGTGAAGACTAACTGACCAGCATATGGAGAACGAGGATCAACTTCCATCTTTGTACATTCTTCATAAGTACGCTTGATGTCATTCATCTGTGTGAAGTCAAGTTCTGGATTGACACCATGTGTATACATATTTAATGCAACAGTGACGATATCTACGTTACCTGTTCTTTCACCATTTCCAAATAGTGTACCTTCTACTCGATCAGCCCCTGCCATTAATGCAAGTTCTGTTGCAGCAACACCACATCCTCTATCATTATGTGGATGAACTGAGATAATAGCTCTTTCACGATCTTTTAGGTTTCTACATACATATTCAACCTGATCTGCAAAGACATTTGGTGTATCCATTTCTACAGTTGAAGGAAGATTCACAATCACTTTATTATCTTTAGAAGCACCCCATACATCTAAGACTGCATCGACCACTTCTACTGCATAATCCATTTCTGTACCAGTAAAGCTTTCAGGTGAATATTCAAGAAGGACTTGACCTTTAAAGTTATCACATAACTTCTTTACAAGAGCACAGCCATCTGTCGCAATCTTCTTAATTTCATCTTTATCTTTGTTGAAGACAACATCTCTTTGAAGGATACTTGTTGAATTATAAATATGCACAATAGCACGATCTAATCCATCAAGGGCTTCAAATGTTCTCTTGATTAAGTGTTCACGACACTGAGTTAATACCTGCACAGTGACATCATCAGGAATGAGATTTTCTTCAATCAATAATCTTAAGAAGTCATATTCAATCTGTGAAGCTGAAGGGAATCCTACTTCAATTTCCTTGAATCCAAGTTCTACTAATAACTTGAACATCTTCACCTTTTCCTGAATATTCATTGGTGTGACTAATGCCTGGTTACCATCACGTAAATCTACTGAACACCAGATAGGTGCTTTTTCAATTGTCTTATCTGGCCATGTGCGGTCTTTCAAGCTCACCGTTTCAAATCTCTTGTACTTTTGGTAATTCATCATAATTGTTTATTCTCCTTTCCAACCTATAAAAAAAGCCCTCGTCCTTACTAGTGTAAGAGGACGAGAGAATAATTCTTCGTGGTTCCACCTCAATTTATTGATATCTCACAATATCAACCTTATCGAGTACGCTTTATATATAAAGTACATACTCTAGCGAGATAACGGTCGCAAATTCCGTAGCAGCCTACTTAATTCAGTGCTCCACTCAAGGATGAGTTCAAAGATGATCAAACAGTTCTTTACACCAGCCAGAACCTCTCTGCGCTTTCATCATTCCCCTACTAGTTCCTATCAAAGTCGTTTTCTTTTGGGTTGTTGTGTTTATCATATACTTCTCGCATAGACATGTCAACAAACTTTTTCACTTTTTTCATTATTTTCCTAATTATATTAATTATTTATCGGATTATCAGTTTTATAAGCGTTTTCTTGTAATGGCCTGTATAAATTTTATTGTAATATTCAATATTATTTTCATTGTTCTTAATTACAGACATTTTTATATTTACTTCGCAAAATATTTATTACACTAATAATTATTTATCTATTCAAACTATAAAAAAAGATGTCTTTCGACATCTTATCTCTGTAATGCAAGCTTGATTAATTCATCAATAAGAGCTGGTGTATCTAGTCCTGCATCTTTCATTAATTGAGGATACATAGAAATATTAGTAAAGCCAGGCATAGTATTGATTTCGTTTAAATAAACGTTTCCTGTATCGTTATCATAGAAGAAGTCACATCTAGCTAGACCTGTACCATCTACTGCCTTAAATGCTTTAACAGCAGCCTGTCTGATATAATCCTGGATAGACTGATCTACTCTTGCAGGAATGCATGTTGCACTCTGTTCATCTTCATATTTAGATTCATATGTATAGAATTCACCATGAGGTAAAATCTGTCCTACGCGTGATGCACTGATATCATCATTACCAATGACAGCACATTCTAATTCTGTCGCATTAATAGCTTTTTCTACAACAACATGACGGTCATAAGATGCTGCTTCATGAAGTTTTGGTAGTAAATCAGTTAAAGTATTAACCTTATAACAGCCTACACTTGAGCCAGAACGGCTAGCCTTTACAAAGCAAGGGAATCCTAAGTGTGTATAGATTTCCATTTCTACATTAAAGCTTTCTCTACCTTCATTATCTACTACAACTAATTTATCATCATATCTCTTCTTGACATATAGAGAAGGCACCTGAAGAATATTAGCCTGATCAAATAGTTTCTTTGCATAGATCTTATCCATTGCAGTACAAGATGCCATCACACGGCATCCAACATATGGCACCTGAGCCATTTCTAATAAGCCCTGGATAGTACCATCTTCACCAAACTGTCCATGTAATACTGGGAATACAACATCAAATGATTTTAAGAAAGTGAAATGATCATTGATCTTTGTAGCACCTTCTAACCAGTTATCACTAGAGAAATCAGTAGAAACTAAATCATACCATTCTCCTTCTTTTGTAATACCTGCAACTTTAATATCATATTTACTCTTATCACAATTTTTATAGATATTCACACATGACATACGGCTAACAGCATGTTCTGTAGACTGTCCACCACATACTAATAATAACTTCATCTTCTTAATTATTCTCCTTTAAATCATTAATGACTTCTTTTAAATGCATACCATTAGAAGCCTTGACTAGAACAACATCATTTTCTTCTAGACATTCCTGTAAATAAGCACTTAAAGAGGCATTATCATCAAAATGATAAGCAAGGCCTGGTTTTGCTTTATTTACTTCGTCTGAAATATAACGCGCAGCAGGTCCTACAGTCAAGACTAAATCAATATTCTTTTTAAGTAAATGTGTACCTACAGCACGATGAAGTGTTTCTTCATAGTCTCCAAGTTCTAACATATCCCCTAATACTGCAATTTTACGACCTGCATAGCCTGATAATACATCAATACTTGATTTCATAGAATCAAGATTTGCATTATATGTACCATCAATCACACGGATATGACGTTCAAGTGTTAAGATATCATTTCTATTCTTAGTGAGTTCAAATGTTTCAATACCCTTGATACATTTTTCCATTGGAATATCTAATAATAAACCAACCTGAATCGCAATCAATGCATTGAAGATAAAATGAACACCTGGTACATAGACTCTTACATCATAATCCTGCCCATCTACTTTTACTCTAAATGATGACATATCTTCATTCAAGATAATATCAGTTGCTTTTAAGTCTGCTTCACTTTCAATACCAATTGTTTTTAAAGAGATTCCTTCAGGATGGACTGTAGATAGTAAATCATTGTCGTTATTGACTACTAAAGTACCATGATTCATACCATGTATGATTTCCATCTTGGCCTGTAAGATATTTTCTCTTGAACCAAGTTCACCAATATGTGCTGTACCAATATTTGTGATTGCTGCAATGTCAGGTAATGCAATCTTAGTTAAATAATCGATTTCTTCTAAATGGTTCATACCCATTTCAATAACCATGACTTCTTCACCATTATAACGAAGAATAGTTAAAGGTAAACCAATATTATTGTTGTAGTTACCCTGTGTTTTTAATGTAGTATATTGTTGGGAAATAACACTCGCAATCATATCTTTAGTACTTGTTTTTCCTGCTGAACCAGTGATCCCTACAACCTTTGCATTTGAATGTACACGTACATAACGTGCTAAATCACCTAATGCCTTCATTGTATCTTCTACTAGAATCACATTATGTACATCATCTTCTATAGGGTGACTTGTCAAAGTGGCTGTTGCACCATTTTCAAAAGCCTGCGAGATATAGTCATGCCCATCTTTAATACCTACTAGAGGGATATATAGGTTTCCTGGCTGAATAACACGTGTATCCTGTGTAAAGCCATTCACCTGGTCATCTAAGTGACCATTTAAGAGTTTTCCGTTTGTTGCCTCAATAATTTCGCTTATTAACATATAATCATCTCCATTTTTTACCCACCCATTATAGCATAAATCTTATATACAAAAAAAGACACTGAAGTGAATCAGTGCCTAATTATGAATAACTAAATAGACTTGGGGTTTACTCAAGCTTTGAAAAAGTCAGGGGTATGAACT
>OLRF01000798.1_pt1 | contig 36991 bp, 37 predicted proteins | sample 1672061 | NCBI WGS metagenome assembly OLRF01 (sample SAMEA3136641, study PRJEB25190) | human gut metagenome | reverse complement strand
CTGAACCGCTGGCTCCCCATGTACGCCATTCTGGCCGCCGGGCTGGTGATCCTGCTGGTGCTGCTGTTCTTCATGGGCCGGGCCGTGGGCATCGCCCGCAGCCGCTGCCGTCTGCCGGACCATCCGGCCCGGGCGGAGCAGTCCCAGTCCCCGGAGGAGCCGGAATCTGTACCGGAAACGCCGGAGTCTGTGCCGGAACCTGCACCGGAGCCGGAGGAAGCCCCCGCCGCTTCGGAGGAGACGCCGGTTCCCCCGGTGATCGTGCCGGAAAGCGTCCCGGCGGAGGAAGCCCCCGCCCCGGAGGCTGTCACGCCGCCGGAGGAGGAAGCCCCGGCGGAGGAGCCGGAGGCCCCGGTAAGCGAGGAAGTCCCGGCCGAACCGGAGCCTGTGCCGGAACCGGAACCCACTCCCCAAACGCCGGAGGAAGCCCCGGAGGAGGAACCGCCGAAAATCTCCATCGAGCAGGTGATGAGCGAGACTGTCTCCGCCGTGCTCGAGGAGACGGACGACGAAATACTGGAGGAGCGTGAGCCGCTGCGCGAGCGCGCCGAGCGGCTGGTGCTCAGCGCGGCGGAGCGGCTGCGGGCGCTGCGCGAGCGGAGGAAAAAATCCGGCGGCGCGTGGGAGCAGCCCGAGCGCGAGGAGCCGGACGAGCCGCTCGAGCCGGAGCCGGACATGGACACGGCCGCCCGCGAGGAAAAGCAGCTCTGCAGGCGCCTGCGCAAGGACCTGCTGCACCTCTCCATCCCGACGGCGCTGCTGATCGTCCTCTCCGTCTGCGACGGGCTGGGCTTCGTCCCCGCCGTGTGGCAGGAGTTGGACGTGCTGCGCGGGGCCGTGATGGGCGCAGGGCTGCTCGTGAGCATCCTGCTCGCGCGCCCGGTCTGGCTGGAAGCGCTTGAGAAGCTGCGCGCACGGCACATCGGCTGCGAAGCGGCCTGCGCGGTCGTGTGCGCGGTGTGTCTGGCGCACTGTGTGTTCGCCTCAATCGCCGGCGGGCCGCTGCCGTACGCGGCCTGCGCGTCGGCGCTGCTGTGGGCGAGCGAATACGGCCTGCTGCTCGTGAGCGAGTCGCGGTGGGAAAGCTTCCGACTGGCCGACCTCGGCGGCGCGCCGCCCTATGTCGTCTCGGTGACGGCGGCGGGCGCGTGCAAGCAGCGCGGCAGTCTCGCGGGCTTTTACCGCACGACGGTGCGTCCCGGCCCGGCGGAGCGCTGGCAGGTCATCCTGACGCCGCTGCTGCTCACGGCGGCGACGGTGCTCACCGGCGTGGTGTGCGTCGGCGGCGGCAAAATGAACCAGGTGCTCTGGGTCTGGTCGGCGATTCTGTCGGCGACGGTGCCGCTGTCACTGCCGCTGACGGGGACGCTGCCCCTGCGGCGGCTGAGCCGCCACCTTGCGCGCAGCGGCAGCGCCGCAGCGGGCTATCAGGGCGCGCGGGCGGTCAGCACGTCGAAGCGCATGGTGCTGACGGACTCCGACCTCTTCCCGCCGGGAACGGTCGAGCTCAACGGCCTGAAAATCTACGGCGAGGAGATCGGCAAGGTCGTCTCCTACGCCGCGACGCTCGCAAGCGCCGCGCAGAGCCCCCTCTCCCCCATCTTTGAGCAGTTGCTCGCCGCCGAGAGCGGCGTGCGCCAGCCGCTGGAGGATCTGCAGTTTTATGAGGAGGGCGGCTTCGGCGGCACCATCCACGGCGAGACGGTCATGATGGGCAGCGCCTATTTCATGAAGCAGTCCAAGGTGACGCTCCCGCGCGATCTGAAGCTGAAAACGGGGGTATTCCTCTCCGTAGACGGGCAGCTCATCGCGATCTTCGCCATCAAGTATCAGGCGAGCCGCAACGTCGACTGGGCGCTGCGCGCCGTGCGGCGCAACCGGATCCAGCCGGTGCTCGCCGTGCGCGAGGGAAACGTCACGCCGGGGCTTCTGAAGCGGAAGTTCAGCTTCGACGTCAAACCCGTGTACCCGGACGTGTCAACACGGCTGGCGCTCTCGGAGCTGACGGAGCAGCGCGGCGAGCCGAACGCCGTGATCTATCGCGAGGGGCTGATGCCGTTCGCGGAGACGGTCATCGGCAGCCGCCGGCTCCTGCGCGCCGTCCGCGCGGGGACGATCCTCGCCTATTTCGGCGCGCTCGCGGGGCTGCTGCTGAGCTACTATCTGACGGGGCTGGGCAGCACGGATTTACTGCACCCGATGCAGATGCTGGGGTATCTCGCCCTGTGGCTCGTGCCGCCGGTACTGCTGAGTGGGCTCGTGAAACTCTACTGAAAAGACGCGGAGGATTTCGCCGATTGGTCGTAAAACAGCTTATGGAGCGTATCGATACCGATACGCTCCATTTCTTGTGCCAATATTGTGTCAACATACTATGTACCGGAATCTTGGCTCTCCCTTTGGAAGAGCCAAGGGATGCGCAAGAAGTTCGCCATACAGTCTCAAATAAGTCAAAAACGGGCACAGCAGATGATACCCTCGATTGACATGGGCAGACACGCTTTCCGGCGGCGCGAACTCGGCGAGACCTGCAGACAACGAGCGGATGAATCCGCTCTGTTGTCTGCGTTTGGTTTTATACAATAAGTATTTGGTTAGTCGATGACTCTGTAGTCGCCGCGGGCGGCGCGGGCCAGGCGGTCGGCCTTTTCGCGGCTCAGCTCCCCCTGCAGCGCGCCGATGATCTGGTTCGAGACAAGAAAGCCCTTCGGCGTCAGACGCCAGCTGCCGTCGTCGTTCTGACAGGCAAGGCCGTGCGCGGCGTACTGGTGCAGGAGCTTTGCCAGCGGGTTAAAGCGCTCGCGGAAGGCATTTTCAAACTCGCGCGGGTCGGCGCCGCGCGCCAGCCGCAGCCGCAGCATGATGTACTCCATGTCGCGCTCCCGCCGGGAGATCGTCTCCCGCTCGGAGAGCACCAGCTCCCCCGCGATATAGCGGTCGATGTCGCGCAGGTACCCGTAGCGCACGTCGCCGAAGTCGGAGTGCGCGCCGGGGCCGAAGCCTGCGTACTCCTGCAGCAGCCAGTATTTCAGATTGTGCTTCGAGGCAAAGCCGGGCTTGGCGAAATTGGAGATCTCATACTGCTCGTACCCGTGCTCCTTGAGGAAGGCGACGGTGTAGAGATACATGTCCGCCTGCGCGTCGTCGTCCGGGAACGTCAGCTCCCCCTGCCGCGCAAAAAGCGGCGTCCCCGGCTCGAGCTTGAGCCCGTAGCACGAGAGGTGCTCCGGCTGGAGGTCGACCGCGTCCTGCAGCGTCTTTTCCCACTGGGCCACCGTCTGGCCGGGCAGGCCGTAGATGAGGTCGAGACTGAGGTTTTTGATCTTCGCGCGGCGGGCGGCGGCCACGGCCTCCTGCACCTGCGCGAAGGTATGGACGCGCCCGATCGCCTGCAGCAGCGCGTCGTCCGTCGACTGTACGCCGAGCGAGAGCCGGTTCACGCCCGCGCGGCGCAGGGCGCGCAGCGCCTTCCAGTCGCACGCGCTGTCGGGGTTGGCCTCCACCGTGATCTCCGGCTCCTTTGCGAGCCGGTAGTGCTTCTTCACCGTCTTGAGCAGCTCCGTCAGCCGCTTCACGCCGAGGTAGCTCGGCGTGCCGCCGCCGAAATAGACGGTGTCGACGATGTGACATTCCGCCTGCGGCGCGACCTCGACGAGGTGGCGCTGCAGCGCGGCGGTATAGGCGTCCATCTTCTCCTCGCTGCGCGCGAGCGAATAGAAGTCGCAATAGGCGCACTTCGCCTTACAGAACGGAATGTGGAGATACAGCCCGAGCGGGTGATCCCTCCTGACGTTCTTTTTTTCCATGTTCAGCCCTCCTGCTTCGCCGGGAGAATGGTCACGGCCTCATACGGACAGTTGACCCTGCAGGAGCGGCAGCCGATGCACCGCTCCGCGTCCACACGGTAGACCCCGTCGGGCTGCTGCTCGATACATTCCATGATGCAGAACATCGAACAGTACCCGCAGCCCGTGCAGCGGTCCGGGTCGATCAGCGCCTTCTGTCGTGTCTTCCGCCCGAAGGGATGCGCGCCGTCTGTCATAGGATCACCTGCTTTCCGGTTATTGGTTCTTCGATTATAGCGTTTTTCCCGCCGCTTGGCAAGGCGGCGGCATATTTTTCATCCGCCGGGGCAGACTACGACCGGAAAGGACGTGATGCGCCGTGAACATGACCCCGCAGGAATATCAGAATTATGTGCGCCGCAAGCAGAAAAAATCCCCTCTCGGCAAGGACATGGCCCTCGCCTTCCTCATCGGCGGGCTGATCTGCGCCGCCGGTCAGGGGATTCTGAACGGCTGGCTGGCGGCGGGACTGCGCGAGGAGGACGCCGCTGCGGCCACGTCGATAAGCCTTGTGTTCCTCTCGGCGCTGCTCACGGCGCTGAACCTCTACAATAAGCTCGCGCGCTTCGGCGGCGCGGGCACGCTCGTACCGATCACGGGCTTTGCAAACGCCGTCGTCTCCCCCGCCATCGACTTCCGCGCCGAGGAGCGTGTTATAATAACCCCAAGTCAGAAATGCCGCTGCTTCAGGCGAGTATGCTGATTTAGTCCAAATTTATCCCATATGAAGGAGGCAAGCGATATATAAATAGCAGCTATATCAACATCATTCATTTAAGCCACAGGAAGCCGGATTGATTGCCACTCAATCCGGCTTTCATTATATATTGTATCAAGGTCAAAATGTGTGTCAATAATTTTATCAATGAATAGGAGGATATTTTAAATGAGGCAAGGTGTATTGATTTATGATCAGGATACAGATCGTATGGATATTCGATTCGGTCTGGAGGACTATTACGGAGGACTTTATTGTGGCGAAACAATGGAGGTGTTTGTGAAGAACAAATGGATACCGACTAGAATAGAACTGGATCAAGATTGGTATTTGGTTGGAATTAGGACAGCGTCAATTAACGGTTTGTGCGTCCGAAAGTGAATATATAAAACCTGCCGGGCAGTTTCTTGTAAAGCAAGAGGCTGCCTTATTTTTATGCCATAAAATCAAAGAAAAGGAGAATACCGCTATGAAATGCTTGAGAAAGTACCAATGGGTCAAGCTCCCAAGAGCGTCTTTGCCTCAGGGCAAGGGGGTAATGGGTTATTGGGCGAAGCTTGCATCTCGTGCGGCATTTCGTAAAGGGCAAGCAATTTATTGTGGCTATATCAACGAGGTCGTGCCCGGAATGTGGTCAGGCGGTATTATCGGACTTAAAAGCATTCTGAGGCTTAAAAGCCGTGCGCAGGCGTTGAATGTGTTGGATGAGCTGTCTGATCTGGGGTATATTCATTATACTCTCGACAAAAAGACAAAAAAACTGACCTATCAAATCAATGATTGGGTTGTCAAATGCTCCGGTGCCGAATGTATGGATGGCAGTGTATATACCACAGATGGCTACGGGTTTCTCTGTCTTCCAAGGAGCATTACGCAAAGGCTTGTAGATAAAAATCACACATTCGGCGAATCAGATGCTTGGATGGATGTGTGGTGCCATAGTGTATGGCAGGATCCGAGCAATATTTTTTCATCTTTAGCACCTGTCGTTCAATTTGGGCGATATGGGGCTGTTTTGACTTTGGAAACCCTGGGACAGCGCTGGAACTGGGAAAAGACAAAAGTATGGCGATTCCTGCAAAAGTATAAGGATGTCTTCACGCTGTATCGACTCCCCGGCTCTTATGGCTGTCTCATTTTTAATAGACTGTATCCGTCAGGATCAGAGGTTTCAATGCCTTCACAGGCGAATGTTGTACGCATAATTGAGAAAATACGCATTTTAGGAGCGAATAAGCATATTCTCGGCACGGATCACGAGCGACTGAACAAATTGGTTGCTTGGCTCAGTCAGAAAGCATTGGATGCTGGTGCGGAACAAGCGGAGTCTGATGTATGTGCAGGATGCGCAGAGGATCGCGTTGCACTTTCGGCCCCTATAATACGCGTGTATCTTTCTCAAAAGAATTGTAAGAACTGTAAATATGACTGCAAGGTAAGAGTATATCTATCCTCTTCAGGTAACGTTAAGTATATTAGAGGTCCTTGCAGCCTTTCCGATTTTGTCAATCGGGACTTTAAAAGCAAAGGAGAATCGTTATGAGTGGAAATAAAAAAGTAAAAGAATCGGCGTATGAACAGCAGGAGAACCGGCTTTCTGCGCAGTCATCAGCATTCATCAAGCTGCTTACACAGCGTGGTATTCTTGGAGATGCCGAAATCGATGACGATAAGATTCGTCAGGCTCAAAAAGAGAAAAAGCGCCATACATATCACAACACAGAGATGCTTTTACAGCATTACAGGGATATTGTTTGGGCACTGGAGTGCTTTCCGTCTACAATTGTGGAGGAACTTGACCGTCCGCTGGATGATTTGGATGCGCTTATCAGTTATGTGGATGTGGAAATAAGCCTGGACAACAGAAAATTGGAGAGCCGCATTGAGAGCATCAAAAAATCAAGGCTGCTTCTTGATCGGGTAAACGATGCGTTGACGATTCTGAAGAAAAAGCCGGATAACGGTGAGAAGATGTACGAGCTCATCTATCTGACCTATATTGCTCCGGAAAAATTGTCACATTCTGAATTGCTGTACCGTCTTGACATTTCTTCGAGGCACTATTACAGGCTTCGCCAGCAGGCATTTGGAATTCTTTCCATTCGTCTGTGGTCGGCACCAGTGGCGGAGATGGATTCGTGGCTTGAAGTGCTGAACCTGCTGGAACAATTATGCTGAAAATGAAATGGCACAAAAATGGCGAAAAATTGGCAAGTATAATGCCGATGACACGCAAATGAAAATGAGCTATACTTGTATTATCCCAAAGTGGGACCGAGCAGAAAAGCACTGTTTCTAAGGTTGATAAAGCCTTATGAACAGTGCTTTTTCTTTCGGAAAAATACAAGGAGGTAAACAGTATGGCAAGTCAAATCAAAAAAGGCAGGCAGTATCTGAAAAAGGGATACTGGGCAATGATCGGTGCTCTCTCAGCAATGATTATTTCTCTGCAGCCTGTTATGGCAGATACGATTTGGGATCGATTTTCCGCCATTATGCGAGACATCTACGGTCAGTTGGCTGGTATCAGCACCATTGTTGCGGTAACTGCAGCGGCTGTGGCTCTGCTTGTGCGAATGATTTCCCGAAATCAAAGAGCCGTTGATGAGGCAACGTCCTGGCTCAAACGAATTGTTGTGGCATGGATTGTGCTGAACACTCTTGGCTTTGTTGTGGCATATCTTCAGCCACTTGTCGCCGGCGGACAGTACACAGGCTAATCCTCTGATTCCAGCTAAAAGGCAAACGGATTGGAGGTGATGCACTATTTTAGACTGGATTTTTGAAGGCATTGCCAATTGGATTGCAAGTATTGTCAGTCAGCTGATGGATGCTGTATCAGGAATTTTCCTGTCGGCTCTTGGAACAGATATGACGGTGATGGAAGAATACTTTCCATTCTTATCAAAAGCATTTGATATTATGCAATATACTGCGTGGGCAATGCTGTTCCTTATCACAGTTTGGCAGCTGTTTAAAGCATTTGGCGGACCAATTACCGAGAGTGAACATCCGCTTCAACTGATTGCTCGCAGTTCTATTTTTGCGGTGCTGATTGGATATGCTAAACCGATATTTGAGATCGCACTTGACATTGCAAGAGCACCATACACGGCTCTGATGGATATTCAGATGAGTGCGGAAGATTTCACATTTGCGGGTGTCGAAAAGGTCTTGATGAACGGTATTACAACAATGGTATCGGTAATTACGGTTGTCGGGCTTATTTTGATGCTGATTCTACAGATTTCACTGGGCTGGAATTATTTTAAACTTTTGCTTGAAGTAGTGGAAAGATACATCGTTGTCGGCGTTTTGTGTTATACTTCCCCGTTAGCGTATTGCATGGGAGGTTCTAAGGCGACAGAACCTGTGTTTAAGTCTTGGTGCAGAATGATAGGCTCACAGCTGTTGTTGCTTGTGCTGAATGTTTGGTTCCTGCGAGGCTTTAACAGTTCAGTCGGACAGTTTATTGCCAATGCAGGAGCTACTTCGACCGGACAAGGAAATATCTTTTTGTGGATGTTCTGTGCATTAGCATTCTTGAAAACAGCTCAAAAATTCGATTCATACTTGGCGGCAATGGGACTGAATGTAGCTCAGACCGGTTCCAGTATGGGGATGGAGCTTTTGATGTCAGCCCGTGTGCTCACGGGTATCGGAGGCGGTGTTAGGAGTGCGGGCAATGTATTCAGCGGTGGTGCAAGTGCTGCAGGTGGTTCAGCGGCATCGTCCTTTGCAAGTGGTTTTGCGAGCAAATTCAAAGGCAATTCCTATGTTCGAGATGCCGTTGTCAATGGAGGAACCCGCATGGGTGCCGGAGGCGGTTTAGGATTTGTCGGAAGGGCTTTTGGCGGTATGGCAGCGAGAAACGGTGCAACCCTTACGGGAGAATCTATTTCTTCTGTAGCGACCCGTGCGCCGAATGTTTCCGGCAGTATTGCGGGAGAAATTGCGGATCGCAGTCTTTCTAATTATATGCCACAGCTTGCAGGTCATAAGCTTGGCAATACGCAGATATCAGGAGGTCATATCAGTACCACGGCAACCGGAGCAGACGGAAAATCTTCAAATGTAGATTTGTATAATGCTGCTCAGTTTGAGAAACCGCAAGGACCTCATTCACTGGTTACTGCATCTGATGGAAGTCAGTGGTATCAAATGGCGAGTGGAGAAGGTCGAGGTGCTTTTTACAGCACACCGGAATTTACGGGCAGCCCTGCCGAAGCGTCACAGGTTGCGGCAACTTTCCCAGGTGCAGAAGAAGGCACATCTCTTCGCTCTGTTGGCGAAGGTATCATGGAGTCAAGCACGGCTTCAGAAAATACCAACTGGTATAACAGTGCCTTCTATCAGGAACCGGATGCTCCGCATTCTATTATGACCGATGCAAATGGTGTGGAATGGTATGCTATGGCACAGCACGGTGCAGTACCTGAATTTGAAACCGGCGATGAGGCTATGATTTACAATCAGGCCGCATTCAGAGAGTTTATGCCGGGCTATGAGCAGCAGATTACATCTGTTGATGGATCCCAGCGCGGCGACGGTCACTTTGAAGTGCGTCACGAGGATGGATCCGGTACGATGTTCTATGATACTGCTCAGTATGATGCTCCTCGTGGTGACTATCGGGTATTTGAAGACCGCGATGGACATCAGTGGTTCGCTGTTTACGGTGAACCTGTTGTGGAGAGGAAACCGGTATATGACAATGGTAAACCCGTTTATGATGAACGCGGTGTAGTGTCCACAAATGTAGAATCCGTTCGGTATAGGAGTACACCGAGTCGTTTCGGAGAGCCGAAACAGCGTGATGATACACAGATAAAACCGCCGAGACGGAAAAGTTAAGATTTCACAGCCATAATGCCTTTGCACGGTGTTATGGCTGTTTTTTATAAAATGGGAGGTGAGGATTATGGCCGAGCAAAATAAAACGCAGATGGGAGACGGCGCTGATAATTATGGTCAAGCTGCAGGACAAATGGCAAAGGCTGCAAAGCAACTCGGCCAGGAGGCTGCGAAGCAAGCAGCTGCAAAAGGTGTAGAGGCAACAGCAAATGCTGCTACGGCAGCAGTTCAGGCAAGTGTAGAAGGCGGAAAAGCCGCCGCAGAGATTGCTGCTGGTACTGCTGCGGGTGGTCCTTGGGGTGCAATCCTTTCCGCTGCTTGGGCAATGCGTCACACGCTGTATAAAATTTTGATTTTCATATGCCTCTGTTTACTTATCCTGATTATTTTGATAGCGTCTCTGCCGACCATTGTTACGAACAGCATATTCGGTTTAGATGGCTCGGCAGTAGATCCTAATACGACGCTGGCAAGTTCATATGAGAATTTGTCAACGGTCGTTTCGGATATTATAGATGCCGGTTATGATCAATCGCTCGCAAAGGTAGAAAAGATTATCACAGACGGCGGATATGATTATGATTTGTCGATGGAGGCGCTGATCAATCACGCGCAGTCATCTGCCGGTTTTGATGTTGCTTATATACTGGCAGCATATTCTACCTCGATGAATCAGCAAAATACCAACGAAGCCGATATGAAAGCAAAATTGGAATCCTATGGCGGTGAGATGTTTCCTGTGACATCACAGGAACTGACCAAAGAGATTTTAATCCCTGTATCCTATTTTACCTATAGGGAAGTTTCCGTAACGGTAGTGACAAAAAAGGTACAAACGGGAACGGTCAACGGAGTACCGCAGTATCGGTATGAGACAGGAAACAGAACCTACTATCTTCCGGACGAATCAAAAAGTTCAGAGGTCAGTGTTACTGTACCGAATTATGAGGAAGTTACGGTTACGGTTCCTGTTTATTCAGGTCCTGCGATTGCGGGTACAAAGGATGAAACTTATTATAGGAAAAACGGTGAAGTTACGCTTTCCCCTACAAAGGAAACAGTTACCTATGTGGAATGTACGATTCATCCATTTGATACTTCAGTTGTAGAAAAAGCCTTTGGTCTCGACTTGGATGCGCAATTTGACGCTTCAGGAAGAACCTATGGTGAAGTTATCACGAATATGGCAAATGCCTTAAAAATGACATTGTATGGTTCTTTGAGCTCGGGTTTGGCAGTTCCGCTTACAGACGCAGAACTGATAGCGTTCCTTAATAAGCAAAACTGTAATGCAACCCGGAAGCATATTGTGGCGACTGGGCTTTCGCTGGTAGGTAAAGTACCGTACTTCTGGGGCGGGAAAAGTCCACCCGGATGGAATGATGAGTGGAACACACCCAAACTTGTCACAGCGGCAGGCTCCAGTACCAGCGGAACAATACGACCATATGGACTGGATTGCAGCGGTTTCTCAGACTGGGTATATAAAACAGCTGTTGGCGTCAGCCTGTATGGCAGTACCTGGGATCAGTGGGGCAACTCCTATGAAATCAGTGCATCGGAACTTTTGCCGGGTGATCTTGGCTTTTTAATGAACGATGACGGTCAAGGCTGGAATCATGTCTTGGTCTTTGCGGGCTATGGTGACAATGGCGAACGGATGTGGGTTCATTCCTCCGGCGGCGAAGGTGTTATCTTTAATTCACCGAGTTATGAATCCACCTTAGCACTCAGAAGACCGAAGGATGTAGATTTTAACGCTCCTGTTTCAGAGGATGTTTATGGAGAGCCGATAGCGACCATTGAGGTGGATGTGACACATTACTGTGCCTGCAGTAAATGCTGCGGAGAGAACGCTTCCGGTATTACTGCGAGCGGAAAACAGGTAGAGGTCGGCATGGTCGCAATGTCAAGCTACTACCCCTTCGGCACACAGATTATGATAAACGGTACAATGTATACGGTGGAAGACCGAGGCGGTTCTGGGATTGAAAACGACAAGTCCCGGGTCGATATCTATGTTCCGGATCATCAGGAAGCTCTGCGCCTTGGCCGGTATACCACAACAGCGCAAATTTACCGTATGGGACGATAGTAAATCCGCCTCTGTCCAAGATGATGGAGGCGGTATTTATATGGGCGTCTGCGCATCTTTTCAGATGCGAATAGAATTTGGAAAGCAGATCAACCGCATTAAGCTTGACTCTATGCGGTAGAAAGGTAAGGCAGTATGGAAGAAAAAGAAGTTAAGAATATCTATGCGATTCCGGCAAATTACACAGATTCCGGCAAGCTTCTTGGCGGAATGATTGAACCTCGCAATGCGGTAGAGACGGCAATCCTCCTTATTCTGGTGGGTTATCCGGAGCTGATGTGGATACCAATGCCGGGTACGATCCGTATTGTCGTGATGGTCGTGACCCTGATGCCTCTTGCAGTGCTCAGTGTGATGGGTATTGATGGTGACTCGCTGTTTCAGTTTTTGGGTCACATAGTTCGATTTTGGTTTAGAAGACGAAAACTCCATATGAGAAGGGTGGGATATAAATATGACCAGGCGTGTCTCAAAAAAACCGGCAAACGCAAAAAAGCAAAAAGTCGAAAAACTTGAGTTTGTGCAGGACTTCCTGCCAATTAAGAATTTGAGCAACGGTATCATTGAAACCGTTGATGGACGATATATCAAAATTTTAGAGATAGAACCGATCAATTTTCTGTTACGCTCCGATGAGGAACAGATGAACATTATTTCTTCGTTTGCATCTTGGCTGAAGATTTCGCCGATGCGTCTTCAGTTTAAGTCCATCACACGAAAAGCAGATTCAGATAAGCATATCGCTATGGTTCGAGAGGAACTGGCTGAAGAAGATAATGAGAAATGTATAGAACTCAGCGAGGATTATATCCGGCTGATTAAAGATATCGGAAATCGTGAAGCGCTCACAAGGCGCTTCTTTTTGATTTTTCAATATGAAGCGGTAGGCCGTAACGAAAGTGATGATTATGGAAAGATTTATGCAATGATGCAGACTGCCGAACAAAATGCGCGTGCATATTTTATGCAATGTGGCAATACAGTTCTCCAGCCGAAGGATCCTGATGAGGCTACAGCTGAAATTCTGTATATGTATTTTAACAGGCGTTCCTGTGTGGAAGAACCATTCAGCAGCCGAGTCAACCGTGTTGTGGTGGACACGATGGCATCGAAAAATAAGGTTATTGGCGTTGACCCTGTGCCGAATATAAAGATTTCGCATTTCATTGTTCCGAGAGGTATTGATCTGAGTCATTATAACTACATTGTAATGGATGGGCTGTATTACTCCTTCCTGTACATCAAAAAGGACGGATTTCCAAATGCGGTTAGAGGAGGCTGGATGTCATCGCTTATCAACGCCGGAGAAGGCATTGATGTGGATATTCACTTGCACAGAGAAAACCGAAGCAGAACCATTGATAAGGTTGCTCAAAGGATTCGATTAAATCGCACCAAACTGAAAAGCCTTCAGGACACCAGCACGGACTATGAGGAACTGGCAAACTCCATTTCTGCCGGCTATTACATCAAAAATGGCATCGCAAATAATAATGAGGATTTGTTTTATCTCTCTGTGTTTATCACCGTTTCCGCAAAAAGTTATGAGGAACTGATTTGGCGTAAGCGGCAAATGGTGGATATGCTCAAGTCAATGGATATTTACACCAGCGACTGCAGGTTCCAGCAAGAGGCCGCTTTACGCTCGGTTATGCCGTTTTTGCAGATTGACCCGAAATTGGAGAAAAAGACGAAGCGCAATGTTCTGACCAGCGGTGCGGCGGCAACCTATCTGTTTACAAGTTTTGAGATGTCTGATGATTCCGGCGTACTGCTCGGTATCAATCGGCACAATAACTCGCTTTGTATCGTTGATTTGTTCAACACCAAGAAGAATAAGAACGCAAACCTAACGATGTGTGGAACCAGCGGAGCCGGCAAAACCTTCACTTTACAACTTCTTGCCCTGCGAATGCGGATGCGCGGGATACAGTGCTATATTGTAGCACCAATTAAGGGGCATGAATTTAAAAGAGCCTGTGATAAAATCGGTGGCCAGTTTGTCAAGATTGCGCCAGGATCTCCCCACTGCATCAATGTAATGGAAATCAGGCATACCATTTCCCCGGAGATGGAACTGATTGACGATGTAGACTATAACGATATGGATTCGATGCTCGCTAAGAAAATTCAGCAGCTGATGATTTTCTTCTCTCTGCTCATTCCGGATATGACAAACGAGGAAGAACAGATGTTGGATGAGGCTCTGATAAAGACTTACAGCGATTTTGGAATTAACCACGATAACAATTCGCTTTATGAAGATATTTCCATATCACCGCCTAAAATGAAAAAAATGCCGATTCTCGGAGACCTTCATAAACACTTACTTGAAAATCCGATGACAAGCCGCATAGCTGCCATTGTGAGTCGATTTGTTACCGGCTCGGCACAGAGTTTCAATAGGCAAACCAATGTAGATCTTTCCAACAAATATATCGTGCTTGATCTTTCTGAACTCAAAGGAAAGCTGCTTCCGGTCGGGATGATGATTGCACTCGATTATGTCTGGGACAATGTGAAGGCAGATAGGACTAAGAAGAAAGCCATTATGATTGATGAGATATGGCAGCTTATCGGTGCTTCGTCCAATAAGCAGGCCGCCGAGTTCTGCTTGACAATCTTCAAGACGATTAGAGGCTTCGGCGGTGCTGCGCTGGCAGCGACACAGGATCTCTCCGACTTCTTCGGTTTGGACGATGGCAAATACGGCAGAGCAATCATAAATAATAGCAAAAATAAAATCATTCTGAATCTGGAACCGGATGAGGCGGAATATGTACGGGAGACGCTGAAACTTACCCGCACGGAAATCCGTTCCATTACTCAGTTTGAGCGTGGTGAGGCCCTTGTTTACAGCAATAACAGTAAAATTCCGATTGCTGTCAAAGCATCTAAGGTTGAGCAGGAGATGATTACCACTGACCGAGCCGAACTGGAGGCAATTTTAAAAAGAAAGCAAAAACAGGCGCATAGTGCTTAAAATGCGTATTCTAATAAAAATACGCACAAGGAGGTGAGCAGAAAATGCTGTTACAGGACGAACAGTATATTATCGAGTGGCTATCACAATATGGTCCTTTGACTAAAACACAGGTTATTCGTCTGCTGAAAGATAAACCAGTTTCCACGGCGGAAAAGATTATCCGCAATCTCAAACGGGATATGCGGATTACGGATGTAGGCGGCTACTACTTGGCGCTGGATGAGATGTGCAAGCCTGATCAGAGATTGATTCTTGCAGTTTGGGTTCTCTTGCAGTTCATCGACCAGGTAGAGCCACTTGCTCATTATCCGGCAGTTTATCCGGCACAGATTTTTATGTTGAAAGAGAATGTCGGATACGAGATTGTTGTTCTCTATGACGGTGAGCAGCATTTGACAAGACTTCTTCAGCCGCAGGAAGACGATATGAAGTACATTATTGTTGTGCCGCATATTTCAATGGTGCAGTCCCTGTACCTGCCTAAAGTCCCCTGTCTGTATGCGACAGTAGACTTTGAAGGAAAGGAAGAGCCGAATATTACATTTTATTCCGAGGAGGTGGTAAACAGTGAGAGTAAATGAAACACCGTTTGAAAAGTCGTTAAGAAGAGCAAGCGTCCTGTCAATTCGTTTAGAAAACGAGATTTCGCAGACCAAAAAGCTGGCAGAAAACGGTGAAATGAAGATTGCCTATGAGCTGGCCCTGAAAGCCGCAAACACATCAGAAAAGCTGACTTTGGTAGCAAGAGCGCTACCGGCTTATACAGGCTGTCCTACAGCAAAGGATGATATGGAACTTCAGACAGCAGAAAACATTCCCGTTGACATTGGATTTACGATCGAAGGCTGGTTTTCTATCAGGATTCCTGCACTCTTGCCGAAGAAATCAGAGGGTTCTGCAACGTATATTCGTTCTTATCTATATCCCGTTATGCGACACTTTTTTTCCTATGTTCAGCCTGTTAAGTATAGCAACTGTGTTCTGATTTTCAGGCACATTTATGATAGAAATCGTCCCGAACGACAGTATCGGGATCACGATAATATTGAAGTGAATATGGTCGCTGATGTGGTAGCACTTTATGTGATGCAAGATGATGCACCCTTAAAGTGCTGCCATTATTATTGCAGCACTGCCGGTGAGGAGGATCGGACAGAAGTCTATGTTGTTCCGAAGGACGAGTTTCCAAATTGGCTGGTGCTTGAAAAGACCTTCCCGCAGAAAGGAGTATTTTTGAGTGATGAATACCAAAAACCGCCCTGAAAACATATGTAAAAACCGCCGGATGCCGCCCCGAAAAAATTACATACATATAAAAAGGCGAAAAATCCTTAATGTATCGGCATTTTGGCGGCATCGGTGTGATGGAAAATCCGACAAAGAGAGCAGTCACTATGTCGCAAATGCTTCTGTGCTTGGGAGGTTTTTATGATTACCGTTCGTCCAGGCAGTCACGCGCACGACATCATCACTTTGCTCTCAGTTATTGGCGAATTTCCTGTCCGTTCTTTGCATCTTTTGGGCAATGAGCGTGTGATTAAAGCTTTGGTTCATAGAATGACTTTGCTGCAGGAATATCGCCTCCCCGATGATGTACAACCGAGACTTACCTGTAAGTTATTAAAGATTACCGGTGAGAGAGCATATAAGACGCTGCGGTTTACCAAAGCGGCACTCCCCATACTGGACTGGATTCATCCGAATGCAAGGGAGTATTATTTATACTCATTCTGGAATCATAAATTCCCTGGAGACTCAGCCCATCGGGAGCGCAATCACAGAGTTGCGGAAGCGGCAGCGATGTTTTATATGGCAAATATTCAAGCCCGGGCCTATGATTTGCCGCCTCTTCAAAATTCCGAAATCAGTCTGACAGTACCGGAGTATCCCGCGTATTACCTGGCGAAAGATCTCAAGAAACTGGGTGAGTCTGAGATGAATAAGACGATGTTCACGAGAGTCACAGGCGTTCTGTTCTCTTACGGCGAAGCATATGCGGTTTATAACACCCGCAGCGCCCTGATGAAGTGGAACGGCATGGGTGAGTTCAAGACGCTGCACAGCTTGAGCGAAGTTGCAAGATTAAACGCCGGCATTTATAAGATCCAGTCCGCCATTCTTTTTGGCGAGTCAGAGGAGATTGCGTTGAAGACCATTTTGGAGACAGAAAAGAACCGGCGTCTTGAGTTTCGGTTTGACAACATCTATCAATTCATTTATTTCGTGCCCATGAATTCCTTTGGCATTCGGCTTTTGAGGCTGTTTGCCATACCCAACTGGAAAGCAAGGCTGAATGAACTTTTATTCGATGAAGATGATTTATCCAAGAATCAGGGTGTAATGGAATATGATGCGTTTGTAGATGGGAAATATGTGTATTCGTTTTTGGATAATGACATTGCACGGCTCATCAGGTTGCGGGAAGCACTCCAGACTGGGACGCACCCATTTGAGGTACTCTGCTTCCCTGAGCAATTTACTCTTCTCCGAAAATATCTCGGCCCACAGATTGATATCAAAACCATTGATATAGATTCGGTGGAAGACACAATGGGTCGATAAGGAGGAAAGGATTTGGATGACAAAAAACGCAAGGGTGCCATCGTCGTTGCTTCCATACTGGGTTTGGTGGCAGCGCTTTATCTCGCTGGTCTTCTTGCGCAGGTATTAAATAATTATTCCATTTGGATGGACGGCGGCGGGCTTACCGGACAAACCCAAATGCCGCCAGTTGAGTTCAGCCCGACGGTCTGTTTCCCGCAGGCATTTACCTGGAATGGCCTCAAGGGATTGCTCGGTATGATAGTTGTCGGTGCAATCATATTTGCGTATGTAAAGCTGAACGACCGGTTTGGCAGTAAAGACTACGATGAGCGTGGGTTCAAAGTGGTCAAAAGCGGTACATACGGTACGGCATCGTGGATGAATGAAAAAGAGATGAGAGATGTTCTTGAAATTACAACTCCGTCAAAAGCTGAGGGTGTAATCCTCGGCGAGTATAAAGGCAATACCGTCTGTATGCCGAAAGATACCAAACTCAACCGGCACATCGCAATCTTCGGTGCATCCGGCACAATGAAATCCCGAGCCGTTATCCGGAATGCCCTGTTTCAGGCCATCAAGCGAGGTGAGTCTGTCATAATCACAGACAGCAAAGCTGAGCTTTACGCGGATACAGCTGAGATGTACCGAAAAAATGGGTATGAGGTGAAAGTCTTCAATCTTATTAACCCGGAGCACGGTGACAGCTGGAACTGTATGTCAGACTTAAATGGCGATACCTTGATGGCGCAGGTATTGACGAATGTCATCATCGGAAATACAAGTTCGGGCAAAGGCGATCATTTCTGGGACAACGGTGAAGCAAATCTCTTGCGAGCGCTGATTCTCTATGTGGATCAGGACCGCTCCCGAAGCGCCGATATGAAGCATCTCCCCGCAGTCTATCAGATGCTGACGCAAAACTCGGAAAAACAGCTTTCAGCATTGTTTGAGAAACTGCCTTTAGACCATCCGGCAAGGGCACCGTATAATTTATTCGCGCAGGCAAGTGACACGGTTCGCTCCGGCATCATACTGGGACTCGGCACGAGACTTCAGGTGATGCAGGACAAAGCGGTCCAGAATATTACCAGTCGGTCTGACATAGACCTGACAGCACCTGCCAAGAAAAAATGCGCTTATTATATTATTCTGAGCGATCAGGACGCCACAATGGCATTCCTCTCATCGCTCTTTTTTTCTTGTATGTTTATTAAACTGACTCGCTATGCGGACTCTACAACGAGCGGCAGCTGTGATGTGCCCGTGAATTTGATCCTGGATGAGTTCAATAATATCGGACGCATCGGCGGCGCTGCAGACGGCTCAGATTTTTGTAGAGCACTGTCCACGATTCGAGGTCGAAACATTCGTGTGATGCTCGCAGTTCAGAGCCTTGGTCAGCTCCAAAATCGGTATCCGCAAAATTTGTGGTCCGAAATTGTAGGAAACTGCGACATCCAGCTGATGCTGGGATGCACGGACGATGTCAGCGCAGAATACTTTTCGGCCCGCAGCGGTGATATGAGTATTGAGGTCAACTCCACGATGACGGTGAGAAGAACCATCGCAGTGGCGCAAGTGATCCCCCAATACCGTCATACTGAGGGGCAAGGCAGGCGCAGGCTGCTTACTCCAGATGAGGTCCTTAGGCTTCCGAACGAGGAATTGCTTTGTATCATTCGAGGCCATAATGTGCTTAAACTCAAGAAACTCGATTACACAAAGCACCCGATGTCATCGCAGATTATCCGTTCGTCAATTATGGACTATTGTCCGGCAGATGCTTTTCATCAGCCTGCCCAGACTGAACCTCTCCCCTCTGATCCTGAGTCTGTGAAAAAGCCGGCTCGCAGAAAAAGTTTATATAGCTCAGCGAAACCGCCGAGCGAATTTTAATCTAAGGAGGATTTTATTATGCCAACTAAGAAACAAGATGTTACACCTGAGGAATTGACGCCTCAAGCAGAAGAGATGTTAGTGCCGGAGGATGTTTCTACTCAGATTGATTCGGAAAACGAAAAACCTGGCGCCACGCGTGCCAGAAAATCAAAAAAGGCTACAGGTAAAATTGAGTCTGACACAGAACCCAAAAACGAAAGCCCAGGTTCCGAAGGAGAAAGTATTCCAAAGAGAAAACGCTCATATACCAGACCGACAATGAATGTTCTTTCGATTGATGAGCGTCTTGCGGTCGAGACAGATGCTGACAAAGCCAAGAACGATTTGCTTGATTTAATCGAGTCGATGAAAACGAAAAGAATTCTGACAGGTACAATCCAAGGTGTTGAGCGCCCCGAAGATAACCCAAACCGTTCTCTGGCAGTCATTTACCACGGTGATTTCAAAATCATCATTCCGGCAGAAGAAGCTGTAGAGCCTCCCGAGGATTTCAGAGGCCGTTCCGAATCTGACATCATGCACTATATGCTTACCAAGAGATTGGGCGCCGAAGTCGATTATATCGTGAAAGGCATTGACCCTAAAGCCTGTATTGCAGTAGCCAGCCGCCTTGAAGCAATGGCGGCCAAGCGCAAAGAGTATTACTTTGGCACAGACCGGGACGGTAATAACCTGATCTATAACGATGTCTGTGCGGAAGCGAGAATCGTATCAGTGATTCGGGCAGGCATCTTTGTGGATCTTTTCGGCCTTGAGATTTATATTCCACTCAGGGAACTGAGTTACCAAAGGCTTTTGGACGCCAGCGCACAGTTCCAGCCCGGGCAGCGGGTTCTCGTTAAAGTCCTTACGGTAGACCGCAGTGACCGAAATCAGGTAAAAGTGACAGCCTCTGTCAAGCAGGCGGGTGAAAATCCGTATGAAAAGGCGCTCAAAAAATATTCGGTCGGCAACCGCTATGTGGGAACGGTCAGTATGGTCGATACAACCGGTGTGTTCGTATCTTTGGACGGCGGTGTGGATTGTCTTTGCAGCTATCCAAAGCGAGGCCGTCCTCCGAGAGGCGCCCGCGTAACCGTGAGAGTGCTCGGGATCAATAAGGAAAACAACCGCATCTGGGGTGCTATCACACATATCGCAACGCCGAGATAAGCCTTTTACAGACACAACCTGTAGAAATATATTCGCAACCCATCAAATTTGATATAGGAGGTGATATTGAAATGATAAATTGCAATCTGTCCAAAGCAGAGCAGGTTCGCCGCAAGGAAATTGTGGAGCACACACGCTGTATGATACTGGAACAGATGCCCGTAGACGATCAAGATGAGACTTCACTGATGCTCGGATACAAGGGCTATTATCTCCAGATTTCATTTTCCGTGCTTCATCCTCTGATGGTCATCTGTTTAGCGCGCTCGATTCAGTCTGTCGGTTCGGCCAAAAAGAAAAAAATGGTCAATGAACTGAATTTAAGGAGCGTCCTTGGGAGCCACGCAATCAATGATGCCGTCGGCTGTTATTCATATAGAGCCACGCAATGGCTGGATACTGAACTGCAACCCTCCCGCTTTTTTGAGATTCTTGACCGATGCATCGATGAGGCGGAACGCGGGTTCTTACGGCTCGCAGGTTGAATTGTTGCATTTCTACAGACTCATTCGTGTAATGTAGTATAATGGAAACACGAACTGGAGGAATGCGTCATGAAAAAGTTGATTTTTATGTTCCTAACACTATGCTGCATGGCATTCTGCTTTGTACTCAGCGCATGTCATATGCAAGACTCACTTGAATCGTCTAAATCTTCATCAACTGAGAGTTCAGCGGCCGATCATAATATCTCCGCGTCCAAGGAAACTCAAGATAACGACTCCATATCAAACTTCACTGAGATGGATAAGGAGCCTACATCTGAAGAGAACAAATGGGTATCTGAAGAAACTCCGGATAACGCCAAACAGGAATCTGAATCTGGACTAACTGAAAGTATGAGCGAAGAAATGCCAGAGAAAGATGACTATTCTCAGGAAAGTGCAGGAACAACTTCTCCGCCCCAGTATGATTCGGAAAAGGAAGAAACTGCCGTCTTTTCAGAACCGGACATACCCCAAGAGCCAATAGCCGGAGCAAGCGATACCAAGGCGGTTGCCAAGGAAGTTCAGAAATATGTGAATGAATTCCGAAATTCTCCTGCAGTCAGTCTCACGGGTCTTACAGGCTATGCTGAGTATCGAAGCCGACAGATTGTGAGTAATTTTGCTCATGATACAAATGACCAGCGTGCGGCAGCAACAGCACTTCAGTATGGTGAGTATGTGGATCCGTCCGTCTACGGAGGCAGTGGTGAGCCGTATTACAGAGCCAATGCCCGTGAAGCCATTGCCAAGGCCGGATACTCCGGAACGGTCGATGAAGTTGCTCTCAAACTTGCGATACTGATAAAGAACAGCCCAAACCACTGGAACTACATTGGATCCTCGGAGTATGGTTATATAGCGGTCGGTGTAACCTATGAAAGCGGAATGTGGTATTGTGTGCTTACTGTAGCTGCAGAAAATACAGACAAATACTAATCCTTATTAAACGAAACGAAAGCCTCATTGCTTCAATGCAATGGGGCTTTTTTACACCCCAAAATAAGAAAGGACGAACTATTATGACAAAGAAAATGAAGAGTAAATCGCGATTTCTGTCCTTATGTTTGGCAATACTGATGCTCATTTCAGCATTTCCGACAACAGTTTTCGCAGCTCCTGCATCGGATATCCCGGATGAGATGCTGGACAATGTTTATCTCGATGCGCTTGAATATACTGGATACAAGGTTCAGGCGCAAAAGAACAATGGAACCATATTCAAGGCTTATAGTTCCAATGCAACGGCTTATGACTCTAACATTTCATATGGCCTTGTGAAATACGGTACTGAGACCGTATCAAAAGCCGGCACAGCTACTGGTCTTGCGCCGGATATTGCTGGATTTGAAAGCAGTGGACTTTGTTGTGCATCCTATGTTTCCTATGTGTATTACAATTATCTCCCGAACATTGCGGGCATCGACACCAGTAGTGTAGCAAGGCCGTCCAATCCCAGATCTGCAAGTTCCTATAATACAGCGGCAAACAACTGGGTAAATTCAGGTAAGGCGCGAAGAATTGGTTTTACCCAAAGTTCAAACGGAAGCAATTTCTCTGCGAATGAGAAGATCCCAATCGGCTCCCTGATTGTTTTTAAGCACATCCCTACTGGGGACATTGCTCATGTTGCTATCTATGCCGGTAAGTATGCCGGAAAGAACTTTGTAACCCATACCGGAAATGACCGAGGCCCTGAAATCAGTACGATTGAAGGTATGTCCAAGGGATCTTATCCGGAAGCAGTTGTCCAAATCGTTGTGCCTGAGTTTGTAGAGGAGTCCGGAAAGATTGAGATTTATAAAAGGGATCCCGACGGTAAGGCGTTAAGCGGAGCGTATTTTCTGGCAACCAATACACAGACTGGTGCTGAGTATGGAATTGGGCCTACCGATTCAAAGGGATATGCGTGTACCAAGGAAGATCTTCCTTACGGCACCTACAAGGTTGTTGAGACCGTGTTCCCAACTGATTATACTTCATTCGGAAAATCGGAGTGGACAGTTACGGTAAATTCTTCCAACAACGGGGTTGTGGTGATCAATGCGGTAAACGAACTGAAAAAAGGCAACATTGAGGTGTACAAGGAAGCTGCGGAAGACGGACATAATTTAAGCGGTGCTGTTTTTACCGTATATAATTCTTCCGGCAGCAAAGTTACTACCATCGGTCCTACCAACAACAGAGGATATGCAAAATCAGAGGATATTCCTTACGGCACCTATAGGGTAGTGGAAACTACTTTCCCAAAGAATTATAAAGCCCACGGTCAGACAGAGTGGACCGTGACGGTCAGCAGTCAGAATAATGCTGTGGTAACGATCAAGGCAACCAATGAGCTGAAAAAAGGTCATGTTGAGATACTGAAATCAGATGCAGAATCTGGTGTTGATCTGAGCGGCGCCGAGTTTACGGTTTATACACTCAAGGGTGAAGAAGTGGCAGTGATCGGTCCTACCAATGCGGATGGATACGCAAAATCCGGAGAGATCACCTACGGAACCTATATTGTGCGCGAGACGAAGGTTCCAGCAAATTATTATCAGGAAACGGGTGCGGAGTGGAAAATCACGATTGATGATGACAGTCCGCTGATTACACTGGATATTGCAAACCTGCGTCAGTATGGAAGCGTCCGCGTGGTAAAAACTGCAGAAGATGGGCTTGTAGAGGGACTTACATTCAGCCTTACCGGTACTTCTGTTTATGGTGAGCCGGTCAGCATGACTGCAACTACCAATGCTGCAGGAATTGCTGTTTTTGAGAGAGTTCCGATTGGCACCGGTTATGTCCTTTCAGAAGAAAATGTACCGGATCGGTATGTGATCCCGGAAGACCAGATTGTCAATGTGGAATGGAACAAAGTCACGGAGCGCTCTGTTGACAATATCTTAAAGAAATGGAGAGCTGATATCTTTAAACTGGATCGCACTCTGTCAAAAGGAGAAGGCAGCAATGCTCCCGTACCAATGGCAGTTGACTCTGACACAGTTGTGGAAGAACTGGGCTATCCTTACGGCGCTTCCCAAGGCAACGCCTCTCTTGCAGGAGCCGTGTACGGAGTATATCGTTATGATGTATTGGTAGATACTTATACAACGGATGAAAACGGGTATTTTATCACCGACTACTATGTTTGCGGAGAGGGTTGGAACATTCGTGAAATCACGCCGTCTGAGGGATACTTACTCGATGAAACTGTATATTGGTTGGATGTCACTCCTGGACACTATACACTTGAGAAAAACACGGAATATCTGGATGTGTATGAGACTGTAATCAAGGGTAAAATTGCACTGATCAAACACGCGGATAATGGAGATACACAGATTGAGACGCCGGAACCGGAGGCTGAATTTGAGGTGTACTTAAAGTCTGCTGGTTCCTATGCAGATGCGAAAGAGACAGAGCGTGCATATCTTACTTGTGACGAGTACGGTTTTGCGGAAACAGGTTGGTTGCCTTATGGTACTTATACGGTGAAGCAGGTTGCCGGTGCGGAAGGAAAGGAATTTATGGAGCCTTTTGATGTCTTTATTTCTTCCGAGGGTGAAACCTACAGATTCCTGATTAACAATGCACCATTTACAAGCTACCTAAAAATTCAGAAAGTAGATGCCGAATCAGGACTTGCAATTCCCTATGCGGGAGCTGCATTCCAGATCTATCGCCCTGATGGCACAAAAGTATCCATGCAGTATACCTATCCTGAACTTACTGAGATTGATATCTTCTATACCAATGAAGAAGGGTATCTGATCACACCTCAGACGCTTGATTACGGCAAAGGATACTATTTGATAGAAGTACAGGCACCTTACGGATATACACTGAATCCAGACCCGGTCTACTTTGACATTACAGCAGAGGATGCAACGGAGGAAGGCGGTATCACAGTAGTAAATGTGACCAAATCCAATATGCCTCAAAAAGGCATCATTCATATTACCAAGACCGGTGAAGTGTTTCAATCTGTTGTAACAAACGATAATATGTACAAACCGGTTTATGAAGTAAGTAATCTTCCTGGTGCAGTCTTTGAAATCCGTGCGTCAGAAAATGTCTATACCCTTGACGGGGTATTGCACTACAAAAAGGGTGAGCTGGTGGATACCATTACAACTGGTTCTGACGGAATCGCAACCAGTAAGGAACTCTATTTGGGTAAATATGATATTCAGGAAATCACTGCCCCGCACAGCATGGTGCTGAATGGAAAAATTCAAACAGTTGAGCTTGTTTATTCCGGACAGGAAATTTCAATTACAGAAACATCCGGTAACCTTTACAACGAACGCCAGAAAGTGGAAGTGCATCTGAGCAAGGTCTTAGAGCAGAACGAACTGTTTGGTATCGGTATGAACGAAGAACTAAAGAATATTAGCTTTGGTCTTTATGCTCAGACTAATATCGTTGCAGCGGATGGAACTATGATACCGGCGGACGGATTGATTGAGATCATTACCTTTGATGAAAACGGTAAAGCAGTCTGTAGTACCGACCTGCCTCTGGGCAGTTATTATCTACAGGAACGCACCACTGACGCACACTATATCCTAAACGACACGAAATATGAATTTACTTTCAGTTATGCATCTCAAGATACCAATGTGGTTGAAATCACAGTCAATGATGGTGCTGCTATTGAGAATGATCTGAAGTATGGATCTGTTTCCGGTCTGAAAGTTGATGAAGATGGCAAGGTTATCGCCGGCGCCGTATTCGGACTCTTCAGCAATGAGGAAACTGAGTATACGCGTGAAAATGCGTTTATGGTGACGGAAAGCGTTAAGGATGGAACCTTCAAGTTTGAAAATGTTCCTTACGGAACATGGGTCGTTCGCGAGATCGAGCCAGCAACAGGATTTGTTCTGAATGAGAAAGCGTATCAGGTCACTATCGAAGAAGATGGTGATGTGGTAGAAATCAAGCTGGAGAACCGCTATATTCGCGGTGATATCGAAGGGCTGAAGCTGGATGAAGACGGAAATACCATTACAGGTGCTGTTTTCGGTCTGTTTAATGACGGCGAAACTGAGTTTACGGAAGATACGGCAGTCCTTATTAGTGAAACGGATTCCGAAGGTAAATTCCGCTTTGAGGATCTTCGCTTCGGCAAGTGGATCATTCGTGAATTGAAACCTGCAATCGGTTATGTTCTCAACGAAAAGCCGGTGGAAGTCAATGTGACCACAGAGGGAGAAACCATCCATATCACCATTGAGAACAAGTTCATACGAAGCGATATCAAAGGCTATAAGGTGGATGAGGATGGAAAGCCCGTGGAAGGCGCACTGTTTGGCCTCTTCACGGAAGATGACACAGAATTTACAGAAGAAAATGCAGTGCTTACCTCCAAATCCGATGCGGATGGCATTTTTGTCTTTGATGATGTACGATTCGGGAAATGGATCGTAAAAGAGCTGAAACCGGCAGAGGGCTTCGTAGCCAATGATGCCCTGTTCCCCGTTGAGGTGACTGAAGACGGTGCCGTGATCGAAATCAAAGCCGAGAACCGTCATATCTATGGAATGGTTCATACCACAAAGGTAGATAAGGATTACCCGGAAAATCTACTTTCTGGTGCTGTCTTTGAAATCTACAGAGATGTGGACGGCAACAAGGAGTTTAATGCAGATATCGACACCCTTGTAGGCGAAATGATTGAGTATGAGCCTGGACTGTATGAGCTTGAGCATCTTAGATACGGTGGGTACTTCCTTTATGAAAAACAGGCTCCGGAGAACTTTGTTAAGGATGATGGATATCATTATTTTGCCATCGTAAATGACGGTGAGATGGTAGAGGTGGAAAACGAAGCTGGCATTGGGTTCATCAATAATCATATGGTTGGCAATCTGAAGATTGTGAAGACATCCTCTGACGGTCGTGTGGAAGGCTTTTCATTCCGCATAACCGGTGAAAATTACGATGAGGTATTCAAGACCGATGCCAACGGTGAGATTTTTATAGAGAACCTCAGGATTGGCAAGTATACCGTAACGGAACTGGAAGATGAAGTCAGCGCAGGTTACAAGCGCCCCGATCCGGTAGAGATAGAACTGGTTGCCGATGAGACACTTACTGTTAAGGTTCACAACGATAAGGTTACGGTTGAAGAGCCACCGAAAACCGGAGATAACACCCATATGGCTCTCTGGATAGGTCTGTTTGGTCTCGGCTGTCTTGGCATAATCGGGACTGTAATCTACGGACGCAAAAAGAAACACAACGATATGGAGGTATAAGCGATGCAAGCAAAGAAAAAATCCTGGCAGAGACTTTTGTTTATGGTTGTTACAATACTGGCTCTGATGATGCCGCAGACAGTGTTTGCAACCGGCGGAACGGATGGTACGGAATTGCAGGTTGCAGAACCTGCATCGCTGGAAATTCAGTTCGGCGCAGACTGGGCAGGTGTAGAATTTGAACTGAAAACAGACGCCGGTATGTACCCCGGTGATGTTGTCGTCGGAGAAGACGGCATACTTCGCCTTGAAATCGGCGGCAGCAAAAGTTATATCCTGACCTGTATGAATTCCAGTGTTCAGGTTCCTGATCCGGAGCAAGCCCCCGCCACAGAAGAGGCTTCCGAAAATGGTTCAGCAGGGACCACATCGACAGAAGAAAGCACCGCTTCTGGCATTCCGACTATGCACCTGATTTTGTTTGGTGGAGGTATGGCGATTGCCATCGGTACTTTAATTGGACTGTATGTGATTAAACGCCGTAAGCAGTTAAATCCGCAGTATCAGGATGACGATGAGGAGGAAGATTGATCCTCCAGACCGGCTTTACATCTGCAAGATGTGCCAATTTGAAAAGTTTTGATTAAAAATTAACCGTAAAATTTTCTAATTGACTTGACAAAGGCTGCTCCATGTGCTACTATATAACCGTGGCAGGGGCTTGCGTCCAGGCTTTCGGTACGCTGGATAGCTAACAGCGTCAGACATATCCATGAGAGGTATGGAACCGTTACGGGATGCGCATTGAGCAAACCATAATGATGCAAGCCAATTTGAATATGTTGAGCCGGAAGGCTGCTTTTATATTGCAGAGTTAAAGATTTGGACATCACATCCATATCTTTAGCTCTGTATTTGTTTGCAGCTTTCCGGCTCTTTTGTTTTATATATTGGAGGTCAGAATTTATGAATAAGAAACGAAGAAAGGGATTTAATCAATCGTCTGTCCGCTGTCCTTACTGCGGCAGTCCTGCTGTTCTGCGCAGCGCAGACGGCATTTATCGTGATAACAGTAAAAACACAATGCTTTATGTATGCAAAAATTATCCGGCCTGTGACTCTTATGTCCGCGTCCATACCGGCACCAACATTCCTGTGGGCAGTCTTGCAAATCACGAACTGCGTTCTTTACGCAGAACGGCACATTACTATTTTGATCAGCTCTATATGAGCGGGATGATGAGTAAGCAAGATGCCTATCAGTGGCTTGCTGATATTCTGGCGGCGCCGCTGTCGGAGGCACATATCGGATATCTTGGTGAGTATTACTGCAAAGAAGTCATTCGGGAGAGCCGTAAGCTTTTGGAAAGCAGGAACAAGAAAAAGCAGCGTCCGGCATTGCAGCAGCCGGAGTTGAAATTGATAGAAGGAGGTGCAGCGTCGTGAAACTCAGCCCGGCCCAACAGAAAAAAGTAGAGGAGAATATGAAATTGGTCGGAAAAGTCATAGAGGATAAGGTTCACGGATTCAATCAAAGCGGGATCTATTCTTATGAGGACCTGACACAGATCGGATATATTGGACTGTGCAAGGCAGCTTATACGGACAAAGGCGGCTGTTTTTCTACATATGCGTACAGACTGATCTGGAATGAGATCTGTGATGCGCTGATTAAAATCAATCATCAATACAGTAAAGAAATGTTATCTGATAATATGAGTACGGTGAAAGTGGAGTATTGGGAAGAGAACACACTTGGAGAACTTTCGGCGGCACTTGATATTGTCACAAAACGCGCAACGCCGGCTGTACAAAATGGTATCAAGGCGCTGCGCTACGCATCGAACGGATACAACAGCCGGGAAATTGGAGCAACGATGAATGCGTCAGACGGTAAGGTACGGATGTGGATGACTCGCGCCAAACGATTTTTGCAGACACAGCCGGAAATCCTGGCGCTTATGGAAATTTAACAGATGGGATACGAAGACCACAGCGTTTTCGTATCCCCTTTTTCTTTTTGGAGGTATTTTATGATGAAAGCAGTATGGCGGCACATGAAGGTATGGCTTATTCCTTTGCTTGTCACGCTCATTATCTTTTTGTTGATGCGATTTGTTTTTCTCTTTGGGTATGTTCCCACGGCTTCGATGGAGCCGACACTGGAGCGAGATAGCTTTATACTCGGTGTGCGCGTATTTTCAGAGATCAAAAAAGGAGATATCGTAATATTTGAGCATGATGGCCGACTTTTGGTAAAGCGCGTAGCGGCTCTGCCCGGTGAAACAGTTGATTTATCGGCGATTACCTATATGACAACGCTTGGGATTCCGATCAGGGATACGGATGCGCTTATTGTGCCGGAAGGCTGTTACTATCTTCTTGGTGACAATGTGCAGAACTCCATTGATTCAAGGTATTGGGAAGACCCGTTTGTGAACAGGAAACAGATTGTCGCAAAAATGATCTATCCCGCGAAATAAAAATTCCGACAACCCTTGTTTTTGGACCATCGGAATTATTCTGTGTCACTTGGCTGTATATCCAGCCCTTCAAAGAAATCGTCATAAGTGCAGTTATACAGTTTTTTCAGCTCGATCAGTACGCTGATTCGGATATTAAGTCTGCCATCCTCATATTTTTGATAAGCTGATCTGCCGATATCACAATGACGGCGCTGCAGTTCGGCGCAAAGCTTCTCTTGGGAGAGTCCGTGTTCTTCACGCATTTTCCGCAAATTCGCGCCCATATTGCGGTCACGCTTTAATTTCTGTTCCAACGCCATCACCTCTCTTTGGAAAAATTGACCAGTATTGGTTGCAACACAATAACATTTTATGCTATAATGCGGGAAAATATTGATACCAATAAGGCTCGATTTTGGTGAAAAGGAGCGCTGCAATGGAAGATTTTTTCCGTTTTTTCACAGCAAGACAGAAGGAAGTATATAGGCTTCGGGAACAGAAAATGACCTTTCTTCAGATTGTAAATGTACTTGGAATCTCTCAAAATGCTGCACGTTAGCATTATCAGAACGCACTGCGCAGGATTAGAGAGTATGAGGCATAAACCGTATAAAGTTACGACAAATGTTCGAGCAAGTTGGGAGAAACAAAAAAGCTATGAGCGCCTCATTATTGACAATTTAATGGATAGAGCATATGAAGCTATCTATAAAGCACCGCGGCGGAATAAAAAAAGCCAGTAACATTAGGCGAACACCGCCTGGGTTACTGGTTTTGTTATTCTTCAGGCACAAGACCTGAAAAGAAGTCATCATAGGTACAGCCGTAGAGGCGTTTTAATGCAATCAGTACACTGATTTTGACATTGAGACGCCCCTCTTCGTATTTTTGATAAGCACTTCTGCCGATATCTATACCGCGCCGTTGCAGCTCTATGCAAAGCGATTCCTGCGAATATCCATGCTCTATTCGCAATTGCCTCAGGTTCATTCCCATATTAAGATCTCGGCGCAGCTTTTGTTCCATTTCCTTGTCCCTGTAAAAAAATCTGTATTTTTGAGTACTATTGGTTGCAGCTTTTTATATTTTATGATATACTGGGACAAAATATTGATACCAATAGTTATCAAGATAGGCGTGTTGGAATGAAACAAAGGGGCATATTAGAAAATCCGGCCGAAGTACCTCCTTTCGGCTTCAGACATAATACAAATAGAGAATGTCAAGCTGCACTTTCTTCGGACATCGGATTATTAACAAAGACATCAAAGATCTCCTCACACGCCAGATAGATAATTTGATAGCGGAACATGGTGTCAATGTTTTTTATGTAGGAAATAACGGTCAATTTGACAATTTGGTTGCTGCGGTTCTGCTAGAACTGAAATCGCGGAATCCGCAGATCTCATATTCAATTGTGCTGGCATACCTGCCGGAAAGGGAAAAAGAGTACAATCAGCTAAGTTACACCGAAACAATCTATCCCGAAGGGCTGGAATATACGCCACCGCGTTTTGCCATTTCAAAACGAAATCAATGGATGGTTCAACAGTCTGACTATGTGATTGCATATGTGGAGCACTCTATTGGAGGCGCAGCACAGTTTATTGAGTACGCCCGAAAAAAGCATAAGACAGTTATCAATCTGGCAGACTTAACGGGATGAATATGTTGAATATCAGAGCAAACACCAACAACAACGCCGATTTTAGAGGACCGCTGAAAAACTCCTTTTAGAGTGATATTAAGTAAGCTTGTCTTCGCACCCCGTTCTCGCAAGAGGACCATTGTACACTGTGGTGACTTTGCTTGGTATTATATATGGGCGCTATTTGCTTATCTGCAGATGGCGCCCCTTTTTTTGTTACATATTAAGAGATGAGGTGCAACCGATGATGAGAAGTGGCGTTTATGTAAAAGACTATTCTGCTGATAGGAAACCAAAGGTACTGCCTGAAGAATTGAAAAAAGATGCTGAATTGATCCGAGGTTACAGTGAGTTTATGCGGGTGTTGCCCCAAAAAGTATCGGCAAAGAAGAAAGCACGGTATGAACAGCTCCTGGATCAGTGCGACCGGCTTGCGGCGAACGAAGGCGGAAAGATACGGGCGATGGCCGATGAGGAGCAGGCGGAAGCGTGGATAGAGGTGACATTGCCGTTTCTGGAATGCACCTGTGCTACAGAGCTTCAGCTGCTGATCGATATCAGCAAGGCGGCTGAGTATATAAAAATTGATGCAACAGAAGACAGAGAGATTTGCCTTATGATTCGGTTCCCGTATTTTGACACTTATATTTCAGAAAAGAACCTCGACCGTATTTTCAGCCGATCAGAGGACAAGAATTGAGAAATTTCTTTAAAACCTTGATTTCTACGGATATAATGCGTATAATATAGTTAAGGCGAATTATATCCGTAGAAAGGAGCGGGACGATGAAGACGATACTGTACCACGGATCCCCCGAGATTATAAAAAAGCCTGTATATGGAAAAGGGAAAACATATAACGACTATGGACGCGGATTTTACTGCACGGAGCATTTGGAACTGGCAAAGGAATGGGCGTGCAGCGAGAATATAGACGGATACTGCAACCAGTATGAGATTGATTTGAGCAAGCTGAAGGTGCTGAACTTATCTGAGTATACCATCCTGCACTGGCTGGCGCTTCTTGTTACTTACAGAAAAATTCGAGTCTCCTCCCCCATACAGCAGCGTAGCATTGACTGGCTGAAAAAGAATTATTTGCTGGATCTATCCGAGTATGATGTGATCATCGGCTACCGTGCGGATGATTCGTACTTTTCATTTGCCAGAGCTTTTATCGGAAATGAAATATCGCTAAATCAGTTGTCTTACGCTATGCGCCTTGGAAAACTGGGAGAGCAGATCGTGCTGAAAAGCCCGGCGGCCTTTGATGCGATCCAGTTTATTTCCTATGTGGGTGTAGATAATACTGAGTACTACGCCAAGCGTAAGGCTCGTGACGATGAGGCAAGAGCAGCGTATAAGGCAGAACTTGAAAATGACGACCTGAACGGTCTGTATATGCGTGATATTTTAAGAGAGGAGCTGACCCCGGATGACCCACGCTTACGATGAACAATATTTATCTGACGCTATGAATAATCTCGGCGAGATGATGGATTATGCGGTTAATACCTGCCATTTTGAGATCAATGAGTTTTTCGATATGTTCCTGGTAAGTGATTTGGCGGTGCAGTTTGCCAAGGGCACACCGAGGGTTGTTTCCGGCATGTCCGGTGTAGAACTTGCAATGGAGGTTGTGCGAAAGAGCGGTGCCGCTGATGCGGAGCTGCCCGATGCAGAGGTTGAGTATGACCGATCCCCTGAATACTGGTGCGGATGGATTGTGGCATTCTACCAGTGGTATACGGGCGTTTCTTTCCGTGAGATCTCCCAGATTGTATCTATGACAGAAATCCGGAAGATGTATCCAACCCTTCACGAGGCATCGGAACTCAAGTTTGTGGATACCGTCAATGCGATTGCCCGTAGGAGCAAAACGCCTACAAAGCTAAGGATGCTGCGAAAGGCGTGTGGATATTCACAAAAAGAACTGGCAGAAAAGTCGGGAGTAAATCTCAGGACTCTTCAGGAGTATGATAACCGTGCAATGGATATAAACCGAGCCACTGGCGGCACCTTAATTGCCTTATCAAAGGTACTGGGCTGTCAAGTAGAGGATCTGCTGGAGTACGATTATTCGGAGGTAACGGAGGAATAAGGAATGATTTATGCTTGTGATGCGTGCAAATATCTTTTTGCATCAGATAAGAAAAATGTGGCTGACTGCCCTGATTGCGGCAAGCATCAGGTTCGTCCGGCCACACAGGAAGAGATGAAGGAGTATGATGAACGAAGAAAAGAAGACGAAGAATGGTATAACGGAGGAGGTTTCCTTGGATAAACAGGAATTCGGAGTTCGTATGAACCGAATCGTAAAGGCTTTGAAAGACGCCGGCTATGACCCATATATGCAGCTGTACGGGTATCTGGAGACCGGTGATAATTCATATATTACCCGTAAAGACAATGCGCGGGATGAGATTGGCGATCTGGATCGTGAGATTATCTGGAAGTTCACGACGACATTGAAAAAAAGTGACTAATTGCCGTGTGCGGGTGCAGGAAGAACAAATGGAAATTTGTTGTCACTGGAAAGGGGGACTCAACAGCTCTTTTTGAAACTCCGATAGACTGTGTGAAACTTTTGAAATGAAAAAGCCCCCTGACTGAGCAGAGAGCCTTTGTGTTTATTTTCCAGTTGTTCTGTCATACTGACAAAGAAATTTCATCACGAACAGTAGCAGCCCAAAATTCTGGTCTGCGTCTTAAACTGTCTCAGTGATGCTATAAACATATCCCTTACAAATCTCGGAGTGAACAGAAGGCGAAAACTTTTCTATTCTTATTTCACTCCATAAATGCCATCCATTTATTTTCATAGGTGTCCAGATAAAACCGCTGACCCAATTCATTTTCTACAAATCGGTCTTTGACCGTATACCAGCCGCGCATTTCCTGGCGCAGAGCCTCATCTTTGGAAATGGGCTCCACCCAAACCCGAATATATGATGCAATCTCATCACGAGACAATTTCCGACCTTTTGGAACACCGTTGTTCTGAAATAGCGGCTGCAATATTGCGATCTGCAGAACATCGTTAAATGGCATTTCACTGCCATCCACAAACCGGATACTCTTATTGATGGCATCAACCAGACCCCAGCGTTTATTATTCGTGAAGACTGGATGTTCATGAAGAAATGGAAGGATGTTCTTGTTTATCTCTTCTGTGAGGTTGCCAAATGGCTGAGCACTATCCATTCTGCCAAGCAAATAGTCTGTAGAAACGCCATATAGGTCTGCCATTTTCTCTAGGGCATCAATCGTAGGCAGCCTTCTTCCGGATTCCCAGTTGTTCACGGTAGCCGCAGAAACTTGTAATTGATCTGCCGCGTCCTTTTGGCTAATTCCCGACTGAATTCTTGCATCTTTGAACCTGTATGACATTGTGTTCACCTCCTGCTGATTAAAATGTCATATTCAGTTATTCTGAAGTTTGCTTTTTGCGATATTTTCTGGTCTTTATCCTTGCGTCTGCAGGCTTCTGTGTATCTGCAGAGATTGTCCAATTATTACAGACCTTTTGAGCACCATCCATTCTGTTTTCTGAGCAGAGAAGAGCAATACACTTTGCGGAGATATTCCATTTTTGGGTGGTCTCGAAAGCTTACAAATATTTCATGCTGTAGCGGCTTCTTTTTCTTTTGCCTGTTTCCTATTTTTATTATATTCAATTTACTGAATGATATCAAGCAATCGGTATATTTATTTTAGTTTGGGAAATGATAATTTATTTTTAAGACAACGTTGTTTAAGTTGACACTGTTCATTCTAATGAATATAATGTAAGTAGTGATTTGAAGGAGGGCATTTTCATGGGATTCATGACATCAGTTGAAGCTGGAGAAAAATGGAGTTTATCAAAACGCCGTGTTGCTGTACTCTGCGCCGAAGGTCGTATTCCGGGAGCAGAGAAAAAGGCAAATGTATGGCTAATTCCCGATAACGCTGAAAAACCTGTGGATGCTCGTATTAAAAGCGGAAAGTACATTAAAAATGTGAAACTAAATAAAACAGAAAAAAGTTCAAAAAGATGAGAAAGGAAACTCTATAACAATGGTTAAGGGTTAGGAAATTCCTATGATAAAAAAGAGAATATACTCAGATTTTTCTGCAAACAAATTTGTCTACTTTAGGAATCGCATGAAAAGATGTGATTCTTTGTTTCCGTGTTTTTTAGCGCTTTGCGTCAGCCTGTCCATTTGGCAGGATGATACAAGGCGCCTTTTTATTTTTGGTTGAAAGGAACGAAAAGTATGAAATTGAAGTATCAGTGCCCAATTTGCGGAACACCATTACGATATGAAGGTTTATGTTGGAAATGTCAGTCTGAGCAAAACCGAAAAGAAATTCTGGGATGGACAACAGAACAAATCAAAGAAAAGCAAAACGGATTGATTAAGAATATCCGAAAGCTGAATGATATGGAGGATCCGGAGCTCACAGACTTCTGGCAGCTGCTCAGTTACCGTGATGCCATCACCCCGGAGATTCAGCGGGCGGCACTGGCCGCAGAGGTGTTCTGGCCCTGTGAGATCTATTACCGTGCCCCGGCAGATGTTCGGGATGGTCTGATTTCTGCTTTATTGGAAACAGATAATTCCCATGAGGCAGGAATTCTCATGTCCTGCCTTGCTATGCAAGGAGACGATAAAGCTTTAGAAACACTGTTGGAGTTAGAACGAAATCCTCGGCCATGGCGCAAAGGATTATATGTGGATCCATCCAACTATGCACAGATCGGCGGCTGGACTTTTGATAAAGAAGGGCATCGGGCACAACTCAATTTCGATACCTGTTATCCTATGGTCAAGGGGGATCCTGACGAAGCAACTCCTGTTCGCATCGGTCGAGCCCGAGAAGATGCCTGCCCTCACTGTGGCTGCCAAATGGTGGACATACTTGTGCTGGATGGTCGGGATGAGCGGCTGAAATTTCTTGGGCTGGATGGTATATTAACTGCCACCTGCTGTCCCAACTGTGTCGGATTTTTAAAAGGTCCAGCATTTAACAGCTTTACTCTGGACGGCGGCGCAGAGGTATTTCCCTCGGAACTCTTTGACGGTACGGAAAAGATGGATTGCTATGTGCGACCAGAGGACTACAATGCCCTCACTGAAAATCCCTTTGTACTGGGGAAAGCACCAGTACCCCTGTTCTACGGTGCCGGCTGCGAGGATGTGAATACGGTAGGAGGCTTTGCCAACTGGGTGCAGGATGCGGAATATACCACTTGCCCGCACTGCGGAAAGCCGATGAAATACCTTGCCCAAATTCAATGGGATACCGTGATGGACGGCACAGAAGGAACTCTTTATATCGAGTTCTGCCCAGAGTGCCAAATTGTTTCCATGCAGCATCAACAGACCTAAGAGGTGATTTGAAATGAGTTTGCCGAAACGTGATGGTGTAAATGACCGTTATTATCTGATACACAAACCGGACACTTCTCCAGAGGTGCTGGCGGAAGCGGATATCTGTATTCAGGATGTGCTGAACGGCACCGCCCGTGAAAATCACTCCGCCTACCCGACCGTGGTGCGAAACCATAATGGAACGCCCTTCCTTCCGGATCAGCTGCTGGAACGCTATCTGACCAGTCTGCCACTGAAGGGATTTCCCTACGAGGAAGCTGTTATATTCTGCGATGCTCTGCGGCGGCTGGCAGGCTGGAGTGAGATCCGCTATACATTGGAGAAGTACATAGAAAAGCAGGTGCAGGAGAGGTTTTTTGAGGTTGGAGAGAAAGAGGACTACTTTTCGCCTTTTCCGCCCTGCACGGTGTTGCCGGAATTGCGCCCGGAGGATGTGGACGAAAACCTGCTGCGCTTTGCCTGCTATGTGGCTATCTGCCATACCGTGTACGGGCAGAGTTTTGAATCCCTTACCACCGAACACATCCTCGGCCTGGTTTCCCAGATTCGTCCTGACATGGTAAAGGAACTGAAAGCCAATGGCAGCGGCAAATTGCCGCCTAATATCCAGAAGCGGAAAACAAAGCACCTGACCGCCTCGGCCAACGACGCTTTCGCCACCATCCGCATTACCGCCAGGGACTGCGGCGAGGGGGCCTGTGAGGAGGCTCTCAGCTATCTGATTGAGATTTTGG
>OLRF01000792.1_pt1 | contig 37165 bp, 32 predicted proteins | sample 1672061 | NCBI WGS metagenome assembly OLRF01 (sample SAMEA3136641, study PRJEB25190) | human gut metagenome | reverse complement strand
TCTTCTTTGTAGAAGTCTTGTAAGTTACCTTAACCGGAAATACGCATGGTATTTTTGGCGTAAGTACTGGAAATACCGGGTTTGTGAAAATGAATGGAAGCAATATCAGCACTACAAGTAACACGCAAGCAACATACAAGAAGCGATTAAATCTGATTTATGGCTTCGACCAGCGCAGGTACATCCAGATGCGTGTAAATCCGTTCCGTCAGGGACATAGCGCCGGAATGACCGACAATTTTTTTGATGGTAGTCTGATCGACATGTGCTTCGGCGAGCAGGGAAATCGTGGTGTGCCGGCAGCAGTGAGGTGTATGATCGATGTGCAGACGAAACATCAGGGGTTGGAAAACATTGTGGTAATACATATAATAGGTAAAATGTTGGCTGTCCAGAGTATGGATGAGATATTCACAATCGGAACAGTCATGAAGCCAGCGCTGGTAAAAGGGGAGTACTTTGTCAGCAATCGGAACTTTTCGAATGCCGTTTTCGGTTTTGCTGTCAATGACATCAAAATATTGTTCGGACAGATGAACATTTTCTTTTTTCAGATCCAAAAGCTCTGAGACACGGACACCATTGTATATCAGCATGAGGACTGTCTGGCAATAGGGATCGTTTTTGTGTTTCCACAGGAGAGCAATCTCAGAGGTGGAAAAACAGCTTCGTATGTTTTTATTTGGATTCCGGTCTTTGTATTTCGAGATATTTACATAGGCAGAATAATCTTTTGAGACAATTTCGTGTTTCATGGCATAAGAATAGAGCTGGTTAAAGAGAACACGGATTTTTTTCAGGGTAGGATAGTTCTTGCCGCTGTGATCAATCACCTGCTGTAAATCATTGAGTCTCAAATTGTGAAATGGCATATTAGCAATGTTTTCACAAGTGGCAAATGCCGCCCGATAGCCTTTGATGTTGGAGTGGGAGATGGTAGGAAACTTTTCTTCGGACCATCGGAGATAAATTTCCCGGAAGGTTAATTTCAGCGTTTCCCCATCGATGGGATAATTGTTGTAACGTGCCAGAATCTGCAGAGCTTCTGACCGGGTAGGAGCGTACCCCAGAATCTGGTAGTGCTGGATGCGCTTTCCAGTGATGTCATTGATGTGCCAGCCCGTAGTGATGCGTGCTGCATAGGGTCTTCTTCTGTTGCCGGAGAGTTTTACGACTCCGCCGTATCCGTTTGGTAATCTCATTTTTCTTCCTTTCGTGTGTAAAAATTTATATTATCGTGTCAATCATACACATTTATTTGTTAAATTTTTAAGTAACACACAAGTAACAAAAAAGTGTTTTTACCTATATAAAAAGAAAAATAAAATCGACATGCCGGAATGATTGAAAAAAAACGAAATTTGGGGTATGATTATAGGCAATGAAACGTTAAGGAGAAAATAATCTTGAATACGAATGGAAACAAAAACACGTTAAAAGCAAATAAGATATTGATTCCCGTTATCTTGTTGATCGGATTGATTCCAATCATTGTGCATTCTTTTGTTTATGACACAAATCTGGCACAGTTTGACTGGTATCCGGAGAGCGCCGCAAAACAGACGGACTTCTTTTTTGCATGGAAGATGATTGCGATCATCCTTGTGGGAGTTGTAATGCTCGCAATTTTACTGATCCGGTATTTGAATAAAAAGGAGTTTGCATTTGAAAATTCCTTTTATTTTCTGATGGTGTATGCATTGTTTGTTGCAATGTCTGCCCTGTTTTCCAGTCACAAATACTGGGTGGCACATGGTACATATGAACTTTTTGAGCCTGTATGGGTTGTATTTGTCTATATGATACTGTGTTATTATGTCTATAATTATGTACAGGAAGAAAAACAGATAGAGGTAATCCTGCGCTGGTCCGGCATTGGAATCGCAATTGTTACTCTGATTGGATTTTTCCAGGTCTTTGGATTGGATTATTTTAAGACATCTCTGGGCAAACATCTGATGACGGACACAAGCTGGTGGAACCAGTTAGATAAGATTTCCTTTAATTTCGCAGATAAGACTGCGTATACGACACTTTACAATCCTAACTTTTTGTCATTTTATTTTGGCATGCTGATACCATTGCTGGTCTGCCTGTTTATTGGGGCGAAAAAGATGTGGCATCGTCTTGTAATCGCAGTCGCAGAGATTTGTTGCATTGTAGCACTGGTTGGAAGCAGAAGTTCTTCCGGATTTATTGCACTGGCAATTGGAGCGGTGATTCTCGCATTGGTTTTGCTCAGCCGGAAGAAAAAATTATTTGCAGCCGGGATTGTTGTAGTTGTCATTGGAGTGATTGCAGCAGGAGTGTTGGCAAATACGACAGGCATCGGTCAAACTCTTAAAAAGACGGTTGTTGGAACCTATCATATGAAAGATCAGTTCTCTTTAAACGATATCAAAACAAACACAGATGATGTGGAACTTGATATCTGGAACAATCCTCTGTATGTGTCCTATGATCTGGGGAGCGACGGTGTAATCACCGTGGTATGCAAAGATGCAGATGGTCAGGAGATTCAGACAACAGAGGTAGATCAGGAAAATCATATTTTGGCCCTCAATGATGAACGGTTTGCAAATGTACAGATTCAGCCGATCATGTTTACCGATAATACAGCAGGAATAAAGATGATCATAGATGGTGTCGAATGGGATTTCTCAAAAAATGATACGGACGGATATGAATATCTCAATCCAGCAGGAAAATTAGTGAAGTTTGAGAATCCGAAGGTTTCAAACGTATTTTTGGATGATGCGATGAGCAATCGAGGACATATCTGGAATAAAACGATTCCGCTTCTTGGAAAGCATGTTTTTATGGGAAGTGGAGCAAATACCTATATGTTTGAAGTCCCACAGGAAGATTATATCAGTCAGAACTATGTTTATGGAGCAAACAGCTATGACGTAAAAGCCCATAGCTGGTATCTGCAGCAGTGGGTGGAAACAGGATTACTCGGTACTCTGGCACTTCTGGTATTTCTGTTCTGGTATCTGGTACAGTCGATACGCATTTACCGCAGAGTGGATCTGCACGAGAGTATCAGCTGGGTTGGATTTGGATTATTTGCGGCAGTGCTGGTGTATATGATTGCAGGTATCGCAAATGATTCCAATGTATGTACCGCTCCGGTATTCTGGGGTATGCTTGGTCTGGGACTTGCGGTGAACCGGATGCTTGTAAAGAAAGAAAATCTCTTTGTTGTTAAAGAAACGGTTCCTGCAGAAAGTGATACTGTCGTAAAACAGAGTGTTCCAAAAGCAGCAGAGAGTGTAAAAGCAGATACCGCGCAGATGGTACAGAATACTCAAGGGGCAGGAGTGACAGAATCCTCAGTCAGGAAGAAATCATCGAAAAAACAATCGAGAAAACAGAGAAAGAATCAAAAATAACAGATTGAAATTATGAAAAAAATCATTCAAGATAAACAATTACTGATCAGACGGATTTTTCTGATGTGCTACGACGTGCTTGCAGTGTTTGCTGCAAGCATAGTTGCGTTATTGATTCGGTTTGATCTGAATATCAAAAGCGTACCGTTTCAATATATGGATGAAGTGTGGAGAGCACTTCCTTTTATGATCATTGTTACACTGATCATTTTCTGGATGCTCCGGCTGTATTCCAGTCTCTGGAGCTATGCGGGAGCACTGGAAATGATGTATGTGGTTTCAGCATGTATTCTGGATACCGTTGTTGTGACAGTGCTGATATTGCTTCGGAACTGGGGGGATATGTACCCGGTGCCAAGAAGCTTTTACATTCTGTATGGATTGTTTCTGTTTGTATTTGTCATGGGATGCAGATATTCTTACCGTGGACTGCGTGTGCTTCGCAATATGCGCAGAGCCGGCGTGTACAGACGGAATGTACTTGTGATCGGAGCAGGGGATGCCGGAAACCAGATCATCAAAGAAATCAACAACAGCCGCTATGTGAAAAAGAAGGTTGTTGGTGTGATTGATGATGACCGTAACAAGATTGGTAATTATATTCATGGAGCGAAAGTCGTAGGGGACCGCAGTGATATTCTGGAAAAAGTCGAAGAACTGCATGTGCATGAAATCATCATTGCCATGCCATCGGCCACACAGAAACAAATCAAGGGCATTCTTGATATCTGCAAAGAAACCGGATGCACATTGAAACGTCTGCCCGGCATTTATCAGCTTGTAAACGGCGATGTCAGCGTCAGCAAATTAAAAGATGTAGATGTCAATGATCTTCTTGGGCGGGATCCGGTGACGGTTGATCTGCAGTCCATCATGGATTATGTTTCCGGGAAAATCATAATGGTTACAGGGGGCGGCGGTTCTATCGGAAGCGAATTGTGCCGGCAGATTGCCGCACACAAGCCAAAACAGCTGATTATTGTGGATATTTACGAGAATACGACCTATGATGTGCAAAACGAACTGAAAGTCCGGTTCCCGGATCTGGATCTTGTTGTGCTGATTGCATCCGTGCGGAATACGAATCGTATGAACTGGATTTTTGAACATTACAAGCCGGAGATTATCTATCATGCAGCGGCACATAAACATGTGCCTCTCATGGAAGAGAGTCCGAACGAGGCAATTAAGAATAACGTGCTTGGCACGTGGAAGATTGTGCAGGCGGCAGATCGGTACGGTGTGAAGAAATTTGTGATGATTTCCACGGATAAGGCAGTCAACCCAACCAATATCATGGGTGCCAGCAAGCGCATCTGTGAGATGATCATTCAGACCTATAACCGCAGATCGAAGACAGATTTCGTAGCCGTGCGTTTTGGAAATGTGCTTGGCAGTAACGGAAGTGTGATTCCGCTGTTCAAAAAACAGATTGAGCGTGGAGGTCCGGTCACGGTTACACATCCGGATATCGTGCGGTATTTTATGACAATTCCGGAAGCGGTATCTCTGGTGCTGCAGGCGGGTACCTATGCCAAAGGTGGAGAAATTTTTGTTCTGGATATGGGAGAGCCAGTCAAGATTCTGGATCTGGCAAAGAACCTGATTCTTCTTTCCGGTCACAAGCCGGATGAGGATATCCATATCATTTTCACAGGACTTCGACCGGGAGAAAAACTTTATGAAGAGATGCTGATGGATGAAGAAGGGATGCAGGATACCGCAAACAATCTGATTCATATCGGCAGGCCGATTGAGCTGGATGAAGAAAAATTCATGCAGCAGTTGGAAGAATTAAAAGAGTATGTTGTGACAGAACCGGAAGACATCCGGGAGTGTGTCAAAAAAATTGTGCCGACGTATCACCCGGAACTGGCAGGGGAGAATAAATAAGTAAAAATAGAACGGCTATCAATGACAGCAATTCCGTGCATGGCACGTGAATTGCTGTTTTGCTTTTTACAGATGAAACGTATTGCGGGGATGTCTGGTAGTGAGGATGGCACGCTGCTTTGACATGGCAACATGCGTATAGATTTCTGTGATATGAATGGAACTGTGACCAAGCATTTCCTGTATATAGCGGATATCGACGTCCGCTTCTAAAAGGCTGGTAGCAAATGTATGCCGGAACATATGCGGTGTAATATGCTGTTTAATTGCAGCAAGAGAAGCATATTTGTTGATCATCCGCCGTACCGACTGATCAGATAATGCAGTTCCGTTTAACGTCGCAAAGAAATGCTGGCAGGTTTCCATCTGGGGGAGAAATTCATTGCGGTATTCCGACAGAATCTGTATGACCTCGTGGTTTCCGATCTGAACAATGCGTTCTTTGGAACCTTTTCCGTAGATCAGGACTGATCCATCGTACAAATCGATGTCACAGATACGCAGAGCGCATAATTCGGAAATCCGTATTCCGGTTGCAAATAAAAGTTCTATGACAGCGGCATCCCGCAAAGCGTTTTTTCTCTGATAATCTGTTTTGGCGACGGTGCGCTGCTCATAGATCGTAGATAAGAAAATTTCGATCGTGTGCAATGGAATGGTTTTCGGCAAAATCACAGGTTCGCGGAATTTGATCTGCACCTTGTTGAAAGGATTCCGGGCGATGATTTCTTTATATTCCAGGTAGTGAAAAAGAGCTTTGACCGAGGCAATCTTTCTTTTTACGGTTTTGGGTTTGTACTTCTGGTGCAGACTGCCAATATAATTTTCCAACAGATCCGGTGTAATATCAGAAACATCCCTGCATGAAAAAATGGCATAAAATTGCTGAAGGTCGATGCGATATGCTTTCAGAGTCTTGGAATCTAGGCGTTTTTGGTGACGGCAGTGTTCCAGATAGTTGTTGATGTGTGTCTGTAAATTATTCATGGGTGGTCTCCTTTGTATATGAAGTTTTGTTTAGGAGTATATGGTACATGAAATGGGGAGGATTTTGTTGGATAAGGCAAAATTTGAAAAAATTGTACAATATGTAACAATTACATGGATAGAGCAGTGGTGTTTCCTGTATCGGTATGGGTGGGAAAGGGTATGGGATAGACTTCGGGGAAATACAGAATGTGGATGTCGAAAGCTGATGTTTTGATGGGAAAACGGTGAGATTAAACAATAAATTGCCGTTTAAATAAGAAAAATGGAGTAATGGAAGTAATAATCACAGTCATTGCAATATGCATTAAAATAGAGTATGATATAACATATGTAAATTTATGAAAATATGGGAAATCAGGAAGGAGCAAGTCAGCCATGAAAGGATACCATTACATCAAAAGAGGAATTGATATCATATTAAGTGGGATGGCGATCGTGATCTTATCACCACTCCTTCTTTTTTTATGTATTGCGATCAAACTGGATACACCGGGACCGATATTATTTAAGCAGAAGCGTGTCGGCATCCACCGGAGTTTCTTCCAGATTTACAAATTCCGTACCATGCGGATTGACACACCGAAGGATGTGCCGACACATATGCTGGAGAATCCGGAGCAGTACATCACAAAGGTAGGAAAATTCCTGCGCAAAACCAGTCTGGATGAACTTCCGCAGATTTTTAATATCTTCAAAGGAGAAATGAGTATCGTAGGACCGCGGCCGGCACTGTGGAATCAGGATGATCTGGTAGCAGAACGTGAGAAATATGGTGCCAATGATGTGACACCGGGGCTGACCGGGTGGGCACAGATCAATGGCAGAGATGAACTGGAGATTCCGGACAAAGCAAGACTGGATGGCGAATATGTCAAACATCTGGGACCATGGATGGATCTGAAATGTTTTCTTGGCACAATTGGATCCGTGCTCATGCACGACGGCGTGGTTGAAGGTGGAACCGGCGAACTGAACAAAGAGGAAGAAGAGACAGAAGCACACAAAAGCGAAACAGCGCAGAGCAGCGCAAAAAAGGAAACCATTGCAAAAGACACAGAAGAAAGTGAAAAGGGCAGGAGAAAAAAGAAGATTCTGATCACCGGAAGCGGCAGTTATGTGGGAACTTCTGTGGAGGCATGGCTGAAACAATGGCCGGAGTACTATCAGGTTGACACGCTGGATATGAGAACCCAAACATGGCGGACGCACGATTTTTCAGCATATGATGTGGTCTATCATGTGGCGGGAATCGCACATGCAGATGTGGAACAGGTGACGGAAGAAGAAAAGAAGCAGTATTACCGTGTGAATACAGATCTGGCAGTAGAGACAGCCGAAAAAGCCAAAAAGGAAGGCGTGCAGCAGTTTCTCTTTATGTCTTCCATGATTGTATACAGCGGATGTAGAGAAAAGAAAATTACAAAAAATACAATTCCCAAACCATTGAATTTCTATGGAGACAGCAAATGGCAGGCGGATCAGAAAATACAGGCACTGGCAGATGAACGTTTTAAGGTTGTTGTATTGCGCCCGCCAATGATTTACGGAAAGGGATCAAAGGGAAACTATCCACAGCTTGCAAAACTGGCAGGAAAGCTTCCGCTATTTCCGATTGTACATAATCAGCGTTCCATGCTTTATATAGAAAATCTGGCACAGTTTGTCAAACGGATGATCGACAACGAAGAGACCGGAGTGTTTTTTCCGCAGAACGAGCAGTATATCAATACTTCGGATCTGGTGCAGATGATCGCTATGGTAAAAGGACACCGGCTTGTGATGGTTCCAGCGACTGGCTGGATCATGCGGCTGATGAAAAAGATTCCGGGAAAAATTGGCACCCTGACGGGCAAAGCGTTTGGTGACAGTGTGTACGATATGCAGATGAGTGAATATAAGGAAGAATATCGTGTGTGTGACTGGAAAGAGTCGGTAAGAAGGACGGAAGGATAAGAGCTGGAATGGGAAAATCTTGCATAAATAAAAGAATTAAAGTATGATACTACTGAAAAGATGATAAATAGCTTAATGGTATGCATTCGAAGGTTTAGGAGATAGAAAAGCGTGAGAATAGACAAACTGCAAGTGCACAATTTCAGAGGTTTTTCAGATACAGAAATAGTATTAAACGGAAAAGATGCCATTTTTTATGGAGTAAACGGAATGGGAAAATCGTCAATACTGGATGTCTGCAATCTTCTCTTTTCCAGAATTATGCAGGAAGCCGCACAGGATGAACAGATAACAGCCTCTCTTTTAGGAGAAAAAGATGTAAAAGTTGGAGAAGAAGAAGCAAAAATAACGTTGTTTCTTGAAGACCAGGGAAATAATTTTCACTATTACCGAAAAAGAATTCAGGGGAAAAATCTGCATAATTCCAAAGAACTGAAGAGAGTTTCGGAATATATTCGAAAACAGTATCTGGGAGATTATTTGGAAACAGAAGAAGAGTATGAAAACGATGACACGGAAACACCACAGAAAGAGTTTACTTTAAATAATGAAAATATTCCTGTTTATGTGTTTTATGGAGTTGACCGCTATAATGAAAAAACACGTAAATTGAGAAGGCGTTATACAGGAGTAGCAGGGAAGCTGGATGCGTGGAGAGATTCTGCATTTGGAGGAGTGATCAATTTCCGGTTATTTTTTGAATGGTTCCGGGGAAGACAGGAATATGAAAACAGTATACGAGTGGAAACACCGAATGCAGAAGATCCACAGTTACATGCAGTAAAAAAAGCTATATTAAACGCATTGGGAGATGGATTTTCGGAAATTCGTGTGAAAGTAACAGAAGAAGATGCGGAACTTATTGTCATCAAAAAAGAATTGGAATTGGCATTTTATCAATTGTCAGAAGGAGAAAAAAGTGTAATCGCACTGGTAGGCGATCTGAGCCGGAGGCTGGCAATTGCAAATCCAAAGAGGGAGAATCCGTTGGAAGGGGATGGCATTGTGCTGATTGATGAAATTGATCTGCATTTGCATCCGAAGTGGCAGGAGAAGATTTTTCCGGCTTTACAGAATACTTTTCCAAATATTCAGTTTATTGTTTCCACACATGCTCCGAAAGTGCTGGAGTCTGTGGATGAAAATATACAGGTAATACGTTTGCATGAAGATGCAGAAACGCATCTGGTTTTGGCAGAACCGATGGAGCCGATGAACGGCTGGGATGTCAATACAATTCTGGAAGATTACATGGATACCGAAGTATATAACAGGAAGACAACGGAACTCTTAGAGCAAATAAATGTGTATCTGAATGAAAAAGCATATGATGAGGCAGAAAAACTTGTAAATAAGCTTGCATGGATGACATCGGAAGAGAATACGAAAGTTGTGCGTGCAAGAATCTTGATTGCAAAAGGGCGATAAAGTTTTTATGATTTATATTCAAAAGACAGGTGAACCAGAAGAAGTAAGCCGGTGGAAGAAAAAATTCAAGAATAAGCATAAAAGAGAAGCAGGGTATGAGGATATCCGGCATGAAAAGGAGCTGCAAATATTAAAGAATGCATTGCTGGCAGAACAGAGACATCTTTGCTGCTATTGTTGTTCTTATATTAAAAATACAGAGACTGAAGTACAAAAGAATAGTTTTCATGTGGAACATTTTCGACCTCAGGCACAAAATCAGGATTTATCTCTGGCCTATAATAATCTTCATGCTTCTTGTAATGGAGACAATCGCAGGCACTGTGGGCATAAAAAAGAAAATAATTTTGATGCAAAGCGGATGATTTCTCCGCTGGAGAAGGATTGTGAAAGTCATTTTCGATATCAGCAGGATGGAACAATACAGCCGGCGGAAAAGACAGATGAGGCAGCTGAGTATACAATTACAAAGTTGAACCTGAATGATAAACGTTTATGTCGTGCCAGAGAAAACGCTTTATGGACGTTTAATGTGTTCCAGTTGAATGGAGAAGAAAAACAGCGGGAATTGAAAAAATTTGAATGTTCAGAAGAACTGCCACCTTATTGGGACGCAATTAAATATTTTTTGACACAGGGAGACTGATATACGTGAAATATGATAGAAATCTGGTCGCTACAATCATTGAAAACGAATTTTGGTATGACTTGTATGATGAAATTGACGATTCTGTTATGAACATGGAAGGTCAGGAATTGGATGAAGCGTTTGAGACATATGTTGACTATGCAGAATTGGATCAAATAGAAAATGTCAAAGTTGTCCGGGTAGAACAGGAAGAGGATGATACATGTACGATTGTGAGAGGCATATTGGAAGCTGATGTTTCTCTTGATGGTTATCTATATTTTGAAGGGGAAAATAATATGGTGAACAGTTCGGAAGTTACATTGGAATTCGAATTTCAATTTGAGCATCAGAATGGGAAAAATCGCCAATTTGTGTCCCAGGTAATTGCATAACTTATAATTGATAGAAGATATCATGAAGAATAAAAAATGGTGGAATCTGTAGAAACTGTGATAGGACAGATTAATAGAAAGAGTGGAGGTTTAGGGATGTCGTACGTGTCACCTGTTGTTGAAAATGATTTTAAAGACCGGTTGAACAAGTGCGTAGATATTATTAAAAATTCGAGTATCAAATATCAGAGTTTTGGGATTTTTGGAAGCTACGCGAGAAATGATTATAAGGCCAGCAGTGATATCGACTTTTGCATCATAGTTCCAGAAAAACCGGAAAGATGGTTGATGGGAGCCTTGCGGGAGGAACTCGAGATGTTGCATGCGGATGTGGTTTTTGTAACACCGCAGTATTTCGAACATGATAATTCAAAGTTTACACAACAGTTAAGAAGAGATTATAAGGAGTTGAAAATATGATAAAGGCAAATTCTTATTATTCTATTGCGTGCAATGAATTCTGGTATTTAAGGGATGCAGTGTCACCTGTATACTGCAATCCGGCTGCAGCTTCGGCACAGCAAATTGCAGAAAAAATGTTGAAATCTGTGGCAGAACTGGTCTGTACTGGAATTGAAAAACTAATGACATCTCATAATTTGCGTGCCCTATACGATGAAATTAAAAGGGTAGATACTTCCTTACAATTAGAGAGGAAGGATCTGGCATTACTCAAAGACTATTATTATGATGCAAGATATCCGGGGGATAATTTTGTTATTGTGACAGTGGATGAGCTGCGTGAGGCATTGGAGATCATGCTTGACGTTGTAGAAGCTGTGAATAGCTGGAGAACGTCTCATGAATTGGAGATATTAATTGCTGATCCGAGAGGGGAGTTTCAATCAGCGATGAGCAGATTGAAATAGAAATTTTGAAATTATGTGAAAACTTATATACGCAGAATATTAATGCATTATTAAAAAATATGGAGCCATAGTTTCGGTAGAAGTGATAAAACCGGTTGGATGATAAGTCTGACCGGTTTTTTACATTGAGTAAGATTGAGATTCGTGATACAATACATATAAATAGTTGAAAATACGGGGAAGAACTTGGAGGCGGCATGTTTCAAACAATTGATATAAAAGCATATAGGGGATTAAAGAACATTACATTACAAAATCTCAGCAGGGTAAATATTCTTGTGGGAGAAAACAATACCGGAAAAACGTCAACCTAGGAAGATAATGGTGCAAAGTGCAAGAAAGATATAAAAATTGAATCATGAAATGGGTTTGTGGCAAGCTATAGATATAAGCACTGAAATAGAAATTAAAGGATGGAATGGTATGGCAAGTTGGAAATTGTGTGTGGAAGACTATGGAAAAATAAAATCAGCAGAAATGGAATGTGCACCGCTTACCTTGATTGTCGGTGACAATAATTGTGGAAAAAGTTATTTGATGTCTTTGCTATGGGGAATAAAGAATATTGGTGCAATCCATCTTTTTGAAAAAAGAGATGTAGAGATAAACGAAGAGGAAAGATTGTTAAAGGATTGGATATCCCAACAGATAAATCTTGCATTTGAAAAGGGTCAGAGTATTGTCGGGATGGAAGATATTTCCGACTGGTGTCGTGCTGTTATCAATCAGCGGCTGTCACAGAACAAAGATTCGTTATTAAAATGGATCTTTAACAGCGAACAGGTTTCAGTGAATAAAATTCAGATTCATTTATCAAATAGGGCATTTAAAGAGAGAAAACTTTGTTTTATAAGAACCACGGATGATAATATAATAATGAAAGCTGATTATGGAAAAAACAAAACGGATAATTATGGCATTCGAAACTTAGAGGGAAAAACGGATGATCATAGTGCTGAGTCTTTAATGAAGGGTATATTTGCTTTTGTATTACAAATAAATTTTTGGAAAAATCGATATGAAAATTTATTCCTTCCAGCTGCAAGAACAGGATTTATCCTTACAAAAGATTTAGTGAATCAGGTAGGAAGAGAGCAGACATTTAATATGGAACCGGAAATCAAACCAATGTCTCCATTTACAAGACCAATCAATCAGTTTTTGGATGTTATCAATGTGCTTTCTCTGGAAAATCAGCCATCTGCAAAAAGAAGAAAGATTATTGATCTGATAGAACATCAAATGACTTCCGGAACGATAGAAATTAGTGATTCGCCAAACAAAGAGATTCGGTATGTTACAGAAACGGAAAACGGAGAACAGAAAAGTTTACCACTTCGTACAGTCTCCGCTGTGGTAACGGAACTTTCTCCATTAATTTTACTGTTGAAACATATGGAAAACATTGAGTCTTTATGCTATGAAGAGCCTGAGATGTGTCTGCATCCGCAGCTGCAGCATCAGATGGGAAGGGTTATGGCACGTATTGTAAATAGCGGAATAGATGTTATTGCAACCACACATAGCGATATTTTACTCCAGTCGATTAATAACAAAATAGCTTTGAAAAGCCATCCTCAAAAAGAAGATTTATGCAAAAAACTTCAATTGGAAGAGGAAGATTTGCTGTTGGATACACAGGTAAAAGTGTACCAGTTTCAGGAACATAACGGAAAAAGCCAGTTGATAGAAATTCCTTGCGGACAAAATGGATTTGCAGTACCGACATTTAATAATGCATTGGATGATATCATGGGAGAAGCTTATATGGTACAGGGGAATTCAGATGAATAAAAGAACATTTGTTATTTCGGAATTAATGCAAAATAACTTTATAGAGGAAACAGAACAGAAAGTTTTACTGGAAGAAACCGAAGAATCCGGTAAAAGTTTATTGAAAGTGCAGCTTCCGAATGCACAAAAGATTTTTTGTATAAAAAATGTAGATAAAAAACATACAGATATGTACTTTTTTAAAGCAGATCAAAAATATTCCATGATGAAACGAGTTGATCATATTATTTTGGAACATACAGAAGATGATACATGGAATTTACATTTGATCGAGATGAAATCAAGTGTGGGAGTACAAAAATGGATAGAGGTCAAGGGAAAATTTCGTGCAAGCTATCTCGTTTCACAGGCGATTGCAGCTATGCTCGAAATACCTTTAGATCATACATATTTATATACTACCTATGAAAAAGAATGCTTTGATACATGTAGTGAGACAATGCCGGTAGAACGACGTGTGCGAACGGGAAATATTCCGCCGAAAAGAGAATGGGAAAGTGGACGAGTTGAATTGAACTTTGGAGAGAAGATACCATTTGATCATGAGAAGGTGCAAATGACTCGGAACACAGATGGATTGAAGGGAAATGTTCAAATGAAATAAAAATAGAAAAGGCGATAAATTCAGGGTACTGAGATTTGAGACAGATCATAAGCAGAGTGATCATGGATAGAAAATGAGATTGAAAGAATAATAAAAAGATAGATATGAACAATAACATGAATGATATAACAAGGGTAGGTTTGACAGCTAATCAACTGAAGAATCAATTTCCAAGTATGGCAATCAAAACAGTGGCAGCATCATTACAAAAAGAATTACCAATGACACTGTCCGGTGTGCAAATGAAAGAATTGAATACGACTCTTCAGAATGCTGCGTATTCGAAAGAAATGCTGGAGTTCCAAAAGAAATGGAAACAACACACTCTAAATGATGCCGTGACACAATTCGCAAAAAACATGGCGAAAACATGGAGTGCAGCAACAGTAGCTTCAGATATTGCAAAAATGCGGATGCCGGCACAGAATATAGCCTTTGCAAAACTCATGCCATGCGGTGTGAAAATGGATATGCCGCGTGGGGCAAAAACAGTTATTCGGGAGTTGAGCAAACCGGCTGCAAAAGCATTGACGGAGACAGCAGAAATTGAATTTGTTCCGAAAGAAAAAAAGTTTTACCATAAAGACTGTCCGGCGAAGGGACTGGATGCGCAGGAAATTTCCGACAGTGAGTCATCTCTGGAACTCTTTTCTGAGATTTCCCTTCCAGATTTGATTAAGTTTGAGAGTGAGTTATTTGAAAACGAATATTTTGCTAATGAATCAAAGGTCGGAAAGAAAATTTTTGAAATCATAAGCGGATGGAAACATTTTGTACATTTAGGCGATACGATCTATTTTCATGCACGATGCCTTGGAAAAAATAATCAACCGTATCTGGAACAGGAGATGCTGAAAGCACCTGTTATGATATCATCACATGGCAGATATAACGAAATTGGACGAAGTTGTTATTACTTTGCAGATACGAAAGAAGGTGCACTCACAGAAGTGTACAAGCATTGCGGAAGTAAAAAGCCGAGTGTACAGATTGCAAAGTTAAAAAAATGTAAAGAAGCACGGCTGATCGATCTGTCTCAGAATGTTTCAAAAAATAACAGGTTCATTGATCATCTGCGGTTTAAAGTTGATAACACTCCGGGAAAAATCGTGAAGGAGTATCTGCTTCCGAATTTTGTGGCAGGATGTTGCAAGAAAGTGGGGATAGATGGTATCAAGTATCAAGGAGATGGATACAATTGCTATGTGACATGGAAGGATGACTATTTTTCATTTGAGGGAAATGATATTGTTGAAGTAGAAGGATAAAGATTCTGTGTGGAAATAGTTGTTTCTAAAATGTTGAATAGCATCATATAACTGTGGTAAAATGTGGAAATAGGAGAACTATATGAGAAAGCATGAAAAATGTAAATCTGAAAAAGATAAGGGAAAGAAAACCCAAAAACTCTCGAGCTATAAAAAGATAATTTTCGGATTAGCTGGTATATTAGTATCGGCATATCCAATTGTAAACATTGTGTATAATGCATTATATCAAATAAAAAGTGAGGCGCTTTATGGAATCCCAGGAAAATATTTTCATGATTCTGTTGATAACCGTCTCATGTATTTAGGGTGTATTGTAATTTTAATGGGTATGTGTGCGATTCCCGTAATTATAAAAAAGCACGATGAAAAAAGCCTAGGGCAGAAAAAGGTATCAAATGCATATGTATATTTTTTATCTATTGTACTTGGAGTACCAGTGGGAGTGTTAAATGTTGATAACTGGTTAGCTATTATGAAGCATGTATACAAAAAGAACAGTTGGTTTGGAAATATTGTTAGTTTTCTAAGCAAAAATACATATATAATGATTTTCATTATTATATTAGGGTCAATGGCTGTATTGGGATTAACTTATAATTTTCAAATTATTAAATCACATTTTTTAAAAGAGTTTTTTATTAAAATGTTTGCAATAGCATTTGCGTTAAGTTTTACTTTGGCAATTGGTGGAGTGGTTTGCAGATTAAGTATTAATTTAGAAGATCAGACAAAGTATGAATTGGTTGTTATAGATAAGCAATCCTATGCAGTTTTAGCAGAAGATGATGAAAAAATTTTAGCAGTTCCATATATTGAAACAAAGGATGAGGAATTTGTGTTTGATACAAGAAAATATTATTTTTTTGATAAATACCAAGGAACATATCAATATGTGTACATGAAAAATCCACCACAAATTATTAAGTAGATGAAAATGCGTGCAAATTACAAATTGTATATCATAAAAATGCATAGAAGATAAATAAGGATAATTATATGAAAATAGTTCAATTATTTAAAATATATTGGCCGGACAATGGTGGTGGAATCGCTACCGTAATGGAAAGCATTGCGAATGCCATGAAAAAAGAAAAACAGGAAATTGTTGTGTGTCAGGCAAAAAGAGGGGAAAAAACAACCGTTGAGAAGTATAATGGAGTTCCTGTATTTCGATGCAGTCAGTTGTTTGATTTTGCGTCTACACCGTTTTCTGTTCGATTTCTTCAGGCTGTACACAGAAGGACAAGAAATTCTGATATAACGATTTATCATTTCCCATATCCGATGATCGATCTGGCGGTTTTACTTGGATTAGTCAAAGGAAAACTTGTAGTATGGTGGCATTGTGATTTCGATAAATATAAAATGTTAATGCCTATTTATAATGTTTTTGTCAGACATACATTAAAGAAAGCGGATCGGATTTTGGTGTCGGCGCAGGGGAATATAGACCATTCAAATATTCTGTGTGATTATAAAGAAAAATGTACAGTGATCCCATTCTGTGTAAGTAAAGAACTGTTGTTACGTGGACAAAATTATTATAATAACAAGAAAGATACAAATATAGGTGCTGACATATCGGTTAACATTTTGTTTGTAGGAAGATTGGTGTGGTACAAGGGGCTTGCTCTTTTGCTGAAAGCGTTTGCACAGATGAAATATAAAAATTGTACGCTTACTATTGTGGGGGGAGGCCCGCTGGAACAGGAATTGCACGATCTTGCAAAAAAAATGGGACTAAAGAATGTGATTTTTACTGGTATGATATCGGAAGAGGAAAAGGTGAAACATATTGAAAAATGTGATTTCCTTGTATTGCCATCCATCTCGAAAGCAGAGGCATTTGCTTTGGTTCAGATTGAAGCAATGGCATTTGGCAAGCCGGTAATTAATACTGCGTTGCCAAGTGGAGTGCCATGTGTTAGTATAAATGGGGTTACTGGGCTGACAGTTCAGCCGGGCAGTCTTTTAGAATTAACACATGCAATGGATAAGATGGCAGAGAATAATGCTATGCGCGAAAAATATGGAAGACAAGCATTTGATATGGTGCAAAGAGAATATACACCGGAAAAATTGGCAGAAAGACATATGCAGGTGTTTCGGGAATTGCTGAATGAAGGAAAAGTAAAATGAAAATAGCATTCGATGGACAATTATTTTTAAAAGGAAATAAAACAGGTATTGCATGGAATGCTCACAATTTAATTATGGAATTGGCAAAATATCCAGAGAATGAATGCGTGATCCAATGCTTTTCAAAAGGATATTCACAGGAACAACTGAAAAATTTGCATGTTTATGAAAATGCGGGGTGCAAGGTAGAGACCTGTGAGTGGTTTAGAAACGTGATTTATAGATTACTTTGGAATTTTATTCCCATCCCACATAGAATTTTCTTTCGTGAAGAACCAGATATTACACAGTTTTTTAATTTTGTTGTTCCGCCCGGAGTAAGGGGCAGAAAAATTACCATTATTCATGATATGGGATACAAGGCTTGTCCGGAAACTGTAAATCGAAAAACAAGGGATTGGTTAAAACTAAGTTTGAAAAAGTCTTGTAAACATGCAGATCACATTATTACGGATTCTGAATTCAGTAAACAAGAGATTATTAAATATCTTGGAGTGAATTCGCAGAAAATTACAGTTGTACCATGTGCTGTGAACCATGAAGAGTTTCGTACAGACTATTCGGCAGAAAAAATAGAAGAAGTTAAAAACAAATATTATATAGATGAAAAATATTTTTTGTATTTAGGCACAATTGAACCTCGTAAAAATCTGGAAAGATTAATAAAAGCGTATGCAGAACTGGTGAACAGACGTCAGAATGTACCACAATTGGTGCTTGCAGGAGGAAAAGGCTGGTATTATGATAGTATCTTTCAAATGGTAGATACATGCCACCTGAAAGGAAAAGTAATTTTTACTGGATATGTAGAACAGAAAGACAGTCCGTTACTTATGAGTGGTGCGATAGCATTTGTATTTCCATCACTTTATGAAGGATTTGGTATGCCACCATTAGAAGCAATGGCTTGTGGAACGCCTGTTATCACTTCAAAAACAACATCACTTCCGGAAGTGGTAGGAGATGCGGGAATATTGATTGATCCGGAAGATATTGAAGAATTGTCTGATGCGATGGAACAAATGATGGATAATGAAGAATTGCGTGAAAAATTGAAAAAAGCAGGAATAAAGAGAGCTGCAATGTTTACGTGGGAAAAGTCTGCAGAAATATTAATGGATGTTTATAGAAAAGCAATAGGAAAAAGTGTAAGTGATTAACCAAAAGGAAGTATGGGATGATAGAACGAGTTAAGGAAATATATGCATATCGGGAAATGATAGTTTCCCTTGTAAAAAGGGATTTAAAGGGGCGCTACAAAGGATCTGCATTAGGATTTTTGTGGACTTTTTTAAATCCTTTGTTTCAGCTGGCTGTATACACGATGGTTTTTTCGGTGATCATGAGAGCTGGTATTAAGGATTATTATCTTTTTTTGTTTGTGGCATTAATTCCATGGATTTTTTTTAGTACCTCGTTGTCTGGTGGAGCTAGTTGTATCATGGCACAGCAGGATATGGTAAAAAAAATATATTTTCCACGAGAAGTATTACCTATTTCTTATGTAACAAGCCAGTTTATCAATATGCTTCTTAGTTTTATTGTGATTTTTATAGTACTGATTGTTGCGAGATACAAGTTAAATCCTATAGCTATTTTATGTTTGCCAATTGTTATGGTTGTGGAATATGTGCTTGCATTGGGGCTTACTATGATTATGTGTGCGCTTACGGTTTATTTACGTGATTTAGAGTATGTATTAGGGATTCTTACGTTGGCGTGGCAGTTCCTGACTCCTGTTATGTATTCAATTAATATGGCTCCTAAAGAGGTGCGTTGGGTATTTTCATTTAATCCGATGTCTTACGTTATTGTTGCGTATAGGGATATTTTGTATTACGGAAAGATTCCACGGTTAGAAAACTTATTATCTGCAATTATAATAGGAATAGCAGCGTTAGTGATAGGGTGGATAGTGTTTGAACGGTTACAGAAACATTTTGTGGAGGAATTATAATGAAACCGGAAAATGCGATAGAAGTTAAAAATATTACAAAAAAATTTAAAGTTTATTTGGATAAAGGGCATACTTTAAAAGAAAAGACACTTTTTCGAAGCCGTAGAAAGTATGAAGAGAGGAACGTGTTAAATGGTATTAGTTTTGAAGTGAAAAAAGGTGAGGCAATCGGACTGATTGGGCATAATGGATGTGGAAAAAGCACAACTTTGAAACTATTGACAAAAATTATGTATCCAGATAGTGGAACAATCGAGATGAAAGGTCGTGTTTCTAGTTTGATTGAACTTGGAGCTGGGTTTCATCCGGATATGAGTGGTAGAGATAACATTTACACAAACGCTTCTATTTTTGGATTGACGAAGAAAGAAATTGATGAAAGACTTGATGATATCATAGCATTTTCTGAACTGGAGGAGTTTATTGATAATCCTGTCCGTACTTATTCATCGGGAATGTATATGCGATTAGCGTTTTCGGTTGCAATCAATGTGGATGCAGATATATTATTGATAGATGAAATATTGGCGGTTGGGGATGCAACATTTCAAGCAAAATGTTTTAATAAGCTTAGAGAGATAAAATCACAAGGAGCTACTATTGTTATTGTTTCTCATTCATTAGGTCAAATTGAACAAATTTGTGATGAATGCTTATGGATTGATAATGGAATAATTCGAATGCAAGGGGAACCAACAGAAGTTGATTATGCATATTTGGATTATATGGGAGAAAAAGCCCGAAAAATTAAGAATATTAAAAAAAATGGTGAGAAGCAAATAGAAATAAAATCAAATACTGATAATACATTGAAAAATGAAAAGCCTACAAAAAAGGATGAAAAAGAAAATAAGATATTACAAGAATCAAAAGAAGTAGGGGAAAGTATAAGAGAGGATAATGATACTCAGGAAGAATATAAAAAGGAAATTGAAATAATTAAGGTTGAGCTTGTTGATAGTGAGGGACACGTACAGTCTAGATACAGAACAGGCGATAAAGCTATACTTCGTGTAAGATATCATTGTAATAGTGTTGTTGAGAAGCCATTGATGGGAATAAAAATTATTAGAAATGATGGAGTAGAAGCATTTGGAACAAATACTCAGAATGAAAGAATTAAATTACAGTTAAAAGAAGAGGGGATAGTAGAGTGTACTTTTGACACATTTAATTTGGTGGCTGCGCAATATTATATTGATGTTGCATTTAGATCACAGGATATGCTTGTTTTAGATTATAAAACTAGAGCATTTGATTTTGAAATGTATTATCCGATTTATGAGATTGGAATTTCACATATAGATCATATATGGAATTTTATTTGATAACATTTTAATTGGAGGAAGAAAATGCTTAGTTTTATGGAAAAATTTGAAATAAGAAAAAAATCATATGAAAATATGGGAGGACGAGAGACACAAAAGGAAAATCCGACCTTTTCGAATGAAAAGGAAAAGGCATTATATGAATATAATATTAATTTAGAAGATGCTAATGAAGATGTGATTTCCAAGGGGCGGGTGCTTTGTTCTGGAAATAAAATAAAACTTTTGATTAAGAAAATTTTGAGAAAACTGCTGTTTATTAGTTGGGGAAATTTTCCAGCAGCATTTAGTTTTTTCCAAAATAAATTGATGAATGTTTTGACAGCGAATAGAGATATTCTTATTCAGCATAATCAAGAAATTGAGTCGTTAAATGAGTCGGTAAGAGAGAATGTTGAAGTATTGGAACAGAGAATAAATCAATTATCAGATATACTTAGGGAAAAAACAGAAACTGTTAGCGATGATGATGTTAGCAATAAATTAAATGATACTGAATGGAATCAACTAATTAGTGAAATGACATATACTAATAACTATGATTCGATTAAAATACAGAAGACGTATTCTCGGGAATTAGTAAACTGTATAAAGTCACAAAAGAAAACTATAATTGTTTTTTGTGTGGGATTGCAAAAATATAAAGGTATTGAGGCTGTTAGAAATGAAGCATACGATACATACATTGCTTTAAAAAATTCGAAAAAATATGATGTGACATTAATGTCTCTTGAAAAGCAAAATTTGAAAGTTGAGAATGATATAATTTATGTTTCGCGAGAATATGTAAAAGAACAGATAGATGAAATAAATCCAGATTGTGTTCTGATTATTGAGAGTTTACCGTTAATTGCTTTGGATTTTGAGGGAGTTTTTTATAATTATAGGACAATTATTAAAATAACATCACAAAATCCAATACAAGGGTTGACGAAAAAACAGGTAGATGAGTTAAGACATGGTTGCGACTATGGAATATTCCATTTTTGCGTAGAATCTATTTATGCAAAACAAGTATTAAGTAATAATGGTTTTATAGGGGTAGAACTATTATTGCCAGTGGTATCAGAAAATCGTTACAAATTTTCAAAAGACTCTGAAACAAATGTGAAAAAAGTTATGGGTGTGGCTTCCTCTCCCATTATTCAAGAACAATTAGAAGAAAAGGGGATAAATATATTAAAACAGGTTGTGCCATTATGCCAAAATGTAGATTTTATTATTTTATGGAGAAATAAAGAAGTACCTATTCCGCCGGAAATTGAAAATGCAGATAATAGTAAAATTATATATGGCAAAACAGACATGAATTCGTTTTATGGAAAGATAGATGCATTGTTATTGCCATATACTTCTGAGAATGATAATCATGCTTGTTCATTATCTGTGATAGAGTCTATTATTGCAAGAAAACCAGTGATAGTATCAAAATTAGCTGGGGTAAGTGAACTAGTAAAGCGATTAGATGCTGGATTAGTATGTGAACCTTCTGTAGAAAGTATATGTGAAAATATAAAACTTTTGGATGAGAATTATGAAAAAATAATGAAAAAAATAAGAAAAGTTAATTTGAATAATTTGTTCTCATCGGAAAAAATACAAAGATATGTGGAATGCACTTGCGATAAATATTTTCCAAATGAATTTGTTACAATAGAAAATTGGAATGCAATTTTAAAAAAAGATGGCAAATATTTAGTGAAGGGGCATGATGCCATTAAGAAATATTATCAAAATCAAGAAATTGCTACAGATTATAATTATGATCGTTTTATTGAATATCCAGGAAATTGTTATGACATAATGGAAAGAGTTTCAATAAATGTAATATTTAGTGAGTATTTTGAAAATAGAAGAGAACCTTTACGAATTCTGGATATTGCATGTGGCGATGGAAGGATTGTTCAAGAAAACATAAAATGGGGTAATTGTACGGCATTGGATGGCTCTGAGGCTATGTTAAATATTGTAAAACAAAGATTTAAAGGTGACAGCAATTTAAATACATTACATAAGGATTTTTTGATTGATGAGATTGATGGACAGTTTGATGTTGTTACCACATTTAGATATATTAGACATTATGATGGTTCGCAAAGAATGCACATATATGAAAAAATTAGAAAATGTTTAAATGATAATGGAATCTTGGTCTTCGACGTATGTAATATAGAGTATTCGATGGCCGATAGAAAAAAAGCGGGATGGGATGGATTTAATATATATGATGTTTTTTGGACAAAAGAATCAATACAGCAAGAATTAGAAGAAAATGGCTTTAGGATAGTATATCTATTACCAATTGAAATTGACAAAATTGGGCAAGGACCTGTAACTTGGACGGTTGCAGCGGTAAAAAAGTAGGAGAATAGGGATGAAAATAGCTTATTTTTCACCAATGAACCCTGAGAGATCAGGTATTTCTGATTTTTCAGAGGAGCTGGTGGCAGAGTTATGCAAACAGTGTGAAATTGAAATATTTACTTCAAATAAAAATATATCAAATAATAGCATTAAAAATAGTGTAATTGTTCATTCAATAAAGGATTATTATACCGAAAGTGTTAGAAAAAAATTTGATTTAGCAGTTTTTCATGTTGGAAATAATTATCAATTTCATAAAGAAATAGTAGAGTGTTTTATGAAGTTTGGTGGTGTGTTAGAATTACATGATATAGCACTTCATCATTATTTGGCAGAAGAAACAATTGCGCAAGGGAAACAGAACCAATATGTGCAAATAATGCAATATTGTCATGGTGAGAAAGGGAGATGCAGGGCGGAAGATTTCTTGGCGGGGAGAAAGACTGCACCATGGGAAAAAGAATCTCTTGAATTTATGGTTAACAAACATTTGGTTGATAGAGCGGAAGGAATAATTGTTCATTCTGAATTCGCAAAGCAAACAATAAGAGGAATTCGTCGAGACGTTCCTATATATGTAATAGAGTTACATGCATCCGAATTAAAAATGTATACAAAGGAAGAAAAAGATAAAATAAAGGACAAGTTAGGAATCCCTAAAAATTACTTAATAATGGGAGCATTTGGGTACGCTAGTAAGGAAAAAAGAATTGTTCAAATTTTGGATGCGTTGAAGAAATATAGTAAACATAATAAGCAATTTTATTTTTTGATAGTTGGTAAAGTTGCTGGAATTGATATTGAAAAAATTCTTAGGGAGTATGGGTTAGTAGATAAGGTTATAGTTACAGGGTTTGTGGATTTAGATTTATTTAAAGAATACATGATAGCTTGTGATGTTGCTTTTAATTTAAGATATCCAACTCAGGGAGAGTCGTCAGCAAGTTTAGCTAGACTATTAGGAATGGGAAAAACGGTATTTGTTTCAAATATTGGAACATTTATGGAATATCCGGATGATGTAGTGATTAAAATAGCTTGTGATAAGCAAGAATCACAACAAATTTATGAGGGACTACTGCGGTTATCATCAGAAATACAAGCATATCAAGAGCGTGCATATAGGTATGCCCTGATAAATAATAATTTAGAAATAAATTGTAAGAAATATATAAAGTGTTTTTCAAATCTGATTCAAAATTCTATTGAGGCTGAAGGGTTTGAAGATAAATTGCTTGACACTATATTTGATATGAAATTAACAGATAGCAGTTATGTAGATAGATTATTTCAAAAAATTAGATTTTGGATGGAGAGTTGATTATGAAAAAAAAGGTGGCTATTTTGCATGCTCAGGTTCCATTTGTAACTGGAGGAGCCGAATTAATGGTTCATGCATTAAAGAACAATTTGACAGAGAGAGGATTTGAAGCAGAAATTATTCAACTCCCTTTTAAATGGTATCCTGAAAATTCCTTATATGACAGTATGCTTGCTTGGAGATTGTTGGATTTGAGCGAGTCTAATGGTCAGAAGATTGATTTGGTAATAGGAACAAAATTTCCTTCTTATGGTGCTATACATGATAATAAAGTTATTTGGATGATTCAACAATATCGTCAAGTTTATGATTTATATGATAGTAAATACGGTTTAATAAATGATTCTAATGGGGAGAATATTCGTAAGAAGGTATTACATTTTGATAACGTTACTGTTAAAGAAGCAAAGTCCATATATACCATTTCAAAAAATGTTTCCAATCGTTTGAAACGGTATAATGGAATAGAATCAGAACCATTGTATCAGCCACCGCCAATGTATGGAAGGTATAAATCAGGTAATGTTGGAGATTATATTTGTTCCGTCGGAAGGCTAGATAAATTAAAGAGAAATGATTTACTTATTAAATCATTGGCTTATTGTGATAAAAATGTTAAATTAAAAATTGCAGGAAAAGGTCCCGAAATGGATAATTTGATTGCTTTGGCAAAGAAATTAAGGGTTCAAGATCGAGTAGATTTTTTAGGATTTGTTCCGGACAATGATTTGTTAGATTTATATGCAAATTCAAGAGCTGTATATTTTGCACCAGTAGATGAAGATTATGGGTACATAACTTTGGAGGCTTTTTTATCAGAAAAGCCAGTAATTACGTGTAAAGATTCGGGTGGAGTTCTTGAATTTGTAGAGGATGGACATAACGGATTTGTTACTGAACCAAGTGAGGAATTGCTTGCAAATGCAATAGATAGAATTTGGGCAGATAAAACAAAATGTAGTGATATGGGACGATGTGGTTATGAGATCGTGAAGGATATTAATTGGGATAATGTTATAAAAAAATTAACGTGCTCGTTATAGTTGAAAATGTAAATTTAAGGTTTGAGAGGATGAATACAATGAAAGAAAAATTAGAAAAAATAAAAACAAATAAATTTCTTCCATATATAGTTACCGCAATTATTGGAATATATATAATATGCAATATATGTGGTTTTGTTGGAAAATCATTAGGCGGAAATTATAATTGGTTAGTTTTACCGGCTAAAATGTTTGGTATGCCAGATACAATATCACAATATGATAAAATGGAACCAATATATAAGTATAATGATGGATGTGGCTGGGACGGGCAATTTTACTATTATATTTCAAATGATTTATTAGGAACAAAGGGATATTCAAATAATGTTGATGCACCATCGTATAGATGGCAAAGAATTGGGTTACCTTTGATAGCAAAAATTGTTTCGATGTGTCTTTTGAAAAAACAGGTATCAGTATTAGTCTATACAATGACAAATTTGTTAATAGTGTTACTTGGTTTTTTGTGTGCAATAAAATATTTAAAAAAAATAAATATAAATTTTATGTGGGCCATCCCATGGGTACTGTCATGTGGTGTTTTGATTACAGTTAGATGTGGATTGCCAGACGCTGCAGCAGATGCATTGTTTATTATGGCATTCATTTTTTTGTTGGAAAATAAATATATATGGTATTCAATATTCATGACAATGACATGCTTATCGAGAGAGGGATATGTTTTAATTGCATTTTGCATGTTTATCATCTTTATTTTGAATAAATTAGAAAAACTTCCATTTGTATGTAATAGAAAGATATATTTCAAAAATTTTATTATTATGGCAATGCCAGGAATTGTTTTTCTTGCTTGGTATTTGTATGTAAGTGTTCATTTTGGTGTAATGCCATATAAACAAGCATATGGTATTACAAACATATATTTAGTTGGATGGATTCAAAATTTAATAAAGTCTATATCTGGAAATGATTATGTGCAAACAGTAGGGCTTTTCTTTTATTTAATTGTTGTTATGTGGAGTTTGGTTGCAGCAATTAGAATGGGAAAGAAAAGATGTATTTATTGGGGGTTAATCCCTTATATTATTTTGGTATCATCATTTGGAGATACTGTTTTATTCCATTGGACAGGATATTTGAAAGGAATATCCGTTTTATATTTCTTGTTACCGTTTATGGTTTTACAGTATAATAAAAGATTTATTATAATTAAAGAAGAGCAAAAAAATAAAATAGAAAATCGAGAAATAAATATTACACAAAGATTACAAATGGGGTTGGGAGGTATTTTGATTTTTTCGATTTTGATGTCATATGTATATTTAAATAATTGGGGTTGGGATATTTTGAAAGCAAGCTATTTTTACAATCCTGTAGAAGTTTCAGATGATTTTCAAACTATTGAGAATTATGATTGTGAATTTAAAGTGGTGTCATATGATTACGATAAGTTTTCGAGAATTCCTAACAGATTTGTAGCACCATATGCAATTGCAAATATTAGTATAAAAAATAATGGTAATCAAATATGGAGTAATATTGGAAATTCTGAAGGAAACGGTGCAGTTAAAATTTCGTATCAAATTTTTCAAAATGACAAAGTGGTACAAGAGGGAGATCGTTATAATCTTTTGAAATCTGTTCAACCAGGGGAGGAGATGGAAAGGGAAATCTTTATATCTTATCCGAAAGAAAAAGGAAAATACGTTGTAAGAATATCATTAATACAAGAAGGTGTATCATGGTTTTATCAACAGAACATAGGGTATGAGGATATTGAAATACAAGTAAAATAATGAGTATGACGATTGACAATAAAAATATAGAAAATGATGAAAAATAAGGAGATGTGTAAGGTGATTAATTATTGAATTACCTTGGGAATAAATAGTATGAAAGAATTTTTGAAAATGTCAAAATATGCAGGAATGCGTGAAGATCTTGTACAAGCGGGTGGAGGAAATTCTGCTTATAAAATTACAGATGAAAAAATGGTTATAAAAGCTTCTGGATATCAGTTGGCTGATGTAAATGAAAAAGTAGGGTATGCAATTGTAAATCCTAAGGTAATTAGAGATTCATTTCTACAATGTGAAAATCTTGAAGAAATGACAGAAGAAGAGTCAAAAAGAATTTTGGAAGAAGCATTTATTGAGGGAGAAAGACCTTCTATAGAAACTTTTTTGCATTCTATATCGGGAAAATATTCATTACATACACATTCTATTGTGGTAAATGCACTTACATGTAGAAAGAATGGAGAAAATATAATTTTAGAACTTTTTTCGGACGCATTAGTGGTTCCTTATGCAACTCCAGGAGTGGAATTAGCTATAGAATATTTTAAAGAGTATAAAAAATATAAAGAAAAATATGATTATGAGCCTAAATTTGTATTTTTGATGAATCATGGTTTACTTGTGAGTGCAGATACTGCGGATGAAGTAATTAGACTTACAGAAGCTGTTACCCAAAAAATTGAAGAGTTTTTAAATATTGATATGTCAGCATATCATGAGATGATTGATATAGCTCATTTGTATAATGATGGAATTGAGTGGTTGGTGACTGATAAAAATGTTATAGATGCATATCATAATTTGAATGGGATATGGGATCATTTTTTCTGCCCAGATTGTGTAGTTTTTCTTGGAAAAAAGATGTATGCAGAAACATCGGAAAAAATCAATGAGGAAGAATTTAAATCTTTTGTGGAAGAAAATGGATATCCTGTGGTTGTTTCGTATAAAAATAATCTTTATATCCACGCTGAGTCGGTAAAAAAGGCGTTAGAAATTCAAAGTGTATTAAGTTTTAGTGCACAAGTGATAATGCTGAATAGAAATGTAGAATGTAATTTCCTATCAGAAAAAGAAAAGAATTTTTTGTTAAACTGGGATGCTGAAAAATACAGAAAAAATTTAAAATAAAATGGGAGACTATGTATTATGAAAATTATTATTCCAATGACCGGATATGGCTCAAGATTTGTTGCTGCCGGATATAAAGATCTGAAGCCTTTTATAAAAGTACAAAATAAACCAATTATTCAATGGATTATTGAGGGAATGTATCCAGAAGAAAAAAACATTCTTTTTGTGTGCAGACAGGAACATTTAGATGAAATACCGGATATGAGAAATCAATTATTAAAAATTGCACCAACAGCAGATATTTTTGCAATTCGTGATTGGGTGAAAAAAGGTCCTGTTTATGATGTCCTTCGTGCAGCAACAAGAATTGAGGATGATGAGCCGTGTATAATTAATTACTGTGATTTTTATATGACCTGGGATTATAAAAAATTTGTGTTCGATGTTAAAAAAAGAGCATGTGATGGAGCTGTACCATGCTATACAGGTTTTCATCCGCATCTTTTAATAGAGAAGAATTATTATGCTTCGTGCCTCACAGATGAAGAAGATAATTTGATACAAATCAAAGAAAAGTATTCTTTCGAAAAGGATAAAACAAAGGCAAAACATTCACCGGGTGTGTATTACTTCAAAGATGGTGCAACCCTAAAAAAATATTGCCAGATGCTTGTCGATGCAAATGAAACTCTTAATGGAGAATTTTATGCTAGTCTTCCGTATAATTATATGGTAAATGACGGAAAGAAAGTTTGGGTTCCAACAAATGTAGATAAGTTTTGTCAATGGGGGACACCAGAAGATATGGCAGATTATTTGTTTTGGACAGAATGTACAAGGAGGTTTTAACTATGAATATAATAATTCCAATGGCAGGAGCGGGGCAAAGATTTGCGGACGAAGGGTATAAGATCAGTAAACCTGCTATACCAACGATTGATCGCAAGACAGGGAAAGAGTACCCTATGGTTGTATGTGCAACGATGGATTTGCCTGGAGTGAAAGCAGATGGTAGTAATGTTACATATATTGATCGAACTATTCATAAGGATAATGGAGTGGAAGGTGCCATTAAAGAACATTTTCCCGATGCAAAATTTATTACGATTGATAAGTTAACAGAGGGACAAGCCTGCACATGTTTACTTGCTAAAGATAGTATTAATTCTGAAGAGGAATTACTTATTGCAGGCTGTGATAATGGAATGGTGATTAATCAGAAAAAATTTGAAAAGATGACACAGGAATGTGATGTTTTGGCATTTACTTATAGACATAATCAGGCCGTTTTAAAGAATCCGGATGCATATGGCTGGATGATCGTGGATAATGAGGAAACAGGTAAAATTTCTGATATTTCCATAAAAAAAGCCATTTCAGATACACCTATGGAAGATTATGCAATTGTTGCAACCTTTTGGTTTAAGCATGGAAAAGATTTTATCCGGGCTGCGGAAAAAATGATTGCAGAAAATGACAGAATTAATAATGAATTTTATGTTGATCAGGTTATGAAGCATTGCCTTGAATTAGGTATGGATGCAAGGGTATTTGAAATTGAAAGATATATTGGCTGGGGAACCCCAAAGGATTATGAAGAATACCAGGCAACCATTAAATATTGGAAAGAATATACAGACAGTCAGGGATTTATTCCGGGAAATTAAAGATATGAGAACAAACGATAAAAACAGAACACATTCAAAATATTATTTGTTTATAATTGCAGTTTTAATAGTAAAGGTTATTCTGATGGGACTCTTTTCATCTGATTATCAGAATAAATTATTTATTCCTTTTGTAAAAGATTTTGTTTTAACTGGTGGAAATGTATATCAACGATTTTATGAAAAAGGTATAATAAATGCTTTTCCTTACCCTCCAGTGATGCTTTTTGTGGAAAGTGCTGGAATGTTTATTATTAAGACGCTAGGAATAAAAAATGTTTTTATGATTAATTTCTGTTTTAAACTTCCTAGTTTTCTTCTTGATTTAATTGGATTAAAGATATTAGTTCGGTTTTTCCCGGAAAAAAGAAGATATATTGGGGTTTTTTATTATGGTTCACCTATTGTATTGTATTCTGTTTATATGCATGGACAATTGGATCTTATACCTATGGTCTTTTTGATAATTGCATTAGCATTTCTGATTTCAAAGAAATCGGTGAAGTATAGATATATATTTGGGGGAATATTTACGGTTATTGCGCTTTTATGTAAGTTACATATATTAGCGGTTATTCCGATTATTTTCTTTTATTTACAAAAAAGAGATAGTATAAGAAAGGCTTGTGAATATGTAATTGGTGTCATTCTAGCAATGGGGATTGTAATTTTACCAATTTGGTCAGAAGGATTTAGACAAATGGTATTATTCAATAAAGAGCAGATGGTATTAACTAAGGTGGCATTTAATTTTGATACGGTACAATTGTATATTCCTATTATAGCTGTTTTATTTATTTATCTGCTTACATTTAAAATTAATTATATGAATAGAGAATTGTTTTTTAATCTCTGTGGTATCGTGTTTGCGGTATTTTTGGCTTTTTGTCCGCCTATGCCGGGGTGGTATGTTTGGATTGTTCCGTTTATAGCATTATTTTTTGCAGCAATTAATAAGGAAAAGTACAAGAATATAGCTATTTATGCGGTATTGAATGTTATATATTTAATATATTTTATTTTCTTACATAATAGAGAAGCGGTGGATCTTTATTTATGTAAGAAAAGTTTAGAGTGGATAAAATATAATAATTCGGTTATTTCAAATGGTACATTTACAATTTTATCAGGAATATTGATTTATTTAATAATTTCAATGTATCAGTTTGGGGTAGCTAGTAATAGTTTTTATAAAAGAAAAAATATTCCGTTTACTATTGGAATTGCGGGAGATAGCGGAGCAGGAAAATCCACGTTTATTGATATTGTCGAAAAAGGTCTGGGATATTCTAATTTGCTTTATATTGAAGGCGATGGAGACCATAGATGGGAACGGGGAAATCGTTTTTGGGAAGAATACACTGCTTTAAATCCAAAGGCGAATTATTTATATCGACAGGCAAAAGATCTTTCAGATCTTCGATCTGGAAGTGCTGTTAGAAGAGTAGATTATGACCACAGTACTGGAAAATTTACAAGTCCTAAAAGAATTTCATCGAAGGATTATGTGATTTTATGTGGTCTGCATGCACTATATCTTCCTCAGACAAGAAAACTTTTGGATTTGAAGATTTATATGGATGCGGATGAAACATTGCGACGTTATTGGAAAATTCAAAGAGACACAACTAAAAGAGGACATTCTAAAGAAGCGGTATTAAAATCTATAGAGGAAAGGATGCCTGATGCACAAAAGTTTATTTATCCACAGAAGAATTATGCTGATTTGATTGTGAAATATTATGATAAGAATCTCACTGATTGCATGGTGGAAAATTATGATGTAAAGATCAGTGTTCGCCTTATGTTAAGTGCAGCGGTTGATATAGAACCGCTGGTAAATGAATTAAGAGGGTATGGAATTACCGTGGAATATGACTATTCTGAAGATTTAAAAAATCAATATGTAACATTAGATGCTGATAATATGGAAGAAATTTCACTTCCGATAGAAGAGATAGCGGAGAGAGTAATTCCGCAGTTGGAAGAAATTACTTGCGAAAATTTGAATTCGGATGTGAATGCGAAAGATGGTATGATAATATTATTTTTATTGTTGTTGATTAGTAATAAAATGCAAGGAGTTCCGTAATGATTAAGGCTGTTGTTTTTGATTTGGATAATACGATTTATAATTATGATGAATGCCACATAGTAGCAATGAAGCAATTAGAAGAATATGTATGTGATAAATATGGGTTGAATAAAGTTGATTTTAGAAAGAATTTTGAACTTGCAAAAGTTGAAGTGAAAAAATTGCTTGGAAACACGGGAGCATCACATAATAGGATGTTATATATGCAGATTTTTCTTGAAAAAATAAATCAATCTCCCGTAGAGGATGCATTAGAGTTATATGACATTTATTGGAGAGCAATGCTTGAAAAAATGACACCTTTTAAGTATGTTATGCCTTTGATGAAACAATTAAAGCATAGAAAAATTGAAATTGGAATCCTTACAGATCTAACAGCACATATTCAGCATAGAAAAATTAAAAAATTATGTATTACAGAATATATAGATGCGATTGTCACAAGTGAGGAAGTGGGGGCTGAAAAACCTTCTAGTATAGCTTTTTCACGAATAATTCAAAAATTGCATTGTAATCCGGAAGAAATTTTAATGATAGGAGATAGTCAAAAAAAGGATATTGACGGAGCTGTTAATGTTGGAATGAGGGGTATGTTATTTTTAGAAAGTTATAAAGATACAATGGATGAAAGAGTAATGGAGTATATTGATGGTGGAATGGATAAAATGTAAATTCGAGATAAAAGAAATTTTGAAATTTTTAGTAGGCGGCGGAAGTGCAGTTGTTGTTGATGCGCTGTTTTATGCAATATTAAAGGCATATATAGATTTTTCTGTCGCTAAAGCAATTTCTTATATTTTGGGAGCTTTTGTTGGATTTATAATTAATAAATTATGGACTTTTGAAAGTAAAAAATTTAAAGTGGCTGAGATTTATAAATATATTATTTTGTATGCTTGTTCTGCATTAGTCAATACCGGAGTAAATAAGTTTGTAATCTGGATTATTCCTAGTACAGTATTTGCATTTTTGTGTGCAACCGGTACCAGCACAGTTATGAATTTTTTGGGACAAAAATTTTTGGTGTTTAGAAAGGATGAAAAATAATGAAATTATCAATTGTTGTTCCGTGCTACAATGAATCTGAAAATATTCCTCTTATTTTAAATAGATTTGCAGATGTAATAAAAAGAGATGATGTAGAGGTGGTTTTGGTAGATAATGGATCTACGGATGATTCTGCTGCTATAATTGAAAAATTATTACCAAAGTATTCTTTTGCTAGAACAACTAAAGTTGAAGTGAATCAAGGATATGGTTATGGAATTATACAGGGATTGAAAGTATGTAAAGGCGAGTTTATTGGCTGGACACATGCTGATATGCAGACAGATCCTGCGGATTTAATGAAGGCATTGGAAATTATCGAAAAGAATGGAAATGATAAGCAATTATATGTGAAAGGAAATCGAAAAGGAAGACCTGCTTTTGACCAGTTTTTCACAAGTGGTATGAGTTTGTTTGAAACTATGTATATGGGGGTGAAGTTATATGATGTAAATGCGCAGCCTAATGTATTTAGTAAAGAATTTTTTGAAAGCTGGAAAAAACCACCGAAGGATTTTGCACTTGATTTATATGCATTATATATGGCTCAGAAAGCAGGTCTAAAAATAGAAAGATTTGATGTGCTTTTTCCGGAAAGGGTGCATGGAGAGTCTCATTGGAATAATGGGAGCATAAAAGCAAAATGGAAATTCATTAAGAGAACGTTGGACTTTAGTGTAAAATTAAAAAAAGCAGGAATTAAGTAGGAGGATTTTATTATGGAGTTCATAGCACATAGAATTAACACGGTTGAAGAATTGAAAAAACTTCCAAAAGAATATGGAGTAGAATTAGATTTGCGAGATGATTTGAATGGTCGAATTTACATACAACATAACCCATTTGAACCAGGTGAAGATTTTGAGGAATACCTGAAAAATTATCATCATGGAACGATGATATTAAATGTCAAAAGTGAAAGGATTGAATTGAAAATATTGGAAATGCTTCCAAAATATGATGTGAAATCTTATTTTTTTCTAGATTCTTCTTTTCCAATGATTTGGTTACTGAGTAATCAGGGTGAAAAGAATATTGCGTTAAGAGTATCAGAAGTAGAGGGGCTTGACACACCAAGAAATATGGCTGGAAAAGTAGAATGGATTTGGGTAGATTGCTTTAGTAAAATTCCAATTGGAAAAACAGAGGCTGAAGAATTAAAAAAATTAGGATATAAGCTTTGCTTAGTTTCTCCTGAATTAGAAGGAAGAGATGAAGATATTGAAATATATAAGAAAACTATAGAGAAGATAGGGATAAAATTTGATGCTATATGTACGAAAGAGTATAACATAGAACGATGGCGATAACTATATATGTCATATATTTGAAAATGTTGATGTTATTAATATTATCCATAACTTGATAATGGAAAAAATTTGACAATTGAAGGGACTCTTTCGACTTATCAGTATATATCTTGAATATAAAGAAATTACCAGTAATAGGGATGTTGGAGTTGAAAATTGGAAAAAGAGTATGTTTTAGTGAAACAAAAGTTTGATAGTGAATGTAAATTTCTTGATATTTTTTGCAAGTATGCTATACTAAAATAGCTTTAATTTAAATGTTTAATAGAGAATTTGTATAAGTTTGACATATTTACAGGGAGAAAACAAAATGAGAAAAGCACTGATTACAGGAATCACCGGTCAGGATGGAAGTTATTTGGCAGAATTTCTTTTAGAGAAAGGATACGAGGTTCATGGTATTACTCGGCGTATTTCAATCTCTAACACACAGAGAATTGATCATCTGATTGCATCAAATCGTATTAAATTACATGATGGAGATCTTTCAGATGGAAATAGTATTGTCCGCATTATCAATGAGGTACAGCCGGATGAGATTTACAACCTTGCGGCACAGTCACATGTAGGAAATTCTTTTGATGTGCCGATTTATACAGGGGATGTGGATGCACTTGGTGTCCTTCGTATTCTGGATGCGGTTCATCAGCTTGGACTTGATAAGAAGACCCGCATTTATCAGGCTTCGACGTCTGAACTGTATGGACAGGTGGAGGAAGTACCTCAGAATGAGAATACTCCGTTCCATCCATTCAGTCCTTACGCTGTTGCAAAACAGTATGGTTTTTGGATGATGAGAGAGTATCGTGATGCATATGGTCAGTTTGCCGCAAATGGTATTCTTTTTAACCATGAGTCGGAGCGTCGTGGAGAGACTTTCGTTACCAGAAAGATTACACTTGCAGCAGCTCGTATTTCGCAGGGACTTCAGGAGTGTTTATATCTTGGAAATCTTGATTCCAAGCGAGATTGGGGATATGCAAAGGATTATGTGGAATGTATGTGGTTGATCCTTCAGCAGGATGAGCCGGATGATTATGTAATTGCAACTGGTGTTCAGCATACGGTTCGTGAATTTGCTACACTTGCATTCAAGCATGTCGGGATTGATATTGAGTGGCAGGGCCAGGGCATAGATGAGAAGGGAATTGATAAGGCAACTGGGAAAGTGGTTGTCGCTGTCAGCCCGGATTTCTATCGCCCTACAGATGTCGTTGATCTCTGGGGAGATCCTACAAAGGCAAAGACGAAACTGGGATGGAATCCACAGAAGACAAGTTATGAAGACCTTGTAAGAATTATGGCTGAACATGATCTTAAGATTGCTAAGACAGAGAAGATGTTGAAGGAATAGAATAAGATTATATGATAGAAAGCAAGGGATATTTCAGAGATGAAATATCCCTTTTCGGCTAAAAGGAGAAAAAATGAAGTCTTTAATTATAGGCGGAGCTGGCTTTGTCGGCGAATATCTGGTGAGACATTTAAAGAATGACTTGGGGCAGGATGTTGTAGTGACTAAGATGCCGAGGGAGCAGGTAAAAGTAGATGGTGTTGATATGAACAGCATTCAGGTGTGTGATCTGGATATTTTACAAAAGGAATCAATTGTTGCATTGTTTCGAGAGATTCGTCCAGATTATATCTATCATTTAGCGGCGCAGAGTTCTGTTTCTGTATCATGGAAGAATCCAGCTCTTACCGTTGATGTAAATGTGAAGGGTGGGGTGAATATCCTAGAAGCCCTGCGAGAGTTAGAAGATAAGCCTCGTGTTTTGTTTATTGGTTCAGGAGAAGAATATGGACATATTTTACCGGGTGAGACACCGATTAAGGAAGGCAATGTGCCACGTCCGGGAAATATTTATGCAGCAACGAAAGTCTGTCAGAATATGCTTGCTAAAATTTATGCAGATGCATATGGTCTGGATGTTATGATGGTTCGTGCATTTAATCATATTGGACCGAATCAGTTGCCGCTTTTTGTTGTCGCGGATTTTTGCAAGCAGGTAGCAGAGATTGAGGCGGGCAATAGAGAACCCGTTATGAAGGTGGGAAATCTGAGTGCAAAACGTGATTTTACCGATGTGCGGGATGTGGTTCGTGCCTATGCACTTCTTATGAAATCGGGATGTGCCGGAGAGACGTATAATATTGGAAGCGGGCATGCGATTGCAATAGAGGATATTTTAAAATGTATTCTGGATCATTCGTCAGTTGAAATTAGAGTGGAGGTTGATCCAGAAAGGCTGCGTCCGGTAGATGTGCCGATTATAGAGGCTGATACAACGAAGGTATATGAAGCAACCGGATGGAAACCGGAGATTTCATTGGAACAGACAATTCGTGAAACATTGGATTATTGGAGAACAAAAAGTATTTAAAATTTATCAGATTTAGGGAGGGAAATGATAAATGAGAACATTTGGAGTGATTATGGCAGGCGGTGGCGGAACACGTTTCTGGCCGTTATCAAGACAGGCGGAGCCAAAGCAGCTTTTAAATTTAAGTGGAAAAGATCTGATGATCAATGAAACCATTGATCGTGTTGCAACAGTTTGTGATAAATCGGATATTTTTATTGTGACGAATGTAACGCAGGCTTCGAAAATGGAAGTTGTTACAGATGGACGTGTGAAAAATGATCATATTTTGAGAGAACCAGCGGCTAGAAATACTGCAGCATGTATTGGATATGCAGCTTTTGAGATTATCAAGAAATATGGGGATGGTGTTATGTGCATTTTCCCTTCGGATCACTATATTCAGAAGCAGGAAGCGTTTACGCAGACACTGAAAGAGGCAATTGAGGTTGCTGAGGGTGGATTTCTTGTTAC
>OLRF01000735.1_pt1 | contig 38869 bp, 45 predicted proteins | sample 1672061 | NCBI WGS metagenome assembly OLRF01 (sample SAMEA3136641, study PRJEB25190) | human gut metagenome | reverse complement strand
CAGAATGGTATCTTTTTTTATATTAAATCTGTAACATATGTATTATAACTCAACATATATTAAAATATATGCTTTTTTATATGTTTTTATTATATTTTATATTATGAAATGCCTAGGTCATTTCATATTACTTATAGCCTATTATCATAGTCTATAAGTAAATAGTTATAAGCTATTATATTCACAGTGAAGTACTTTCTAACTAAGATAATTCCAAATAAAAAGACTATAAAAAATTACTAATATTTCTATTAGTTATTTCATAGTCTTTATCTATATTATTATTTATTATACTTAGGTTAGAATTTTGAGTCCCCCCCCCTAATTAACTTGTAGTTAACTTCTGCAAATAATACTTTTTCCATAAGAGGGGCCTCCTTTCTTGTTGATTTGCGAATTATTTGGGATCTTTTTCGTAAATCTTCTTATCTCTTACCTATGTATAAATCATATCATAAAGTTTTAAATAATTCAATATAAATATTGCTATTTTTATAATTCTTTAGTATAATGTATATGAAGAGAGAAATTTATCCATAATAAAAATGGGTAACACCTAGTTGTGAAGGTGTTCTCTCCATACTGTTGTATAGAGCACTGCCTTGGTGCTCTATTTTACTTATTTTCTAAGGTTACCACTATATATGAAATATAATGTAACTAGAGTAATCCAAGCAAATGCTAGGACTAGATCCATCTCAAAACCCCCTTTAACAGAAAACTTTGAAACATAGCATCACTCCTTCCTTAAATACTTAAAAAAGGAGAAAACAACCCTTTCGGCATTACCGTACACCATTATATATTAATAAGAAATAATAGTCAATTATTTTTTGACTATTATTTTATTTAGTTTGTGAAGTCTTTATTTATAAGTAATTACAAGCATTTTATATGCAATACAAATGTATTTATTTTTGAGACCTAGGCTCAAAAATACCCTGGAAGACTATAAAGTCTGAAAGGGAAAAAGAAAAACTTAAGAATAAATCTTAAGTTTAATAATTATACTAATTCTAGAATAACTTCTAAAGCAGAATCTCCTTTTCTTTCAGATTTCTTAATTATTCTAGTATAACCACCATTTCTATCTTTATATCTTGGTGCTAATTCATTAAATACTTTATCAACAGCCTTACTATCATTATGTAAGAATGCTAAAGCAAGTCTTCTTGATACTAAAGTACCTTTTTTACCATAAGTTACCATTTTATCAAAAGTTTTTCTTACTTCTTTAGCTCTAGTTTCAGTAGTAACTATTCTTTCATTTTCAATAAGTTGTTTTGTTAAAGTAGCAAGCATACTTCTTCTATGCTTATTATCTCTACCTAATTTTCTATAAGCCATAATTACCTCCTTATATTAATTTTCATCTCTAAAGTTTAGACCCATGTCTTTTACTTTATCCATAACTTCTTTTAAAGATTTCTTACCTAAGTTTCTAATCTTCATCATTTCATTTTCAGATTTATCTACTAAATCTTTTAGAGTTAAAATGTTTGCTCTCTTTAAGCAATTATATGCTCTTACAGAGAAATCTAAATCATCTATTGAAGTTTCTAATATTTTAACACTAGGATCTTCACTCTTAGATATCATTAATCCTGTCTCATCTGCAATAGCATTTAAACTAGTTAATATTTCAAAATGTTCAATTAAGATTCTTGCTGCTAATGCTAAAGCTTCTTCAGGAGAAATTGAACCATTAGTCCATACTTCTAATATTAGCTTATCAAAGTTATTATTTTGACCTACTCTAGCAGTTTCTACTTCATAGTTTATTCTTTCTACTGGAGAATATAAACTATCAATAGCTATAGCTCCTATTTTTGTTTTATCATTTTGTAATAATTTCTTATTATCATCTGCTACTACATAACCTCTTCCTGATCCAATAGTCATTTCCATATTAAGGCTTCCACCTTCTACTAATGTAGCAATTACTTGGTCAGGATTTAAGATTTCGATATCAGCATCTTTCTCAATATCACCAGCAGTTACTACTCCTGGAGTATTTTTAGTAAGTCTAATTATTTTATTTTCATCTTTAGCATGATTCTTAATAACAATACTCTTTAAGTTTAATACAATAGCAGTTACATCTTCTACTACACCATCAATTTTTTGAAATTCATGAGCAACTCCATCAATTTTTACTGAAGTAATAGCATCTCCTGGTAATGAAGATAACATAACTCTTCTAAGTGCATTACCTAAAGTAGTTCCAAATCCTCTCTCTAATGGTTCTAATTCAAATTTACCATAATGAGAATCTTTTATATATTCTTTTACTTTATAATCTGGTTTTTCAAATTTTAACATCTTTGGATTCCCCTTTCCTAATTATCCACGTCTTCTTTTAGGTGGACGACAACCGTTATGTGGAATTGGTGTTTCATCTGTGATTGATTTTACTTCTAATCCTACAGTTTGTAAACTTCTAATTGCAGCTTCTCTACCTGAACCTAAACCTTTAACTTTAACGTTTACTGTTTTCATTCCAGCAGCAGTAGCTTCCCTACCAGCAGCTTCAGCAGCCATACCAGCAGCAAATGGAGTTGATTTCTTACTTCCTTTTACGCCTTGAGTTCCAGCAGAAGCCCAACTTACTACATTTCCTTCTAGATCAGTAATAGTTACAATTGTATTATTGAAAGTTGAATGGATATGTACTTCACCAGCAGGAATATTTTTCTTAGTTTTTCTTTTTCTTGAATTATATTTTCCCATATTTTCCTCCTAATTATTTTTTCTTATTAGCAACAACTTTTCCTTTACCTTTACGAGTTCTAGCATTTCTACTAGTTCTTTGTCCTCTTACTGGTAAATTCTTTTTATGTCTAGTCCCTTGATAAGAATTTATTTCCATCTTAGTTTTAATATTTAAGTTAACTTCTCTTCTAAGATCTCCTTCAACTGTATATTTTTCAACTTCTGCTCTTATTCTAGAAAGTTCATCATCAGTTAAGTCTTTTGCTTTCTTATTTAAGTCAACTTTAGCATTGTTAAGAATTGTTTTTGATAAATTTCTTCCTATACCATAGATATAAGTAAGAGATATTTCAATTCTTTTGTCGTTAGGTATATCTACACCTTTAATTCTTGCCATTATTTTTCCTCCTATTAACCTTGTTTTTGTTTGTGTTTTGGATTTTCACAAATTACCATTACTTTTCCATTTCTTTTGATTATTTTACATTTGTCGCATATTTTTTTTACGGATGCTCTTACCTTCATTATTCATCCCTCCTATTTCTTATTATATACTATACGCCCTTGTGTTAGATCATATGGCGACATAGCGATAACCACAGTATCACCTGGTAAGATACGTATGTTGTTCATGCGCATTTTACCAGAAACATGGGCAACTACTGTGTGTCCCCCATCTAGTTCTACTTTGAACTTTCCTTGAGGTAAATTGTCAATTACTTTTCCTTGAACTTCAATTAGTTCTTCTTTACTCATAATTATCATCTCCTGTTAGTATTTCATAGCCATCTCTAGTTACAATAATAGTGTGTTCAAAGTGAGCAGATGGTTTTTTGTCTCTTGTTATAATAGTCCAGTCATCATCTAGTAAGTATATCTTTCTTGTACCAGAAGTTAACATAGGCTCTACAGCAATTGTCATGTTCTCTTTCAAGATAATACCAGTACCCTTTTTACCATAATTAGGTACGCCTGGATCTTCATGAAGATTACTTCCAATACCATGTCCTTCTAGCTCTCTTACTACTCCTAGTTTATGACTAGTAGCATATTCTTCAATAGCATTAGATATATCTCCTAGATGTACTCCAGCTTTTACTTGTTTTAAACCTTCATATAAAGCTTTTTCAGTATGTTCTAGAAGATATTTTTTCTCACTATTTATTTCTCCTACTGGATAAGTCCATGCTGAGTCACCATGATAACCTTTATAACAAGCACAAATATCAAGTGTAACTATATCTCCATTTTTTAATTTTCTTTTACCTGGTATACCATGTACTACTTCCTCATTAACTGATATACATATACTAGCAGGATATCCTTCATATCCAAGACATGATGGAGTAGCATCTCTACTAATAATGTAATCATGAGCAAGTTTATCAAGTTCACCAGTTGTAATTCCTGGCTTTATATAGTCTTTTATGTACTGATGCGTATCATATACTATTCTGCCAGCAATTCTCATTAGTGATAATTCATATTCACTCTTAATTGTAATCATTATTTAATTACCTTCTTTATTTCATCAAAGATATCATCAGTAGTAATATTATCTACTTTTATTTTAAGTAAATTACCTTTCTTTTCATAATATTCAAGTAAAGGATAAGTTTCTTTCATAAAAGTATCAAATCTATTTATAAAAGATTCCTCATTATCATCACTTCTTGTTTTAAGTAATGAACCACAATTATCACAGATACCTTCTTTTAGTGGAGCATATTCTTTATTTATTAAATTATAAGATAATCCACATTTAGAGCAAACCACTCTAGATAATGCTCTTTTCATAGCAAGCTCTCTATCTATATCAAGAAATACCACTAAACCCTCATCATAATTTAATTCTTTTAAAATATTATCATAAGTCTTAGCCTGACTAATATTTCTCGGATATCCATCTAGGATAAAACCTTTTTTACAATCTTTAGCTTCAAGTCTTTTCTTTAGAAGTTTGGTAATAACTTCATCAGATACAAACTCTCCTCTTGCCATAGCGGATTTAATTTCCATACCTATTTTAGAAGAAGCTGCAATTTCATTTCTTAAAAGATCTCCAGTAGATATGTGAGGAATATTATATTCAGTGCAAACTTTAGCTGATATGGTACCTTTACCGGCAGCAGGAGCTGCCACAAATATAATATTCTTCATTATCTTGCTCCTTTATAATTTCTATTTATTAAACTACTTTCTATTTGTCTACAAGTCTCAATAGCAACACCTACTACAATTAGTACTCCAGTACCACCAATTGATACTGATGTAGGTAATCCAGTATTTATAAAACTACTAAATACAATTGGAAGACCTGCTATTATAGCCATAAATGTTGAACCTAAGAAAGTAATTCTATTTAATATTCTAGAAATATATTTTTCAGTTTCTACTCCAGGTCTAATACCAGGAATATAACCACCATTTTTATTTAAGTTTTTACTTAGTTCTTTAGGATTAATTTGCATATTTGTATAGAAGAATCCAAATACAAATATTAAGATTATATATAATACAAATCCAGTAGGTGTTGTATAATTAATATACTTTGTAACAAATACTGAGAATCCAGAATCTTCTCCTAGCAAACCTGCTATAAATGTTGGTATAGACAAGATTACTGATGCAAAGATAACTGGCATTACATTAGCGGAATTTAATTTAAATGGAATATAATTTTGTTTTGCACCATAAGCAGATGCCGTTCTATTTGAATATTGAATAGGAATTCTTCTTTCTGAACATTCTTCAAAGACAACTCCTACTACTATTGCAAGATAGAATAAGACAAAGACAATAAACTTAATTATTCCTAAGAATAATGCTGTATTACCATCTAGTATAAATGTACTAAATGTATCAATAAACATCTTTGGTACAGTAGATATAATACCAGCCATAATAATTAGTGATATACCATTACCAATACCTTTTTGAGTAATTTGATCTCCTAGCCATAATAAGAATGCTGTACCACCAGTTAAGAATAATGCAATCTTCATATATTCTAAAGTACCTGCTCCTTTTACAAAGGTAAATGCCATAGCAAATCCTTGTAAGAAAGCTAAAACAATACCAAGATATCTATTAATTTGATTAATCTTTTGTCTTCCTTGTTCCCCACTTTCCTTAAGTTCAGTAAAGTAAGGAATAATATCCATTTGTAATATTCCAGTAATGATACTAGCAGAGATATAAGGCATAACACCTAAAGCAAATATTGAAAAGTTCTTAAGTGCTCCTCCACCAATAGCATTATATAATTCCCATAATCCTAAGCTTGATATAGCCCCCTTAGTTCCAGGTACAGGAATTGTTGTACCTAGAGCAAATATTAGAAGTCCCATTAGTGTAAAACCAATTCTTTTCCTAATATCTTTATTTTTAGGACTAAAGATTAATTTTAGATTTTTAAACATCTAAATCACCTCAGTTTTTCCACCAATAGTTTCTATTTTTTCTTGTGCACTCTTAGTAAATGCATTAGCTTTAACAGTTAATTTCTTAGTTAGTTCGCCACTTCCTAATACTTTAACACCATCAAGTTCTTTCTTAATTAGACCTACTTCTTTTAATAAAGCAGTATCTACTACTGTACCATCTTCAAATCTATTTAAATCAGATACATTAACAGTACTATATACTGTTCTAAATTCATAATTGTTGAATCCTCTTTTTGATAATCTTCTAAATAGTGGTAATTGACCTCCTTCAAATCCAGGTCTTACTCCACCACCGCTTCTAGCGTTTTGTCCTTTCTCACCTTTACCAGAAGTTTTTCCAGTACCAGAACCAGGTCCACGACCTACTCTTTTTCTATTCTTAACTGAGCCATCAAGACTACTTAATTCATGTAATTTCATTATCTTAATTCCTCAACTTTCTTATCTCTTAAGTAAGCAACATGGTCTGGAGATTTTTGTGCTTTAAGTGCATTTAAAGTAGCTCTAGCAGCATTAATCTTAGTACTAGATCCTAAACTCTTAGATAATACATCTTTAACTCCTGCAAGTTCAAGTACATCTCTAACTGGTCCACCAGCTTTAACTCCAGTACCTTCTTTAGCAGGTTTAAGCATAACTCTTACTGCTCCTTCTTTAACGATAATATCGTGAGATATTGTTCTATTATCAATTAGGTCAACTTTTATCAAATTCTTACTAGCAGCCTGTGTAGCTTTCTTAACAGCATCTGGCATTTCTTTAGCTTTACCAGTACCAAGACCTACTAGTCCTTTTCTATTTCCTACTACTACAGTAGCAGCAAATCTAAATTGTCTACCACCTTTAACAACTTTAGTTACTCTTCTAATTTCAATTACCTTATCCTCTAGATCAGATTTTGGTTTAGAAGTTCTGTTATTATTTCTAGGTCTTTTCTTATCAAATTTACGATTTCTATTATCGTTTCTTCTACCTTCAGTTTTAACTTCAGTATTTTTTACTTCAGTATTAACTTCAGTCTTCTTATTTTCTTCCATATTTTCTCCTCCTCTGTTCTAGAATTCTAATCCGCCTTCACGTGCAGCTTCTGCTAAAGCTTTAACACGTCCATGATAAAGATAGCCACCTCTATCAAATACAACGGTATTAATTTTTGCTTTTTTAGCTCTTTTTGCTATTTCTGCTCCGATTACTTTAGCAGCTTCTACATTACCACCATTTTTAAGATTTAATTCTTTTTCTAGTGATGATGCACTAACTAAAGTAACACCTTTAACATCATCGATGATTTGAGCTTCAATATTAGCATTAGATCTAAATACACATAATCTAGGTCTTTCACTAGTACCAGATAAATTTTCTCTGATTCTAGTATGTCTTATTTTTCTCATTTCATTTCTTGAAACTTTTTTAATCATACCTATATCCTCCTATTTATTATTTAGAAGCTTTCTTTCCTTCTTTACGACGAATTTGTTCACCTTTGTATTTAATTCCTTTTCCTTTATAAGGTTCAGGTTTTCTTACTTTTCTTACATTAGCGGCAAATTCACCAACTTTTTCTTTATCAATACCTGATACTTCAATTTCAGTATTAGATATTCCTGTTACAGTAAGTCCATTTGGAACTTCCATAACAACTGGATGAGAATATCCTGCTGATACAGTAAGTTTATTTCCTTGTACATTAAACTTATAACCTACACCAACAATTTCTAATCCTTTTTTATAACCTTCACTAACACCAATAATCATATTTCTAATATTAGCATTAGTAGTACCATGCATAGCATGAGTAAACTTATCATTTTTAGTCATTTCTACTACTACAGTATTATCTTCTACTTTAGCATTAATACCTTTAACTAAATCTAAAGTAAGTTCCCCTTTAGGTCCTTTAACTGTAACAGTATTATTATCAACATTTACATTAACATTTTCTGGAATACTTAAAACTCTTTTACCAATACGGCTCATTATTTCACCTTACCAGATATAAGCAACTACTTCTCCACCTAAAGATAATTTTCTTGCTTCTTTATCAGTCATAATACCTTTAGATGTAGAGATAATAGCAATTCCTAAACCATTTAATACAGTAGGTAATTCATCTTTACCAGCATATACTCTAAGTCCAGGTTTTGATATTCTCTTAAGACCAGTAATTACTCTTTCTTTATTTTTATATTTTAATGTTAATGTAATATTTTTTTGAACTCCTTCACCATCAATAGTATAGTCTTCAATAAATCCTTCATCTTTTAAGATTTTTGCTATTTCTTCTTTTACTTTAGATGTAGGAATTACAACTGAAGATGCTCTATTTTGATTAGCGTTACGAATTCTTGTAAGCATATCTGCGATTGGATCTGTCATTATAAATCCCTCCTTCTTTTATTGTTGGGTTTACCAACTTGATTTCTTTACACCAGGTATTTGACCTTTGTATGCAAGTTTTCTAAAACAAATACGACAAATTCCATATTTTTTAAGTACTGCATGTGGTCTTCCACATATTTTACATCTAGTGTATTTTCTAACCTTATATTTAGGTTCTCTTTCTGATTTAACAATCATTGATTTTCTTGCCATCTTATTATTCCTCCATTATTTCCTAAAAGGAACTCCAAGTTCACTTAATAAATCATAAGCTTCTTCATTAGTTTTAGCAGTGGTAACGATAACAATATCCATACCTCTTACTTTTTCAACTTCATCAAATTTAATTTCAGGGAAAATTATTTGCTCTTTAATACCAATAGTATAATTTCCTCTTCCATCAAAACTCTTAGGAGATAATCCTCTAAAATCTCTTACTCTAGGTAAACTAATACTAATTAATTTATCTAAGAAAGTATACATATTGTCTCCTCTTAAAGTTACTTTACAACCAATTTTGTGTCCTTCTCTTACTTTAAATGAAGCTATTGATTTTTTAGCTGTAGTTTCTACTGCTTTTAATCCAGTAATTTTTTCTAATTCATTTACAGCATTTTCTAAGTTTTTAGAATTAACAGTAGCATCTCCTACTCCCATATTAACAACGATCTTTTCAATCTTTGGAACTAGCATTGGAGTAGTATAACCATGTTTTTCTGTTAAACTTGGAACAACTTCTTTAATATATTTTTCTCTTAGGCGGTTCATACTTCGCCCTCCTTCCAAATTTCAGAACATTTATTAATTGTTCCTATCCTTTTTATTAGTTAATTTTTTCGTTAGATTTTTTAGATATTCTAACTTTATTACCTTTACTATCTTTTTCAATTTTTACTTTTGTAGGCTTTTTAGTTTTTGGATCTACTAACATAACATTAGATACATGAATAGCAGCTTCAGTTTCAATTATTTCACCATTACCACCATTATTTTTAGGTTTTAAATGTTTCTTAACTATATTAACACCTTCAACTATTACTTTAGAATCTAATATTTTAGTAATTTTACCTTCTTTTCCTTTATTGGAACCAGATACTACTACTACTTTATCGCCTGTTTTAAGTTTCTTCATAATTCCTCCTTAAATCCTATAGCACATCTTTAGCTAAACTTACAATCTTATTAAAATCTTTATCTCTAAGTTCACGTGCTACTGGTCCTAAAATTCTAGTACCTACTGGACTCTTATCATCTTTAATAATAACACAAGCGTTATCATCAAATCTAATATAACTACCGTCATCTCTTCTAACTCCTCTTTTAGTTCTTACTATAACAGCTTTTACAACTTTGCCTTTCTTTATAGTACCATTAGGAGTAGCTTTCTTTACTGTAGCAACAACTATATCTCCAATATTACCTGTTTTAACTTTACTTCCACCTAGAACTCTAATTACTAATACTTCACGAGCTCCACAGTTATCTGCGACTTTTAGACGCGTTTCTTGTTGTACCATATTATTTCCTCCTTCCGACTAAAGAGCTTATAGAATAACAGCTTTCTCTATTACTTCTACTAGTTCATATCTCTTAGTTTTAGACAATGGTCTAGTTTGGGCTAAGCGAACTTTATCTCCAACATGTGCCATATTATTTTCATCATGAGCAGCATATTTTTTAGAATATTTAACTCTCTTGCCATATAATGGGTGTTTCTTATAAGTTTCTACTTTAACAGTAATTGTTTTATCTGCTTTATCAGAAACAACAATACCAATTAATTCTTTTCTTTCTTTCATATTCTATACCTCACTTACCCTTCTCTTCTCTCATTAAGAATAGTTTTAATTCTTGCTACTTCTTTTCTAAGATCATTTATTCTTGAAGGTTTTTCAATCATACCAGTAGCTTTTTGCATTCTTAAACTGAAAAGTTCTTCTTTACATTCAGTAACTTTTTTATTAAGTTCTTCGGTGGTTAATTTTCTAAGTTCATTAGTTTTCATTTACTTCACCACTTTCTTCTTTCTTCACAAATTTACATTTAATTGGTAATTTGTGTGATGCAAGTCTTAAAGCTTCTCTAGCAGTAGCTTCATCTACTCCATCAATTTCAAACATTATTTTTCCTTCTTTAACAACGGCAACCCATACTTCAGGATTTCCTTTACCTTTACCTTGTCTTGTTTCAAGAGGTTTTTTAGTTAGTGATAAGTTAGGGAATATATTAATCCAAACCTTACCACCTCTCTTCATATATCTTGTCATAGCTATTCTGGCAGCTTCTATTTGGTTAGCAGTAATCCATGCTCCCTCTTTTGCCATTAAACCATAACTTCCAAAATGAAGTTCGGTATTTCCTTTTGCTTTACCTTCATAAGGTAGACGGAAAGTTTTTCTATGTTTAGTTCTTTTTGGCATCAACATGAGAATTACCTCCCTTACTTAGTATTTCACCTTTATAGATCCATACTTTTACTCCAATTTTTCCATAAGTAGTATCTGCTTCAGCAGTAGCATAATCGATATCTGCTCTTAGTGTATGTAGAGGAATAGTTCCTTCTGAATATCCTTCACCACGAGCAATATCAGCACCACCAAGTCTTCCTGATACTAATGTTTTAATTCCTTTTGCTCCAGCTTTCATAGTGTTTCTGATTGCCTTCTTTTGAGCAACTCTAAATGAAACTCTATTTTCGATTTGATGAGCAATGTTTTGTGCAACTAGTTCTGCTACCATATCTGGGTTCTTAATTTCTACTACAGAGATTTGAACTTCTTCACCAACTAGTTTAGATACTTCTTTTTTAATTTTTTCAATTTCAACACCACTTTGGCCAATAATTAAACCTGGTTTAGCAGCATATACAAAGATTTCACATCTTTTAGCATTTCTTTCAATGATAATCTTAGAAATATTAGCATTTTTAAATTTCTTATTTAAATATTTACGAATTTTATAATCGTTATTTAAATACTTAGCGAAATCATTTTCAGCATACCATTTAGATTCCCAGTCTTTATTGATTCCAATTCTAAGTCCTGTTGGACTAACTTTTTGTCCCATTAAAGTGTCCTCCTTCTTTTATTTTTCAGCCACTACTATAGTTATGTGACTTGTCTTATGATCGTTTCTACCTGTACGACCTCTTGAATCAAATTTGATTCTTTTAATTACTAATGCTTCATCTACGAAACATGTTTTAACATAAAGATTTTCTTCCTTCATGCCAAAATTATTAACAGCATTTGCAGTAGCACTTTCTAGTACTTTAGAAATAACTCTAGATGCTCTTTGAGGTTGGTTAGCAAGAATAGCTCTTGCTTCATCAACACTCTTACCTCTTATTAAGTTAATAATAAGTCTTGTCTTTCTAGGAGATATTCTAACTGTCTTAGCTACAGCCTTAGCTTCAGTTCTTTCCATTTCTAATTCCTCCTCTTAAGAAAATTATTTCTTGTCTGATCCGTGTCCGCCAAACTTTCTAGTAGGAGAAAATTCTCCTAATTTATGTCCAACCATATCTTCAGTTACATATACAGGAATAAATTCTTTTCCGTTATGTACTGCAAAAGTATGACCAATAAATTCAGGAAAGATTGTTGAACGACGTGACCAAGTTTTTATTACTTCTTTCTTACCAGATTCATTTAATGCTCTTACTCTTTTTAATAATCTATCAAAGACATAAGGTCCTTTTTTAATACTTCTAGCCATTATTTAATCTTCCTTTCTTTATTTCTTACGACGAGTCACAATATATTTATCTGACTCTTTCTTATTCTTTCTTGTCTTGTATCCAAGAGCTGGTTTACCCCAAGGTGTCATTGGTCCACTTCTACCTATTGGAGCTCTACCTTCACCACCACCATGTGGGTGATCATTAGGGTTCATAACAGAACCACGAACAGTAGGTCTAAATCCTTTATGTCTAGTTCTTCCTGCTTTACCTATTTTTACTAGTGAGTAGTCTTCATTTCCTACTACACCAATAGTAGCTCTACAAGTACCTAAGATTCTTCTTGTTTCACCACTACCTAATCTAATTAAAACATATTTCTCTTCTCTACCAAGAATCTGAGCAGATGCTCCAGCACTTCTTGCTAAGCTTGCACCTTTACCTGGTTTTAATTCAATATTATGAATTACAGTACCAACTGGAATATTCATAATAGGAAGTGCATTTCCTACTTTAATATCAACATTTTCACCAGACTCAATAACTGTACCAACAGTTAATCCTTTAGGAGCAATGATATATGCTTTTTCTCCATCTTTATAAGTGATTAGAGCAATATTTGCACTTCTATTTGGATCGTACTCAATAGCAGTTACTATAGCAGTAATACCATCTTTTCTTCTCTTGAAGTCAATTAATCTATATTTTCTTTTTACTCCGCCACCTCTATGTCTAACAGTAATTTTACCTTGATTATTTCTACCAGTAGTTTTCTTTACAGGAACTGTTAAACTTTTTTCAGGAGTCTTTTTTGTGATTTCACTACCTGTTAATACAGATCTTTGTCTTGTACCAGCAGTCATTGGTTTATAAACTCTTATTGATGTTGCCATTACATTCCCTCCTTACTAGTCGAAACTAATAGTTTCACCTTTCTTTAAAGTTACTATAGCTTTCTTATATTTACTAGTCATACCAGTATATTTTCCAACTCTCTTTTTCTTAGGATGAGAATTAGTAATATTTACTTTTTCAACTTTAACACCAAACTTCTTTTCGATAGCTTGTTTAATTTCAGTTTTATTAGCTTTATTTGCTACTTTGAAAGCATATTTTCCTTCTGTTTCCATATTAGCAGTTTTTTCAGTAATAACTGGTGCTAAGATTATATCTAAATAATTATTCATTATTTAAGCACCTCCTCTAGCATAGTTAATGCTTCTTCTTCAATTAATAAATTATCTGAAGATATTAAATCAAAAGTATTAATTTCACTTGGTAAAACAACTTTTACATTAGCTAAGTTTCTAGCAGCTAAACAAACATTGTCAGTAAGTTCTTTAACACATACTAATACCTTATGATTAGTAAGATTTAATCCTTCTAATAAATTTACCATTTCTTTAGTTTTATTAGTTTCAAATTCAATAGTAGATACTACTACTAACTCTTTATCTAATACTTTATAAGATAATGCACTCTTAAGAGCCAATCTCTTTTCTTTCTTATTCATTTTCTTTGAATAATCTCTTGGTACTGGTCCAAATACAATACCACCATGTCTATAATGTGGTGCTCTAATACTTCCTTGTCTTGCATTACCAGTTCCTTTTTGTCTGTATGGTTTTCTTCCACCACCAGCAACTTCACTTCTAGTTTTAACCTTAGCAGTACCTTGTCTAGCTCCTGCCATAGCGGCAACAACTGCATCTTTAATTACTGCATCATTTGGTTCAATATTAAATATGTTATCTTCTAATTTTATATCCTTTACCTTTTCGCCTTTAAGACTTAAAACATCTATTTTCTTAGACATAATTTCCTCCTTTATCATCACAATTATTTTTCTTTATTATATAGTACTAATTATTCTGCTGTTTCTTGTGATGTTTCAACACTCGCTAGTTCTTCATTAATAGTTTCCATAGTTTCTTCTGCTACTTCTTCAGAAGTAACTCCTTCTTCGTAAACTACTAATTCTACTGGTTCATTTACTTTGTCACCAGTTTTAACTGAAGTTCTAACCAATACTAAAGAGTTTTTAGGTCCAGGAACACTTCCTTTAATTAAGATAACATTATTTTCTAGGTCTACACTAATAACTTCAAGATTTTGAATAGTTACTTGTTCATGACCCATATGTCCAGGTAATTTCTTTCCTGGTAAAACTCTCATTGGTAACAATGTACCCATTGAACCTACTCCTCTATGATATTGAGATCCATGACTCATAGGTCCTCTACTTTGATTGTGTCTTTTAATAACACCTTGGAAACCTTTACCTTTAGAAGTACCAGTTACATCAACCATTTCTCCTGCAGCAAAAGTATCAGCTTTAAGAACATCTCCTAAAGCATATTCGCTAACACTAGCACCTCTGATTTCCTTTAAGAAGCGCTTAGGGGTAGCATTTGCTTTTTTTAGATGACCAGTTTCAGGTTTATTACTTCTTGATTCTTTCTTATCAACTGTAGCAAGTTGGATTGCATCATATCCGTCTGTTTCTTTAGTTTTGATTTGTGATACTACATTATCTTCAACTTCAATAACAGTTACAGGAATAAGTTTTCCATCAGTAGTAAATACTTCAGTCATCCCTTTTTTTCTTCCTAAGATTCCTTTCATTTTCTTCCTCCTATTAATTATTTTTTAATTTTTATATCAACACCACTAGGTAAATCTAAATGAGCAAGTGCTTCAATAGTTTCTTTACTAGGGTCTGTGATATCAATTAGTCTTTTGTGAGTTCTTTTTTCAAATTGCTCTCTTGAATCCTTGTCCTTATGTACCGCTCTTAAAATTGTAATTTTTTCAATTTCAGTAGGTAATGGTACAGGTCCAGATACTACTCCACCAGTTCTTTTAACAGTAGCTACTATTTTAGCGGCAGCACTATCTAGAACTCTGTGATCGTAAGCTTTTAATTTAATTCTCACTTTCTCCTTTGCCATTTTGTTGTCCTCCCTTCGCCTATATCTTGGTATAGACATGGCTCCGAACGAATTACCTGATATCCCTTTATTTTATTTGACAACTTAACCGGGTGTATCAGCAACTTCGCACATCTAAGCCAGTCACACTTCTACAATTATACCCTATAATCATATGAAAATCAAGTAAAAAAATGACTTTTTTTCACTTTTTTCGGATTATTTGGTGTTTTCTAGGAAAATCTAGGGTTTTTCCTAGTCATTTATAGCCTTTACGTCTATAAATGATGCATCAATATGCCCTATTATATCCTGGGTGAAGTGTTATAACTAAGATGAACAAGTGCTTTACATCACTTCACAGTGATGTGATTTCTGTTTCATAGACTCTGTAACCAGACTTCTCCGCAGACTTAAAATCCGATAGTCGCTACCGTACTTATTTCTTAATTATTAAGAAATCTTGTTCTTTTTTCTACATTTTAGCGTAATTCTTCATATGTAACTTTAATCCTTCAAACATAATATTTATACTTGCATTTAAATCTCTATCTATTTCTTGATTGCATTTAAGGCATTTATATTCTCTTCTTGTTAAATCTTTATATCTTTTATCTTGAGCGCTACATCTACTGCATATTTGACTAGATGGATAATAGGTATTTATTTGATAAAAAACTTTACCTTTATACCTTGCTTTATACTGGAATTGTCTTATTATTTCACTAAATGTAGCATCGTTTATTTTACTAGATAGTTTGTTATCTTTGCCTTTAATAATCATTTCTTTAGTTTTTAATTGTTCACAAGTAATAATATCATATTCGTCAGTTATATCTTTAGTTATTTTGTGTGTATAAAACTTTCTAGCATTAGCTAGTTTACTATAAAGTATTGCTAGTTCTTTTTTACATTTGTAGTAGTTCTTACTACCTTTTTCTTTTCTTGATAATTCTCTTTGTTTTCTTTTTATTCTTTTTGTATATTTATCTATATATTTATTATTATCATAGACTGTTCCATCTGATAAGGTTAATAATTTCTTTATACCTAAATCTATCCCTACAATAGTTCTAGGTTTTATTATTGGTACTTTGTCATACATTTCATATAAGATAGATACATAATACTTACCATTTGGTTCTCTTGATATAGTAGCATTTTTTATTTTACCATTTATATTATTTGTATTTCTATATCCTCTAATTTTTACCCATTTTAATTTAGGTAATTTTATTTGCCTATTAGTTAAATCTAATTCTATATTACAATATTCTTTATCTTTATATTTTTTGTATGTAGAAGGAATATTATAACTATTTCTATTATTTTTACTCTTATGTTTGGGATAGCCTCCTGTTTTATTAAATAGTTTTTTGTAGTCATCATCTAAATTAAATATGGATTTAGTTAGTACTATACTATCTACTTCTTGTAAGAATGGGGTATTATATTTTAAAATACTAGTATAATCTTTTATATTAGTGGAGGCACTTACATATCCTTTGTTTTTCATTTTATCTAAATAATAATTATATACATATCTACTACTTCCAAAAGCTTTATTTATTAACTCTAATTGCTTTTTATTAGGATAAAATCTAAACCTATATGATTTATACATAACCGCTGCCTCCAATCTTTATAGTGTTTATTATAATATTGACTTACATTGATGTCAATATTATATCTTTATTTTGATACAGTTGTATGTTATATTTTTTAATTGAAAAATATATGCTTTTATTACTACTTATAAATATTTAAAAAAGCGAGATTCAGTCTCACTTTTGATTGATAACAAAATAATACTAATCAAGTTACTATATAAAATGCCCTCTAAGGTATTAACTTAGAGGGATATATATTAATTATTTTTTAAATACTCTATTGTTTCTTTAAAAGTATCTACTCTTACTATATCTAAATCATATTTATATTTATTTTTAGTCATAACTGCTTCTTCATAATTAGTGGTAGGAACAAATACTATATCAACATTATCTTTGGCTGCTCCCATTATTTTGTATTTAATACCATCTATTTCTCCTACTGTACCATCAAAAGATATTGTACCAGTACCTGCTATCTTGCGGTCTTTGATAATATCTTCATCTGTTATGGCATTATAAATTGTAAGGGTCAACATAAGTCCACCTGAAGCTCCAGATTCACTATTTTTAAATTTAATATCTACTTTAGGATTAACATCGTAATCATACTCGGTAATAATAATAACTCCTACTACTTTAGAATTATCTTCTAAATATATTTTACTATCCACTTCTATTTCTTTATTATTTCTTAATACTTTAAATTTTATTGTATCATTTTCATTCTTAGTATTAATAATCTTTCTAATATCACTAACATCATCACTTTCTTTACCATCTGCAGATATTATTATATCTCCTACTTCTAGACCATTATCTTTAGTTCTAGCAATAACAACATTCTTTTTACTCTTAATCTTGATATCTTTACCAGCTTCAGTATAAGCAACCATGGTAGCAATATCTAGAGAATTATCTCGCATAATGGTATTTCTTCTATTGATTTCTTTTACTGATTCGTTAAATATTTGTCTATCTTTATTGTTTTCTATATCATAACTTTTTAATTTGGCCATCAATAAGGAAGCCGGTGTTCCTTCATACTCACTTACATAGAGCATATTTAAACTTCCTTTACTACTCTTATTATAATTATCCATTACTACTCTATCAGTAATATTAATTGTACCACCAGGTGCCATAATATAGTATGGCAATTTGATGTTAAAGAATAATACTATCATAATCATTAGTATTATAAATTTATAATTCTCTTTAATAAATTCTTTTATTTTCATTATATTCTCCTTCTTTTCTCTTATGTTATATCATATATTAAATTATGAAAAAATATTCTAATTTAATTATTGTTCTAATTACTTTTTTGATTTTAATTTTGGTTTTATTTAATAAAAACTTGGTATCTAATACCATCTTAACATCATTCTACATTTGGTTTAATACTTTAGTTCCTTCTATGCTACCTATGTTTATTTTGGCGGATATTTTAACTAATTATAATTTTGTTGTGTTTATTCCTAAGGTAATTACTAATTTTATATCTAAATTATTTAATATAAGTAAAGGAGCCGTCTTAGTATTATTTATTTCTTTAATATCGGGGTTCCCTGGTAATGCTATTGCTATTAAAAGTTCTTACGATCTTAAACTTATTGATAAGAATGAAGCTGAATATATTCTTTTATTTACTCATTTTGCTAATCCTTTATTTATTCTTCAGACAGTTGGTACCTTCTATTTAAAGAATGATATTTATGGTATTATTATTCTTATTAGTCATATTTTATCGAATATTATTATTGCTATTTTATTTAGAAACAACAATATTCCTAGTAACAATTATATATCTAAAAGTAGTAATTGTCAAAGCTTTACTATGGTTCTTACTAATAGTATTAAAAAAAGTATCAATACCCTACTTATGATTGCAGGTACTGTTACTTCTTTCTTAATTATTAGTACTTTAATTTGTTATATTTTTAATCTTAATATCTATTTATCTGTCATTATTAAAAGTGTTTTGGAAATGACTATGGGACTATCTTCTTTATCCCTTCTTGGTATTAAAGACATTTACAAGGTTGTTTTTTCTTCAATGATTATATCATTTGGTGGTTTATCAATTCATCTTCAAGTAATATCAATACTTGAAGATATTCGGTATAGGAATTATTTTAAAGGTAGGATATATCAAAGCGTTATATCGGGCATTATTTCTTTGTTTCTCTTTATAACCTTTGTTTAATATTATACATTACTAATTGTTTGTTTTTTACGATATTTTCTTTCAAATGTTCTTTCTTCATTGGTAAATTTATATCTAGAAGTTGTTTTAATTCATAAGTAAATATTTCTAGTAATTGATAAACTTCTAATAAAGTTATTTCTTTTTCTTGATATAGTTTTATTAATTTATTGGTATAAACTTCTAGTAAAAATTGATTTATATAGGATATGCTTTCAATACTGGCTTTTTTTCTTGTTATTTTATAGCGGTTATTTAGGACATAATCTGTTAGGAATAGAAATTTTTTTACATTATCAATAGTGGTATATTGACATAAGTTATTGATAAAGTTATACAGATCTCCAGTGAAATATAGTTTTTGCATTGTTTGATCTCCTAGTACTTCTTCTACTAACATAGCTATTATTGACTCATAAAGGTAATCACTAGAATTATAACCTAAATGAAATAATTTATTTGTTAAGTATTCAGTATAGCCTTCATTTAGGGCATCTCCTAAAACTAGAGTTGGGTTTTCTTGATAAAAGCCTATTTGATAATGCTCTCTTTTTTGATTTACATAGGAACTCGATAAATGTAATAATTCGTGAGTTAATGTTGTTCTTTGACCTCTGTTTACGTATAAATGTATTTCGTTTTCTTTTACTAGGTATTCACCAGTTACTTTAATATAGCAAAAACGATATAAAAAGTTTTTTAATTTACTATAAGTAATAGTTGAAGTAGTTATTCTATCATAAAATGTATTTAAACATTCTGGAGATACACTTTCTTTTAATATTGTATGAAATGCTTTTATTCTAGGTTGATATTTTTTATTGATATTACTTAGGTCAAATTCTTGGCTTTTCTTTGTTTCGGGTATTTGTGTACTATATACTTCTTGATTTTTGCCAATAATAATTGTATCCATATACTTTCCTCTCTTCGGGTGATATTATACACTATATATTATAAAATAGCAAGAAAAAAAGACCTTGTTCAAGTCTTGTACTTTTATATGGTGACCTGTATGGAATTCGAATCCATGAATGTTGCCTTGAGAGGGCAATGTGTTAAGCCACTTCACCAACAGGCCATAAAATAATGTCTTTCTTTTTAAGACATTATTATTTTATCATATTTATTTTATTTTGACAATACTTTATTTGTCAATATTTATTAATTCATAATCTGTAGTTCCAAACCCTAATTTGTCTGCAGCTTTCAAGATATGAGTACCATGTCTTGAATCTATTCTTTCTACTAAATGATCACGACCTGGATCACTACTATTATACACTAGGTCTATACAGGCTTTATCTATTGCTATTGGGTCTAAACTTGCAAGTACTCCAATATCTTTCATGCATGGATCTTCTGCTACTGCACAGCAGTCACAATCAACGCTCATGTTTTTCATAACATTTATATAAGCAATATTACCTTGAAATTTATTATGTACAGTGGAAGCCGCATCGGCCATGGCTTCAAGAAATTTATCTTGTTCTGGTAAATTATCCCATAATTTATTTGCATCTGTTGTTTTACCAGCAGTATGGATGTATACTTTACCTCTACTTGATGCTACTCCTATTGATAGTTGTTTTAAAGCACCACCGTATCCTCCCATAGGATGGCCTTTAAAGTGTGATAATACTAACATACTATCATAATTATCTAAATGACTTCCAACATAATCTTTATTTATAACATGACCATTTGGTATATCTAAAGTTATATCTTTTTCACTATCCATAATGTCTACTTTATAGTATTTATCCCAGCCATGACTAGTCATTAAATTCTTATGTTTTTCAGTAGTATTTCTGGCTCCATCATATGCTGTATTACACTCTACTACGGTACCTCCTACTCTAGTAATAATATCTTTTACGAATTCTGGTCTTAAGTAATTTTGATTACCTTCTTCACCAGAATGTAATTTTACTGCTACATTTCCTTTTAATTCTATTCCTAATTTTTCATATATTTTTACTAAAGATTCTTCAGTTATTTCTTTAGTAAAGTATACTTTGGCTTTTTCCATATTATCTAAATCCTTTCTATCTATATATAATTATAACATAGATATAGAAAAATATTAATTTTTTTGTAAGAAAGACCTTAGGCTTTCTTACACTTTGAGAGACTACAGGCTCGAAAAGATAAAAGAAAAAGAACATTAAAGTTCTTCTTCAAGACTATTAATTCTATTTATTATTCTATCTTTACCTAGTAATCTCATAATTTCATATAAGTCAGGAGTCATACTCTTACTAGTTAAAGCAACTCTAAGGACAGTAGAAATATCTGCAACTGATCCTTTATAATTATCTGGATTCTCTCGGTATTCTTTCATATTACTACAGTATCCTAAACTATCAGTTAATTCTTTTACTTTATTAAACCATACTTCTTTATCAGATACATCAAAATAGTTATCAATATAAGTATTTAGTATTCTAATTATTTCTTCTTTATCAGTAATATTACCCCATTCATAAGAAGTAGGATTATATAATTCATCATACATATAGAATATTTGACTCTTTATCTCACTAAAACTAGCATAATCTTTTCTTGGTTTCTTTTGTTCTCTCTCTATATTTAATATATTTTTTGTATATTCTTCATACTTAGTTATTAATTCATAAAAATCTTGATCATACTCTTTAGACCATTTAGATAAATAATTATATACTTCATCTTTAGTCATTCTACTGATATAATTTTTAGATATATTATTTAATTTTTCTAAGTCATATAGAGCTCCTGATGGAGACATCTTTTTAGGTGAGAAAGTAAAATCTAAGAAAGTCTTATCTGGATTAGCATTATGCCACTCTTCATAATTAGAATTAATAATTGTCATTAATGATTCTATAACTGCTACTGTAGGATATCCTTTTTCTTTATAGAAACTCATACTTGCTTCTGGATCTTTTCTCTTACTTATCTTTCTTTTAGTTTCTCCGTCTTGTTTTAGTATTAATGGAATATGTATATATTTTGGAGCTTTATAACCAAATGATTTAAATAATTCAATGTGTAATGGTACAGAAGATAACCATTCTTCTCCTCTTACTACATGAGTAGTATGCATCAAATGGTCATCTACTAGATGAGCAAAATGATATGTTGGTAATAAGTTATCTGATTTCATGATTACAACATCTTGATCATTTTCTGGAAATTCTATTCTTCCCTTTACTAGGTCCTCAAAAACAAATCTTTTATCTGGATCACCCATAGACTTAAATCTTATGACATATGGCTCGCCATTCTTTATTTTTTCGATTGCAGTTTCAATATTTATATTTCTACATCTAGCAAATCTTCCATAATATCCAGTTCGCATCTTCTTTTCTTCTTGATTTTTTCTTAAGTCTTCTAGTTCTTCTTTGGTACAGAAACATGGATAAGCTCTTCCCATTTCTATTAATTTTTTGATATAGGCATGATATATTTCTTTTCTTTCACTTTGAATGTATGGTCCGTAGTTACCTACTATTTCACCTTTATATTCATATTCGTCTGGAATCATACCATACTTATACAAGGTTTCCATAATTTTATCAACAGCATCTGATACTTCTCTTGCTTTATCAGTATCTTCATTTCTTAGAAAGAAAATACCATTACTACTCTTAGCTATACTATAGTCTACTAGAGCACTCATAAAGTTACCAATATGCATATACCCTGTTGGACTAGGAGCAAATCTTGTTACTTTTTCTCCTTCTTTTAATTCTCTTTCTGGATATAAACTCTCATAATAATCTACATCGTGCTCTAAATTAGGAAATATTAAATCTGCTAAATCTTTATTTGTCATGTTTTTCACCTCTACTTTTTATTTATTTAGGTATCCATTATATTCATTTATCACTTAGTTTAGTATAATATACTGAAAGGAGAAATGACTACTATGTATGGTTATGGATATCCAAGTTATGGATATGGTTATGGCTATGGAACAGGATCTTACTGGATAATTATAGTAATATTACTTATCTTCTTTGTTCTATTTTGGGGTAATGGTTGTTCACAAAATAGATGCAATCCTTGTGGCCACTAATCATATCTAAAATAAAGCCCTTAATAGGGCTATTTTTTTATTTGGTTGCCCTGGTTAGATTCGAACTAACGCATGTCAGAGTCAGAGTCTGATGCCTTACCGCTTGGCTACAGGGCAGTAGTAACAAAATAATTATAGCATTATCTTCCATGTTATTCAAGCAGTTTTTGTATATTTTTTTATTAAAATCATTACTAAAAATGAATAAGATAACCAATTAAGGTTATCTTATCACGATATTAACTATTCTATTAGGTACACAAATCACTTTTACTATTTCTTTACCTTCTAACCACTTCTTGATAATTTCACTATCCATAGCTAATTTTTCTAACTCTTCTTTTGAAGAATCTTTCTTAATTCTAATAGTATCTCTTACTTTACCATTAACTTGAACTGCTATATCTATTTCATTATCAATTGTTTTATCTTCATCATATGTAGGCCATGCTCTATCACAGATTGGTGTGTATCCTAAACTTTCATTTAATTCTTCAGTAATATGAGGAGCAATTGGATTTAGTAAATCAAGTAATGCTCTATAATCACCTTTAGTAATTGATTCTTTTTCATCATAAGCATTTACTAAAATCATAAGTGTAGAAACTGCTGTATTATAAGCCATATGTGTTAAGTCATATCCTACTTTCTTAATACTCTTATTAATTAATACTTCTAAGTCTTTAGAGTATTCTTCACCCTCTACTACTTTATCTTTTAATCTGATTACTCTATCAATAAATCTCTTACATCCTTTTAATGAATCGGTACTCCATGGCGCATCTTGTTCATAATCTCCCATAAACATTTCATATACTCTTAAAGTATCTGCTCCATAATCGTTTACGATATCATCAGGATTAATAACATTACCTTTACTCTTACTCATTTTTTCATTATTATCACCTAGTACCATACCATGACTGACCCTTGTCCAAATCATTTCTTTTTTAGGTACTAAACCAAAATTATATAACATTTGTACCCAGAATCTAGCATATAATAGGTGTCTAGCTGTATGTTCCATACCACCATTGTACCAGTCTACTCTATTCCAATATTTCATAGCATCCATACTAGCAAATTCTTTATCATTATGTGGATCCATAAATCTTAAGAAATACCAAGATGAGCCAGCCCAGTTAGGCATAGTATCTGTTTCTCTTCTGGCAGGTCCACCACATTTTGGACAAGTAGTGTTAACAAAACTTTCTATCTTAGCAAGGGGTGATTCACCATTATCAGTAGGTTCATACTCTGCTACATCAGGAAGTAGTAATGGCAAATCATTTTCATCCATAGGTTGCCAGCCACATTTTTCACAATAAATCATAGGTATTGGTTCACCCCAGAATCTTTGTCTAGAGAAAATCCAATCTCTCATCTTATAATTATTTACTCTTCTAGCAATACCTTCTTTTTCAAGTTTATTAGTAATAGCTTCTTTAGCTTCTTCAACTGTCATACCAGTAAATTCTTCTGAATTAATAAGTTTGCAGCCTTTACCTAAGTACTCACCTTTTTCAAAAGCCTTAGTAGTAGTATCTCCTCCTGATATTACTTCAATCATTTCTAGATTATGTTCTTTAGCATATTCAAAATCTCTTTGGTCATGACTAGGTACTGCCATAACGGCTCCTGTGCCATAATCTCCTAATACGAAGTCTCCTAAGAAAATAGGTACTTCTTTACCATTAATTGGATTGATTGCTTTAACACCTTTTATTTCAACACCTGTTTTACCTTTATTAAGTTCTGTACGATCCATACTAGACTTCTTTGATGTCTCTTCAATATAAGCATTAACTTCTTCTTTATTTTCTACTCTTGGCATTAATTCTTTAATTAGCTTACCATCTGGTGCTATTACAAAGAATGTTATACCATATACTGTTTCAATACATGTTGTAAATATAGAGAAAGAACCTCCTCCTACAATATTAACATCAAGTTCAACACCAGTAGATTTACCTATCCAATTTATTTGACCTAGTTTTACTCTTTCTTTGAAATTGGTATCATCAAGTCCTGTAAGTAAATCTTCTGCATATTCACTCATTTTAAGCATCCATTGTGATTTTTCTTTTTGGACTACTGTTTCACCACATCTTTCACAAACGCCACCAGCAGCATCTTCATTAGATAATACTGTCTTACAATTAGGACACCAATTTACTGGTATAGTTGCTTTATAGGCCATTCCATGTTTATAAAATTGTAAGAATTGCCATTGTGTCCACTTATAATATTCTGGATCGGTAGTAGAAAACTCTCTACTCCAATCAAATGAAAAGCCAAGTTTTTTCATTTGTCCTTTGAATGTTTTAACATTCTCTTTTACGGCTTCTTTGGGATGAATATGGTTTTTGATAGCATATTGTTCTGCTGGAGCACCAAATGCATCCCATCCCATTGGATATAATACATTATATCCTTCTCTTCTTTTCATTCTAGCAAGTGCATCTTGAGCAGTGTAACTTCTTACATGACCTACATGAAGGCCACTACCAGATGGGTAAGGGAATTCTACTAATATATAATAAGGCTTTTTATCACTACCTGTTATAGCCTTGAAACTTTCATTATTATCCCAATATTCTTGCCACTTTTTTTCTATCTTCTTAAAATTATACATCTTATTTCCTCTTCTCTATGTTTTGTTTCTTTTGATAATATCTACCTAAAATTCCGTAGCAAATAATTATTAATAGTATAATTATTACTATACCACAAAATAATTGAATAAACCATTTATTTAATAATTTAGATACTACTATATAAGTAGTAACTATTATAAATGTATTTACTAAACCAGATATATACATAAACTTTTTATAATCAATATCTTTTTGTCTCAGTCCATATAGACTTACTAAGTAATAATATTCTACTGGTACTTTATTCTTGTTATACTTTGTTTTCTTTCTAATAAAAATGAAGTAATAGAGAAGAAAGACCAAAGCATAAGAAATTATGTATTCCAATAATATATTTAGTATTTCCTTCATCTTATTACCTCCATATACCTGTGTATTATACTATATTTTTTGAATGTATTCAAGTAAATTAATAAATATTTTAATATATTTATTATCTAATCCCTTTCTCTTTAATTTTCTAAGTGCTATTCTCTTTTTTCTAACTTCAAGATCACTAAATAGTATTTCATCAAGTTTTTCTTTTAAACTAGTATTTATATTAATATCATATAATATTTCTTTTATTTCTTCATTTACTAAACTAACTGAACTTACTAAAGAATTTTTGCCTTTGACATTTATTTCTAAATCTCTTCCTGTTATTAAGTTATCGATTTTAACTATAAAATCATCTTTATCATAATAACATGTATAATTTATCATCTTATCATTTATAATTACTTCAGTTATGTTCTTTATATTTTTAAATCTTATTAGATAAGTTCTTTTACCAAGTAAACTTTTACCACTTTCTCTATGTATATTAAATTTATAATTGTCTTCTTCATAATGATAGCTAAATTTGGTTATCATATATATTCCTCTGTCATAGTTATTACTAAAGCCATCATCTTCATATAGTAAATATTCACCATCACTTAAAGGATATACTAGTAATTCTAATGATGATGGTATATCTTCTTTGATATTTACACTTTGTGGGATAATAGATCCGGCTTTAACAAAGACAGGATAATCTTCATCACGATAGAAGTTACTATAATATTTTCCTCCAACAAACTTTTTACCTTGCAAGAAATCAAACCATATGCCATCTGGTACAAAGACTTTTTTCATTACTCTGTTTATAACACTGTTTTTTCTTTCGGTAATTGGAGCTACAAAAAACTCTCTACCAAAGAAATATTGATTCTTATAACTAGGCTCATCCATTATCTTAGGATAATCATAATAGAATGGTTTTACTATACCATGTCCTGTTATATGATAGTTATAGCCTTCGCTATATATATATGGTATTAATTTATATCTCAATTCCATATAGTATTTAATATGACTTTCTATACTAGGATTCCATTTCCATGGTTCTCTTTTATAATACTTTCCACCCTCACTAGCAAGTAAAAAGATTGGTGAAAAGCAGGCAAATTGCATATATCTTAAATATAATTCATCTTCTTCTATACCACTTCGGTAACCTCCGATTGGATGGGCAATATATGATACCCCAATATTATATCCTTGAAGATTATATCGAGGAAGTAGATTTAAAGTAGTCCAGTTAACTAATGTTTTTCCACTCCATATAATAGGATATCTATGAGGAGCTATACCGCTATTACGACTAAGTACTAAGCCTCTTCGGTTACTAATTACTCTCTTACCATAATGATAATGATCTATCTTCCATAAATTTATTCTATCTAATGGGTTATTATAATCTATACTAAATAAGTCTACACCCATATTTTCTAAATTATTTATAAATAAACTTATATACATACCAATTTTATCATTACTAAAAGGTATAAAATTAAACTTCTTAGTATTAATATAATTACTAACTAAATTATAATCATTACTACCCTCTTTAATATCATTTTTAGGATTAATTGTTACTCCTAATTTAATTTTATATTGACTTAAATAATTACTTATACTTCTTAAATCAAGACAAGGAGTATAACCATTATTTTGATCATGCCAATAGTCTCCTAGCATGAATATTGATATAGGAATATTATCATGATTAAATTTATCTACTAACTCTTTAATATCATTTTCTTTATAATTATTATTTTTATACCACCATGTGCCTAAGGCATATCTAGGTATCATATTAGGATATCCTGTTAAAGTAAAATAATCTTGTAAGCATCCTTCAAAATCATTATCATACATAAATAAATATAAATCTTTAACACCAGGATCTCTTTCAATAAAGACATCATTTTCATCTAATACTAAAGAACCACTGTCATCTAATAGGCAATATCCATCTAAAGAATATAATCCTTTATCTAAAACAATCTTATCTTTAACACTATCAATAGAATAATTAATACCTCTTAAATTTCTTACTTCCGGACTATTTATTTGCCATTCTTTCTTACTATTATTTATAATAGCTTTTATATTACTAGATAAAGCGTTAGATTTTAAAGGACTATCTTTAACATAAGTTAAAGTAAATACTCCAGTATTTATTTGTATTAAAGTCTCACTCTCAGTAATAGAATATTCTACTTTAGGGAAGGCTCTATTAATTACAAGAGAAGTAGCTCTATCTTCAAATACACCTTTCTCATTATATTCTAATCTAATTAATCTAGGAGAAAGAATAGTAAATCTAAACTTCTTCCCAGTAATATAACAATCTTTATCACTAATTAAATTATTCTTATTATCAACATAATAATTAGTTATATTCTTCATTACTATTCTCCCTTCTATTCTTTTTTTATTTTTTTCGTCTTGCGGCGAATACCTAAGTTTTCATGAAGACTTCGCTATCGCTCAGCCTGGTCCCCTGCGGACCAGGCCCACACGGAGACCTATTTTTACCACATATCCACTACCGAAGAATGAATATCAATCGCCCGTTTTACACGGCCAATTGATATGGTTCGTCATTAATTTCTTTCATAGTGGCTTCACATCTTACTTTGGCACTTACTGAAGTATTTTCAGCAGATAATGCATTACTAGATGCTTCATCAAACCATAAATATATTGTATATGTTGTAGTTGTAGTTTTTAAAGGTATGTTTACTGCTAATAAATAAGATTCACCAGAAGATACCTCTCCTAATGATCCTTCAGATATTTTAGTAGTTCCTTCTAGTACAACATATTTTAAAGCATTACTACTACTAAGAGCAGAACTAATAGTAGTTATATCTAAATAGATGTGGCCATAAATATCATAGGTATTGTCTTTTTTATTTAAGGTTATAGTTACGCTATTGCCACCTGTATAATCAGTACTTGGATTTAAGGTACCTGATGTTATATCTGTTCCTTTTGCATAATTAATATAATAATCTAAGCCTCTTGTTATGGTATTTACATTAGTAGAAGTTAATACATAACGGTAATAAGCATATGTACTACCTACTATTGCTATTATTAATATTACTACTCCTACTATCATATAAACCTTACTTTTATCATTTATTTTTTTCATAGTCATTCCCCACTATCATACTAAAATAATGATACCATAATTAAGAAAAAAGTGCAATATTATTGCACCTTTTTCTTGGTTATTTTTTCCTTGGTTATGTAAAATATGATGGTAATGAAAATATAAAATATTATTACTAGAATACTTTTTATTATACTATTTATATTTACTTTTACTATAAAGGTAAACAATACTAGTACTAAAGAATATATTATATTTTCATATATCATATTTAATATATCATTAAAATTATTTAATAAAGATAACTTTAGTTTCTTTTTAATTAATATTATTCCTATTATTATACTGATAGTTATTCCTAGTATTATTGAAATAAGAGAACCTCCTACTAAATTGTATCCCATTCGATATGATGAATTTATTATTGGTATACTAGTAATTAAGGTTATTATTAAACCAGTAAATAAGGTTATTATTATATTCTTTTCTTTATTACATATTATATTTAAGTTTATTATTAAGTTGTATAATATATAAAATACTAATATATAACTTACATTTAGAATTATATTCATATCTTTATTATTAAATAATAGATTATTTAATGGCTTTGATATGATTATTAATAATATAGTTAATGATATTGATAAACTAACTATTTTATTTATAATATTAATTAAATTATAATTTTCTTTATTTATTATTTTATCTTTTATTTCATTAAATTTATCAATATATATACTTTTTATTATTTTATAAATAAAATAGATTGTATTTATACCATAGAAGTATATACTGGTAATATAAATTCCTATTGTATCATAATTATAATTATATTTATTTGTTAATATAAAGTATAATATTACTATGATTAAATATATATATGATGATTGTATTATATTAAAAATAGTAGATATTTTATTAGTAACTAATATTTTCTTTGTTTCTTTAATATAATTTAATTTATTTTCTTCTCTTTTTTGGACTTCTTTTTTGTTTTTGAATATAAATATATATATTAAGATATTAATAATTATAAATGGTATTAAACTTATTAGGTATAATATACTTATATTTAAATAGTTTTCTAACTTAAATACTTTATATAATAATATTATAGTTATTAGTAATAATATATTATTTACTATATTATAAATATTTAATAAGTTATTTCCTAGTTTTTTGCTTTTTATTATACTTATGTATTCTCCTTCTAGTTTTATGATTGTACTAGTTAATAAATATACGCACATACTTATATTTACTATTGATAGTCCTTTTATATTTATTAGAAGACTGGTTAGATAACTTATTAATGTTAATACCAATGTAATTATTGTTACTAGAATAATACTGTTTTTAAATATTTTATTTATTGAATAATAATATTTTTTGTTATATAATGTTTCTAGTTTGCTTTTTATACTAGTGGTACTAAAGATGCTGGTATAAATAATTAACATGCTAAAACTTAGGGTTAAAAGAAACATATTGCTATCTTTAGTGAAGTTATATAATAATATTAATAGTAAAAATGATATTATATTAGATATTTTTTTCATATATTTATTACCTCTCTAAATAGATTATATCGAAAAAAAACAAAAAAAGCAATTTTTTTCAAAAAAGGGGTTGATTTTTTTAAACTATTGGTGTACAATTTATATTGTCCGATGTCTTGGTAGCTCAGCTGGATAGAGCAATCGCCTTCTAAGCGATCGGTCTGGAGTTCGAATCTCCACCAGGACACCACTTAGAAATTAAATCCTTAGTAATAAGGGTTTTTTTGTTGTCCAAAAGAAAAGCAAGATAATAGATATTATCCTGCTAATGTAGCATTTTCTCCAGTTGCATATAAATCAAATGATAAGGTTTTATTTTGCATTGTATTGGGATTGGTATAATCTTTACCATTAAACCATAAATATAATGTATATTTATCTGTACTTGTTGTACTAATATCTCTACCAGTAAATAATGTTAATGTCGTTATTCCACTTGTAGCATATGATATACCATTAACATTACTACTAGAATTGTATGCTGCAAAATTTCCTTTTTTTACTAAAGTAGTATCATTATAATATAATTCATATTCAAATGATTTTTCTTTTAATTCTGTTGGCATTGTTGTTAAATCCATATATAAATTCATTGTTGCTCCTACTGTATCGGCTTTTACTGTTATATCTTTTTTAATACCACCTTCTTTAGTGGCGGTTGGTATTAATACTCCTGTTATATTACTTCCACCATTAAAGGTAACTGAACCACCTTCAATTTTGACATTTACATTAATGTTTTCTGTACTGCTCCATTTGTAGTAGGCATAAGTACCTCCAATCATTAGTAATAATAATGCTATTACGCCAAATATAAATTTTTTATTATCCATATGTCCTCCTTAAATATTTTAATAATTAACTACTTACATTATTACCAGTGCCAAATGTTCCAGTACCATTATTAGTATAAAAAGTATTACTAACTATATCATACATACCAACTGCACTGTCACTTTTTCTTTTAGCGGGAATTAAATCCAAACTTAAACTACCATTAACATATATTTTACTTCTTCTTAAGTTACTAACGACTCCAGTTCCACTATATATATTTTGTAGGTCACCCATTTTCAAAATAGTAACATATCCTCCATAAGATGACGAGCCACTCCAACTACGAGTAATTGTACTACCCGAACTCGCTGTACTAAGTGATTCTGTATGCGTACTACCATTATAGGAAATTGTAATTGTATCAGTATCCGCTATGCTAAGGCTTGAATTACCATCACTAACAGCATTACTAGTAAAATTATGTTGTAAATATGCATTAACACCTTGCCATGCACCACTATTGGAAGAAGAAATAAAATTTCCTTCTAAAACTAATTTTACTGTATCATCATATCCACAATAAACATTGGTTTTGATATACTCTGTTCCAGTACTGCTAATATATTCTACCTCCTGATAAGTTGTTGGTAAATTTCCTCCTATATTTCCTTGTGTTATAGTTCCTTCTATAGTTGCTTTAAAATTACTAGTAGTATTAACGGCATCATTATTAGTTAAATCACCATCTAAGTAAAATATAATCATATATGCTACTGTTGAATCTTTTGATAGTTGTACATCTTTTAATTTTATGGTACTAGTACTTGTTATGGCCCCTGTTCCAATTATATCAAAAGTTTTTCCATTTAATGTTGTAACATCTACTGTTGAATATGTTTCTGGATCATAACTAACTAATGCATAATTTAAACCACCAGTACTATTTCCTGATGAAGTAAAAGCACTATTTAGACTTGTTACTTTTAAATTAAGTGTCAAATATCCATCAATAGTACAACTACTTTTTATTTTAGCAGTTAAATTACTTAATACCATACCGTTTGTTATGGTAATTTTATTATTACTTATTATTTTACTTTTATCTAATAGTAATAAATTTCCTCCAGTAATATCTTGACCTTTAGTGTAATCAATATCTAAACATTCTGTGCTTCCATTTATTGTTATATTATTACTTCTCCATGTTAATGCTGCATAAGTAAATCCTGCAACTAAAAGTACAAATAAAGTAACTCCTAACACTAATCCATATGTTTTTACTTTTTTATTGTTCACTATGTTTCACCTTCCATACTCTCTATATAAAGTATATCATTTGTTATATTATTAGTCAAATAAAAATTCTTAATTTTTTCAAATTAAGAATTAGAATTTTACTATAATAATTAGGTATTAATAATAATAAACTATTTGTATTGCTGGATTTTTTTTATGTGTTTTGAAATACTTTTACACAAAATCAAGATTTTTACTTAATATCTTTGATATTTATGGTATATATTTCTTCATTGTTTACTAAAAATGATACTGATTCTAGATTATTATAAATATTATCCATTGATAAACTTATGGTATATATTACTTCTTCTAGGATACTCTTACTATTTAAGTCATTTAATAGGAGTTCATTAAAGTTTAATTTTAAGTTATTATCTAATAATTCATAACTATTTAGTGTGACATTGGCATTTAAATAACTCATTAGACTGGTTTGATATATTGGACTACTACCTAGTTCTTTAATGATTACTTTTACGACATCACTTTCTTTACTATTTATATATTTGGTAACTGGAACATAATATTTATTGTTATTATAAGTACTTGTATAATAAGTGGTATAAGAGAATATATCATTTAAATTTGATAGATCGTAACTTTTATTTATTCCGTAGCTTTTATCTAATACTGTTGGTACATTTAATTTGCTATTTGGCAATTTTGTTAATGTTTCACCTTCTATTTTTATTATTACTTTGTCTATACCATCAATACTTGTTAAGGTATATATTATTGCTTCTAGCATTTTTTCTTCATCATTTTTGGTTACTTCTAGTAATTCTTTTGTGAAATCAATTGTTAATACTTTATCTTTTAATTCGATATTTTTAATACTTACATCAGGAGGAATTATACTTCTAAAACCATTTGGTATTATATTATTTTTGGGTCCACCTATTACTAGACCATATACTAAATCTTTTGCTAAATCAACTCCTTCACATTTACAAGTGGGTATTGTTGTTCTTGCTACATAGTTGTTACTATCTATTAAATAAATGGTACTAACTATATTGTTATAACTATACTCTAATGTGTTATTTTTTAAATCTATATCTTTTCTATTACTCGGTATTAAATAAATTACTAGCAATAAAATAATAGCGGTAGTAGATACTATGATTTTTTTTATAGACATTCTTTTTAGCATGTTATCACCTACTTAAATATATGTTATTTATTGTTATTTAATACTAAAATAGAGGAATATTTTGGTTTCTCTATTTAGTATATATTATTTTGTATTACTTCTTTCTCTTCTTCAGTACAACTTCTCTTCTAATACTATTTGTAAATATACTATCGGCAAATATAATTAATAAATCACCTATTGGTGTAATTTTATGATAATATGGTAATTAATTTAGCAATATCTAACTACTTTTGATAAAATATACATCAATAATAAAAATAGCTCGGAAGACTATAGGCTGAAGAGGCATTAAAAAAAGTGAGCTTTAAACTCACTTAAGTCATTTAGACTTCATATATAAGGAGATAATAGTATTACTATGATTGTAGTCTGTCTTTATTTAAGTAATACTATCAATATTATTATGATTATATTATGATTTATTATACTTCATTGTATTTATTACTATTCCTAATATTAGGATAAAACATAATGTATATACCCATATTAATAATATTATAATACTAGATAATCCTCCATATAATAAATCATATCTACCAAAGTATTTAATATAATAACCAAAGAAAGCAGTAAATACTACCCAGCCCAAGGTTGTTATAAAGGCTCCAATAGTAGTTTCTTCACTTTTTATTTCTTTAGATGGAGCTATTTGATATATTAATTTTATATTTAAGAATATTATTATAAATGTTATAGGCCATTTTATTATACTATATATCATTATTATTTCATCTATTATACCAGTAAATGGTTTACTATTTCTAAGTAATTCTAATATTTGTTCTCCTAGCATAGGTACTAAGATTAAGAATAGTAAAAGTATTATTATGACTAATAGTATTATTACTGATCTTAGTCTATCTTTAATTATATTTGTTTCTTCTATTTTATATAGACTATTAGAAGCACTTATAATAGCATACATGCCATTAGCGGCAATACAGAAAGTAACTATATTTAATAATCCAACACTAAAGTCAAAACTTTGTCCTGAGATAGCATCTACAACTACTCTACTGGCATAACTAGGAAGTAAATCGGTAAGAAGAGATATTACGGAATCAATAGATATAGAAAAGAAACTTGCTACTATGACTATTATAGTTAAGATTGGTACTACTGCTAATACGAAACTATAGGCTAAGTAAGCAGGTAAGATTCTAAGTTCTTTTAAGCTTAGAATCTCTATTAGTTTTTTGAAGTATCTTTTTATTTTAGCTTTCTCTATTTGCTTTTTTACCTTACCTACTATTTTATCCATTATTATTTCCCTTTTTGTTTCGCATATCAATAGTAGCTTCATTAATGGCATCATCTACAGTTTTGATATCATCCATAATCATGCTATACCCGATAGCGGCTCCATAACCATATGGTAATTCTTTTAATTCTTTATATATTTTTCTGGTATAACTTATAACATCTTTTTCACTATAGCCTACCATATATACTAGGAATTCATTACCATCAGTTCTAATAATATCTGTATTAGGCTCTTGATTAACAATTAATGTACTCGCAGCTTTCTTAATAATTGTATCTCCTTCTTCATGGCCATGACTATCATTAATATCTTTAATATTATTTAAATCTATTATTACAAATGCTTGAGGATATATAACATTATCATCCCATTCTTTTATTTTTAAATTTAAATATGCTCTATTCTTTAATGATGTCATTGTATCAATATATTTTAATTTATCATTATTAGTTACAATTGTACTATTTTCTTTCTTTTTCTTAATAAAGAATATTAAGAAGATAATTATTAGAATTACTAAGATTGCTAATAAGAAAGTTGTTAAAAGACTAAATTCATATATTTTTGAATTTGTATTATCTTTATATTTTATAGTATCATAATTTACTGAAGATGTATAATATGTAAACATCTCACTAAAGATTTTATTTTTATTTACATCTCTAATCATAAAACTATAGTTATATGGTAATATTCCTTCATATATTACTTTAAAATCACTAAATTTTCTTGTTTTATAATAATCATATGTTGCTTTATCTATTACGACAATACTTTTATTTTTAATATTTCTAAGTAAGTCATCTGTATTATTATATCCAGTATTCTTAATACTATTTGTATTTAAGTAATCATTTATATAAGTATTCTTTACTGTTATTACTTCTTTATCTTTTAATCCTTTGATACTATTTATAGCAAATGGTTCAGTGGATAAGACAACATATTTTTCTTCGAATAAATTAGTAGTTAAAATGGTATCAATATTTAAACCATTCTTACTAAAGTTAGCAAAGGCTAAATCTAATTCACCACTTGATAAGTCTTTTTTTAATTCTTCAATATTATTATAATATTTTACTTTTAAATCTACATCAAATAAATCTTCAAAGCCACTTAAGTAATTAGATAAAGTACCTACTAAATCTTTTTCTTCTTTACCAGTAAATGGCATATAAGTTATATATCCAACATTATAAGAAGAACTATTATAACTCATACGATCAGCTTCAGTTATTTCTTTGTCATAGAAGAATTCACTTAATAAGTTTGTTTTGTATGAGGTTTGTTGTTTATTTTTTTGATAACCCAGATAATATTTTTTCATTATATCTAAGAATGTTTTATTTTCTATGGTTAATACATATTTTTTAGAGATATCACTAAAATGATAAAGAATATATAAATCATTTTTTAAGATAAAATCCATATACATGTTATATGGTACAATAACATAATTTGTTTCTTTATTTTTTAGTGCTTCTTCTAGTTCATTAACATTTTCTTTTTGTAAATATGATATTTTCTTTACTTCAGATAAATCATTACTTACAGTATTTAAATCTTTTTTTAAGACTGCTACTGTATGATTATCTATATCATTAATATTATTTATTACTTCTTCTTCAGTACTAACTAATACATAATTATCTTCGTATAGTAAGATATCTTTATTTGTTAGACTCTCATTATTATTTAATACTCTAAAGGCATTTTTATTTAGATTGGAACTACTATCAACGGAATATGATATTTTATTAAAGTTTATTCCATAAGTAGTTGTAAAGTCATCTAGTAAATCAAAGATTACTCCTTTACCACTTTTGCCATATACTGGTACATCATTATATACACTTATATCTAATACATTACTTGTATTATCATTAATCCATTTCTTTTCTAGAATAGAAAAGCTTGAATTATCTTTACTATAATTTAATATAAATATTAATAGACTTACAGTAAATAAGACTGCTACTACGATTAGTACTATTACTTTATTATTTCTCTTCTTCATAGTGTTCTCCTAACTATTAGTCCATGTAATGGTATCTAAATTATGATGTTTATTACCTGTAATTACAGTATCTTTTTCTTCACCTTTCCATTTTAAAAAGAATGAAAAATCATAATATTCTAATTCACTATTTGTATAATTATCTAATGTATTTGATGCTATTTCTTTGGCTTTATCTACTGTTGTATCACTTTTTAATGTAATAGTAGTATAAACTATTTTACCTTGAAGTCTTGTTTCTACTTCTTCAGTTAAGTTTGTTTCTTCAACTTCTTTCTTTACTCCATCATATGTTTTTTCACTTATTTTTACTTTATCTATACCATCCAATCTATTACCATATTTATTATGTGATCCTCCTACTAGTAACTCTACAAATATAACTATTATTACTATTAAGAATACTACTGCTAATAACAATATAACCGATAACCCTTTATTTTTTTTAATCCAATCTTTTATCTTATCCATACTCTATCTCCTTCTTATCTAATATAATAATATTATACTATAAAGGTAAATATTTATCAATAGTTTAATATTTATTTTCACTATAAGTCTTATAGTCTTATAGTAACATATATAGCCTACTATATAGTTTATATATGTAATAGTTATTAGATATTATATTCATAGTGAAATACTTTCTAACCAAGATAATTACAAATAAAAAGAAAGATAACTAGTATCTTCCTAATTAGTATTCTTTTTATATGTTAAATATCCGTTAGTATAATTAGCCATACTAGCATCTATCTTAGTACTATCATAAGAAACTTTTCCCGCAAGTTTTGTAGAAGACTTAAACATTGCCTCTGAACTGGTAACATCTGATGTATTCCACAAGTCAGAAACATAAATAGTAATAAGATTATAACATGACGAAAACATATACTTAGTATCAGTTACTTTAAAAGTATTAAAATTGCTTAAGTCCAAACTAGTTAATAATCTATTATCATAAAACATATAAGCCATGTTAACTACTTTACTAGTATCAAAACGAGATACATCTATATCAGTTAATTTATGACAATTGCAAAACATATATGACATATTAGTTACATTTGAAGTAATAAACTTATTACCAAACATTATATTATTCAAATTCAAGCAACCATTAAACATATATTCCATACGTATTACTTTAGAAGTATCAAAATTATTTAAATTTAAACTAATTAAAGAATTACATTTATTAAACATACATGACATATTAGTTACATTTGAAGTATTAAAATTTGACAAATCTAGATTTGATAAACTACTGGCATTATCAAACATATGCCCCATATTTGTAACATTTATTGTGTTAAAACTAGACAAATTAATATTCACTAATTTATTTAATTCATAAAACATACAATACATATCGGTTACTTTACTAGTATTAAAGTTAGACAAATCCAAATTTATAAGTGACGAACACCCACGAAACATGCTATTCATATTAACTACTTTTGATGTATCAAATCCAGAAACATCTATATTAGTTAGACTTTTACTGTTGTAAAACATTCTACTCATGCTAGTCATGTTACTGGTATCTAGTCCACTCAAATCCAAACTACTTATATTATCTAGGTATGCAAACATACCACTTCCATTGGTATTAGCTTCAACTGAACCATTCTCACTACCTATTGATATTTCATATAAACTATTATTATCTTTATCTG
>OLRF01000727.1_pt1 | contig 39077 bp, 38 predicted proteins | sample 1672061 | NCBI WGS metagenome assembly OLRF01 (sample SAMEA3136641, study PRJEB25190) | human gut metagenome | reverse complement strand
GATGCGGGAAGTCTGATTGATAACCTGTTTGTTCAGATGGGCGTTCGCTTCATCAGTCTTGCTGAAAATGTGGACAGCTATCTCAACCCGGACAGCGTTTCCAGTATTATCGTCCCGATTACAAATGTGATGAACGATCAATACTGCTACCAGACCTCAAAGAAAATCCGCCAGGTATTTGACTACAAGCGGCGCAACGGTCAGTACATCGGCGCATTTGCTCCTTATGGATATGTGAAGCACCCAAAGGACAAGCACCGGTTGATCATCGATCCCGATGCCGCTGAAATCGTCAAACTTATTTTCTCTTTGTTCCTAAAAGGGACATCGAAACGGGCCATCGCTTTGTATCTGAATGAACACGGCGTACCCAGCCCCTCGGCTTATAAACTGCAAAAGGGCATACCCGTTTCAACAAGAGGATATGACGATCCTATGTGGGGAGCCCGCATGATCCACTCCATTCTGACGAACCCCACCTATACCGGGGATTTGGCACAGGGCCGCAGTCGGGTAAAAAGCTATAAGGTACACGAGGTTGAAAGCGTTCCCCGTGAAGAATGGGTGGAAGTAGCTGGTACGCATGAGGCAATCATTGATTATGAAACCTTTGATAAGGTACAGGCCCTTTTACAGCGGGATACCCGTACTTCTCCAAAAGGCCGGGAAGTCCACCTGTTCAGCGGTTTTCTGAAATGTGCTGACTGCGGGCGGGCAATTACCCGGAGCGTAGGCAACAACAATAATGTGTACTATGCCTGCTCCACCTACAAGAACCGCTCCCGGACAGCCTGCACAATGCACTCAATCAAGCATAACCGTCTGGAGGCCGCTGTCCTCTTTGCGGTACAACAGCAAATCCATCTGGCTGTTTCATACTCGGAAATGATTGCCCGCATTAACACCGCCCCGGTCAAAAAGAGCCAGTCCATCCGTTTGGAAGAACTGATTGCTGCGAAAGAGCGGGAACTGGCAAAAATCAGCCGCTACAAGCAGTCCCTTTATCAAGACTGGAAAGACGGGGAAATTACCCAGCAGGACTACCGGGATATGAAAGCCGATTATGAGCGACAGACCATCGCTCTTACGGATGTGCTGGCCCGGCTGAACGCTGAACGGGCAGAACTGGCAAACGGTGTAAAGAGTGAACATCCCGCATTGGTGGCCTTTACAAAGCATCAAAATATCGACCAGCTTTCCCGGGAACTTCTCGTTGAGCTGATCGACCATATCAAGGTTTATGAGAATGGAAACATTAGTGTGAGATTTAAGTTTGCGGATGAATTTAGACGCATAGCAGAATACATTGAAATCAACACCACAAAACCCGCAGTAGCGGGCTAACCCCCGCTACATACCCCTTTGACAGTGTGTTTTCCTAATAGGAGCTAATCATATGTCGTCTGCTTTGCTCTTATGCGGCTTCGTATGCCGATTATGATATTTGGAATAATGACGATAGTTTTCTGTGTGCTTTACAGCATTGTCGCCAGTATTTTGGTATACCGCCTTGCGCCGAAAACTTTTCGGCTGAGAACATAACGGGGCGGTTTTACCGCCGGAAATCCATAAAAAGAAACGGAGGATTTATTTATGAGAAAGTGTCTCAGATGTGGAACGGAAATGAAAGAAAACTGCGCCATCAAGGTAGAAGGCGCAGGATACGGAATTGTAATGTCATCGGACGAAAATAAGCTGTTCGGCGGCAGGATCGGCAAGCCGAAGGTAGCAATCTGTCCCAAGTGCGGCGAAGTCTCCATCTATGTGGAAGATGTAGAGAAGCTGTGATATGTGAAAGGTACAACTATGAAGATCGAGATAGAAAAGGATTTCCCTCAGTATTTTAAGCCAGCCTATCCGGAAGAATTTGAGCTGTTCTCTCACTTTGAAGTAACAGCAGGAATACCGACCGTTCTCTTTGCTATCACGACTTGGAAAGAGAACGGAAAACCGAATGTGTGCTTTCATTCGTGGAGCTGCTTTCACGGAGATAAGACCGCTTTCTTTGCCGTGATGGGCAACCTATATCAGCATACCCACACCTATGCCAATATCCAAAGAGAAAAATGCTTTTGCATTAACTTTCTCCCGATAAGCTGTTATGACAGGTTGGTAAATACCATTCATCAGAATGAATGGGACGATGACGAATTTGCAGAAGGAGGCTTTACTGTTTCCAATGCCAAAACCATTCACGCACCTGCGATCAGCGAAGCGTTTCTCACGATGGAATGTACCCTGAAAGAAATACAGGATTTAAGCGGTGCAGGTATTACGGCTATGGTAATCGGACAGGTACAGCACAGCTCTGTGGAAGAAGCGTATGCACAAGGGTATGAATTAAGATATGGCAAGGACGGATTTATGCTGCTTGTGCCTGCGCCGCAAGACCTTGTTACCGGAGAGCCGAATCAGTCGGCGATTGCCACCGTGAATATCGAGAAATACGACTGATTTAAGGAGAGAGCAAAAATGGCAGTTTCAAATATAAAAGCGCTGATCCCCGGCGAACTTCAAAAAGTGTGGGAGCTGGTGCTGGATATTGAGAATTACGCCGCTTGGAGAAGCGACCTGAGTAAAACTGAAGTTATAAGCGACAAGCAATTTATCGAATATACCAAAGATGGCTATCCTACGACATTCACCGTTACTGTTGTAGATCCATACAGACGATGGGAATTTGATATGGAAAACAGCAATATGAAAGGTCATTGGACTGGCGTTTTCACAGCCAAGGGTGATAAAACAGAGATAGATTTCACGGAGTGCGTGGAAGCAAAGAAATTATTGATGAAGCCCTTTGTGAAGTCGTACCTGAAAAAGCAGCAGGCACAGTTTGTTGCGGATATGATGAAAAATTTTGATTAAAGGGTCATACATAGAAAGGCGGTTTATTATGAGGAAGTATGAGTATATGACAGTTGATTTAAGCGCAGAGCCATCGTTTAATGTTCATATTAAGCTGGATCGGTATATTGAGAAGCTCAATGAATATGGAAAACAAGGCTGGCGTTTGATTTCCGGAACTGATGACTGGAAGTATTCGATCTTTGAGCGAGAAATTGATGATGAAGAATAATAGACAGGAGGCGTATAACCTATGAAAGATATGATCGGATACTGCGGATTGGACTGCGAAAAATGCGACGCATACATAGCGACCGTCAATGACGATCAGGCTTTGCGGGAGAAAACTGCGAAGCTGTGGGCAGAGTTAAACAACGCTCCTATTCTTCCGGAGCATATTAACTGCGAGGGCTGCCGTATGAATGGGGCAAAAACGGTATTTTGCGATAGCCTGTGCGGGATTCGGAAGTGTGCGTTAAATAAAGGAGTTTCTACCTGCGGCGACTGTTCTGAGTTAGAAACCTGCCCGACTGTTGGGGCAATCCTCAAAAATAATCCGGCTGCTTTGGAGAATTTGAAAGGATAGAATACATAGGGTAATAAATTGAAATTTAAGGAGGAGATACAATGCTTGAAAATACTCCTACTCAATCAACTATGACTGAATTGCTCGGACAACCTTTATTTAAGATCTGGCAAGAGCTGTGTTCGGCGATTGATGAAAAATACGATATGGAACGGCTATGGAACACAGGTGGTAAGAACTGGACTTACGAATATAAGTACCGCAGAGATGGTAAAACGCTTTGCAGTCTATATGCGAAAAAGAATTGCCTTGGATTTATGATTATTTTCGGGAAAGATGAAAGAGCAAAATTTGAGGAGATAAGGGAAACTCTTTCTGATCCCGTTTGCAGGCAATATGATGTAGCAACAACTTATCGTGACGGGAAATGGGTAATGTTTGAGCCGACTGATACTTATGAGTTCGATGACTATATGAAACTGTTGGCTATTAAAAGAAAGCCTAATCGGAAATAACGATACTGTGTTTTGGAGAAAATTAGAATGAAGTTGAAAAATCCTATGTTGGTAGTGACCGATATAGACAGATCAGTTGAATTTTATAAAAAAGTTTTTGGACTTCATATCATTATGGACTTTGGAGCAAATAAGACACTGACAGGTGGTTTAGCTCTGCAAACGGTTGAAACATATAAAGCGTTTATTGGCACGAATGATATTTCCTTTGGCGGCAACAATTTTGAGCTTTATTTTGAGGAAGATGACTTTGACAAGTTTGCTGATAAGCTGAAGGAATATGATATTGAATATGTCCACCCGATTATGGAACATTCTTGGGGGCAGCGAGTCGTTCGCTTCTATGATCCGGATAAGCATATTATCGAAGTCGGAGAGAATATGAAGGTCGTATGCAAGCGCTTTTTGGATAGTGGAATGACGCCGGAACAGGTTGCAAAGCGAATGGATATACCTGTGAAGTTTATAAATGCTTGTATGCGGTAAGGTTATTTTTTAATGGGTGAGGAACGAGTAAGATATGAGTTACTCTATAAGAGAAATGCGAAAAGAAGAATATAGTCTGCTCAGTGACTTTTTGTACGAAGCAATTTATATTCCGGCTGGTACGGCTGCGCCGCCTAAATCAGTGATAACTTGTCCCGAATTGCAAGTATACATTGCAGATTTTGGAAACAGCAAACACGATAAGGCTTTGATTGTAGAAGTTGACGGAAATATTGTAGGAGCAATATGGGCAAGGATTATGAACGACTACGGACATATTGATGAGAATACGCCTTCCCTTGCAATGTCTGTTCTTAAAGCGTACAGAGGTATGGGAATTGGAACTTTGTTGCTTACACAAATGTTGTTAGCAGAAAAAGCTGCTGGTTATGCAAAGATTTCCTTATCTGTTCAAAAGGACAATTATGCAGTGAAGTTATATCGAAAAGCGGGCTTTACAACGGTCAAAGAAACGACTGAGGAATACATTATGGTAGCTGACCTAAATTCTATTTGCAAAATGGAGGAAGAAAATGGCTTTTGACTACAAGAAAGAATACAAGGAATTTTATATGCCGAAGAACAAGCCCAGTATCATAGAGATTCCGAAAATGAATTACATAGCAGTCCGGGGAAAAGGCAATCCCAATGAGGAAAACGGAGAATACAAAAATTCAATCGGTTTGCTGTACGGTATTGCTTTTACCATAAAAATGAGCTACAAGGGGACACATAAAATCGAGGGATTTTTTGAGTATGTCGTGCCGCCCCTTGAAGGTCTTTGGTGGCAGGAAAATACACAGGGACTTGATTATGCAAGAAAAGAAGATATGCACTTTATCTCTATGATCCGGCTGCCGGATTTCGTAACAAAGGAAGATTTTGAGTGGGCAGTTGAAGAAGCAACGAAAAAGAAAAAGCAGGCTTTTTCTAAGGTTGAGTTCTTCCCCTATGATGAGGGACTGTGCGTTCAGTGTATGCACATCGGCTCTTATGACGATGAGCCTGCTACCGTTGATTTAATGCACGACTATATGAAAGCAAACGGGTATGAGCTGGATATTACGGATACGAGATACCATCACGAAATCTATCTGAGCGATCCGAGAAAATGCGATGTGAGCCGATTGAAAACGGTCGTGCGCCACCCAATCCGGAAAACGGAGTAATCGGAGGTTAGTATGCCAAAAGAAGTTGATCCTAAAGACACTACAAGGGCTGCGGCGTATGCACTTTGGATGAAAGCGCCCAATCCAATGGTAACTTTTTTCAAGACCTTTGATGTGACGAATCTGATAAAGGTCAGCAGGAAAGGAAGCTTAAAATTCAATATGCTGCTCGATTACTGTATCGGCAGAGCTGCCGCAGGGGTAAAGGAGTTTTATATCCTTCCGGTCGGCGATAAACTCATACAGTATGACACCATAGCAGTCAATACCATAGTGAAAAACAAAGAAGGCGAAGTCAGCTCCTGCGACCTTTCCTATAACGCCGAGTTAAATCAATTCAACGAGGAGTATCTGAAATATACGGCACAGGTCGCCGCAAGCTGTCAGGACAGGGACTTATCCGAAAACAGTATGGTCATCGGCACTTCCGCCATCATAGATACGGAAATCGACGGAGCTGTTGGTATGAACAGCGGCATTTTTAATAATCCCTTTATTATTTGGGGCAGATACAAAAAGAAATGGTTTCGGTATTACCTGTCCCTCTCTTTCCAGTTCCATCACACGCAGGAGTATTTTTGAAGAACTTGCAAAACGAGATCAGTCTGTTGAAATAAAGGTAGGACGAAAGAAATTCAACATGAAAATCAAAAATAAAAACTGTTTATAAGCCATCTCTCAAATTAGTGATTGATATTTCAAGGGTAGTTGGCGCATCTATCGAAGAAATATTCCATTTTCAAGTAGCTTTAATGGCGAAAGCCATTATTTTACGGGCAGTTGCGTTATTGTTAATCTGCGTTGCTTGCCGTATAAGGGCTAATGTGCTACTTTGGATTTATCATCAAAGCAAAGGAGTGCAACGCACAATGTTTGGAGAAAACTTAAAAACTCTCAGAAAGCAGAAAGGTTTTTCGCAGGAAGAATTGGCAGTAAGGCTCCATGTAGTCCGACAGACCGTTTCTAAGTGGGAGAAAAATTTATCTGTTCCCGACGCTGATACTCTTATCCGGCTGGCTGAAATATTGGAAGTGTCTGTCAGCGAATTGCTGGGGGCAAAAATTGAAAATGAAAATACCGCCAGTGATGTCGCAGAGCAGTTGTCAAGGATAAATGAGCAGCTTGCAATCAAAAATCGCCGCTCACGCCGGATTTGGAAAATTGTTGCCATTATATTGGCGGCTATAGTTTTAATAAACATTTTCATTGCCGTGTTTTTTAGCGTTCCAAACCTCAATGAAGGTATTCCGAGCAATCAGCCAGAGATAACCGACCAAACACAAATCATAGAGGAATGAATAGCAAAGCCAGCCGAGCCAGTCAACGGTTAAGATGGGCGGCGCACACGCAGGCGTATTTTTGAAGAACTTTCAAAATGAAATCAGCCTGTTGAAATAATGGCTGAAAGGAAGAGGTACGCTTATGGAAGAATTGGAAGCGATTATGCAGAAATTCGCTGCGTCAGGTTGGGACTTAATCGCTGTTCCGGCTCAGGAATGGCTGGATGGGAAAGCCGACAAGGATGTTTTAGGATCAGCAATAAAACAAGCTGATAAAGAATGTGGGAGTTGCGGATGTGAATTAGATCCGCTGTATAAAAGAGCGTTGGAGCTTTTATAAGTAATTTAAGCAAACAATACGACCGCCAATCAAAAAACTGGCGGTCGTTTGCTTATTTTATAACTTTCCAATATCCGGTTTTGTTTGATCCGACTCGCTGGATAAGTCCTTTTTCTTTCAATGCCTTAATAGCTCGATCTATTGTACTCTTTCCAAGAGAAGTCCTATCACAAAGTGCTTGCTTTGTAATACTTGGTGTTTCAATGATTGCGTCAAGGACGGTTTTTTGAACAGGAGATAATTTTATTGCTTCATTTATTACCTCATTTATTGCCCCATTGCTCTCATTTATTACCCCATTCCGTATCGTCGCATTGAGCATAAAGGCGTTATCCGTGTATTCCGGTGCGGGAAGTCCGGCGTCAGACATTTCCTTAAACATACGGTCAACGCCTTCGCCAAACTCCTTCACATAATCATATTCTTGCAGGAAACGGGCGATTTTAGGATTTCTTGAAAAATGAACGGTGCGGATGTTGCTCAAACGCACAATGCCGGGGAGCTTGCCGGGACTTTCTACGGTAATGTGATCGTCAAACATTTTTATCTGAATGTCCGTTCCTTTAATGCTGTAATCTCGATGAGCGATGGCGTTGATGATGATTTCTTTCCAAACGAACTCAGGGTATTCCGGCGTAGTGTGAAATCTGCCATCATTTCCAAGCCGTGTGCGCTCCTTGATCTGATCGCCTACAAATTCAAGAGATTGCCGTACCACATCAAGGATTTTTCCCTCGAACATCTTATCCTTGATGACATTCATTTCTGTACCGACCTTTGCCTCTGTCCCGTCATAGCGGATAAAACGCACCCTTGCTCTCGGAAAGAAACGCTGTGGCTCTTTCCCGAAAAGAAGAAGCGCCGCTCCGCTCATTTCTTCTCTACCATCGTGCCGGACAATGTAATCTTTGTTTTGCCTGATGTATTCCTCGGCGGATTTGGAATAGCCGATTTTCTTGCAGTATTCAGCGACAAAATCCATATCAATATCATCTAAAGCAGACCGGAACACAGGCTCATCTTCATAGTAGCGTGAGCCTTTGGCGTACATAAGCTGTAAGCGTTCGTCAAAGTTCAGCTTCTTTGACTTGTCGCCCATCCGGTAATATACCTCGTCCTGCTGGTTGGCGTGAAGCTCGGAGCTTTGGGGAATCGTCATAATCAAAAGATGATTTGGATTCCCGTCCTTGTCCCTGCAATCAACCGTTTCGGTCGTTACCATTACCGAAGGAGTGCAGTAATCGAAGGGGACACGGAGAATGTCGTTGATATTGTTGGTATATGCGTCTATACCTGTTATATCTCCATTGTCCTCAATACCAATGACAAGTGTGCCGCCATCTGCATTGGCGAAAGCTACGATATGATTGGATAATCCCTTAGCGTCTTTCCTTGCGCTTTTGCGGTCAAAGACCTGATCTTCCTTTTTCGTGCATAATTCTTCAATCGAGTATTTCATATATAGACAGCTCCAATCTGTTGCTTTATTTCAAAAATTGATTGCGATATTCCTGATGACGGAAACGATAGCCCTGTGCGATCAGCGTATCCGTTTTCAATGCGACCAAGTTTATGTCCGAGTGCATTGCCCGTGCGATCTGTTGAATATCATACCCGTTTTCGATATATTCCAGTATTTCATCATCAGGCAGGGAGATTTGGGAAGCAAAGATGTTTGCCTCGTACTCCATTCGGCTTTGCCGCATATCGAAAATATTAAATTCCTTGAAGCCGCCGGCTTTGACCGCTTCTTCTCTATGTAATGCGTCGTGTCCAATCTCATGCAGCATTACGATACGCTCCATTACAGGGTGCAGATCGTCTTTTATGAAGATAAAACGGTTACGCATTAAAACCTTGTATGCCCCTCGCTGTTTCTTGAAGGCTAATGGGATAACTTCTATGCCCAGTTCTTGTGCGATTCTATGCGGATCTCTTGTGCAAAGGTCATTTGCCAGCCGATTCGCCTTTCTGACAATCTCTAAAGTCTGAATATCCAAGAGCAAACACCCCCATTCTACTGCCAGTAAGTATATCTTATCAAATACACTGTCCGAAAAAGAGGACATCAAGCGTTATTTCCGGTATTTTTTGGGAGTGTACTTTTTATTCTTCTCTTTGGCGATCCAGTACGCTTCCTGAATGCCTTTCATCATCTCGTCCAAATCCTCATCTGCAAGCTCGCCGCCTGCAAAAAGCCCCGTAACCTCTGCCATAAGCTCCTTTGCCTGTCTTGCGCCTTTGCTTCCGTATTTGGATTCAGCGTTCAGCAGAAATTCCTCGTCATCGGTAAGCAGATAGTTGACATCGACCTTCAGGACTTCCGCCATCTTATAATAGGTTTCCCTTTTTTTCGGGTAGCGGGTGCCAGCCTCATAATTCGATATTGTCCGCAGAGAAACGCCGATTGCTTTTGCAAGCTCATCTTGCTTTAAGCCTGCCTTCGTGCGGCCTTCTTTTACTTTCTCACAGAATTTCATTTCATCTGACCTCCAAATTATTCGACCTGATTTGAAAATATCTTGCGTATCTATATTGACAAGCGCAAGTAAATTTCGTATAATGTCAATACGCAAGTAAGTTGCGTATATATAATAACCGAACTTGCGTGTTTTGTCAAGGGAGTTCAATCAATTAGCTTGAACTTTTATCTACCAACAAATGATACCCGTTTTAAGGATTGAGGCGAACAGATGGGACGGAAAGATACAATCGCTGCGAAAAGTATTCGGAAAATGTACGAGCAGCTTAATTTGAATCAATCGGATATATTCTCGAAAACAAAATGGCTTCTCAGCGTATACCGTGATGTGGTTTGGATCACACTGAGCGAGTCTGCCCGTGTGAATGAGGAACTGGTATATTATGGGGAAGAACTGGATAGCGCTTTTCTCTATTTGGAGCTGTTTGCGCCGGATACCGAGAAACAGGAGTTCGAGAGCCGTATCAGCGCCTTGTTTGAGAACAAGTGGATGGTTGATCTGATTGATACCGCTATGGCGAAAATATATGACTACCATAACAACGGCAGGCTGTACCACGAGATCATATCGAAAAGTTACCTGACAGCGTTTCGATATACGGAGAGCGAACTGCTCGATCTCTTGAATATGGAGCGCAGTACCTTTTACGACCGGAAACGGGAAGCGATTTTGCTTCTCGGCGTATCCCTGTGGGGATATGCGATTCCGAGCTTCAAAGGAATCTTTAATATGAAGGGAGATGATGAAAGCGGCGATATTCCCGATTTTTTCAAATAAAGGCTTGTCCGACTAAAGTCCGACGAAATCCCTACTGAATGTCCGACCTTGCGTATGCTACACTGTGTATGCTGCCCGAAGAACGGCTTTCGTTTACAGAACGAGGCTGAAAACGAAATGGCAGAAAATTGGCGCAGTTTTGCCGATGATACGGAAAAGCAAATCTGTTACAATTAGTATGCCTAAAGCTTTGAGAATTTTTCTTGATTTTCAAATGCTGGTTGAATATCTTTTAGGCGGCAATACAGCAGCTTAGGCAAAACGAATTGAATATGTGTTTTGAAGAAGCAGTTATAGCTTTCAGCCTTCGGGCGTGAATGTTATAGCTGCTTTTTTTGTGCAGCCCTTTTCGCTTTTGTCAGGCGGAAAGGGAGCTTTATGTCTATCGCAGTATGGCAGGCGTTTATATGTAGGTATCCGTGATCTCCGGAGTTTTTGATTGTGACCTTATATATCAAAAATTCCAAATTTAAGGAGATTACGGAAATGAAAAAACTTACAGTAAAAAAGCAGGTAGAATTATTTGCACAGGATTGTAAACTCATCAACCTTCGGTATGAGTATAGTGGTTTCACTGGAACGGAAAAATGGGCAATTATAACGGAGCTGTCCGAAGAAGCATTGTGGGATAAGTACCCTGATGTCATCAGCAGGTATACGCCTTTTATACTTCTGTCAATGGCACAGGGAGAAGTGATTAGTGAATCACATAGAAATAATGATAAATATGAAAAGCGCAGCAAAAGGACGATAGATGTATACGGTTACGAAGATGATATTTTTGAGCAGTTCCATCCGAAATCTATCGCACCGTTTATTGATCCGTTTGATAAAGCGGAGGAGGAACAGATCGAGGAAGAAAAAGAAAAGCTGCGGCAATTAGAACTTTCTAAGGTAAGACAAGCGTTAAGTATGCTGCAACCTGTTCAAAGGGAGCGCCTTCTTAAATCCGTTTTGCTTGGGATTAGTTCAAGGAAAATTGCGAAAGAGGAGGGCATAAATTATAGCTCCGTAGATAAGTCAATCGCTGCCGCAATAAAAAATTTCAAAAAATTTTATGAAAACCTCTGATTTTGGGTGTGCATTTCGCACCCCTTTGTCCAAATGAGTGAAGGGGTATTTCTATTCCGGATATGAAATGCGCTTTCAAAACTCAATGAACAGAGAGGTTATACATAAAATGAAGAAAACAGAAATCAGGCGTGGAGATATATTTTCCTACGATTTTGGCACAAGAATCGGCTCTATCCAATCAGGTGTAAGACCTGTGCTGGTAATTCAGGCAGACAATTTCAATGCGAATGCGCCTACTGTTATTGTTGCGTCCATTACGAGTGTAATAAAAAAGAGGTATTTGCCGTCCCACATTATTTTAGGCGAGGATTTTGGTCTGACGAAGCCTTCAATGGTGTTGCTTGAGCAAATACAGACTGTGAATAAAGATGATTTGACAGAGTATATTGGCTTTGTTGATGATGAGCGCCTTTGGAGACAGATTAACGCAGCCTTGAAAAAAACATTCGGTCTATGGCTTTACAACACTAACAGGATCGGCGACATTCGCTGCCTGTGTCCGAAATGCTTAAACGACTATTTTCGCAATCCGAACTATGTTGTCAGACGCCTTGATCCTTTCGCTAAAAGTAAAGGCACTTGTGATAAGTGCAATGATAGAGGTTGGGATTATATCGTTTATGATAAACGCACCTCTTTCAAAGGGAAAGGGGTATAGGGATGTCGCAAAGCAGGGAAAGGAAACGGAAGTTTGACATTCCTATATGGTGTAAGGCAAATCTGTCGATTGAAGAAGCCGCAGCCTACTCTGGTATCGGAATGGCAAAGCTTTATGAGATGACAGAAAGCGAGGATTGCCCGTTTGTCTTATGGATAGGCAGCCGGAGAATGATTAAGCGAAAAGCTTTTGATGAGTATATAGAGCGGCAATACTCCATTTAATGAAAAAGTCAAGCCTGCGATGAGCCGATTCGCATAATTGGCTTATCGCAGGATATTGACTATGCTGTAACTACCAAAAGCAAGGAGGTACAGCAATATGCTTAGCAAAAAGCACAATCCGGATATGTCGAGAGTCCCGTTGTGGAAGAAAATGAATTTGACGGTGGAAGAAGCCGCCGAATACTCAGGAATAGGCGTATCTAAAATTAAAGAAATTTCAAATCAAAAAAACTGTCCCTTTGTCCTATGGAATGGAACAAAGCGGTTGATTAAAAGAAAACAATTCGAGGATTATCTCGAAACACAATATTCCGTCTGAGAGGAGGACAAGCTAATGGATAATAAACTGACTGAAACAGGCAGTTCCAACAGGCGTGTGGCTGCTGTTCCAATTTGGGTAAAACCTTATTTGACGATAGAAGAAGCGGCAGAGTATACGGGAATAGGTAGGGATAAGCTTTATGAAATGACGAGCCTTGCCGATTGTCCGTTTGTGCTGTGGGTAGGCAATCGGAGAATGATTAAGCGCAGGATTTTTGATGAATACATTGAGCAAATGTATTCAATATGATGGAGGTTGTATGGACGAAAAAATTTTAGCTTACAGAAGTGAACTCCAAAAGAGGTCGGAAAACACACAGTTTTGGACGAAAACGATTTTAACCGTTGAAGAAGCTGCCGCATACACCGGAATCGGAAGGGCAAAAATCCGCCAAATCATTTCACAAGGGAATTGTCCTTTCACGGTAAATAACGGCACACAAATCTGTGTGATCCGAGAAGCGTTCATTGATTATCTTGATAAGCAGTTTCGCATATAGGAGGAGAGAGAATTATGCCGAGAACAAAAAGAAAAGACAAGTCGAGAGCCGTGCTTCGGACAGGCGAATCGCAAAGGGCTGACGGAACTTATCAATTCCGATGGACTGACAGCAATCATAAGAGGTTTTGCGTATATGCCAAGACGCTTGATGAATTGCGCTACAAGGAAGAACAAATTAAAAAAGATAAGAGCGATGGCATTAAAACCGAAGCCCGATATACGACGGTCAATGAGGTCTATGAGCTTTGGAAGGAACTGAAGCGAGGGCTGAAGAACAACACCTTTGAGAATTATAAATATATGTATGAAACCTTTGTCCGTCATCAAATAGGCTCAAAGACAGTCTCATCATTGAAAAAAACAGACATAAAGAGGTTTTATAATTACCTTACAGACGAGCGCCAGTTAAAGCCTTCGACCATTGACAGTATCCATACGGTTTTACATCAGATTTTGGATATGGCTGTTGACGATGATTACATAAGGAATAATCCGTCAGATAATGTACTTAGAGAGTTGAAGCAAGCACATTGCTTTAAGACAGAAAAGCGCAGAGCTTTAACCCGTCCCGAACAGGAGTTGCTTTTAAGCTATTTGAAAAATACTCCCGCCGCACAATATTGGTATCCAATCTTTGCGGTTTTGGTAGGAACAGGGCTTCGAGTCGGAGAACTTACCGGATTAAGATGGTGTGATGTCGATCTGGAGAACGGTGTTATTGATGTAAATCATACTTTGGTTTACTATGACCACCGCACCGATGGAAGCAAAAAAGGCTGCTATTTTAATGTCAATACGCCGAAAACTCCGGCTGGAAAGAGAAAAGTGCCAATGCTCAGTTTTGTGAAAGAGGCAATTATAATGGAAAAGGAAAGGCAGGAGCTGCTCGATCTTCATTGTACCGCTACCATTGACGGATACACAGATTTCATTTTTATCAATCGCTTCGGCAATCCACAACATCAGGGAACGCTCAATAAAGCAATCCGCCGCATAATTCGTGACTGTAATGATGAGCAGTTTTTGAAGAACGAAAATCCCGAAGTGCTGCTTCCGCATTTTAGCTGCCATTCATTAAGACATACATTTACGACGAGAATGTGCGAAGCAGGAGTGAATGTCAAGGTCATTCAAGATACGCTTGGTCATAAGGATATTTCAACAACGCTTAACATCTATACCGATGTGACGAAAGAGCTTAGGCAGTCTGAGTTTGAAGGTCTTGACTCATATTTCAAAAGCGAGTATAATAAAGTGTCTGGAGAGTAAGAGGCATTTCTTGAGCGAGGATAAAAGCTTCTACACCATTTACACCAATTTATACTCCAATCCGCCGAAAAACAGCACGAATTTACAGGGATATAGCGATTCAGGAAGAAACTCCGTTTAGACCTGTTATGAGATATGAGGAGGTTTAGGAGAGATTGAAAAGTTGGTTGCTTTCGTCCCGACCATGAAGCCGCTGGACGCGGACAAGAAGCCGGAAACGGCCGAGGCCAAGTCCGCCGAGAACGTGCCCGCAGCGCCAGCAGCGGAGGAGAAGATCGACTTCTCCAACGTGCAGATCGAGCCGCTGTTTGCGGATTTCGTGGACTTTGACACGTTTAGCAAGTCCGATTTCCGTGCCGTGAAGGTCAAGGCGTGCGAGGCCGTGAAGAAGTCGAAGAAGCTGCTCAAGTTCACGCTCGATGACGGCACGGGTACGGATCGCGTGATTCTCTCCGGCATCCATGCCTATTACGAGCCGGAAGCGCTCGTGGGCAAGACCTGCATCGCCATCACGAACCTCCCGCCGCGGCCCATGATGGGCATCGACTCCTGCGGCATGCTGATCTCTGCCGTGCACCACGAAAACGGGGAAGAAAAGTTGCATTTGCTGATGGTCGATCCCCACATCCCGGCCGGCGCAAAGCTGTACTAAAATCCATATGCAAAAGCCCTTTGCGTGCGCATGATCTGCACGCAAAGGGCTTTTTCGATTTCGGGGCTGCGCGCGTTACTGCGCGGGCTGGAAATTCGTCTGATAGATCTTCTCGGCGATCTTTTTCGGTGCGAAGTCCACGATGACAACACCGTAGGCCGTTCCGGCCTGCCAGTCGTAGTCATAGAGATCGAGGTTGATGCGCTTGGCGTATTCCTTCGGGTGGCCCACTTTTCCGCTGCCGCTCGTGGACGTGAAGTTCAGGAAAAACGTGTCCTCCGCCGCCTGACTGTTGTTCAGACAGGTGTGGATGGCGTCGATTTTGTCATCGGTGTCATAGTTGTAGCGATCCTGCACGCACAGCGTCTCGCGGCCGTTGATCACGGAGTCCGCGGTGGGGTCAGACAAAACGGTGCGGTCGCCCTGATCCGCCCAGCCGAAGTACAGGCCGCAGCGCTCGAAGCCGACCGGAAACTTGTCGTCAAACCGCGTGGCGAGGACGATCTTCCCGCGCACTTCGCCCAGCGTCGGGATTTCGTTTTTCAGATACCAGCGCTCCGGATCCTTGTTGATCGTCTCATACAGGACCTTCTGAATCTCCGCGACATCGTCCTTGCTGTTTTCCGCCTTCATGCACAGGATGACCGTCTCGGTGGGGTGGGCATCCAGAAACGCGGAAACGTCGCGCAGCACGTCATCGAGAGTGAGCGTTCCGGCAAACGGGGAGTTGGAGGTCTTGCAGCGCGCGATGCTGTGCTTGAGCACCAGCGTCTGCTGGTCGTGCTTCTGTTCGAGCACCAGACGCATATCCAGATAGCGGTAGCCGTAGATCAGCTGCGTGGCAACACTCGCGTCCTGACATTGAAAAATGTAGCGCATATCCACATACTGCGTGCAGCTGTCGTGCGTACCGGGGATCGACATATTGCTGAGCTTTGTCTCGTCCGGCACGGTTTCCATCCAGTCGGTGCTGGAGATGTTCGCTGCCATGGCCGGCGGCGCGGTGATCCCGGCAAAGACGGAAAGCACCATGCAGACGAGCAGCGCGCAGAGCCAGAAGCGGTGTTTGGTGGCCTTCATAAAGTATTCTCCTCATCACTTTTCTGCCGCACGAGCATACCGTGCGGCGGTCGTGTGCCGCCAGTATAGCACAAAACCCGCGTGTTGGGAACGGGAAATCGCATTCCGGCCGCTTATTCCGGTGCGCGGCGGTAGAAAATGCGCAAATGCTGTGGTATACGATTGCAAAAATATTGCAAAAATGTGTCGCAGAGAGGAGGGGGCGTGTGCAGCATGCGGGCGCGGACAGCCGCCGCGAGAAAGCGCTTGTGCTGGGCCTGCCGGGGGCGTGATGTGATTTCGTGCGGCATTCTCCGGTGGATTCCGCAAACAACTGTTGCGGCGGGGCGGGTTTTGCGGTATAATCAAACCAATTTGTGCCTGAGTGCGTGAAAGGAAACAGTATTATGGGTAACGACGCCAACGTCAGCAAACGCGACGGCTTTCGCAGCCGCGGCGGCTTCATCATCGCCTGCATCGGCTCGGCCGTCGGCATGGGCAACATCTGGCGCTTTCCGACGCTGGTGTCCAAATGGGGCGGCATGACCTTCCTGCTGCCGTATTTCCTGTTTGTCATTCTCATTGGCTCCACCGGCGTCATCGGGGAGTTTGCGCTCGGCCGCGCAGCCGGTGCGGGGCCGGTCGACGCTTTCGGCATGTGCACCGAGGCGCGCTGGGGTAAGCGCCGGCCCGGCGAACTGGTCGGCTATATCCCGGTGCTTGGCTCTCTGGCGCTGGCCATCGGCTACACCTGCGTCATGGGCTGGATCTTCAAGTATACGTTCCTGGCGTTTGACGGCGGCCTGTCCGCCATGGGGCAGGACATGGATGGGATCGTCGCCACCTTCAATGCCACGGCCAGCGCGTGGGGCGCGAATGTCTGGGTCGTCGTCGCGGTCGCGGTGAGCTTTGTCATCATGTCCTTCGGCATCGCCGGCGGCATTGAAAAGGCAAATAAGATCATGATGCCGATCCTGTTTTTGCTGTTTGTGGGCCTCGGTATCTATGTGGCTACGCTGCCCGGCGCGTCGGACGGCTATCGGTATATCTTCACGATCAAGCCCGCGGGCCTGCTCGACCCTTATGTCTGGATCTATGCCTTCGGTCAGGCGTTTTTCTCGCTGTCCGTTGCGGGCAACGGCAGCGTTATCTATGGCTCTTACCTCAGCAAGAGCGAGTGCATCCCGAGCTCGGCGCGCAATGTGGCGCTCTTTGATACGATCGCGGCGCTGCTGGCGGCGTTCGTCATCATTCCCGCCATGGCGGCGGGCGGCGCGCAGCTCGACGCCGGCGGCCCCGGCCTGATGTTCATCTACCTCGTCCATGTCATGAACGGCATGGCGGGCGGGCGCATCGTGGCGATGGTGTTTTTCGTCTGCGTGGCCTTCGCGGGCGTCACGTCGATCATCAATCTCTATGAGGCGCCGGTCGCGTCCCTGCAGGAGCGGTTCGGCCTCAAGCGCGTGCCGGCCACGGCGGTGATCCATGTGATCGGCCTCGCCGTTGCGCTGTGCATTCAGGCCATCGTGTCGCAGTGGATGGACGTCGTGTCCATTTACATCTGCCCGCTGGGCGCGCTGCTTGCGGCGGTCATGTTCTTCTGGATCGGCGGCAAGAAGCTTGTGCTCGAGAGCGTCAACCTCGGCGCGCGCAAGCCCATCGGCGGCTGGTACTATCCGCTGTGCAAGTATGTCTACTGCGCGAGCGTGCTCGTGGCGCTCATCGCCGGCGCGGCGCTCGGCGGCATCGGCTGAAGCGAATATCGAATAAAAATGAGCGGCCCTTCGCATTTGCGAAGGGCCGCTGTGCTTTGCGCGGTTTAGAACATTTTGATGTACGCATCGCGGTCCGGGCCGACGGAGACGTACTTGATGCGGCAGCCGACGGCAGCCTCCAGATAGTGCACGTAGTCGAGCGCCTCCTTCGGCAGGTCGCTGATCGTGCGGCAGCCGGAGATGTCGCAGTGGAAGCCGGGCAGGTACTCATAAATGGGCTTTGCCTTGGCCAGCTTCACGCCGATGGGGAAGCGGTCCACGCGCTCACCGTCGATGTCGTAGGCGACGCACACGGGGATCTTGTCCAGATAGGACAGCACGTCGAGCTTTGTCAGCGCGATGCTCGTGCAGCCCTGCATCTTCACGCCGTAGCGGGAGGCGACCACGTCGAACCCGCCCACGCGGCGCGGACGGCCGGTCGCAGCGCCGTATTCGCCGCCGGCGTCGCGCAGCGCAGCGGCCTCGTCGCCGAACATCTCGCAGGTGAACGGGCCCTCGCCCACGCAGGTGGAATAGGCCTTCATAATGCCGATGATCGTGTCGAGCCGGGCCTCCGGGATGCCCGCGCCGATGGGCGCGTAGGCCGCGATCGTCGAAGAGCCGGAGGTGTACGGATAGATGCCGTAGTCAATGTCACGCAGCGCGCCGAGCTGGGCCTCAAAGAGCAGGGACTTGTTGTCCTCAATGGCATCGGTGAGATAATCCGTCGTGTCGCAGACGTAGTCCTTGAACGGCATGGCATAGGTGTCGAGCCAGTCCATCATCTCGTCGAGATCGATGGGGTCATGGTGATAGCCGTTGACGATGAAGAGATTCTTCCACTCGAGAATGTCGGCCAGGCGGGCCTTGAGCGCGTCGCGGTCGGCCAGCTCGCCCATGCGCAGCGCCTTTTTCATGTATTTGTCCGAGTAGGCGGGGGAGATGCCGCGGCGGGTGGAGCCGAACTTCTTGTCCGCCAGACGGTCCTCTTCCAGGCAGTCAAGCAGCTTGTGGTACGGCATGCAGATGACGGCCTTGTCGCTGATCTTCAGGTGCTCCGGTGTGATGGTGATGCCGCCCTCTCTCAGGCGCGCGACCTCGTGGAACATGTGCTCCGTATCAATGACCATGCCGGGGCCGAGCACGTTCACGGTCTCGTCGCGCAGGATGCCGGACGGCATGAGATTGAGCACGAACTTGCCCTTGTCGTTGATGACGGTGTGGCCGGCGTTGTTGCCGCCCTGATAGCGTACGACGACGTCATACTTCTGGCTGAGCAGGTCGACCATGCGGCCCTTGCCCTCGTCGCCCCAGTTGATGCCTACGATGGATGTCAGCATTGTTGAGAAACCTCCTGTTTCTTTTACACGTTTACGGATGCGTCGCATCCGAGCAGTGCTGTATATTTGTTCAGGACCGGCGCGACCTGCTCGCGCAGGAACGTCTCGGTCTGGTGTACGGCCATGCCGGTGAAGGCATGGGGGTCAACAAGTTTATTGAGCTCCGCGCGCGTGAGCCCGAAGATCGGGTCAGCCAGGATGCGCTCGAGCAGGTCGTTGCTGCCGCCATGGAGCTTGACCTCTTTGCCGGCGGCGACGCTGTGCTGCCGGATGGCCTCGTGCAGGGCCTGCCGGTCGCCGCCCTTTTCCTTGACGCAGTACATGAGGATGTTCTCCGTAGCGAGAAACGGCAGCTCGTCCGCCAGATGCTTTTCGGCCATTTTCGGGTACACGGTCAGGCCGCGGATGACGTTGAGGTACAGCGTGAGGATGCCGTCGGTGGCGAGGAATGCTTCCGGGATGCTGATGCGGCGGTTGGCCGAGTCATCGAGCGTGCGCTCAAACCACTGGGCGCTGGCCGTGACGGCGGCGTTCTGCAGGTCGCAGATGACGTAGCGCGACAGGGAGGCGATGCGCTCGCTGCGCATAGGGTTGCGCTTATAGGCCATGGCCGAGGAGCCGATCTGGCCGCTCTCGAACGGCTCATCCACCTCTTTGAGGTGGGACAGCAGGCGGATGTCGCTGGAAAACTTCGAGGCGCTCTGCGCGATGCCGGACAGCACCTGCAACACCTGAAAGTCCACCTTGCGCGAATAGGTCTGGCCGCTGACGGGGTACGCGCCGGGAAAGCCCATCTTCTCGCAGATCTTCTGCTCGAGCGCGACGACCTTCTGCTCGTCGCCGTCAAACAGGGCGAGGAAGCTCGCGCCCGTGCCGGTCGTGCCCTTGCAGCCGAGGAGCTTGAGATTGCCGAGCTGAAACTCCAGCTGCTCGAGATCCATCAGCAGATCCTGCGTCCAGAGCGTGGCGCGCTTGCCGACGGTCGTCGGCTGCGCGGCCTGAAAATGCGTGTAGGCGAGCGTCGGCTCTGCCTTGTGCGCCTCGGCAAAGTCCGCGAGCGCCTGGATGACGTTCACCAGCAGGCTGCGGATCTGCTCGAGCGCTTCGCGCATGAGGATGATATCCGTATTGTCGCCGACGTAGCAGGACGTGGCGCCGAGGTGCAGAATGGGCTTTGCCTCCGGGCAGCACGCGCCGTAGGTCAGCACGTGGGCCATGACGTCGTGCCGCACCTCGTGCTCGCGCGCCGCGGCGTAGTCATAGTCGATGTCCGTGATGTGCGCGCGCAGCTCGCGGATCTGCTCATCCGTGATCGGCAGACCGAGCTCCTGCTCGCTCTCGGCCAGCGCGACCCAGAGCCTGCGCCAGGTGGAAAATTTGTTGTCGTCGGAGTAAATGTGCTGCATCGTGCGCCCGGCGTAGCGGGTGCACAGGGGATTGACGTAGCGGTCGTGCATGCTTATCCTCTCTCTGCGTGGCGCAGTGCCGCTGAGATCAGGCCCTTGAACAGGGGGTGCGCCTTATTCGGGCGGCTCTTGAACTCGGGGTGGTACTGAACGCCGATATAAAAGTCGTTTTCGGGGATCTCGACGGTCTCCACGATGTGGCCGTCCGGCGACAGGCCGGAGAGCACGAGCCCCTTTTCCTGCATGAGCGCGCGGTAGTCGTTGTTGAACTCGTACCGGTGGCGGTGGCGCTCGGAGATGTCCAGCGTGCCGTAGCACTCCGCCATTTTCGTGCCGGGCACGATATGGCACGGATACGCGCCGAGGCGCAGCGTGCCGCCCTTGTTGATCTCGTCGCTCTGGTCGGGCATGAAGTCGATGACCTTGTGCGTGCTGCCCTCGTCAAACTCGCCGGAGTTGGCGTCGGCGAGGCCGCAGACGGAGCGCGCAAACTCGATGACCGCGATCTGCATACCCAGGCAGATACCGAGATAGGGGATGTTGTGCGTGCGGGCGTAGTGCGCGGCCGCGATCTTGCCCTCGATGCCGCGGTTGCCGAAGCCGCCGGGCACGAGAATGCCGTCGCAGCTGCCGAGCACTTCCTCTACATTATCGCGCGTGATCGTCTCGCTGTCAATCCATTGAATGTCCACGCGCGTTCCGTAGACATAGCCGGCGTGGCGCAGCGCCTCTGCGACGGACAGATACGCATCGTGCAGCTGCACGTATTTGCCCACGAGGCCGATCGTCACGCGGTGCGAGCGGTTGCGGATGCTCTCGAGCATGGCGTCCCACTCGGTCATATCCGGCGCGGGCGCGTCGATGTGCAGCTCACGGCAGACGATCTCGGAAAAGCGGTTCTTTTCGAGCATGACCGGTGCCTCATACAGCACGGGGATGGTCATGTTTTCGATCACGCAGTCGGGCTTGACGTTGCAGAACAGGGAGATTTTGCGGAAGATGGACTCCTCGAGCGGCTCATCGCAGCGCAGCACGATGATGTCCGGGGAAATGCCCATGCCCTGCAGCTCCTTGACCGAGTGCTGCGTGGGCTTGGTCTTGTGCTCCTCGCTGCCGTGCAGATACGGCACGAGCGTCACGTGGATGTAGAGTGCGTTTTCGCGCCCGACCTCCAGCCCGACCTGACGGATGGCCTCGAGAAACGGCTGGCTCTCAATGTCGCCGGTCGTGCCGCCGACCTCCGTGATAACGACGTCGGCATTCGTCTTGCTGCCGACACTATAGATAAAGTCCTTGATCTCATTCGTGATGTGCGGAATGACCTGCACCGTTTCGCCGAGGTACTCGCCGCGGCGCTCCTTGTTGAGCACGTTCCAGTACACCTTGCCGGTCGTGAGGTTGGAGTATTTGTTCAGATCCTCGTCGATGAAGCGCTCATAGTGGCCGAGGTCGAGATCGGTCTCCGCGCCGTCCTCGGTAACGTACACCTCGCCGTGCTGATACGGGCTCATGGTGCCGGGGTCGACATTGATATAGGGGTCAAGCTTCTGCGCGGCGACCTTCAGGCCGCGTGCCTTGAGCAGACGGCCGAGCGAAGCCGCCGTGATGCCTTTGCCGAGTCCGGAGACAACGCCGCCGGTCACAAAAATGTACTTGGTCATGGTCCACACTCCTCAATCTTCATAGGTACGAATGATATTTTCCGCAATGGTCCGCCGGCGCATACTGGTGTCCATTGCCTGTTTCTCAATGTATTTGTGCGCCTCCGTCTCCGTCATCTGCAGGTGCTGCACGAGCAGGAGCTTCGCGCGGTTGATGATGCGGATATCGGCGACCTTCGCCTCGAGCTTTTCCGTCTTGTGCTGCATCTGCTCGAGCTGGATGCGCACGGCAGTCAGCAGCCGGATGGTCTGCACGATGAGCGATTCCGGCGCGTCATTCGGCAGCACCAGCACGCCGGACTGTTCGAGCAGGGCGGCGTCCGTGTCCGCGTGTTCCGGTGCGGCCAGCAGCAGCACGGCCATGCAGTGCCGCTTTTTGAGCTGCAGCGCCAGCTCCCGGCCGGAGCTGCCGGCGATGGGCTCTGCGATGAGCACACCGTCGATGCCGCCTGCGTCAAACTGTTCGAGCGCCTGCCGCGCGCTGCCTGCGTGATCGAACGGGACGATGTGCGCCCGTGTGAGCAGGGCGCTGATGCGTTGGGTCTGCGCCTCGGAACTGGAGACCAGGAGCGCGCGCACGGTATGCAGCGACGTGTTCATAGCAGTCACCTCGAATCAGAAGTTGGTGCGGAAAAACAAAAAAGACGCTTCCGATGCCGATAAGGGGCACTTTCCCCCAGGTCATCGTGAAACGTCAGCGTTCTCGAAAAGTTACCATATGAACTTATGCCTGCGGCCGCAAAAACAGCACGCAGAATTTTGCCAATCAAAATCCATGTATATAATACACCACGGCATTTGCACGTGTCAAGGATAAAAAAACGGGCAATTTTGCCGAAAAATCTGTGGAATCCGCCGAAAGAAATTGCGTTTTTCCCGCTTGACATTTTTCCGCAACAGGCGTATATTTTGCTACATTGAAACGGCAATGGCGTCGTGGAGAGCACAAGATCTCCGGGCACCAGTGCCGTTTTTTGTTGTTGATACTGATTTGAAATACGGAAAGGGGACCATGCGAGATGGAAAAGATCTCTGACATTTTTGGATCCATGGTATTTAACGATGCCGTCATGCGCGAGCGGCTGCCGAAGGAGACTTACCGGCAGGTGCAGGCGACGATGGAAAATGGCAAGCGTCTTGATGACGACGCCGCGCGCATCGTGGCCAATGCCATGAAGGACTGGGCGATCGAAAAGGGCGCCACGCACTTCACGCACTGGTTCCAGCCGATGACCGGCATCACCGCCGAGAAGCACGACAGCTTCATTTCGCCCTGCGGCGGCGGTCAGGTCATTATGGAGTTTTCCGGCAAGGAGCTCGTCCGCGGCGAGCCGGATGCGTCCAGCTTCCCGTCCGGCGGCCTGCGCGCAACGTTTGAGGCGCGCGGCTACACCGCATGGGACCCGACGTCCTATGCATTCATTAAAGATAATGTGCTGTGCATTCCGACGGCGTTCTGCTCTTACGGCGGCGAGGCGCTCGATAAAAAGACGCCGCTGCTGCGCAGCGCCGAGGCGCTCAACCGTCAGGCCCTGCGTGTGATCCACCTGTTCGGCAACGAGGACGTGACCGCCGTGCGCACGACCGTCGGCCCCGAGCAGGAGTACTTCCTGGTCGACAAATCCGTGTATGACAAGCGCAAGGATCTGATCTACACCGGCCGCACGCTCTTCGGCGCCAAGCCGCCGAAAGGCCAGGAGCTGGACGATCATTACTTCGGCAGCATCAAGCCGCGCGTTGCGGCGTTCATGAAGGATCTGGACGAGGAGCTCTGGAAGCTCGGCGTGTACGCCAAGACGGAGCACAACGAAGTGGCGCCCGCGCAGCACGAGCTTGCGCCGGTGTTCACGACCGGCAACATCGCTGCCGACCAGAACCAGCTGACGATGGAGATCATGCAGAAGGTGGCCGCGCGCCACGGCATGGTCTGCCTGCTGCACGAAAAGCCGTTTGCCGGCGTCAACGGTTCCGGCAAACACAACAACTGGTCCCTGACCACCGACACCGGCATGAACCTGCTCGAGCCCGGCGAGACGCCGGCCGAGAACGCACAGTTTTTGCTCTTCCTGTGTGCGGTGATCCAGGCGGTGGATGATTATCAGGATATGCTGCGCATCAGCGTGGCGTCGGCCGCGAACGACCACCGTCTCGGCGCGAATGAAGCGCCCCCGGCCGTCGTGTCGATGTACGTCGGCGACGAGATCGAGAGCATTCTCGACGCCATCGTCAACGAGACGCCCTATGCCGGACAGGAAAAGGAGCTGCTGAAGATCGGCGTGCATGCGCTGCCGCGTTTCCCCAAGGACACGACCGACCGCAACCGCACCTCTCCGTTTGCGTTCACCGGCAACAAGTTCGAGTTCCGTATGCCCGGTTCCTCGGCCTCCATTTCCGGCATCAACGTCGTGCTCAACACGGCGGTCGCCGAGAGCCTCGAGCAGTTTGCTGACGCGCTCGAGGGCAGCAAGGACTTTGAGGCCGACCTGCAGGCGCTCATCCGCAGCGTGCTCATCAAGCACAAGCGCATCCTCTTCAACGGCAACGGCTATGACGACGCCTGGCTGGCGGAGGCCGAACGCCGCGGCCTGCTGAACCTGCGCACGACGCCGGAAGCGCTGCCGTATTACCTCGCCGACAAGAACGTGGCGCTGTTCACCAAGCACCGTGTCTATACCCGCACCGAGATGGAGGCCCGCTACGAGATCCACCTCGAAAACTACAGCAAGGTGCTCAACATCGAGGCGCTGACGATGCTCGAGATGGCACGGCGCGACATCATGCCCGCCGTCAGCAGCTATCTGCGCGAGCTGTCCGAGACCGCTGCGGCGATCCACGCCGTGTCCGTCACGGCGGACTGCTCGTATGAGGAGAGCATCATCCCTGAAATGTCCGCGCTGTTGGGCGATGCCTACCGCAAGGTCCGCCGCCTGGATGAGGCGCTCATGGGCGCCAAGACCGTCGAGGGCAGCCAGGCACTGGCCAACTACTACCGCGACAAGGTCTTCTCCGCCATGGCGGAGCTGCGCATCACGATCGACCAGCTCGAGACCATGACGCCGTCCGACAAGTGGCCGGTCCCGTCCTACGGCGACCTGCTGTTCAGCGTGCGGTAAAAAACGCTTACTCTTTCTTTTTTCTCTCTTCTTTCATTTTCATACTTCTGTCAAAAGCATTGACGGAGAAAAGTAGCACGGGCGATCATTTCCAGCGAGTGCGGGACGGTGCGAGCCGCATAACAGAGCCTGTGTGAAGAACACTCCCGAGCTGCAACCTGAACGGGCGAGAGCCTCAGTAGGTGCGCCGTCAAAGCCGGACGTTATCCCGGTGCGGTTTGTTAGAACCCGTGAGAAGTAAAATAGGTGGCACCACGATACGCAGCTACTCGTCCTATTGTCGGATGGTAGCTGCGTATTTTTTGATATATTCAGGAGGAAAAAATCATGTGTTCCATCATCGGTTATCTCGGCTCGTCCATCTCCGCGCAGGATCTGCGCGCCGGCTTTGACAAGACCATTTCCCGCGGCCCGGACGATACGCGCATGCTGCATATCGGCGCGGCGACGCTCGGCTTCCACCGTCTGGCCATTATGGGCCTGCACCCGGAGGGGATGCAGCCGTTCACGCGCGACGGCAGCGCGCTCGTGTGCAACGGCGAGATCTACGGCTTCCGGCCCATCCGCGAGCGGCTCATCGCTGAGGGCGAGACGTTCGAGAGCGAGTCCGACTGTGAGATCCTGCTCCCGCTCTACGAGCGCGAGGGGCTGGACATGTTCCGCGGACTGGATGCGGAGTTTGCCATGGTCATCTATGATGCCAGGCGCGGCGGCCTCGTCGCGGCGCGCGACCCCATCGGCATCCGCCCGCTGTACTACGGCTATGACGCCGAGGGCGCGATCGTCTTTGCCAGCGAGGCGAAAAACCTCGTCGGCCTCGTGCACGATGTGATGCCGTTTCCTCCCGGACACTATTATGCCGACGGCAAGTTCACCTGCTACCGCGACATGACGCAGGTGGATGCCGTCTGCGAGGACGATCTGGAGACCGTCTGCACCCACATTCGTGAAAAGCTCATCGCCGGCGTGGAAAAGCGGCTGGATGCCGACGCGCCGCTCGGCTTTCTGCTCTCCGGCGGTCTGGACAGCAGCCTCGTGTGCGCCATCTCGGCAAAGCTGCTCAAAAAGCCCATCCGCACGTTCGCCATCGGCATGCGCAGCGACGCCATCGACCTGAAGTACGCCCGCGAGGTGGCAGAGTATCTGCACGCCGACCACACCGAGGTCATCATCACGCCCGAGGACGTCATCCAGGCGCTGCCGGAGGTCGTGGCGCTGCTCGGCACGTATGATATCACGACCATCCGCGCGAGCATCGGCATGTACCTCGTCTGCAAGGCCATCCACGAGCAGACCGACCTGCGCGTGCTGCTCACGGGCGAGATCTCCGATGAGCTCTTCGGCTATAAGTACACCGACTTCGCGCCCAGCCCGGAGGCGTTTCAGGAGGAATCCGCCAAGCGTATCCGCGAGCTGCATATGTATGATGTCCTGCGCGCCGACCGCTGCATCTCCGTCAACAGTCTCGAGGCCCGCGTGCCGTTCGGCGATCTGGACTTCGTGCAGTATGTCATGTCCATCGACCCGGCCAAGAAGTGCAACGTCTACGGCAAGGGCAAGTATCTGCTGCGCCACGCCTTTGAGGGCGACTGGCTTCCGCACGATATCCTCATGCGCGAGAAGGCGGCCTTCAGCGACGCGGTCGGCCACTCCATGGTCGACGATCTCAAGGCGTACGCCGAGCAGAAGTACACGGACGAGGAATTTGAGACCCTGCGCCGGAAGTACGACTTTGCGCAGCCGTTCACCAAGGAATCGCTGCTCTACCGTGAACTGTTTGAGCAGTATTACCCCGGTCAGGCGCACATGATCGTCGATTTCTGGATGCCGAACAAATCGTGGGACGGCTGCGACGTGGACGACCCGTCCGCGCGCGTGCTCGCAAACTACGGCGACAGCGGAAAGTGAGGAGCATATGGACGACACTGCGCTGCGCATCCGCACCGCGCGCCTGAGCGACGCGCCCGCGCTGCTGAAAATTTACGCGCCGTATGTGGAAAAGACGGCCATTACGTTCGAGTGCACCGTGCCGGATATCGAGGAATTTGCCGCGCGTATGCGCGCCACGCTCCGCCGCTATCCGTACCTGGTCGCGGAGCGCGGCGGCGAGATCGTCGGCTATGCCTACGCCGGGCCGTTCGGCAGCCGCGCCGCCTATGACTGGGCGGTGGAGATGAGCATTTACCTGCGCGAGGATCAGCGGCACCGGGGGACGGGCAAGCGGCTGTACGCCGCGCTCGAGGCGGTGCTGCGCGCGCAGAACATTCAGAATCTCTATGCCTGCATCGGCTGCCCGGACGGGGCGGACGACGCGCACCTGACGCGAAACAGCGCGCAGTTTCATGCGCATCTCGGCTATCGGCTCGTCGGGGAGTTTCCGCGCTGCGGGTATAAATTCGGCACTTGGTACTCCATGGTCTGGATGGAAAAGTGCATCGGCGCGCACGAGGCGCAGCCTGCGCCCGTGCGCACGTTCCCGGAGCTCAGCCCGGCGGAGCTGGAAGCCATTTTGGACCGTGCATAAAGCCGCGGGCCGTTTCCGATCTGGAAACGGCCCGTGCTTTTTTATCGCTTTTGCAGCAGTTCATACGCGCCCAGCAGCATCTGCGCCGCCTCGGCGCGCGTGAGGGACGCCGCACAGTCGCTGCCGGCCGGATACACGCCGCAGGATGTCAGACTTGACACGGCGGCGCACGCCCAGTCGGGAATATAGTCGCCCTCGAGCGCGGCGGCGGGGGAGGGGGCGAGGAAGTTGCTGAGCATCACGGCAGCCTCGGCTGCCGTGATGCCGCGCTGTGCATCGAACACGATCGCCGTACCGTCGGAGTAGCCGGTGATGTCGCCGTTCATGACCGCGGTCGCAACGTAGGTCTTGGCCCAGGCGGGGATTTGCTCGTCGTCGCCGAAACCGGTCGAGAGCACGCCCTGCAGCATCGAAGTGCCGGTCAGGTGCGTGCACATGGCCAGAAATTCATCGCGCGGCATGGGGCTGTCGGGGTCGAAGAGATACTGCCCGCCGACCTGCCGGCCGACGCACAGCCCCTGCTCGGCGAGCATGACGGCGGCGTATTCCTCCGGGCGGCCGGCCATGTCGCTGTAGGTGACGGCCGGCTTCTGCTTCTTGATGGAGATGATGACGGTCGCCTCCTGCGATTCGTTGCCGCTGCTGTCGGCGGCGCGGAAGCCGAAGTAGTCGCGCCCGCGCTTGCCGTCGGCGGGGGTATAGACGAACGTGCCGCTGTCGGTGAGCGTTACCGTGCCCTTGATGGGTTCGGTCGTGATGCGGAAGGTGAGCGGGCTGCCGTCGGGCGCATTTGCGCTCAGTGTGCCGCCGATGGACGTGCCGCGGAATGTGGTCAGCTCCAGATTTTCGGCCACGGGCGCGGTGTCGGCCGCGGCCTGCTCGGCAAAGCCGGCCGGGACGAGCGCCGCACAGAGTGCCAGCGCGCACACGGCCGCAAGAATTTTCTGCTTCATAATGCAAAACCTCCGTGCAAATGTAGGCTGCTCCTAGTTTGCACGGAGGTGGTGGAAATATGCGTTTTGGCCTTATTCGGTTCGCAGGGCGACGACCGGGTCTTTTTTTGCTGCCATGCCCGACGGGATGAGGCCCGCGATGAACGTCAGCGCCATGCTGATGAGGATCAGCAAGATCGCGCCGAGCACCGGCAAAATGGCGCTCAGGGTCGGCAGGCCGGTCAGATGGTGCACGATGAGGTTGATGGGGATCAGCAAAATCAGCGTACACAGGATGCCCATCACGCCGGCTGTGAAGCCCTCAATGAGCGTCTCGGCGTTGAACACGCGCGAAATGTCCTGCTTGCTCGCGCCGATGGAGCGCAGGATGCCGATCTCCTTCGTGCGCTCGAGCACGGAGATATAGGTGATGATGCCGATCATGATCGACGACACGACAAGCGAGATGGCCACGAAGCCGATGAGCACGTAGCTGATGGCGTTGATGATCGTCGTGATGCTGCTCATGAGCAGGCCGACATAGTCGGTGTAGCTGATCTGATCATTCTCGGCGGCGTCGGCATTGTAGTCGTCGATGCACGCGGAGATCTGATCCTTGTTCTCAAAGCTCGAGGCGTAGATGTTGATGGCGCTGGGGGAGTCCTTATCGACGTAGCCGAGCTTTTTCAGGTTGTTGTTGTAGGTCGAACCGCTGGCCGACGAGGCGACGTAGTTGTCGTACACATCCGCATACTGGCTGCTGCTGATGCCTTTGGCGCTGATGGCGGAGATGACTTCCTGCGAGGTCATGCCGCTGTAGGACTTGACGGTCTCCTGCTGCATCTGCATGGAGAGAATCGCGCGCATATACGGCCGGAAGAAGCGGATAAACGTCTCGTCGTCCATGGCGTCGATCATTTCCTTCATCTGCTGCGCCGTTTTGCCGCTGGCCTCAAAGACGCCGTTGTCGGCCATCTCTTTGGCGTCGTCGCGGGTGAAGGTGGCCATGGTCTGCGTGAGCGCGGCGTCAAGCGTGGTGTCGTCCGGCGCGGTCATGCACTTGCGGTAGACGGTCGCGCGGTCGTCCACGCTCAGCTTGTTGAGATAGGCCTGCGCGGCGGCAACTTTCTGGTCGGTCGTGGCGGTCGCGGCGTTCGGGAACGCAGAGCCGGTGAACACGTCCACGTCCGGGTTTGCCAGCTGCTTCTGGATGATCTCGGTGCTGTCGGCCTGCTCGATGGCGTAGTCCGTCAGGGCGGAGGTGTAGCCGATGGAACCATAGGTGCTGCTGGTCACGCTGCCCTTGGCCGGGCGCACGATGCCGACGATCTTGAGCTGCACGCCCACGGAATCGTTGTTGTAGAGCTGGTGCAGTCCGTCGGCCGTCTGGCTGATGTCCGTGTAGCCGGAGCCGCTGGCCACATAGCCCTCCGACGGGAGGATGAGCTTGAAGCTGCGGCCGCACAGATCTTCATAGCTCCAGCTGTTTTGCGTCGTGTCGATCTGCTTTTTGTTCATGGACTGCATCATGGCGTTGCTGATGTCGTCCATGCTCTCAAGCCCGAGGGCGTAGAGCGTCAGGTCGGAAATTTCATTGTTTTTGTCCACAACGAGCACGACCTCGTTGTAATTTTGCGGCCAGGAGCCATAGATCACGTCGTACTGGTTTTGCGTCGAGGCGCTCACGAGCGCGCCGTCCTCGCCGGACAGCAGCTCCTGCCAGACGTTGAAGCCGGAGTAGAAGCCGCCCATGGAGTCAAAGTAGGACGAGTAGTCGCCGCCGTACATGGACTTCATGACGTTTTGCAGCAGCTCGGTCGTGTCGGCCTTGATGACGGTACCGTTGGGATCCTCGGTATAGACGGCGAAGCCCATGTCATACGTGTACTGGATGCCGCTGATATAGTCGTGGATCTTGTTGTCGGGGTTTTCGAGATATTTCTTGAACTCCGGCAGGTTGTTCGACTGGCCGGTCGCGCTGCTGACCATGGAGTTGAGCATGCTGTACATGACCGTGTTGGCGTAGACCTTATCGAGGTCGTGCGCATCCGCACTGTCATCCTTTGCGCCCGACATGGCCGAGAGCATCCCGGACATGTCCACGGGGTTTGCCTCGATCGTCAGCGGGTAGGACGAGAGCGTCTGCTCCTGCACGGTGTCGATGTAGGACTGAAAGCCGTGCGAGAGCGACAAAATGAGCGCGATGCCGATGATGCCGATCGAGCCGGCGAATGCGGTGAGCAGGGTGCGGGCCTTTTTCGTCATAAGGTTGTGCAGCGACAGGCTCATGGCCGTTGCAAAGCTCATGGACGTGTGCTCCTTGACCTTGACCGTCACGGGTGCGGACGTCTCGGATTCCGTGCAGGGGTTATCGTCGCCGACGATCTTGCCGTCGAGCAGGCGCACGGTGCGCGTGGCGTATTTCGATGCCAGCTCCGGGTTGTGCGTGACCATGATGATGAGCTTATCTTTTGCGATCTCCTGCAGCAGATTCATGATCTGCACGCTCGTCTCGCTGTCGAGCGCGCCGGTCGGTTCGTCGGCGAGCAGAATGTCGGGGTTGTTGACGATGGCGCGCGCGATGGCCACGCGCTGCATCTGGCCGCCGGACATCTGGTTCGGCGCTTTGTCGAGCTGGTCGCCCAGGCCGACCTTTTCCAGCGCCTCGACGGCGCGCGCGCGCCGCTCCTCACCGGAGACGCCCGAGAGCGTCAGCGCGAGCTCAACGTTGGCCAGCACGCTCTGGTGCGGGATGAGGTTGTAGCTCTGAAAGACAAAGCCGATGGAGTGGTTGCGGTACGTGTCCCAGTCGCGGTCGTCGTACTCCTTTGTGGAGCGGCCGTTGATAATGAGGTCGCCGGAGGTGTAGCGGTCCAGGCCGCCGATGATGTTCAGCAGCGTGGTCTTGCCGCAGCCGGACTGGCCCAGGATCGCAACGAACTCGTTTTCACGAAAGGCAATGTTGATGCCCTTGAGTGCTTCGACCTGCGTCGTGCCGGCCTCGTAGACTTTGGTGATGTTCTTCAGTTCCAGCATGGGTGGGATGCTCCTTTATATGGATGCCGCGCGGCGGCGCAGCCTTAGATACTAATTAAAAAAGTATTAGGACATAATGATAAGCGCCGCACGGGCATCCGTCAAGCGCCGGCGCGCCGGTTTTGCAGAATTTTAACTATTTATTCACAAACAAACCCGATACAATTTCCCTGCGTCTGCTGTTGAAACATTGAGGAATGTCTGCTATAATATTTGCCTGCCCGGATAAGGGGCCTGAACATGATAAATGGAGAGCTTGGAATATGAAAATTGTGATCGTGGGCGCTGGCCGCGTGGGCTATGCCATTGCGGAGCAGCTCCTGACAGAAGGGCATGACATCACCGTCGTCGAGAGTGACCCGGAGCGCGCTGCCTATATCTCTTCCACGCTGGATGTGATCGTGGTCGAGGGCCGCGCGAATGTGGATCAGCTGCGTATTGCCAACGTTGCGGACGCCGACCTGCTCATCGCCGCGACGACCTCGGACGAGACGAACCTCATCAGCTGCATGGTCGGGCGCAAGCTCGGCGCTACGCATACGATCGCGCGCGTGCGCGACGAGGAGTATTATCAGGACGTGGCGCTGCTGCAGGACGAGCTGGGGCTGAGTCTGTCCATCAACCCCGAGCGCACCTCCGCCAAGGAGATCTCGCGCACGCTGCGTTTCCCGGCCGCCACGAAGGTCGAGCCGTTTGCCAACGGCCTTGTGGAGCTCGTGGAGTTCAAGCTGCGCGAGGGCAGCAAGCTCGACGGTCTGCGCCTGAACGATTTCCGCGGCCGCTACAGCGACGGCATCCTCATCTGCGCCGTGGAGCGCGAGGGCAGCGTTACGATCCCGAACGGCGACTTTGTGCTCGCCGCCGGCGACTATGTCACCGTGGTCGGCGCGCCGCACGAGCTGCATGAGCTGTTTCGCAAGATCGGCGAGTTCCGCCACGAGGCCGAGAGCGTCATCATCATCGGCGGCGGCCGCATTGCCGAGCGGCTGGCGCTGGAGCTGGCGCGTATGCACATCCACTCGACGATCATCGAGCGCGACCCGGCCCGCTGCCGCGTCATGAAAACGCTCCTGCCGGAGGCGACCATCATCTGCGCCGACGGCACGAAGCCGGACGTTCTGCGCGAGGAGGGCCTGCCGGAGGCGGACGCGCTCGTCACGCTCACGGAGTCGGACGAGACGAACCTCATCATCTCCTCCTTTGCCTATCACGAGCAGGTGCCGAAGATCGTCACAAAGGTGGATGAGGATAACTTCATCGAACTCGCGGAATCGTATGGCCTGACGACGATCATTCAGCCGGCGGACGTGACGGCCGGCCGCATCGTGGAGTACGTCCGCTGGATGCAGAACTCCGCGCACAGCAGCGGCGTGGAGACGCTGCGCATGGTGGCCGACGGGCAGGCCGAGGCGCTGGAATTCATCGTGCGCGCCGAGAGCCAGTTTCTCGATGTGCCGCTCAAGGCGCTCAAGCTCAAGGACTCCGTGCTCGTCGCCTCGATCATCCGCCGCGGCAAGTGCCGCGTCCCGTCCGGCAACGACGCCATCGAGCTCGGCGACCGCGTGATCGTCGTCACTACCAACCATGGTATGCATGAGCTGAAGGACATTCTGAAATAATTGCGGAAAGAACAGCCGCCGCTCCCTGATGGGGAGCGGCGGCTTTGTCGTATCGTGTTTTATTCCGGGTGGCGGAAGATGACGACCTGCGCCGGTGTGTCCGGCGTGAGCGTCATACGGTTGGTGTCGTAGCGCTGGACATTTGCGCCGTTGCCCTCGAAGATGCCGGTGAAGTCCTCCGGCGCGCGCAGGCGGTGGTTGCTGTGGCCGGGCGCCTGAAAGTGCATCGGGATGATGACGCGCGGCTGCAGCTGCTCGCAGAGGTAGTAGGCGGTGTCCGGCTCGATCGTGTAGATGCCGCCGACGGGGATCATCATCGCGTCGAGTCCCTGCAGCTGCTGCATCTGCTCGGGCGTGGGCTTCGCGCCCAGGTCGCCCAGATGCGCCACGCGCATGCCCTCGGCGGCGAAGATGCGCACGGTGTTCATGCCGCGCAGACGGCCGCGCATGATGTCGTGGTACGTCTCCAGCTCCGTGACGGCAAACGGGTTCGCCTTGCCGGTGCTGCGCAGCGTGACGCCCTCGCGGAAGTTGTGGTCGCGGTCCTCGTGGCTGATATAGACGGCGTCCGCCGTCAGCCGCACGTGGGGATAGGCCGTGCCGACGCTGGTGTCCTGAAACGGGTCGATGACGGCGCTGTAGCCGCCGGAGACCAGCTCAAAGCAGGAGTGGCCATGCCAGATGATGTCCATAAGATGCACCTCGATCATCGAATTTTTTCTTTATTTTACTTCCGCACCCTGTGGTTGTCAATCTCCGCGTTGGAAGATGCGGGCCTTGTTTCCCGGGGGAAAATGTGTTAAAATCAGACGCTATGAATACTACCATGACTTTTGAACAACGCTATGTGCAGGCGCGCAGACGCTTCATCGAGGCGGACTTCGCAAACCTGAACGATATGCAGAGAAAAGCGGTCCTGGCCACGGAAGGCCCACTGCTGCTGCTGGCCGGCGCCGGCAGCGGTAAAACTACGGTGCTCATCCACCGGATCGCAAATCTCATCCAGTACGGCCGCGGGTCGGACACCGACGAGGTGCCGGACACGGCGACAGAGGCGGACCTCGCGCTGCTCGAGCGCACGGATCTGACGCCGGACGAGCGCCGGCGCGCGCAGCGGGCGGCGGCGCTCGAGCCGGTCGAGCCGTGGCGCATCATCGCCATCACGTTCACGAACAAGGCGGCCGACGAGCTCAAGGACCGCATCGAGCGCATGCTCGGCCCCGAGGCCGCGGCGGACATCTGGGCCTCGACGTTCCACTCCGCGTGCGTGCGCATCCTGCGGCGGGACGCCGACAAGCTCGGCTATCCCAACAGCTTCACGATCTATGACACGTCGGACAGTCAGGCGGTCGTCAAGCGCATTCTCAAGGAGATGAATCTCGACGAGAAGGCGTTTCCGTACCGCGCCGTGCTCACGGAGATCAGCCGCGCCAAGGATTCCGGCATCACGCCTGAGCAGTATCTGGCGCGCGCGCAGGCGACGCACAACCCGCGCAGCATCCGCATCGGCGAGGTGTACCAGACCTACTGGCAGCGCCTGTTTTCCGCCGGGGCGATGGATTTTGACGACCTGATCTACAACACCGTCCGCCTGCTCGACGAGCACGAGGACGTGCGCGAGCACTGGCAGCGCCGCTTCCGCTACGTGCTCATCGACGAGTATCAGGACACGAATAACCTTCAGTACCAGCTCGCGGCCCTGCTGGCCGACGGCTGGGGCAATATCTGTGTCGTCGGCGACGATGACCAGAGCATTTATAAGTTCCGCGGCGCGACAATCGAGAACATTCTCAACTTTGAAAAGCAGTACAAGAATGCCCGCACCATCCGCCTCGAGCAGAACTACCGCAGCACCGGCCGCATCCTGGACGCGGCCAACCACGTCATCGCCAACAACACCGGCCGCAAGGGCAAAACGCTCTGGACGAAGGCCGAAGCCGGTGACCCGCTCACGCTCTACTGCGCCACGAACGAGAACGACGAGGCGCGTTATGTCGCCACGAAGATCATGGACGACTTTGGCCACGGCATGAACTTCCGCGACCACGCCGTGCTCTACCGCATGAACGCGCAGAGCAACCAGCTCGAATACGCCTTCAAGCGCAACGGCATCCCGTACCGCATCATCGGCGGCACGCGCTTTTTCGACCGCGCGGAGGTCAAGGACATGCTGGCCTACCTGTGCGTCATCCAGACGCCGGGCGACGACCTGCGCCTGACGCGCATCATCAACACCCCGGCCCGCGGCATCGGCGCGCGCACGGTCGAAACGGCCGCGCAGCTCGCACATGAGCAGCAGACGAGCCTCTTTGAAGTCATCCGCCACGCGGACGCCTATCCCGAGCTGCAGCGCAGCCAGATGCGCCTGCGCCAGTTTGCCATCCTGATCGAGGAGCTGCAGGCCGCGGCCAAAACCATGCCGCCGGACGAGCTCTATGATCTGGTCGTGGAGCGCAGCGGCTATGTCCGCGCGCTCGAGGAAAAGAACACGGCCGAGGACGCCGCCCGCATCGAGAACGTGCAGGAGCTCAAGTCGAACATCATTGCCTTCGCCAAGGAGGCCGATAACCCCACGCTCGCGGGCTTCCTCGACGAGGTCGCGCTCTATACCGACCTCGATAACTACGACCAGTCCATGGACTGCGTCACGCTCATGACCATGCACGCGGCCAAGGGCCTGGAGTTTCCGACGGTGTTCATCGTCGGCTGCGAGGAGGGCATTTTCCCCGGCCTGCGCTGCATCGGCGAGCCGGATGAAATGGAGGAGGAGCGCCGCCTGTGCTACGTCGCGCTCACCCGCGCGCGCGAGCACCTCATCCTCACGTGCGCCCGCCAGCGCATGCTCTTCGGCCGCACGACGGCCAATCGCGTCTCCCGCTTTGTCGAGGAGATCCCGGAGGAAGATATTCAGAAGCTCAATGTCCCGCGCGGCTACGGCTATTCCGAGCCCAGCCGCGACCAGCAGCAGTACCCGCCGCGCCAGAGCGCGCCGCGTGCCTATACGGTCTCCGCGCCGGAACCGCGTCGCAGGCCGCCCGTGCGGCCCGCGCCGCCCGCGGCAAAGCCGGCGGGCAAGGCGGCTCCGGCCTTCGCCGTTGGCGACCGGGTCACGCACCGCGCGTTCGGCTCCGGTGTCGTCTCGAAGATCCAGCCCATGGGCGGCGATGCGCTGCTCGAGGTGGAATTTGAGACCGCCGGCACCAAGCGCCTCATGATGCGCGCGGCCGGACAATTCATGAAAAAGGAACCCTGATCTCTATGCCTGACCCCGGCGCAAGCCATGCTTATACCCGTCTCGGCCGCTTCGCCCTGATTGCGACGACGCTCCTCTGGGGCAGCTCGTTCACGATCATGAAGGACGCACTTGCCACCGTCCCCACGCTGTGGCTGCTGGCCATCCGCTTTTCCGGTGCGGCCATGCTCATGGCGCTCATCGGTATCCGGAGCCTGCGCCGGCTCGACCACGGCTATCTCACCGGTGGGGCGTGCATGGGCGTGTGCCTGTACCTGGCCTACACCCTTCAGACGTATGGCCTCGTGCACACCACGCCGGGGAAAAACGCCTTTCTCGCGGCGACGTACTGCGTGTTCGTGCCGTTTTTCTGGTGGCTGATCCATAAGCGGCGGCCGGACCGGTACAACCTCACGGCGGCGCTTTTGTGCCTGTGCGGCATGGGGCTCGTGTCCCTGCAGAGTGACCTGCGCATCGGCCGCGGCGAGGGGCTGACGATCCTCAGCGGCGTGTTTTACGCGCTGCACATCATCGCCACCGCCAGTGCGGCCAGAGGGTGCAGCCCAGTGCTGCTCTCGTTCGTGCAGTTTGCTGTGGCAGCCGTGCTCAGCTGGGTCACAGCGCCGTTCGCCGCGCCTGCGCCGGAGGAGATCCCGGCGGATGTGTGGCTGCGTCTTGGCTACCTGTGCGTCATGTGCACCGGCCTGTGCTTCCTGCTCCAGACGTTTGGGCAGAAGTACACCCCGCCCACGACGGCGGCGCTGCTGCTCACGCTCGAGAGCGTGTTCGGCACGCTGTTTTCCGTTGCGTTCTATCACGAGCATCTGGAGCCGCGCGTGATCGTCGGCTTCGCGCTGATCCTCGTTGCCATCCTCATCTCGGAGACAAAGCTGAAGTTTCTGCGCCGCAGGATGGCATAAAAAATCCGCTGGTTGATCCCAGCGGATTTTTTCAGCCCAGAAGCGCCTGCAGCTGCGCGATGTCGGCGGCGAACTGCTGCGCGCCGGCGTGCTCGAGCACGTCCCGGTCACGAAAGCCCCACAGCACGCTGATGCACGGCAGATCTGCCGCGCGCGCCGTGGCAATATCGACCTCGGAATCGCCGACAAAGACCGTCTTGTCAGGGTCGGCGCCGAGCTGTTCCATGGCGGCCAGCAGCATGTCCGGCGCCGGCTTGCGCCGGATGGCTGCCGTCTCGCCGACAGCGATCTGGACTGCGTCGGCGAAGAAATCCGCACGCAGTGCGCGCACGGCCTCGTCCGGCTTGTTGGACACGATGGCGAGCTTGCGCCCCTGCGCGTGCAGCGTGCGCAGCAGCGCGGCGACGCCGGGGTAGGGGGCGGTCTCAATGCGGCAGTGGGCGGCATAGTCGGCGTTGTATTCCGCCAGCAGCGTCTCGAACAGCGCGCTGTCCGTGCCCGACGGGACTGACAGCTCCATCAGCCGCCGCGCCCCGTTGCCGAGCGCGGTGCGCATCTGCTGCCGCGTGCGCTCCGGCAGACCGTGGCGGGTGAGCGTGCGGTTCATGGCGGCGGTCAGGTCGCCGAGCGTGTCGAGCAGCGTGCCGTCGAGGTCAAAAAGTACAGATGTGTAGTGCATAGACGTATCTCCTTTGTTCTGGCACACTTATAACGCATTTTGCGCGCGGTGTCAACCAAAAAACAAGTTGACATCCGCTGCCGAATATGCTACTATAATGCAGCGCGCTGGCCGCGCGTCCATATTGGAAATGGAATTCGGCTTGGAGAAGTACCCAAGTGGCCGAAGGGGCTCCCCTGCTAAGGGAGTAGGCTGTGATAAGCGGCGCGAGGGTTCAAATCCCTCCTTCTCCGCCAAAAACAAGACGCCGGTCATCGGCGTCTTGTTTCTCTATCTGCATATCTGGAGAGTTACCGAAGCGGTCATAACGGGGCGGTCTTGAAAACCGTTAGGCGGCAACGCCACAGGGGTTCGAATCCCTTACTCTCCGCCATGAGTCCACCGTGATTTTGGATCACGGTGGACTTTTCCATGCCTGAAAACCGCTTGAGATCAGGGGCTTTCGGCTGTTTCAGCTTATAACAAATCCCCGCTGCGGAGCGATTCTGCGGCGGGAATTCGTACAGCCGAAACAGAACTGAATTTTGATCATCTGCTCGAGTTCGCGATTTTTTGTCCGGCCTTCGTATTCCGCGATGTAGCCGAGCTTATCCAATAGCGTCTGGTCGATGCGCGGCGTGTATCGGCTCAGGTTGTCTTTCATTTTGTCGTCCCTCCGTGACGAAGTATTGGCGAAATT